>OFRB01000354.1_pt1 | contig 11057 bp, 12 predicted proteins | sample 1543021 | NCBI WGS metagenome assembly OFRB01 (sample SAMN07774230, study PRJEB24372) | wastewater metagenome | isolation source: Exp Tend CN 0WW | collected 2016-02
GCTGAGGAATTCCGGCACTGTTTCGGAGAGGTGCATCCCAAATGAGCTACAACTACACAGTACGCATCGAAGTGCCGCCGACGCTTGCTGAGTGCGAATCCTTCTGTGCTTCGGTGATATCTGATGAAACACTTACCCCTATCTAGCGTGCGCGGGCGCATCCGTGCCTACATAGAGCGCCACGCTTACAAGCTAGGCACCGACGTGCTGGAGGTCGGCAGCCGCATGACAAATCCCGATACGTGGTGGATTGTGAACCGGGATCTGGCGCGCGGCCAATGGACAGGCATCGACATGCAGCCCGGCCATGGCGTCGACCGTGTGGCCGACATGCACAGCCTACCGGGTGACTGGGGCGGGCGCTTTACCGGCGTGCTGTGTTCGGAGGTGCTGGAGCATGTTGCCCGGCCATGGCTGGCGCTGCCCGAGCTTCGCCGTGTCATGCAGCCCGGGGCGTGGCTGGTGGTGACCACACTATTTGCATTCCCCGAGCATGGTTTCCCTGACGACTTCTACCGCTACACCCGCAATGGCTTGGCGCTCTTGCTGGAGGATGCCGGGTTTCGCAATGTTGAAACGGAGTATGACGGCGCGATTGACATTCGCCTAAACGACCATGGCGAGGCTGGCATGTGCACGCGCCGCCTGCCTATGCACGTCTTTGCGGTGGCCCAATGCTAGCGCCAAGACACCCTTCGCAGCAGCATGGAGATATTGGTTTGGTTAACCCCGTACAGTGTGGCCAATTCTTTTTGCGTCACCCCACCGTTTGCGTATTCTTTGCGAATTGCGTCAACAGCCTCTCGCGTGAGTTTTGCGCGTCCGTTGTCCGATCCATTGTTTATGTTTTTGCGTCGGCCTTTTTCGCGCATGTCGGCCATGTTTTCAACTTGCGTGCCGACAAAAAGATGCGCCGGATTGCAGCATGGCGGGTTGTCGCAATCGTGACAAACGTATTTGCCAGCGGGTATTTCCCCATTGGCCAAAGTCCACGCCAGTCTGTGGGCAAGCCAAGATTGACGGTGGAAAGTCAGAATGCCATAGCCGTCTTTTTGCCGCGCACCGTTCCATTCAGAGCATCCGGTCGGCGTTGCTACCAGTTTTGACAAAAATTTTTCAGGTGTAGATCGTGTGCCCATCGTATGCCTCCTAGGTTTTGACTAATAATATAACATATGAATACTGGACTCACATTGTTGACAGCCACCGGTTGCAGACCAAAAGCGTGGGAAATTTGTCAAAAATTGGCAATGGCGCAGACATATCCGGGCCGGGTCAGATGGGTCATTGTCGATGACGGTGTTGACCCACAACCAATCACATTTGATCGTTCGGGCTGGGAGTTGGTTGTTATTCGCCCCGAGCCATTTTGGAAACCTGGCCAGAATACGCAAGCCCGCAATCTGCTGGCCGGAATGGCGTGCATTGACGCTTCTGAGCGGGTTGTGTGCTGGGAAGACGACGACGCCTATGCCCCCGATTGGCTCGCCACGGTCGATTGCTGGCTGGAGCATGCTGAGTTGGTGGGCAGCAATCGCGCCCGGTATTACAACGTCGCCACGCGCACCGCACGCCAGTTGCATAACGAGCACCACGCCAGCCTTTGCAGCACTGCGATGCGTGGTGATGCGCTCAAAACCTTCTTTGCTCTGTTACAAATTAGTCAAAAATTTATTGACATAGAGCTTTGGAAGTCCGCGAAGTCCAAAAAGCTGTTCCGCAGCGACCAAGTTGTTGGCATCAAGGGCCTGCCGGGCAGGTTCGGTATAGGCATGGGGCACCGTCCCGACTTCCAAGGGTCGCATGACAAGCATGGCAAAATACTGCGGGAATGGGTGGGCGATGCCGCCGCCCTATACTTAGGCGCACCATGACCATCATCACACTGGAAGTGGCCAAACTCCACCTCAAGGTCGACACGACCGACGATGACACCATGATTGAAATATATCTTGGCGCCGCCGAACGAGCCGCCATGGATTACTGCAACCGCACGATCTACGGCGCCGAGGGCGTGGGGTCTGACTTGGATGGCGTGGTTATCAACGACGCGATCAAGGCCGCGATTCTGTTGAATCTCGGGCACCTTTATGTGAATAGAGAGGGTGTCGACACTGTGCAAAAGCAAGAGTTGCCGCTGGGCATTCAGTCGCTTCTGCAGCCATATCGCATCGGCATCGGAATGTAGTCATGGCAATAGGCACACGCAAATACTTGGTCGCAATCAAGACGCAAAGCCTGACGCAGGATGCGCTGGGCCAGCCCCTTGACGAGTGGACGACCATTTGCGCGCCGTGGGCCGACATTCGCTACCTGCGTGGGTTTGAGGCCATCAAGGCGGGCCAAACCACCAGCACCGTGACGTGTTCTATCCGCGTCGGCTACCGTGAAAACCTTACGCCAGGCATGCGCGTTTACCACGCGGGGGTGGTCTACAACATCAATGCGGTGCTGCCTGACTTACTCAAAAAAGAGCATGTTGACCTTGTTTGCGAGGTGATGTGATGGGCGCCAAATTTGTCGTCAATATGTCGGGCCTACGCTCCACCATGGCCCAACTCAGCACCAACGCCCAGGCCGCCGCGCGACCGGCAGCACAGGCCGCCGCCCAGGTGCTGTACAACGCCGTGGTGCGCAACGTCGAGCGTCTGGGCAGCAAGACTGGCAATTTGCGCAAGTCGATTTATCAGGTCTACAGCAAAGACCAAAGCAGTGCGACGCGCGCAACCTATCACGTCGGTTGGAATCACAAGGTAGCACCCCACGGGTTCAACGTCGAGTTTGGCCACTTCATTCGGTACAAATACTACGTCGACAAAAAGGGCGATATTCGGCCTATGGTGCGGCCTGAAATGCAGGGCAAACCGCGACCAAAGCGTGACGGCAGGGGCAAGCACCGGGCCGCGTTTGACCGCTACTATGTGCCCCTGCCGGGCGGGCCGCGAAAGATACCCGGCAAGTTCTTTTTGCGGGGGGCGCTTGATGCCGTGCCTGCGGCTCAACTGGCCGCAAAGAACGAGCTAATTCATTGGATCAAATTTGGCCGCAGCGGCTACAAGGCGGCAACATGAGTCTTGAATCAATCCTTGTCGGCCTGCTGACCACCAACGTGCTGCCACAGGTTTATCCTGATGTTGCGCCTAGCGGGACACTGCCCCCCTACGCGACATTTATCCAGTTTGGCGGTGCTGCGCCGACGTTCGTTGATGCAGAGGTGCCAAGCAAGCGCAACGCCAATATCCAGATTGACATTTACTGCACGACGCGGGCCGAGGCCATATCCCTCATGCTGGCAGTAGAATCGACGCTAACGTGGTCCGCATCGCTACAGGCCAAACCGATCAGTGCGATGCGGGCGACGTTGGATGACGAGTCTGATCTTAGAGGGGCGTCGCAAGACTTTACAATATGGTCGGACCGTTAAATTTTGAGTAACCAACCCAGGATGACTAAATCATGTCTGTAAAACTCCCAAACGGCGTCATTCTGGCGCTTGCCACCACTTACGCTGCCGCTGACACAGTTAGCGCCCTGACCAACGCGAACCCCGCTGTGGCCACCACATCCGCCCCTCACGGCATCACGACCGGTGATTTTGTCGAGGTCACTTCCGGGTGGTCCCGCCTGAACAACCGCATCGTGCGTGCCGCCAGTGCGTCGGGCTCAAGCCTGGCCTACGAGGGCATCGACTCGTCCAGTACGGTCAACTACCCCGTTGGCACCGGCACCGGCAGTATCCGTGCGATTACCGCCTTCACGCAGATCAGCCAGATTCTGGACTTGACCTCCAGCGGCGGCGAAATGCAGTTCACGAACTACTCATTCCTTGAGCAGGATTTTGAATCGCAGTTGCCCACACAGGCCAGCCCCATGTCGATGTCGATCAGCATTGCGGACGACGCGAGCCTGGCCGGTTACATCGCGCTCAAGGCTGCCAGCGAGTCGCGCGCTCTGACCGGCCTCAAGTGCACGCTGCCTGACGGTTCGATCATCGTCTACAACGGGTATGTGTCGCTGAACGAAACGCCCACTATGACGAAGAACAGCATCATGGCGGTGACTGCGACATTCTCGCTGCAGGGTCGCCCAGTTCGCTACGCAAGCTAAACAATCAAGGCGCACCGGAGCGACTGCAATAGGTGCGTGCTGCCCAGCGATGGGTCTGGCGGTTAGCCGGGGAAACAGAATGTCGTTAAAAGGCCCTTCGGGGCCTTTGGTGTACCATCGGCGGGCTTTTTAACTTTTTGGAGCCACCATGGCAAAGACGCGCATCACCCTGACCCAAAAACCCACATTCCCCGCACCTGTGGCTATCCCCATCCCTGGTGAAAAGCCTGATGTTGTGGTGTTCACCTTCAAGGCCCGCACGCGCAAGCAATTTGCTGAATGGATGGAGGCGCTGAAGGAAAAGAACAACGTCGAGGCGATCATGGAATGCGTCACCGGCTGGGCGCTGGACGAGGAGTTCAACGTCGACAATGTGACCGAGTTCAACGAGCTTTATTTGGGCGCAGCCGCCGCCATTCTGGACAAATACATCGCTGAAATCACCCAGGCCAAGCTGGGAAACTAAAGGCCATCGCCCATGCACTGTATGCGCCCGACCCCTCGGAGTTGGAGCTTGCAATGCTTGGGTTGACACTTGCCGATTTTGAGGGCGACGAAATCGAAGTGTGGCCGGAAAACTGGCCTATCGTCAAACTGTTTCGTGAGGTCGGCGCCCAATTTATTATGGGTGGCAATGGGCCGGTGGGCATAAATTACGTGCCGCTTTTCGCCCGCATGGAAAACCTGCGACTATCGCCCGAGGACTGGGACGAAATGTTTTTAGGGTTCCGGGTCATGGAGTCTGCGGCCATAGCCACCATCAACTCTAAGTGATAATTGGGGCATCCATTCCGAGGTGCCCCAATGACTGAACCCGCAAACAATCTCACGCTACTTGAGGCGTCCGTAAGCGTTGACGGTGCCATAAGCGACGTAGACCGCCTTATTGCCGCCGTCAACCGGATGGGTGAGGCGTTTATGCGCTCGGGCACCACTGCCAAAAAGGGTGCTGACGATACCGACGAGGCGGCAAAGAAGGCGTCAACCGCAGCAGGCCGCAGCGCCGCCGCTGCCGAGCGCAATCTGGCGCGCGAGATTGCCGCACTCAAGGCGGGCGGTCGGGCCACCGCCGAATACTACGAGCAAATCTATGCAAAGCAGTCGGCCACAAACCCGCTGATCGCCAAGCAGGTTGCAGAGTTGCGAGGCCTACAGGAGGCCGCACGCGCCGCCGCCGCCGAGCAAAAGCGCCTGGCTGACGCTGCCCGCGCCGCAGCCGCCGCCGCGTCCCTCGCACCGGCCACGCAGCAGCTTGAGCGTCTGGGCATGACGGCCAAGGCCACAAGTGCCGCGCTGCGTCAGGTGCCCGCGCAATTCACCGACATTGTGGTCAGCTTGCAAGGCGGCCAGGCACCGCTTACCGTGCTGCTCCAACAGGGCGGGCAACTCAAGGACGTGTTTGGCGGCATCGCCCCGGCATTCCGGGCGCTCTCAAACTATGTGGTTGGGCTTATCAACCCGCTGACCATGGCCGCCGCGGCAATCGGCACTATCGGCCTTGCTTGGTACAAGGGTGCCGCAGAGTCGGAAGCATTTAACAAGGCGCTGATTCTGACCGGCAACTATGCGGGCCTGACGACCACAAAGCTGGTGGCGTTGCAAACCACTGTGGCCGCCGCTACCGGGGGCACCAAGGGTGCTGCCGCCGAGGCCCTGACAGCCTTCGCCGCGAGCGGGCAACTGGCCAGCACCAACTATGCCAAATTTGCCGAGGTCGCGGTACGGGCTCAAAAAGAACTGGGCACGTCGGTTGGCGACACGGTAAAGATTTTTGAGGATCTGGGCAAAGAACCGCTCAAGGCGTCGCTCAAGCTGAACGAGTCGACAAATTATTTGACCCTGAGCGTCTATCGCCAAATCAAGGCGCTGGAAGATCAGGGCCGCACCGCTGACGCGGCGGCAGTGGCGCAAAACGCCTATGCGGACAGCACCAATCTGCGGTTGGGCAAGGTCACGGAAAACCTTGGCTACATGGAAAGTGCGCTGCGCTCCGTGTCAAAAGGCTGGTCTATATTTTGGGATGCGGCCAAAGGCATTGGCCGGGATGCCGACCCCGTGGATACGCTCACAAAGCAGATAGGGGTTTTGGAGGGTCGCCTGCGAAACAGTCGGACCGGCCGCATTGAACCTGGCGACAACCAAGGATATTTTGGGCAGCGGGCATCATCTGAGTTAGAAGGTTTGCGCGAGCAATTGCAATTACTCAAGAAAGTGCGCGACTCAAAAGACGCGGCGGCAGCGGCGGAAAGTGAAAACGGAAGGTCGCTAAAGGCCCAGAACGAATTTGCACAAATTAGCGAAAAGTATTTGACCAACAAGGTCAAACTGACCCGCGAATTGGGTGAATTGAATACAAAATTTGCGGCCACGCAAGAGAAATTGGCAGTACGTGCGCGCGATGGCGACAAAGAGGCCGCCAAGCAAATGGCCGAAAACATCACTGCGCGCGCGGTGTCCGAGGCCAAAATCCGCGACCAGTTCAAAGGCCCGGCAGGCGCTAAGGATGTGGGTGGGTTTGCGCAGGACCAGGGCAAAGCATACGCCAAGTACATGGAGGAATCCGCCGCCGCGATGCTGGCCGCGCAAGTCAAAACCGACGACCTGACAAAGAGCCAGGGCGCACTGGTTGCGATGCTGATGGATCCGGTGTTTCAATCTATGCCCGAAACATGGAAAGAAACCGCGCTGCAATCTAAATACGCAGCAATCGCGCAGGAGCAAAACAACGACGCATCGGCGCTGGCTGCAAAGGCCGCCAAGGACGCCACCAACGCCCGGCGCGAGTCGGCCAACGGTATCGAAAAGCGGCTGGAGGCGCTTGGGGACGAGACAAAGGCGTACAAGGTGCAGGCCGAAATGGGCGTGTCGCTGGCCGAGGCAATCGACATTGTGGCCATCGCACGCCTTGAGGAGCAAAAGGTACTGGAGGGCATCGGCGGCAACACGGGTGCCGTCGCACAAATTGAGCGTGAGATTGCTTTGCGCCGTCAACTGCGCACAGAGATAAACCGCAAAGATGCGCACCTGGCAGAAGTCGCGGCCAACAAGGAGGCGGTCAAGGCGTCAGTAGACGAGTGGAAACGCGGGTGGGCGGCGACCGACCAACTGGGCCGGGAAGTGTTCACCACATGGGCGATGGACGGCAGCAGTGCCGCGCAAAAAATCGGTGACACGCTCAAGAAAGCGTTGCTGTCTGCGATTTATGAGGCCACGCTCAAGCCCATCGCATTCCAGATTTACAACGCAGTCACCGGGGGCGTGCCGGGCGGCGGGTCTGCGCTGGGTGCGGTAGGTAGCGTTGCTGGTAGTGCGTCGGCCTTGGGTAGCTTTGGCGCCAGCGCGGCGACCAGTGCTGCCAGCATCTACGGTGCCGGGGGTAGCCTTGCAACGCTGACAAGCGCGGTATCGGTTGGTGTCGAAATGGCCATGGCCGGTGAATTTGCGGCAGGCCTTGGCATGGTGGCCGGTGCTCTCGGGCCTATCGGTCTGGGGGTCGCCGCGCTGGCATCGCTATTCAAAAAAGGCGAGTACGTTCAAAGCACCGGCAGTAGCGTCCAATACTTTGACAAGACCGGCGCGGCGACCAGCACCGGGGCGCTATCCAACAATTTCAATACTCCCGAGGCCGACGCCTACACAAAAGGTATCCGCGACGCATACAACAATGCCGCCAAGCAACTGGGTGCAACCAACGCGGGTGGGCTATTTGCGAGCGCATTCAATAACTCCGACGGCGGCAAATTTGGCGTACAGGTCGGTGTGGGCACCGCCAACTATTCGACCGGCGAGTTGAAGGCCAGCCCCGAGGCCCTGACGCTGGAGGCCAGCCGGGCGGTATTTGCGGCCTTGCAGGGCAGCGAGTTGCCAAAGTACCTGGCGGGCGTGTTTGACGGTCTGACGGCCAGCACTGCCACGCAGGACCAGATAAATAAGGCGCTGGAGTACGCCAACACGATCAAGGCGATCAACGATCAATTCACGGTACTCCCGGCCCAGTTCGCCAATCTGCGCGATATGTCTCTCAAGGCGCTGGAGTCGTTGGCCACATTCTCGGGCGGCCTGGCAAACCTTGGCACCAATCTTGGCACGTATTACGAACAGTATTTCAACGCCGAGGAAAAGCGCGCGAACACCATCAGGAACATCACGAACACGCTGAATGCCGTTGGTGCGAGCTTTACCGAGGCAGACGTGGCGGGCGCCACCAAGGAAACATTCAGGCAAATTGTTGAAGGCCAGGACCTGACGACCGAGGCCGGGCAAAAGAATTACGCCACGTTGCTATCGGTTGCAGGCGCCTTTGCCGGTCTAACGGTCGAAGCCAAGGCCGCTGCAGTAGCTGTGGACAACGCCGCCGCCGCGATCAATGAGGCATGGAGCAACGAGGGGCGCCGCATCGACGCAGCACGGGCCGTCATCGACTCACTGCGAGCCGAAGCGACCCAACGGTACATCGCAGCACAAGAACGAGTCGTGGCGGCCCAGCAGGGGGTCGCCCAGGCCCTGCAACAGACTATCGGCAGCTTCGAGTCATTCCTCGCCACGCTGGACAACGCAGAGCGCCCGACCGAGCGCCTGGCCGGTGCCCGCGCCAACTTCAACGACCTGACCTCGCGCGCACAGAGCGGGGATATGTCGGCCGTCAATCAACTGCCAGCCGCAGCTAAGTCGTTCCTTGATTTGTCCAAGGGTTACAGCGCCAGCATCACCGACTACCGGCGCGACGAGGCCAAGGTGCGTATCGTACTCAAGGCGGGCATTGCGGCCGGTCAGGAGCAACTGGCCAAGCTGCCAAAAGAGATTGCACGGGCGACCGACCCGCTGGTGGCTGCGTATCAAGAGTTGGAAAAGGCCACCAAAGACGAGTTTGATTCGCGCACGCTGGCCATCGCCATGCAGGCACGGCTGTCAACCGCCGAGAGTGACCTTGCCGACCGCTACATCAAGGCGACCTACGACCTTGGCAGTGACGGTCAGGTCATGCGGGACTTCTTTTATGCGGCCAAGGCCACGGTTGCCGCTGCTCTCAAGATCAGTCTTGCCGCCGCAGAGGCTGCCCAGGCGATGCTGGCGCAACTTTACGACTCGGGTGGCTACACACCCACCACGCCGCCACCGACCAACACGCCGACGGTACCCGTGGTCACGACCACAACGCCGAGGATCACTGCGGAAACCGGCACAAGCACAGTGATAAACCCGGTGCAAAAGGCCGCCGACGATGCGGCAGGTAAGCCGCAGACCATCACGCTATCGACCGACCCAAACAAATACACCCCGGGCATTGTTGGCGGCGGGGTGTACACCGGGCCAACGGGGGTGTCGATAACCACAGATGGTTTGGTGCGCACGGATGGGCCAAAAGGCACCGAGCTATTTTGGGCGCGCGACATTGCTGCGATGCTCAATGACTTTTCGGATGCCAACGGTGTGGCCGCTGCGGTGTCGCGGGCGGCAGAGCTTGGCGTGTCGGGCAGCATGCTTGACCAGATTCGCAAATTTAGCGTCGAGGTTCCTAAATTTGAGCGGGGCATCAATTACGTGCCGTCCAAGATGCTGGCACAGTTGCACACTGGCGAGCGCGTGCTACCCGCCGCCGACAATACGATGCTCATGGAGACTCTGCGTAGCCCCAAGGCCAACAATGATGTGCTGGTGCAGGCAGTGCGCGATCTGCAGGCCGAGGTGGCGCAATTGCGGGCAGAGGCCGAGGCGCGCGACATGGTGCTGATTGGCGCGGCACAAAAGACCGCTAAAATCAGCTTCAAGTGGGACAAGGACGGACTCCCTCCAACCCGAGTGTAAATTATGACTTTCAACGTCTTGTTACCCACGCTGATAACGGCCGACGCGCAGCTTATCAGCAGCAGTGCGACCGAGAGCGCCGACACCACATGGGTTGCTTGGACGGCGGGATCGCAAACCTTCACACTTGGCGACACCTACAAATACGCGCACGTCCGGTACGAGGTGCTGCAAACCTACACCCGCACCAGTGCCGCTGACGACCATGTGCCGGGGGCTGTTGGTTCCGAGGATTGGTGGCTGGCGCTGGAGGCCACCGAGCAGTGGGCCATGTTCGACACACGGTCGACAACCGCGACGCACGACATAGGCTCGCTGGTGGTGGAGGTCAGGCCTGGTGCCGTGTTTAGCTCGGGATCAGTGACCGGCGTTACAGGCGCGGGGTCCGTGCTTTGGGAGACATTTAGCGGTGCCGGTCGCACTGGTGCTGACCTTGTGTGGTCCGAGACAAAGACCCTGGACGCAACCTACGTTGGCGATTGGTACAGCTACTGGTTTGACCCGTTCGACGTTTACACCGACTTGCTGTTTGGCGGTATCGACGGCACCACCGGCAGCGGCAGCATGCCACCGTATCGCAACGGCGAGGTGCGACTGACCGTGACCGGCACCACCGGTGGCACAGAGGTTGGCGTGGCGGGATTCTTGGTCGGTCTGTCCGTGCCGTTGGGCGAGGTGCTTAACGGTGCCAGCGGTGGCATCATCGACTTTAGCGTCAACGAAACCGACGGTTACGGCGAGCGCACGCTGGTCGTGAGGGGCTTTGCCAAGCAAAATTCGCTGTCATTCAAGGTGCCAAAAGCGCAATTTCGCCGTGTGACTAGCACGTTGTCGCAACTGCGTGCCATCCCTGCGGTCTACGTGCCATCGCCCGACATTGATTTGTCACCGCTTATCACGTTTGGTCCTGTGCAGGAATGGTCTTACACTGTGGCCTACCGTGACCACATCATTTTCACGATTGAAATAAACGGGCTGTAACATGACGATCCCATCAGTAACCCCATATTCTGGTGACCTGCCGTTGCGCAGCGATCCGCCGACATTTCCTGCCAATGCTGAGGATTATGTGACGTGGCAAGAGGGCACGATGACGCCCGAGATTAACGCTACCGTGGCGGGCATGAATCTGGCAGTGGCAGAGG
>OFRB01000357.1_pt1 | contig 11027 bp, 14 predicted proteins | sample 1543021 | NCBI WGS metagenome assembly OFRB01 (sample SAMN07774230, study PRJEB24372) | wastewater metagenome | isolation source: Exp Tend CN 0WW | collected 2016-02
TGATTACAAAAAAACTATCCCCCCCTTCGGCGCCCACTGCTTTGCGAATGCTCGCAGGAACTACCAGTTGACCGCCGCTGCTCATCTTTGCCTTGCCGTACACAAAATCAATTGTTTCCACTTCTTTGCTCCTTGCCATTGCCTTTGCCTTCCTTGATTAGTCGAAGCGAAGTTCCATTTGGCGAACTTCCTTCATGGCTGCCCGAAACCGATCGGCTGCCAACTTTACTGCTTCCCTTGCCTCCTTGCGTTGTTCGATGGCGCCCGCCTGCAGCTCCTGCAAGGTTTGCCATTCGGCTTGTAGTCGCTGCAGATGCTCTTTGGCTGCTAGCTGGTTTTGAACCGATACCGGCTCTTCGACCACCGCGCGAAACCGTTCGCGCATCAGCTCTTCCATTTGTCTGGAATGCTCGACCACCTCTTTGCTATTTTGCACCGTTTCTTGCCACGCCTCAAACGCTCGCAAGATTTTTTGATTGGCTTTGATAACTTCTTGAAACCCTGTTGCTTCGATGATGTGTGCTGTCATAGGGTCTATTTGTATCGCAAAATTCATGTTTTGTACCTCCCCCCTTTTCCGAAAAACCACACCCACTGCAGTCACCCATCCTGAACGTCAAACACCCACTTGTGCAGACGATCCATGACCACCACCGCGCCCCACGCCACCAGAAACATTACAGCCCAAACCAAACGCGCGGGTAGATCGAGCAACAGAAGAAATAAGACCTTATGCAAAACTAAGGCCACCCCTTCGATCGCCATTTTTCTATGGATCATCCATCGGCTCTTCGGGCACTGGGGCCATTAGTTCCTCATGTTTGTGGTCCGCGCGCCGAAAAAGCCCCATCTCTACCCAGTGATCTTCCGCCCACGCGGATTCCACGCAAACCTGTTTGTATTCGCAATAGCCGCCCGGACGCGTACAAAGATCCATATTGCGCACAGGCACATAGTACGGATGGAAATGCGATTCCATGATTTGCCATGCGTCTTTTTGCACTTCGGCCACCCAGCGCGATACATCCAAAATGGGCATCTCGACCACATGGAAAACTTGGGCGCGCTTTGGAAAATGCTCCACCACTTGCCGCTGGGCTTCTTTGATCGGCAGCCCCCTACCCTCTTGCTCGACCAGCGCCGCTAGGTACATGGGTTGCGTGGTGTTTTGTCGCTTGTCCGTGCTGACCGTGCCGTTTTTCAACACAAGGGGCGGCTTTGGCATGGTTTTCTTTAAAATCACCCAGCGCACCATCATGTTTTCGTACGGTACTTTTTCTTGCGTGTGCAGTGCATAGGCGTACCCGCGCGTTTGCGTGTCTAACTCCAAACGCTCCACCCATTGGCCTACGTCCATGGCTGTGGTCTTAAGCTCTTCCAAAATCCATTGGTCGCCATGTTTCCATATCGAATCGACTTTGCCTGCGTACATGGCCCCTTGACCACGCAGCTCGGCAATGGGCAGCTGCACATCAAACCCCCATTCAATCGCCCACAAATCTTTTTTGTCGACGGTTGCCAGGTGATTGTGGATGTATTCGCTCACCATAAATTTGCCGATCTCTTGATCCTTCTGCCACTCTTGGAAAGAATCCACATCTGCGCCTTCGTGCACCTGGGCATCCATAAACGTGTGGGCTGCTTGCGCAAGGGCGTCGAGCGACATGGATCCGTCGCCGTCGCGAAACATATGCAGCGCCGTTTCCACGCCGTAGTGCACCAGTTTGCCGACTTTGAGCGCTGACGATTCGTGCACCGTTCGCAAGCGCTGCACGTACTTGAACGAATGGCGCTGCCGGCAGCTTAGAAACGTCTGCCGCTCGCTGTTGGTAATCTGGATAATGTTTTTTTTCATGGTGTGCCTCGTGGTGCAAAAGGGGGATCTTATCACTCCGTGCGATCGAGCCCTATGGCAAACCTAGGTCCCTGTTTTTTCACGTGGCACACCATTGCAAGCTATTCCCGATGCCGCATTTGACTGTGCTGCGCGGCGATCATCGCCTCAAACCGGACCGTCAGTTGCCCTTGTTCGCGCACGAGCTGCCCGTACGTGACCGGCATGCGGTCTTGCAAGGACATCAGCACCCGCGCTGCGGCAATGACCGCCGTGGTGCTTACATGGCCCGGTTCCATGTAGATGTGCTGCCGTTTGCATTCGGCAATGGGGGAGGGTTGCCACTGATCGCGCACGAGCTTGCGCGTCCAGACAAACGGATCGATCCACACCGCCGATTCGTGAAAGGTGGGGGGCGACGCTGCGGCAATCAAATCCAAGTCGTATTTGGAAAGACCTGCAAACACGCGCCGAAACTCGGCCGTAATAAACCGCCGTGCGCGCCTCGCATCGTAGGCCACCGGGATCCGGTCGTGAAGCACGGGCAGAATGTGCGATAGCACCTGCGGAAACGTTAGAAACTGCTGATCGTCAAACGGAATGCCGGTGTATTGAAACGCCGAAGAGTATTGGCGTTGTTCGACGTGAAACCCGCGCGGGCTGTGAATGTGCCCATCGTCGATCAGAACCATGGTCAAGCTACAAATCCGGTTTTGCTTTGGGTCCATGCCCGTGGTGACCACATCGATCACCGCAAGCTTGGACCGCGCCCACTGTAGCCCTTCATCGATCATGCCACCCTCGCCAAAGTTAAACTCTAACCCGCCATGCATCAGCTTATTGGCCATGGTACGCCCCGAAGGTTCCCGGCGCCGGCCCGCTGGCCCGCGCAGCCGACCGGTCGATAAAGAAGGGCGCCCCTCGGTAGCGATTGACCACCTGCAGGCTGTACTTGGAACATTTTAGTTTCGGTTCGTCCGAGATGACCACGCCACGCGTAATCCGCCGGCATTGCCGCAGCCCGTCGCTGCGAATCGTACAGCTCACCGCGTAGCTCGTTTGCTCGCCTTCGGCTACCGCCTGCAGCACGCGCGGGTCATACCGCAAATCGACATCCTTTTGCGCCAGGCACCATGCCAGCTCATCGGGATCCCCTAGGTCATCTTGAAAGGCAAACGAGCGCCCCTTGTCTTCGATATACGCCTCTTTGAGTTTGTCCATGCGCCGATGCCAGACTTCCATGGCGTGGTCGCTGTAGTTGTTTCGGGCAAACTCGTTGCTCAGCCATTCGACTTTATCCTCAAACGCAATCAAACCCGCCTCGGCGGTCTTATACAGCCCGTGCTTGCCCTGATAGTCCAAGGGGTCCCCTTGCTGCCATCCCTGTTCCCAAGCCGCCTGGATTTGGCGCCTGCGGGCCTGCTCGCGGCTCTGTGCGGCGAGCCGGTCCTTAGCCGCCTGCTGCTCAGCGGCTTCGTCCCGTTCCCGCACCGCCCGCATAAGCGCCATATCGTCGCTTTCGCCTGGTTTGGGTTTGTATTCGATGGTTTCCCCATCCACTTCCGCCGTCCGCACCGTTGCGCATCCACAGAGCAACGCTGCCCAAAGTACCCATTTCATGCCTTACCTCGCCTTTCGTCCTTACCTTGCCATTTTCCAATCATCAAGCCCCGTGTGTGAAACACCACCCAACGTTGCACGTGAAACATGTGCGCGACCTTGTTTCACACCCTAAAACAAGGATCGCGCGCCCTATACAGAAAGAATACAAAAAAAGCAAAAAAACGTCAATGCTACTTTTTTGCGTTCTTTTGTTTGTTTTTGTACGATGAGCAAGGGCGCATTGTGCCTAGTGCTTTTGATGGTCGGCCGCGTGCCCGCTGCGTTCCCAAAGGCGTTCCTCTTTGCTGCGCTGCAAAAGCTCTTCGTACGATAGCGTACGGTCGCAGGTGCAGTGCACCGCAATCCGAAAGCCAGCAATCCGCGTAGCGTTGCGGTTACCGCACCATCGGCACGTGGCCAGCCCGTTTGCGGGAGGGTGGGTCGGGTTTTTTCTTGTTTCGTTTCTCATCTGCCTTGCCTTTCTTGGTTCCGTTTTTCGGAGCGATCGACTTTGTGGGCGCAAGGGATTGGGATGGCTCTTGAGGCTTTCCTAAGAGCGCATCGGAAAACAACAAGCCATCGGACTGTCGTTTTGCATCCTCGCCTGTGTATTCGCACCAGCGCCGCACGATGACATCCACGTAGTGCGGATCGATTTCCAAAAGGCGCGCTTTGCGGCTTCGCTTCTGACACGCAATCATGGTAGTTCCCGAGCCACCAAACGGATCGAGCACCACATCGCCCACGCGGCTCGAGTTGCTGATGGATTTTTCTACCAACGCCACAGGCTTCATCGTTGGATGGAGTTTGGAATCCGTAGGCCGATCAAAGTTCCAGACGTTGCGCTGGTCTCGAGCGCCGCACCAATAGCGTTTTCCTTGATTGCTGTAACCATAAAGGAAAGGTTCATACTGCCGTTGGTAATCGGCATTGCCTAAGGTAGGACCTTGCTTAACCCAAATAATCCATGTCTTAAATGACCCCCCTGCACTCATGAAAGCGGCTTGCAAGGCACTCATTTCATCGGCACTCATCGAGACATAACAACCACCTTCGACGTGCGGTAAGGATGCTTTTAGAAAACCTTCGAGAAACGCACCAAATTTTTCGCCGAGGTTGTCGTTTTGAATGGGGCGTGATTTCTCGCCTCGGATCTTATGTCGAAACGTTGTGGCATAATCCCCCATGCCGATGTTGTACGGCGGATCAGTAAACATCATGGTCGCCGACTCCGTGCCCATGATCGCATCGTAGCTTTCCGGCTGCGTGCAATCCAAGCAGCCCACCACGTGATCGCCACAAAGCCAAATGTCTCCCAACACGGAAACGGGATTCTCTTCGGGCTCCGGCACCAGATCCTCATCCGTTTGTCCCGCTAGCGCTTCCATGCCGGCCAGCATCTTGTCGATTTCATCGGCATCAAATCCGGTCAAACCTAACTCGGCCCCCTCTTCCAAAAGCGCGCTGATCTCGGCCTGCAAAAGGTCATCATCCCAGGCGGCGTTTTCGGCAATCTTGTTGTCCGCCAGCATGAGCAAGCGGCGCTGCGTAGCGGTCAAATGCGAAAGCACCACCACGGGCACCTGCGCTATGCCCAGCTTGTGCGCGGCTAAAAGCCGGCCGTGTCCCGCCACAAGCGAGCCATCGTCGCCGATCAAGACCGGATTGGTAAAACCAAATTCCCGGATGGACGCTGCGATTTGCCCCACCTGCACCTCGCTGTGCGTGCGCGCGTTGCGCGCCGATGGGATCAGTTTTTCAATGGGCCATGATTCAATCTTTTCTGCGATCCAATTCTGCATATGCCTACCTAACCTTGCACGGGAGATTCCGCGTAGTGCCCGGCAGCGTACCACAGCCGGTTTTGCATGCGCGCCCGTCCCTTGTCTTGCGTTTCAAAAGGCCAAGCCGCCCCAAAGTTCTTAGGCGCTCTTAAGACTTACAGATCCCTTGAATTGCCCTTGCAAGATCGATACCTGCTTTTTCGGATTTTCAAAATCCCCCCAAATTCTAAAGAAAAAAAGGGATCCCGTTTTCCGAGATTCCAGTGAGAGGAGAAATTCCGTTGACATTAAACTTGAGGATCGACTACGCCTGCCGGTACCCACAGATGCTGTTTGTCTGTGACCGTGTGTCGTTGGTTTCATGTAGTCGGTAGCCCTGCAAAGGATGGAATCTTTGCACGGTCACTAAGCCAACCTCGGGTAGACCTATGATCGGAACAGACGTACATAACAACTACGGTTCAAGGGCCACAAGGAAGACAAGATGGGGCCGATCCCTGTGGTGTTCCGCGCAACAGTCTGCACGTGTAGCGCCTTCAAGAATGTCGAAGGGCTTTTATTCTAGTCGGCTTCGTCCGAATAAAAGTCCGAGGGCGGGATACCCTTTGCATAATCCCGCCCTTCAAGACCCGTTTGCGCAACCAACAAATGCAGCTCTACATACTACTGAAAGCTTTTTTGTTCATCGCACATCCAAGGATAACAAAAACGCATCTATTGGGGCAAAGACTTCGTTTTTGTCACCATACGTATCAGCCAAACCGTTACCCGCTAAGTAACGCTTAACTGATACCTCTAGGGTTTACCAATAGAAATTAAGGAATTATGCAGGGAGATGGCCCCCTTGTATCCAAACCGATGATCCTACTGTAAAAAGAGCAATCAGACTGGATTTTAGAAGAGCCCAAAGAGCCCGGCAAGACCCGATAAAGAATTGCTTGGATGCTGCCACCACCTGCCAACCGGTCGTCCAGACCATGCCGGGATTGGACTACCATAGCCACTTGCTCCGAGCGCCGTCGTATAAGGCAACGTCGCGCCAAACAGAAAAACCAAATCCTGCGTTTCCCTCTAGGGTTCGTCTACCGGGAAGCGGCGCGTTTTGGCGTACTCTTCCAACAGCGAGCTGGTCGTGGTCTTTGTGGCGCCACTTGGGTCGGTGTCTTCGTCTTCGAGCGGTAGTGCTACCAAGGACCGATGCTGTTGCTTGGCGACCCGCAACGAGTCAAGCAGCGCGGGGAACAAAAGCGCAAGCGCGCCTTCCAGCCGAGCCCGAAGGTCGGGCGCTTCGTGCGTGACCGCCAGCACCAAGACCGCAGCGCCGATGAAAATCAGTAGCGCGGCAATCACGCCCGTACGCCATAAGTGCTCCTGGTGGGCGCGCTCTTCGGATCGTTCGGACATGTGCTGACTCCTTGTTTGGGGATTACTTGGGCGCGTCTGCAACGGGCTCCGCATCGCCTTGCGTGCGGTCTGCTTCGGCCTGAATAAATTTCGGATCGATGGCCACACCGCACGGCGCGACTTTCAATCGGCTCGTGGCTTTCAAATCCGCCAGGGGGATTTCGTCGATTTCTTTTTGCGCCTCGGTCGGTACGTCTCCCAAGATGGGCTGAATCCAGTACCAATCGCGCGTATCGGAACGAATGAGCACCGCGTGCGATCTGGTGCCGTCTTCGCTTAGCACCGTGTAGTAATCGGGCGTGTCCCAATACCCAGGGGGCAACCTGGTAATCTGCCCATAGATCATTTTCATACAGACACCAGATCGCTAATCGCTCCGAAAAGCTCGTTTGTGCCGCTGACTACTCCCGCAATACGGCACGTTGCAGAGTCAAAAGCCCAACTAGACCCTGTGACCATCCCGTTTCCCGTCGTGGCATTCGAAACCGTGATTTGTCCATCCGCTGGATCAATGATGTAGTTGATTCTTTGGTTTGCACTGTACGTAAGGGGGTTGCTAGCCACCTGCACCGCGCCACCGTCTACGCATTCAAGCTTTACATCGCCCGATGCTTTACGTAGCCTCACTCCGCTATTGGATCCCCCAAACGAATAAAGCCAAAACTCATTGCCGTTTGCTACGTCGCTTGATGCCCATTCGGGGATTGCGTAGCCTTGCGATGGATCGGTCAACACTCTTGAGCTGTATTGCGCCGTGGTAAGCAGTTTGGTGTCTGCACCTCGAACACCAGGCGCGCCAATCGTGATGATCGTGCTACTTGGGAACAAGCATCCAACCTCAAGCTGGCATCCCCACGTTAAAAAATCGCTAGTAGTATTAATGATTGGATCTGCAGGGGCCGACGATTTTGGGATATTTAATCGATGTTCAAACGATGTGGCATCTGCAGGGATCGCGATCGTAGTCGGTTCAATAGCTTTTAAATATGTCCAATCGCTTGGGATGGTAAATCTTACCGCCATCCCTTGACTATAAGAGAACCGAAAACGTTCTGAATTTCCGACTGTACCCCCATAATCTTTAACCCATAAAGACAAACACCAACCAGCGACAACCCCACCATTCAACAATATGGATGGGCCAAATGATCCGGAGCCTGTTTTGTAAATTCTGCCAGCTGTTACAGTGCCATCGGGTGCCGTGCCGATGTTGTTTTGGCCAATGTTGTTTGGCGGATTTTGTGTCCAACTACCAGTTGAATGAGAAAAACCATGAATATTAGTTCGAGACCCTTCGTAAAACGCATTGGCGCCGTTGCCGTCTCCAAGGTTTTGAAACCGCAACACGTCCGTTGCTGCAAGCGCGACACTCATCGCCCCCGTGCGGTACGTAGCCGATGAAGACCGAGTGAACGATCCGGCTTGGTTGCTGATGAACGTGGATTGTTTAGTAACGCTTCCGGTTCGCCCTGGAATGCGCCCACGCTGACGATAAAAACCAACCATTACGCCTCACGAATGCACAGGGTCAAAATGTCGCTTGTAGAAAACGCGCCACCTGAAAGCGTTTTGTACCCAAGCGATTCCACGCCCGTCAATGGCGTAAACTCAAAGCGCTCGCCTGCAAACACAAGATTGCCCGTCGACACCGTGACCGATGCCCCCGTGCCACGCTCTACCAACACATCCACCTTGCAGCACAGCTGATGCAACTTGCCGATCTGCGTGGTGGCCTGATAGGTGCCTGAAGTGCCACTTGTTTTTTGATGCACTGTTCCGGGTGGATACTGCACAAAGTGACGGTCGAAAATATTATCGGATCCAATATTAGACATAGCGCAAACCTCAGAACACAAAAGGGGACAAATCGAAGGCTAGTATCGCTTGTTTTTGCGCAATCTTTCAAGTTCCTTTTGCAACTCTTCTATTCGCTTTTCTTTTTCCAGCATTTCATCGTTTCGCACCGTCTCCCGCTCTACTTGCTGACGAAGGGATTGAATATCTAAAATCACTTGCGCCGATCGATCGTTGTATCGGTCGACATTCTTTTCCAACTGATCAAGCCGCTGGTAACTTTTGATAGCGTTGGGAACCGCCGCGACCAAGTACGGGAACAACATCGACACGATCGCAACGGCGATTTTTTTGATCATGGTCAAGTCTTGGGTGTGCTTGCTAACCGACTGAAGATCCACCGCGTGAATCTCTTGGTTTGCCTCCAAACGTCTTACGTCTTTTTCAATCTTCACCACGGCCGTCATCACGCGCTGCAAGAGCTCTTGATCCATGCTCGGCTCGGCATCGTGCGAAACGCGCGTTGCGCGCATTTCTTCCTTCGCAGGGGTAAACCTTCCGGTGCCGACCATGCCTGTAACCATACGCTAAATGCGTAGCCGGCTCTAGTCCGTGGGGCGCGGTACCCAAAGCCCGTAGGGCTTGCCTTGATCGAGTAGCGCCTCGCACGTCATCGGGCCTGCGATGCCGTCTAAGCAGTCTTCGGGCAAGCCAAGCTGCGCTTGTCGCGATTGCCACACGTGCCGATCTTCGTCCGCGTCCGCATCAAATTCTTCGTAGCCAGCAAGCTTCAAAAACTGAAAAATCAGATCCCCTGGATCCCCTAGACCGCGATTGCGTGTGCAGTTGCGATGGCCGTAGATGCCGACAAAATCGCGCCCTTCCCGCCCCCCTGGATGGTATGCAAGGTTGGCCGTTTTCGTTCGTCCACGAACAGGCGAAGCAAACCGCAAACTTAGCTGACGCTCCGAGCACACTTGCCGCTGTATACCAAAGATCCGCGTGATGGCGTCCACAAGGGCCACCGTACTCATAAGCGTGGCTTTGTGCACAGCACCTTCTGTGTCTTGGTACATTTCAATACCGATCGAATATTCGTTGACTTGACCCGCGTGATAAGTTGCCGTTGTAGCCAGATCCGACATGCACACAAAAGAGCCATCCGAATCCACGGCGAGATGGGCACCCGCCATGCGCCCCGAGTTTTCCCAGCGCTCCGCTACCATTTCATCCCATCGCCGATTTGGCGATTCATCCTTCAGCGTAATCGGCCATATACCCATACGCGTATGCAAGCAAATCCCACGTACCCAGTTTGTACGGCGAAGGCGAAAGCTGTTTTTTCCGAGCTTGAACCTCGGATCCTCCAAATAACTTGCGGATAAAATCCGCTGCCCTTTGGTATCCTCTACAAATACAGGATTGCCTTGAACGATAAGCGGCATTCAATCGGTCCACCCGAATAAGGCATACAAAATATCGCAGTTTGTTCCAGCAAGAAACAATTGCCGAAACGAAACAAGCGTATGCACAGGCACCACAAAACGGCGCGCCGTTTCCGGCTGCTGTTCACGCATAAAAAATGCCGTGGCATCGGCAACACCGGAATCGACTTGGCCCCAAATCTGCAAAAAGAAAATCGACGCACCCGCGTTGACGCATGTAAATTCCACAATGGCGCTTTGTGCATTGACGGGGGGGCGACCTGCACCAGGCGTAGTGCCACCAGCATAATCAATATCACCTGATACAGGCACCACCCCAACGCCCGATGCAGAATACAGATTGAACGAATCAAAAATAAAGTTGTTCGACATGTCGGTCGATTGCATCACGTATCCGTCCGCTGTCGTTTTCTTCAACGCACACACCAGCGTTGCTTCACCAGCAGGCACGTTGTAACTTGACCATGGATGCGGCAACCGGATGGCTGCTCCGTTGGTTTGCTCGCCTTGCGCAGCAGGTGGAACGGTAGAAAGCACCAAAATGCCACGCGAGTCAAACCGCTGGACCGAATCGGTTGAAGGTTTTGTGCGGCACATAATGCGCTGCCCACGAGGCATAAACCCATACCACGGCGCCAAGTACAAATAATGATTGGTACCTCGACCGTCTGCCGTCGTGTTGTGATCCGGGTCAATGATGGATCCAAACGTAGCGATCGGAGTGAACATATTCGGCCCTAGCAGCTGATTGGTTTTGATCCATCCGCGCTTTCCGTTAATCACCCCTTCGTAGTTCACCGAAAACGCAACCATCCTTCCGGGCGTTCCAGTGCTTGCATACGCATTGACCTGCCGAAATAGGCGCGCCGTGCGCTGAATGCCGCCTTCGTTGCGTTCAATGCATGGTCTTACATCGTAAATGTGATCCACGCTCACCGCTCCGCCGCCGACCGTCGCGGAGTTACCCGTGACCGCCGGGGAAACGCCGCTGCCCCGGCGCTGGCTTGCCGCCGTTTTCGCCGCTGCTCTGGTTCTCTGCTTCGTGCAGTCACCCGGCCTCATCGCCCCGGACACAAAACTCGACCTGACCGCCAACCCGTTGCGGTTCCTGGCCCGGGCAGCCAACCTGTGGAACAGCGAGCTGCCCTTCGGCCAGGCGCAGAA
>OFRB01000358.1_pt1 | contig 11016 bp, 20 predicted proteins | sample 1543021 | NCBI WGS metagenome assembly OFRB01 (sample SAMN07774230, study PRJEB24372) | wastewater metagenome | isolation source: Exp Tend CN 0WW | collected 2016-02
ACAAAACAACCTGCTGAACGAGAGTCTTACTCCATCGACTTTGTGGATGACTTGATTGGAGCTGACTCCATTGCCAGCGCCACCACCGAAGTGTTCCCACTTGGTTTGGCCATTCTGACTAGTTTGGTGGTTGGAACACGGGTCAAGGTCCTGGTTGAAGCGGGTGGTGCAGTAGGTACTAAACACAAGGTTACCGTGACTGCTACCACGGATGACGGTCGTATCTTGCAAGACGAGTTCATCGTGACGATTAAGGACTACTAATGCAACTCTTTACTAACAATGCCGATTCGGAACTCGATGGTGCTATTACTGCAGTAACCACTTCCATCACCTTAAAGACAGGTGGTGGGGCCAAGTTCCCTACACCTACGGGCGGGGACTTTTTCCTTGTGACGTTGTTTCAGAAGGTAGGTGCTACAGAACTAAACCATGAGATCGTGAAATGCACCGCACGATCCGGTGATGTGCTGACTGTGGTTCGTGCACAAGAAGGTACCACTGGCTTTGCATTTAGTAATGCTGACCCAGTAGAGCTGCGAGAGACCGCGGGTACTCTAGCGTCCAAACAAGATGTTCTTGTGTCCGCTACCAATATTAAAACTATCAACGGTAACTCCGTACTTGGAAGTGGTGACTTGGTGATATCTCTACCAAGTGCTGCATCCTCAATTTATCTCGCAAATAACTTTGGAGGCTTCTAAATGCCAATGACAGCAACACCCATCTTCCCACAAACCACTCTCTTGGAGTTTGCAACGCTTACCTCACCGACTGCAGTTACGAGCCGAGCAAACATTACAGGTACAACAGGGCTGGTGCTGTTGGTTGCCACCTCTACCAACGGTAAACGAGTTGACAGTATCACTGTTAAGAGCAAGGGTGCAGCGTCTCTTGGCGGACTCCTTAGTATCTGGCTTCTGAATGGTGGAACAAGCTACCTGTGGGACGAGATTGAGTTATCAGCGTTGACCCCCTCTACGACTGTCCCCTCCATGGCAGTTACAAAGAAATACACAGATGTTAATTTAGCGGCAACTAGTGAATCACTGTACGTGAGCACTACAGTTTCTCAAGATCTGAATATCTTTGCTAATACGGGGGCTTATTAATCATGGGCTCGTTTGACTACAAACAATCATCGACTCCAACGGCGTCCATGCGCTGGCGCAAGCCTTTTGCTGCGGACGAAGGCTTGAAACCCGGCATTCGCGTTGCTGAAAAGAACCAGTCAATGGTGTCCCCAGCACGGGCGTCGGCGTATATCACTTCCCTCGGCGTTTCAGGAATTGCCGCCAGCAGCACTACGCTGGTTGCGGTAGGTAAGGGTGCTAGTGGGGGGGCAACGACAGTCAACTTAACAAGCCCTGACGGCGTGACGTGGACTCAACGGACCACTCTAACCAGCTCCGCTTGGGAGGATGTGGTCTGGAACGGCACCAAGTTTGTAGCTGTGAACACCACTGGGGCCATCAACTACTCCAATGACGGCATAAATTGGTCTGCTGGGACGGCTGTCCCCGGTAGCGGGTCTGGCAACGCCAACTTGGTCGTCTTCAACGGGAAGACATATGGTTTCCCCTATGCGCTTACAACAAGTTACGGCGAAAGCACAGACAGCGGGGCCACTTGGTCTACAAAGACATTTCCAGTTCTCCCAACCGTAGGTGGTCTTAAGCTTGGTGTGTATGTAGCCAACGGTACGTTGTATTGCTTCCGTGACCTGTCGCTCTACTCCACAACAGATGGAACAAACTGGACGCTGGTAAAGACATTCGACAAAATCGGCTCTTACGCAACCACCCCCAACTTCATCGTTGGGAACAGCAAAGCGTTGATCGTCGGCTTCTTTATTGGGTCAACCATCGTAACGTCGGTATCAAAGAACGGTGGAGCGACGTGGACGCAGTTTGCCGCTCTGCGTTTCGCAAACCTGCCAACAGAAAGTGCAACCGCTATCGGCGCTTCATCTCCGACAATCTCTGGGCGAGCTGACTACAACGTAGGCATTGGCGTTGGGCGTGTCAACAACATCACTCTTCAGCGCGCCCTCATCATGTCATCTGGTCGCATGTTGATCGCCGGGAGTTTGGCCGAGTTTGACGGCACCGGGACTATCGCCGCATCCGCGTACCACGCCTTCGTAATGACATCCGCTGATGGAAGCGATTGGACAGCGGGACTTGCTGGGGCTTGCTCAGACGGCAACCCCACCGTCGCATTGTGCGAGTACGCCGGGGAGGTGTATGTGCCGATGATGAATACAACCTCTACCCCAATTTCTGTCTTCCACAGACTGAACAATACCTTTGAGGAACTGATTTATGACTACTAGCGCCATGCACAACGATTGGGGGTGGTTTACCACTGACACGGCATTTTCCAATCGCCCAGCACCTGAGCCATCAACGCCTTACGGAACCGGCCCGGCAGAAGGGCAACCTTGGCCGAATTGGACTGGATACGAGTGGAAGGATATGACGTATGTAGCGCCTCCTGCGCCTGTCGTTGTCGCGCCACCAATAGTCGTAGACCCATGTGAATGGTTACTAGACACCGCACCGTTCACGGATCGGCTTGAGCCATACAAATTTCAAATTGACACGCACACAGACCCATTCATTCAGTATTTCAACCGTGACTTGAGTCGCAGGAAGTACGTTGACTTGAAAGACCCACGGGTTGCAGTTGCTCTTAACTACATGGCGGGACACACCATTGCGGGCATTGGCACCATTGCCACGCCCATCTTCAACGATGCGTTTGTATCTGGTGTGCTGACCACCCCGACGATTGCGAAAGAAAACTTTGCACTGCGGAAGGCGTTCTTCTCATGATCTACGCACTCACCTACGTCGCTATCTCAATCACATCGCTCTATGCTTTATGGATACTGTTCCTCGCTGTCATGAGCCTGAAGCGTGCGAATGATGCCAAGACATTGAGCAAGTTAGCTTTTGTCTTTGGATTCCCATTGCTCGTCATTGGTTTGCTGATCGACTTCTTTGTCAATGTGACTGTCGCCACTCTTGTGTTGCTTGAGCCGCCAAGGGAATTCACTGTCTCTGATCGACTGAGTCGATTAACAAAGGGACGTAAAGGCTGGCGCAAGACTGGTGCATGTTGGTTTTGTAAGCACTTTCTTGATGTTTTTGACCCAAGTGGAAAGCACTGCAAATGATCTATAAGCAAGCACGTCCACTCATCCGTAGTGGAGACATCCTGGCATGGTCACACCGTGGAATCCAATCCTGGCATGACCTGAAGATCTGGTTTGTCAGGATGTTTACCCGCAGTGAATACAGTCATGTTGGTACAGCCTGGGTAATTGGAGATCGTGTCTTTGTCATTGAGGCAGTGGTACCCAAAGTTCGTATCTACCCACTATCAAAGTTAGGTGAGTTTTACTGGCTGCCCATGGGTGCTTATTGGCGCAAGGCTACCGAGACGTTGGCTCTGTCTTATGTGGGTAATGACTACTCGCAAATCCAAGCAATCCAATCACCGTTTATTACCCCACCTGCAGACGAGGAGTGGCAGTGTGCTGAACTAGTGGCAACGATTGCTAGGCAGGACAGCATTGATCTAGGGCATGCATACACACCCAGTGCCATTGTCCTAGCTGCCCAAAAGAGGGGTGCACAACTTACTTACGTTTATGGTGCCGCATGAACACCGACAAAATATTGGACTCACTAACGCACACGTTGTGGAACACCAATATGGTGATGACCAGGCTCATACTGGGCATCGCTGAGTTCTTTTGGTTTCTGTTGTTGATGTGGCCAGGCGAGACATTTGGTAGACCCACTTACTCACATATGTCTCACGTTATGACTGAGGAAGCGTGGGCATTGGTGTTCTTCCTGTCGAGCGTGACACAGATCACTATCGTAGTCCGTAGAGACTTTTACTGCTGGATAGCTCGGTACTTCGCTGCATGGAATATGGTCTTGTGGGTTTATGTTGTTGGCAGCATGCTCATGTCAGTCTATCCACCACCGGCAGCTATCAGTGCTGAGATTACCTTGGCGCTTGCGTCTATATGGATTTGGGTTCGCCCGTACTTATTACTGAGAGGAATAGAGCGTGCCCACGAATCAAGATTTTGAAAAAGACATCGCAGGCTTAAATGATCGCGTGTCATCACTGGAGCATAAAGCTGCCCGTGCTGCTGAAGCGTTTGTGAAAAACGACTTGGGTGTGCCTGACTATGACGGTCATCGCAAGGCTCACCTCGACTCTATGGAGCAAGCCAAAGTTGTTGCCGGCTACAAGCGCACCATGACCCAGCGGCTCCTTGAGTGGGCCCTTGCTGGCGTTGGTGTATTGCTTGGGGTAGGTGCACTTGATTGGATTAAGGCGCACCTCAAATGATCCACTTCACCATGTTCCGTGAGACCAGTCAAGGTGGGGCAACCATGTCCCGTCTGTTCCTTGGTTTTGAGTACATCTGCGATGTACTTGAAGATGAGGTACGTGAGATACCTGGTGTGCCAGTAAGTGAGTGGAAAATCAAAGGTGCTACCGCTATACCAGCTGGCACCTATGAAATCATTCTGCGCCAATCTGGACGCTTCGGTCCTGACACGATGACGTTAATGGATGTGCCGGGTTATGAGTACATCAGGATTCACGGTGGAAACACCAGCGCAGACACCGAAGGGTGTTTGCTGCCTGGTGTGCGTAATAGCCTCGTCACTGTCAGCCATTCACGAGATAACCTCGCAAAGATGAAAGCCATCGTAATACCTGCCATCAAAGCAGGGCAGATGGTTGAGATTGAAATTATTCCAGCTACAGGAGCACAGGCATGAACGATTGGTTAAAAACACTTGCACCTCTGCTCGGTACTGCCCTTGGTGGTCCATTAGGTGGAGCCGCGGCAGCGTTCCTAGCTGACAAACTTGGTATAGAAACCAAGACTGTCGAGGCTGTATCTGAGGTGCTGAACTCAGGGAAGATGACTCCCGACCAGATCAGTGCAATCAAGTTGGCTGAACTGGACTTTAAGAAGTTCACTGAAACCAATAAGATTGATGTACTCAAGATTGAGTCCACAGATCGTAGTGATGCCCGTGATGCGTTGAAAGTTACCCGCTCTCAGGTACCTGCTATGCTGACCTTCCTGATTACGCTGGGTTTCTTTGGTGTGCTTATCGCCATGTTCCAGTACCCAGACATTGGCGAATCAGCCCCAGTCATGATCATGCTGGGTAGTCTCGGGACTGCATGGACTGGTGCTTGTGCTTTCTGGTTTGGTACTACCAATTCCAGTGGCCAGAAGAACCAATTGCTGGCTCAAGCCACAGTGAAGTAAGCACCATGGATAAGAACTATTTGTCCATGTCTGACCAGGCAATAAACGAGATGGCCAACCTACAGGTAGGTTCTAATCGTATGAACCTTGCCCGTGGATCCGCTGCTGACATAGCAGCATCCAGTGCAGAGCATGGAGCCTTCGCCAGGGAAGCGGTAAACAGGAATCTGTTGATGGCTCCTGCCCTTGCTGTTGCTACACCTGCATATGCGGCCGCAAAGGTCATGAAAGAGAACTCGGTCTGGGCTAAGGATTTCCTGGATTACACCGGCTTGGTGAATGCCGACGCTACACCACCTTCATTGGCTCAGGTGTTTGCTGGTTACGGTGGTATAGCTTCAGGCGTGGGTGACCGGTTTGCTCAAACCAAACAGGATGTCCTTAACTACTTTACTCCACAGCAGTCCGCAAGTAAGAAATAAAGACAAGGATGCAGGGGCATTAGCTCCTCGCATCAACTCCAATGCTACTGGATTAACCAGGAACCAGTAGATGGAGTAGCAACCATCTACTGTCCACCAGGTAAAGAATATGGCTAATGGCCACTTCCTGTATTGCCTCAGTACGAATGCGTCAAACGCATAGGTAGCAGTCAGGAATGTAAACAATGCCATGATCAGGCTGATGCCGTAGTCCCAATCTGGGTAGTCCCAGATGGTTGCTCCTACAAGAAGTAGGAACAATCCAATTAAGAAGGTTACGTTTTTCCAGAGGGCATGGTTCAAGCCAATTGGCTCGAGTCGAGAGGTCATGATTAGACTCCAAATTCCTTATCGATGTCCTTACCAGCTTTAATAGCTTCCAGGATCCAATCAGGTTTACGACCACGACCGCCTACCCAGGTTTCACCGTTGGGTCCGCGGTACTTCACTGTAGATGATGGGCCGGCAGGTTTGCTTTTAGTTATCAGACCCAGATCTTGGGTAGTGAGTCCATAGGCCTGCATCTTTTGCCGTATGTCGGCAATAACAGCAGTGACTTCAATTCTCCGCATTTCTTCAGCTTCCGCTAAAAGACGGGCTGCCTGCTCTTTCAATTCCAAATAGGTTGCCAATTCAATTCTCCTTAGTATGGGTGGTGGTGGGGATGGAATAGTACGCCTATTCTGAAATCCACCTTGATATATAAGCCGCCCAATACTAGAGAGGGCTCCTGTCATATGCTGGCCTTCCGAAGCCTGGCTCGCTTACCTTCATCAGGTGTCGCTATGGTTTCCAGGATGCTGTACTTGCCATGGTCCATCACCGGTGGCTGGACTTTCTTAGTACGAAAGGGTGCTATCTGACTCACATAGTCAGGGCTAAATGGGTTTATGATTTTGTTGTTTTCTGGTGTTTTATCAGACATAGTGGCAGCATTCAGACGTAAAAAAGCCCTGACGAGCAGGGCAAAAATATGTGAGTGGGGTTGGAGGGTGTGAGACAAACCGCTGCCTGTGGGACAAACCAAGAAAAAAGCACCTAGCGATTACTCGCTAAGTGCTTGATCTGATTACCTTTTCTGGTGCGGCTGGCAGGAATCGAACCCACGACCCCTTGGTTCGTAGCCAGATAGGTTAAAGGGCTGAAATCCAGTATCCATGCGGGTTCCAAGAGGGTCATGTGTATCATGAGGCATTTTAAGGCATCACCGTAAGTCGTTGATTTATAACGATGTTGGTTTTGCCTGTGATACAGCTTTCAGTACATCAAAAGGATGTGCAGTGGGTCTGCCCGAAGTATGTGCTGCAGTTCGTAGTGACGGGTTGGTAAGACTGTGTGGGAGCAGATGTTGTCCCCTTTGATGCTAGGGCGGTGAGAAGTTGCAAACGAAGATTGCTGCAATTCTTTGCGTCTGCTTTAACACCAATTGCTGCGTATCGTTCACCACTCTCCTGGACCCGTGGTGACTCGTGTTTGTAGTATTGACTGTTCATGAGAGCCAGTCCTTTTGCAGCAGTCTCCTGGTCTAACATACCAGCCTCACTACAAATATAGATGTGGTAGTACGCCTTCGCTAACCGATCAATGTCTTCTTGTGGGCGTGGTGTTGTAGCGCATCCCGCTAAGGATATAGCCAGCAAGCTGACTAGGTAGATAAGTTTCATTTGGTTCCCTTTGTAATTGAGCGTCGATGTTACGCCTATCTCAGAGGATTAACCCGCTCAGCTTTGCGTCTATAGATTCGGTCTGTGGTTCGGCTATCTGCATGAGCCAATAAAGATCTGGCATGTTCCAGGCTACTGGCGTCACTTGCTACCTTGGCACGAAGATCGTGCTCGGTGAAGGGTTGCTCTACCTTGGTTTCTGCCATGACCCTAGCCATGTAGCGTTGCCACATGGATTTCCATCCACTGGCTCGGCCGACTGCCTCGTCAATGTAGCCTACCCCATCTCTGGTACAGAATAGGAACGTAGACTCCACAGGACGTGCTGCCAGTGCCATCTCTACTGCAGCACGTAGCTCTGGGCTCCATTCATAGATGGTTCGCTTGCCTGTCGTCCCTGCTGTCTTGTGGCGTTGGTTGTGAATACCATCATCCTTGAGATGTAGACCAGGTTGCAGACGAAGCAAGTCACCCTGAGCCATTCCAGTGAGTAGCTTGATCCGTAGGTAGGCCTGGATCATTAGGACTGAGCCAGATTTACGGACTGCCGGCAGAGCCAGACACTCCACAATCTCCCAGTCCTCAACGTACCGTTCACGGGATTTCTCCCCTGTGAGGCGTACTTCGGATTTAAATGGGTGCCTGTCGATGTAACCCCACTCCACAGCCTTGGTGTAGGCATGGGAGAGGAGTTCCACTTCCCTATGTGCAGCGATCTTGCCTCCTGTCACCTTACCGGTGACTGGATCCTTGACCTTCTTACTGCGCCGGTCAACGTACTGGTAGATCAGCTGTGGTTTGAAGGGCAACAGTGGCATTGCACCAAATATCTCTCTGAGCTTTGGTAACTGGTTCTGATTACTGGCTTGACTGGCAGGTGCTTTGTTTGGGATGACTTCCCGTGCATAGCGATCCAGTAGATCCCCAATAGTCTTTACTCCAATGGGTCCATCTATCTGAGCCATACGATCAGTCCAGACCTTGGAGGCCTCACTGATCTTGTCACCCAGACGGAACATCTGCTTACCATCCCACAATGCCTCAAGACCTGGTGGGACACGGTAGTAGTACGCACCGTGTTTGAGTTGCCACCGTAGTGGAAGACTCTGGTTCTCTTTGCTTCGTGGTTTGGCCATGATGATTATTGGTAAATGTGGTCGATGGCACTCCAGTCCATGTAGTAGCAGGGTTTACCCTGCCACACACTTCGATAGAAGGAAACGCACCGATCTTTGTGAAGGTGTAGCCCTCGCTGCTGCCCCACGGCGTAACCCAGGGCACGAGCAGTAGGTTGCCAGTCGCAATGTCTGGCAAAAGTAGCGAAGGTCACCTTGTGCTCAGCATCGTAGAGATCAAACAGATCTTGTACTTTGTCGTAGGGAACCTCGACGCAGCGCCTGACCAACTGCAGCTTGGCCATCAGATGGCAGCCCAGTTGGGTTCAACTACCTTGGTTGTTTTCCTTACGGAATCGGGAGCACCACCAAACACTTTGGTGATGTGTGCTCGCAGAATGGCCACACTGCCATCAGGTCGTACCTTGTGTTCAATACCCATGGCATTGAGTACCTTGACCTGGGCAGGACGTTTGACCTTGTTGGTCAGGCCGTTGATCTCACTTGGTTCAAGGAAGGTTGTCATACGGTAGAAAGTATTCAGCGTGTTCGATGATCCAAAGATCTTCGAGTTGCTCTTGGGTTAGTGGTGGCATGATTTAGTGCTCCGTGAGAAGGATCATGGCGACTCGTATATCCTCGTCACCCAGTTCAAAGAACCAACTACCCTCTGGCATATCTGTGTATTCGAGAATGCGAGACCAGATGGGTGGTTGGTCATCAGCAGCTGTCAACTCCAGTGCACAGCCCTGGTTGGGTAGTACATGCACTTTCAGGATGGCCCGCTGCTCACCATGTTTGCGCATGACATCAGGAAACTCGGTGGCTGCAATGTCCAGGAGCCAATAACAACCAGCCTGGGCACAGTCACGAACACCGTCTGAGTAATGGAAATACTTGGCCAAACTGTGGCGATAGAACTCATTGACTCCGTTGCGAGACTGGTTGTAGGCGTTACGAAATGCTGTGTTATCCATGATTGCTTCCTACAGTAGGTGGATCAAATGCGAGGTGTAAGAGGAGGTACCAGATAGACAGATGTTCTGCTGTCTGGCGGCCGGTCTTATCGAATACCTTGGCGTAATGCCTGTGCCAACCGATACGGGTTACAGGTCCTGCTTTCATGATGGGTTCCTTATAGGCAATAAAAAACCCGCCGAAGCGGGTTGTGGATTGGTGTGGTGTAGCTTCAGTTGCTTGTCAGAACGTACTTCTTCAGTGCTGCTACAGCTACTGGAACGATTGGTTCAATCAGTTCTAGCATGGCCTGGGCATACACCCTGATCTCGTACTGACTATGAGAGTGCAAACGCAAGCGTAGGAAGTGAGCCAAATTATGTAAGTCCACAGTGCAAAACATGTGGGAGTAAGTGTTCACAGGTAACACCCCACGAGCCAGTTCACGAGGACAGCCTTTATTCAATAACTCCTGGTAGGACTTGAAACACTCAGCACACTGGTCGTCTATCAGCTGCTGGAAGTAATCAGCCTCTGGATGGATTTCATCCGTTCGCATCTGCTTGTTACTGGTACTCTGTCCAGTGATCTGGCTCATCTCGGGGATGTAGAACTCTTCAGGTAACTCACTGTACCGCGCACTCACTTCGTTGAACGACCATGTGCGGTGGCGGTGCCACTGACGGAACACGAAGATCGGTGCCTTCACCTCGAAGGTGAACTGCACACACTCCAGTGGACTGGTATGGTGGTTCTTGATGAGGTAATCAATTAGCTTTGCATCCTTGCCTTCATCAGCACCTGCACGCCACTCAGCGTCATAGCTGACACGAGCAGAACGTACTATGGATAGGTCCGATCCCATGGAGTCAATAAGACGGACTAAGCCGTGATTAAGTACTTTGATTTCTTTGTTCATATTGGTTTTCTCATGTTGTTTGATGTTCATTTCACCTCCCTGATACCGTGTACAGCGGATACGCATAGCAAGTCCCGCCACAGCGTCTGGCCTCTGCCTTTGCATCAGCTTCTGCCCACTCGCCACGGTACATCTGTGAACTAGCTTGGATTGCCCACGCATGTGGTAGCGGCTGTGGTGCTGGCTTACTTCGGCAGCATGGGTTTGATGTGCAATCACCAGTTGTTTCGTCGTATCCACACTCCTGCGCTTGTGGTGTTGGTGCGGCTGTGTATAGCGGTACCGGAAACTCCCCATCATCACAGTATGTGCAAGCATCGTTGTACATTTCTGGCGTCCAAACCATCGGGCCTTGCCATGTGTCAGTGATGTAAGCCACCGGCTCCCCCTGCTGTGCCAGCATTTCCAGCACAAAAGCTACCGCCGCCTGCTCATTCGGCCCAAGTAGCTTTTCGTCTTTCTTGAATCGCTCCATGAAATACGCCGCACGTTTGGCCGTCATGGGTGCTGGTGCGTCACCATTGCTGACACGCGACGGCCATTTTCCTGATTTGCAGGTGCTCATGTGAACATCGCCTACGGGTATTCCGCATCCTGCGCAAACCTGCTGCTCCCCCTG
>OFRB01000360.1_pt1 | contig 10973 bp, 15 predicted proteins | sample 1543021 | NCBI WGS metagenome assembly OFRB01 (sample SAMN07774230, study PRJEB24372) | wastewater metagenome | isolation source: Exp Tend CN 0WW | collected 2016-02
AGGCACTCGCACAACGTACGGGTTACCGGACCTTTCACCGCTCCACCGCAACGCCGCACGACGCCACGGGCTCCGACATGGAACCCGGACTTGCCACCCGCCAGGGGAGACGACCCAAATGATTTCGACGGACTTAGCACCATTGGCTGCAGATGTTGACTCGCTGCATCAGCTGCCTGGCAATCCCCGCAAGGGCGATGTTGCTGCTGTCGCACGGTCGTTGGAGACGTTTGGGCAGCGCAAACCGATCGTGGCTCGCCGTGATGGAACGATCATTGCGGGCAATCACACGTGGGCTGCGGCGCGTGAGCTTGGCTGGGATCAGATCGCGGTTGTGTGGGTTGACGATGATGATTCGACGGCGCAGGCGTTCGCGCTCGCCGATAATCGGACTGCTGAGCTTGGCTCGTATGACGAAGGTTTGTTAGCGGCGTTGGTTGCCGAGGTTCATGGCGTTGACCCTGACTTGTTGGATGCGACTGGCTGGTCTGGCACGGATTTGCAGCGCCTTCTTGACCAGGCGGTTGAGATGGTGCCGCTGGTTAACGATCCGGATGATGTTCCTGATGTTCCGTCGGATCCTCGTTCGGTGTTGGGTGATGTGTGGCGTTTAGGCCCGCACCGTGTGACGTGTGGTGATTCCACTGATCCGGACGCTGTTGAACGTGTCCTCGATGGGCGTCTGGCTGACTGCATGTGGACGGATCCACCGTATGGGGTGAATTACGTCGGCAAAACGGCTGACGCTTTGACGATTCAGAATGATGGGGCCGCTGATCTTCCGGTGCTGTTGCACGGCTTTCTGGCTGCTGCGACTGGCGCATTGAATCCTGGTTCTCCGGCGTATGTGGCGCATCCAGCGGGGCCGTTGCAGTTGCAGTTCGGTCAGGCGATCATTGATGCGGGCTGGTCGTTGCGTCAGCAACTGGTGTGGGTGAAGGACACGTTCGCGCTGGGTCGTTCGGACTACCACTATTCGCATGAGCCGATCTGGTTGGCGTACACGCCGGGTGGTGAGGGCCGTCGTGGGCGTGGCGGGGATTCGTGGTTTGGGGATAACGCGCAGCGCACGACGTTGGAGTATCCGAAGCCGAAGCGTTCGGAGTTGCATCCGACAATGAAACCGGTCGCTCTGGTTGAGCACATGATCCGTAACAGCACCCCCCCCCAGGGTGTTGTGTACGAACCGTTCGGCGGGTCAGGATCCACATTGTTGGCCGCCCATTCGTGTGGGCGTGTGGCCCGCGTCATCGAGTTGGATCCGCGCTATGTCGATGTGATTTGTCGTCGCTGGCAGCAGGCCACAAGAACCTTCCCCGTGTTGGAAGCTACCGGGGATCCTGTCGACTTCGAGGCCCAGCGGTGAGCCGCCGTAAGCCACCGGAACCGGCCCGCCCGCTGGGTAAGGCCGGTCAAGAGTTTTGGGACGCCGCGTGGATCAAGGGTGCGTGGCTGAAACCTGTTGATGTTGAGCTGCTGCAGATGGTGTGCGAGCAGATGGACGAACGGGTCGCGCTTCGTGTCCGGGTGCTGCAAGGCACCGAGCCCCGCCGAGAGCTTCGTGACCTCGACAAGCTGATCATTCAGGGTCTACACATGCTGGGTTTCACTCCGGCGGAACGTGCCGCCAATCAACAGCTCGATCACCAATCCTCGTGGGCGTAGGTGATGGCTATGGCAATGCGTGGTCCAGCTCCGAAGGAAAACAAGCGCCGCCGCAACGTGGGGCCGCTCGATTCCGCGTGGGTGGAGGTCGCCAACGTCCCGTTCACCGGGCCGGTGCCGATCAAGGCGCAGCGTTCTGACCATCCGAACGCGAAGCAGTGGCTCAAAGTCGTTTCCACTGTTCCGCATGCGGTGTTGTGGCGTGACGATGACTGGTCGTACATCGCCGAAACGCTGCGGTTGAAGGACTCGTTTGAGAAGGGCAATTTGAAGCTCGCGCAGGAGCTGCGCTCGAGGTATTCGAAGCTCGCGTTGACGTATGAAGACCGTTTGAAGTTGCGGATCCGATATGTGGATCCGGCACCGGACGAAGTTGCGCCCGTGGTTGAGGCGACCGTGACACCGATCGACGCGCGCCGCAGCCGTCTCCGTGTAACTGCGGACGACTGATGCCGTGGCGGGGCCCGCAATACGACGGGGAGTTCCCGTCTTTGGGCTGGCAGATCGTGGACTGGATTGAGCACTACTTATGCCACGGTCCCGGCGATGTTGCCGGTGAACCGATCGAACTGGATGACGAGTTCGTCGAGTTCTTCGTGAAGGCGTACCGGATAGATCCGGACACGGGCCGACGCATGTACCGCAGGGCGTTCTTGTCCAGGCCGAAGGGCCGGGCGAAGTCGGAACTGGCAGGGATGATCGGCTGCGCCGAAGCACGCGGGCCTGTCCGGTTCGCAGGGTGGGACGCCGCTGGTGAACCAGTCGGCAGACCAGTGAAATCCCCGTTCATCCGCTGCCTGGCAACAGAGGAAGGCCAGTCGGGGAACACCTACGACAACATCACAATGATGATGGATCACTTGTCGACGAACTTCGGGGACGAATACCCCGGCATCGATTTGGGTCAGTCCACGCAAACATCGTCACGAGTGTTCTTCGCTGGTGGCGGCGAAATACGACCATCGTCGGCATCGGACGCGGCGAAAGACGGTGGCAAGGAATCGTTCGTCGTGTTCGACGAAACCCACCTACTGATTTTGCCGGTTCACAAGCGCATGCACTCCACGGTTCGACGGAACCTTCGCAAGCGCAAAGCAGCCGAACCGTGGGCGCTCGAGACGTCCACCATGTATCAGGTTGGTCAAGGATCGGTGGCGGAAGAAACCCACAAATACGCCCAAGCCATCGTCGAGGGAAAGGTGCGGGAGAAGGGTTTGCTGTTCGACCATAAGCAGGCCGACGACATTGACCTCACCGACCGTGACGCCATGCTTGAGGGTCTGAACTTCGTGTACGGGCCGTTTGCGCAGCACATGGATTTGGATGGCATCATCGCCGAGATTTGGGATCCGCAGTCGAATCCGTCGGACTCGCGCCGGTTCTGGTTCAACTGCCCAACCTCTGCAGACGACGCCCTGTTCGCCGCCTACGAATGGGCATCGTGTCTCGACGCCACCAAAATCGTTGCCGACAAGGATGCGGTCACCCTCGGTTTCGACGGATCCCGTGGCCGTGTTCGTGGCAAACCTGACGCGACCGCGCTTATCGGCTGCAGGGTCTCCGACGGGCACCTCTTCGAGATCGCCGTGTGGGAAGCCGTTGAAGGCCCGCACATGGAGGACTGGCAGCCGCCAATACCTGAAATCGAGGCGGCCGTCGCGAACGCGTTCCGCACGTGGAATGTTGTCGGTTTCTACGCTGACCCCGCCCGCGACTGGCGATCCCACGTCAACAAGTGGGAAGCCGACTTCGGTGGCAAGATTGAGAAGAAGATGCGGGTCAAACCGGACCATCCGTTCGAGTGGTGGATGACCGGCGGACGATCCGGGCTCATTCAATTGGCTGTTGAAGCGTTCGAGGGTGCCGTCCGCAATCAGGACTTGACGCATGACGGCTCATTCAAGTTGACGCAGCACATTCTGAACAGTCGCCGCGAAATCCGTTCCGGCAAGTTGAGGATCGGGAAAGAGAACGACTACTCACCGAAGAAAGTCGATGCCGCTGTTGCCGCTGTTCTGGCGTGGCAGGCCCGATGCGACGCCGTCGCAGCCGGGGTCAACGGACGCCGACGTTCACGCAAACTCACCCGCTACTAACGCCTTGGGAGGCGACGCTCGTGGCACAGTCGCCTGAACCCGGCAGCCCTCTATGGTGGTTGCTCCGCTTAGAGAAACGCCGTCAAGCCAACGTCACACGCTTCGACAAGCTCAACAACTATTCCATCGGTGACCATCCCCTACCCGAAGGTGACGACCGAGCGCGCGAGGTATTCAAGGCGTTCCAGAAGAAGGCGCGCACCAACTACTGCGGAATCGTCGCCTCGAGCGTGTCTGAACGCCTGCAGGTCGACGGGTTCCGCTCCGGCTCCGATGGCACCGCGCAAACCGATGCCTTCGCGTGGCAAATCTGGCAGGCCAACAATCTCGACGCCGACTCCGAGCTTGTTCACCAGTCGGCGGTGACATTCTCCGAAACCTACGTCCTCATCGGCTCCGACGGCACGAACCCGGTCATCAGCATCGAAGACCCCCGATGCGTCGCTGTCGAACTAGATCCGTTGAACCGTCGTAAGACGATCGCCGGAATCAAAACGTGGACTGACGACGTCGCGGATGAGAACCGGGCCGTCCTCTATCTGCCCGGCTCCATTCACTACTTCGCGGCCCGCAAACCCGGCTACAAAGGCCAGACACCCGAATGGCGGGAAACCAGCTCGAGCTTCACTGGTGACGCAATGCCGGAAGGTAACCCGCTCGGTGAACTACCGCTCGTGCGCTTCGTCAACCGGCCACAATTGGACGGCGGCGGGCTCGGCGAGTTCGAAGACGCGATCGACATTCAGGACCGCATCAACAACTGCACCCTCGACCGCCTTGTGATCGCCAAAACGCAGGCGTATCGGCAGCGGTGGATCAAAGGTATTCCGTCCGAGGATGAGGAGGGGAACCCGCTGGATCTCCCCTTCGTTCCCGGCGTCGATATGTTGTGGAATGTTGACGCGGATCCGTCTGAGGTTGAGTTCGGTGAGTTCTCCCAAGTTGATCTGCGTCCACTGCTGGAAGCCGCCCGCGACGATGTGACCGCGTTTGTCACGTTGACCGGTCTCCCACCTCACTACGTTGCCGGTGACCTCGTGAACGCTAGTGCTGACGCCCTCGCAGCCGCTGAAGCCCGACTGGTTGCGAAAGTGCGGGCACGGCAACGGATCTTCGGGGAAGCGTGGGAACACGTCATCAAACTCGCTGCCCGGTGGATGAACGTTGAGCTACCGGCGGACACTGAAATCATCTGGGCCGACCCGGAACGCAAGACGGATGCACAGCTCGCCGACGCCGCTGTCAAGAAGCAGGCGGCCGGTGTTCCGTGGCATCAGAGGATGGAAGACCTCCACTATTCGCCGCCGCAGATTCAGCGGATGGAAACCGACCGCGCCGCTGATGCGCTGTTAGCGTTCTCCTCGGAGCCAATCTCACCGCAGGCACCACCAGATGCCGCGACCCAGTAACCGACTGGCATATCTTCACCGCCAATATCGCGACGCCACCGCCTCCGTCCGCGAACGCACCCGCCGCCACGTTGCGACCACCTGGACGTCGCTACCGGATTACAAAGACAACTCGGTGGAACACTTCGCGAACCGGTCGAGCCGGCTCGTCGCCGTCGGTGCGATCACCACCGGAACCCTGACGGCCGCATTCATCGAATCCGTCGTCCGCGAACGAACTGGGCGAGCGACCCGCGCCACCATCGACACTGCCAGGTTGACGTCGCTACGCAAGAACATTGACCCGGTCGAGGTGTACATGCGACCGGGGCGTCAAGTGTGGTGGGAACTGTCCAAAGGCGTGGACTACCTCACCGCCGTGGACCGTGGCCTCACCCGGGCGCTGACGTTGACGTCAACCGATCTGCAGCTCGCAAAGATTGACGCCGGATCACAGGCTATTCAGGCACAACCGGAGATCGTCGCCTACGAACGGGTGACCGGGCCGACACCGTGCGAACTGTGCCAGGAAGCCGCCGGGACGCTCTACAAGTCCGACGAGCTAATGGAACTCCACGACAACTGCTCGTGTGACCTCGTCCCCGTCTTCGGTGAACCGCAATTCACCGATGCGACCGATTACGGCTCCGCACCGACGACCGAGAACGACGAACTCGGTCGCGTCCTCGCGACGCTCCCCTAAACCAGCGTTACGGACACGCACAAGTCCGGGTCTATGCCGACGGGCACAAACGGAGGAAACATGACAGTGCAAGACCAGCAGCAGCAGTCGGACGGCACGGAAACGCCACCACCAGCACCACCGGCAGGCGAACCTCCGGCATCTGACCGCACCTTCACCCAAGTCGAACTCGATCGCATGATCAGTGACCGGTTGGACAGGGAACGCAAGAAGTACGCCGACTTCGATCAGATCAAGCAGAAAGCACAAAAGCTCGACGACATCGAAGCAGAGAACGCCTCCGAACTTGAGAAGGCGGTCAGAACGGCACGCGGTGAAGAACGCGCTGCTGTCCTACGCGAATACGCCGAGCAGTCGGCGCGGTTCGCGGCTAAGGCCCAGCTCGAAGCACGCCTCGGCAAAGACGCCGCAGCGGAACTCCTCGACGACATCAACATCGCCAAGTACGTCAACGACGACGGCAGTGTTGACGAGGACGGCATCGGTGCCCTCGCGGCACGACTCGCACCATCGACACCACCACCCCCACCGACATTGCATCAAGGCCGACAAGGTCAACCGTCAGGCCGCGACATCGGCGCGGAGATTGAAGCGGCGCAAGCCCGCCGCGACTTTCCAGCAGCGATCGCGCTTCGACGCGAACAACACGAACTCAACAAACCGAAATCATAGGAGGCTCACATGAGTACCGTTTCAGGACTCAGCACCACGTACAACACCCCGAACTACCACGGTGACCTATTCGCGATCACCCCCGCCGACACACCGCTGCTGTCGTCCATTGGCGGCATCTCGGGGGGCAAGCAGACAACGTCCACCGCTTTCGAGTGGCAGACCGAAGACCTGCGCGATCCCGACATTCGCGCCCGACTTGAAGGTGCAGACGCGCCCACGGCGGAAGAACGCGCACGCGCGAACGTGGAGAACGTCCTGCAGATCTTCCAAGAAGCAATCACCACTTCTTACACGAAGCAGGCAGCCATCGGCCAGTACACGTCGCCATCCTCGGCGCCGTACATCACAGCCGACGGTTCAGCGAATCCTGTGGTTGATGAGCATTCTCATCAGATTGCCCTCGCCCTCAAGCAGATCGCGCGTGACGTGAATTACTGCTTCTGGCATGGCGTGAAGGTCAAGCCGTCTAGCAACTCAACGGCCCGCGCAACTGGTGGATTGCTCCGCGTGTTGACGACCAACCGCACCGCTAACAACGAAATCACCGCAGCATCGGCGGCAACGGACACGATCACTGTCACTCACGCACTTGAGAACGGCGACAAGATCGTGTTCACCGACGTTGGTGCATCCACGGCGATCCGACCTGACCGCGTGTACTACGTGGTGAACAAGTCGACGACCGTGAGCTTCAAGGTCGCGGCAACATCTGGCGGCGCGGCGATCACCGTCGGCACGGCAACAGTCGCTTTCGTCAAGGCGTCAACGACGTTGACTGTCTCTGCGCTGGAAACCTTCATGCAGGGGATCTTCGACAACGGCGGCATCTCCGAAATGGAAACCGCGACGCTGTTTGCAAGCTCACGGCAGAAGCGGGCCATCACTGCGGCCTATGCCGACGAGTACGGCAAGACGGACCTGTTCGCGGGTAACCGCAACTTGGGTGGCGTCTCGGTGCAGACGCTGCAAACCAACTTCGGCGTGCTCAACGTCGTCGTGGACCGGGCGCTGCCACCGGATGCGATCGTTGTCGCTTCCGCCGAACAGTTGGCGCCGGTGTTCCTCAACATCCCCGGCAAGGGAGTGTTGTTCGAAGAGGAGCTCGCGACGACAGGGTCTGCGAAGAAGTCGCAGATCTACGGCGAGATCGGGTTGCAGTACGGCAACCAGCTCGCCCACGGTCAGCTTCGTGGACTCTTGGTCTAACGGCTGATCCTCAAAGGGTATTGAGATGGCCGCACTGGCAACACTCAGCGACGTACAAGCACGCCTTACACGGACGATCGCGTCCGGTGAGACAGCGCGTGTCCGTGCGCTCATTGACGACGCCAGTGCGGCCATCATCACCGAATCAGGGCAAGACGTTATCCGTGCCGAAACCGAGGCACGGCTGATGACACGAAACATCAACCGGGAACTCGTCGTGGTACTCCCGCAGCGACCGGTGAACTCAATCACGTCCGTGGCCGACATCAACGGGAACGCTGTGACATACGTGTGGGACGGGGCCACGAAACTGACTCTGACTAGCAGCGCAGACACCGTCCATTCGGACACGCTTGACCGCTCGCTGCGCTACGTCGACGTCACCTACGACCACGGATACGACGACGCCAACGACACCCGCAATGTGCTCGGAACCGTCGCAGGAGTCGTCGCGAACGTCGTCGCCAGAGCGTTCGGAACACCCGCAGAAGAGACAGGGAAGACCGCTGAAACCATCGGCCCCTACTCCTACTCGATCGGTGCCGGGGCCGCGCAAGGTGGGTTCGGGCTGATGTCGTCGGAGTGGAAGGCCATCAAGCGTGCCCTCGGCCGACGCCGTGCGGGAACGATTCAGCTATGACCCTGGCGGGCCTCCTAAGGCAAACCGTCACCATCACCCCGGTTACCTGGACCGGAACCACCGCCGTCGATGGCACGACGAGAACCACCGCCGCCCGCGTCGACCACAATCACCACACCACAGAGTCAGACCTCGGCGATCGCATCTACTCCACCCGCATCGCCTACCTGCTGCCAGACCCTCTCCTCAGCGAAGGCGACACGATCACCCACGACGGGATCGACTACCGGGCGGCCCGCATCACCCCGTCCATCGACGGGGCAGGACAAACCCATCACCTCGTCGTTGACCTCGCACCACTCGGTGCCGACACCGTCACGATCACCCGCCCCGCCACACCTGGCGCATGGGATCCGTCCACGGGCATCGTCAACCAGTCACCAGCGACCGTCATCTGGACCGGCCCGGCGACCATCAACCCGTCGGCGAACCCATCCGGTGGCGACGCTGTCGGCCAAGACATTCACACCACCCGCCTCGACGTTGCCATCAGCCACCACACACCGGACATTGAGATCGGCGACATTGTGACCGCCACCGTCACCACCGACCCGCATCTGCTCGGTGTGCCACTACGGGTTGATTCCATCTCATCCGGTTCCGGCCAATACGGCCAATACTTGCGCTGCATCGACGACAGGACGAACCGATGAGCACACCGGAAGCGTTCGCCGCACACCTACGCCAACACGGCTCCGAAGCCACCCGAGCTGCAGTCATCATCATCACTGAAGTCGGAATTGAGATCGCCCAAGTCGGATCAGAGAAAGCGCCCTACGACACCGGCGAACTCGGTTTCAGCATCAACTCCCGCACCACGGGATCGGTCAACCCGACGGCCACCATCACCTCGGACACCGACTACGGCGGATACGTCGAGTTCGGCACGTCCAAACAGGCACCGCAGCCGTACCTGAACCCGGCGCTCGACGAACGGGCACCGTCGGCGGAAACCCGTCTCGCGCAGATCTCGGCGTCCCTCTGATGGACCCGCTGAGCGTTCACACCGCCGCCTACACCGCCCTCGACGCCATTGCGCACGTCACCGTGTACGACGGCGACGTCCCTGAGAAACCACCGGCTGACACCGCCGGGCGTGTTCTGCCGTACCTCGTTCTCTGGGCGAATCCTGGCCGACACCTCCCCGACTCCGAGAACCTCGCCTCCAGCGCGTCAACAGCGCTGATCGCCGACCTCACCATTACCTGTGCCGGGGGAACTCAGGCCCGCGTTCTGCAGGTCGCACACCTCGCCCGTAACGCGCTGCTAGGAGTCGTCCTCACCGGTTGCGGACCCGCCTCCGAATTGACCGCACCCCGACCGGTGCAGATCGATCGCAACGTCACCCCCGCCCGCTTCTACACCGTCCTCACGTTCCGACTCACCGCCCCATAAGGAGAACCAATGGCCCTGCTCGCAACCCAAGCCGTCACCGCAGGAGGCGTGAAGCTCACCCTGTCCGCTGGCGCATCGTCACAAACCGTCGACTGCTCCAACGGGCGCACCCTGCTGCGCGTCGTCAACGGCTCCGGCGGATCGATCAACGTCACCCGCACCACCCCGACAACCGACGCCGATGGCAACGCGATCGCCGACCCCGTCACCGCCGTCCCCAACGGCGAAGAGTGGGACTTCTGGCTCAACCCGAACACCCTCGGATCCATCGCCACCGTCGCCCTGTCCGGCACCTCGTCCGTCACCGTCGCCGCCTACAGCTTCTAGGAGAACCATGAGCACCGATCACGTCGTCATCGAAGACTCAACCGGGGCCAGGGCCACCGTGTCCGTCGATGCCCTGCACGACCACGAGCTGCGCGGATTCACCGCGATCGGGAAGGCCATCGCCCCCGGCGATCCCCGAACCGAAACCGAAGCGGCGAAAGATGCCGCAGCCGAAGTTGCCGCGCAGAAGGCAATCCGCGACAAGTACATCGCACCCAAGAAGCCCCAACCGAAGAAGGAGTCCTAAGCCATGTCAGATAGAACCATTGACGGATACATCACCGTCTGGTGGGTAACCACCCTCAGCTCAACAACGTCCCCGACAGCCACCCAGATCAACGCCGGGGTGAACCTGACCGGGTTCATCACCAAAGACGGTCTCGACGTGTCACCGGATCAGGACACGATCGACACGACCGCGCTGAACTCGCTGACCGAAACCGAAGACCTCGGCATGGCGAAGGTTGACGCGGCCCTGACGATGAAGCGCCAGTCCACCGACACCGCATGGACGACGTTCGCGTCGAACCCATACGGCTACCTCGTCATCCGACGCGGTGTTGCCACCGCCACCACGGCCACCGCTGCGCAAAAGTGTGAGGTGTACACGATGCGCGCCTCCAACCGGATGCCGATCAAACCGGCGAAGAACGAGGTCGAAAAGTTCCAGGTGAAACTGGTCAACCAGGCTGACCACGTCATCGAGGCGACCATCGCCTAATGGGCGACAACCTCGCGCAGATCCTCGCGCAGACACAGCGCCCCGAGAAGTCGGTGGACCTGTGTCTGCGCGGGGATCTCTTCGCCCAACGTCAACGCCTGCTACGTGACCTTCCGGCGTCGGTGGATTCCCTCGCTGGTGGCGATCCGGACGTGCA
>OFRB01000361.1_pt1 | contig 10966 bp, 22 predicted proteins | sample 1543021 | NCBI WGS metagenome assembly OFRB01 (sample SAMN07774230, study PRJEB24372) | wastewater metagenome | isolation source: Exp Tend CN 0WW | collected 2016-02
CTCTTATGTGTGGTAATAAGCTGAACTTGAGGTGTTAACTCTAAGGTCCTCTTCAGTTCTTTCTCTTCTGCCCTAGTTCCAAACCATTCCTCAGAAACACCTGTTTCGGTATCTACCAAGTACTTTTGTGGCTTGCTTATGCGCTTCCAATACTGGTCATAGGTCATCAGATTTTGTGCAATGTAGGTAGAGTTGTACTGTCTGTAGATGCCCAAATACTGATACTTATTGTCTCTAATCCCTGTAGGAATGCTATCAATGACTTCTGGATCTACCCATGGCAACATTGATTTGACTTGTTCACGGCTGAGAAGATCTCTTGTAGAGGCTTGATCGCAGTCGGATAGATCTCTTTTAGTGAAGTATGGATCAAGCATAAGCGCATTGAAAGGCTTCCAATAGAACTTAATATCACCGTTGACTTTATCCTTTGAATAATCCATGTAGATGCCGACAATCGCAAGACCCGTCTTGAGTGCGTGCTCAAAAGCTTCAGAGAAGATGTAGTCGGCATTTCCCTTATCGTAGACGTAATACATGACATTAGAGAATAGATCCGCCGTAATCTCATCAGATCCTTCCACTGGAGCAGTGACCGTTTGCGTCCTATTCTCACGTTCATATCCTGAATACAGATTGACGACTCTGCGAATTTTGTTGAGCTCCAGAACCATTCGATTCTGTCTTTCAAGTTTTGTTCTCTCAAGATTCGTCCAGTTGTCCCCTGCATATGCTCTGAGATCCCTATAGGCTTGTGCGTAGAATACTCCCCACGTTCTGTATGCATCGTAGAAGAATTGCTGCCATTGGAACACCTTGCTATTGTGGTCCATTGTGTAATTGCTAGTTCCGTCGTATTGGTAAGCTTGCATTTCAGCCTGTTTTCAAATAATTACTTGATAGTTAGGACAAAAAAATTACTCTTCCAGATTCATTTCATGGATAGAAATTTTAACCTGAATCCTTAAGAATTTGGGATAATCTAAAATTGCCTGATTTCCACAGATAAAGGGTTTATCTTCCAAAATTCCGAAAACATCTTCTTCTTCAATATATTTTGTAATTTTCTGTAGCTGTAATTTAAGAACTTCTTTATCTAGCCCAAAATCCATTTACAGCCATTCCTTACGCATTCTATTCCATTCTTCTGCTGACATTCCTGAGCCGCCGACAAGGCGTTGAATTGATTCTGCTGCATAGATCAGTGATTTTGATCCGTGAGAGGCCCAGTCGTGATAACTTCTTTCTCTGTAGCAACCCAGCTTTTCATTCCATTCTTTGCGGAAGTTCTCAATTGCTTTAACACCTTTCTCGCACTTAGACTGATCAAAGAAGAATCTAGGTAACATATTTCTTAGGCATTCTATCCCAAACATTTCATTAGCCTGTCTTGGAACGATATCAACTTTAAGTCCTGCTTCTCTTGCAAGGTCTGCAAAAGACTTACCGGAACCCTTCTCTCTTGCTGCTGCATCATGCGGAAGAAAGTGTTTTTCGAAGATATAGGGTTTTCCTTTTAGCCATTTAACGTAGTGTGCAAGAGCTTCATCACTGTTCTCGTAGTAGTCTATACAGTGAATCTCTTTACCGATAAGCTGCCACACCCATATTGCGCATGAATCTCCGATTCCGATATCCCAGCTTGAATATGTTTTAGCGTTTTCATCATAAGGTAGGTGGCAAATTCTTCTTTCATGTCTTGCTTGGCTAATCTGCTTAGCAAAGTAGAACCCTTCATTAGCACTCTCAAAAGCCTCTTCAGGAGTTGAAGGAAACTCCCTTTTCATATATTCGCCCATTGTCATAGATTTCTTCTGATACCAGGCTTTCTGTTCTGCATTTAAGATAATATCTTTGTTTTCTAGTTCTAAGAAGTACTTCTCAAGGTCTTTAGTAATTAACACACTGGTTGCGTCTATGACGTAATCCGGATGTTTCCACCACGGGAAGAACCACAATTTCCAGTCTAGCTTTCCAATTGGCTTGTTAGCGTCCTGTAAAGCCTGTGCTTCTTTACATAAGTTAAAGAAGTGACCTTCTCTTCCCCTTGCAGTTGATTCAATGCAAACAAATTGACCTGCTTGAACAGCATTAAGGGCGCCTGAAACGATCTCGTTAGCCTTGGACGGATTGTCCTGGCAAATCTTCGCAAACTCAGTGATATGTAATAATTGCAGTGTCCCACCACGTAGTGACGTAGCGACTCGAAAGACGGAACCATTCGCAAATCGCATCTCATGAACGTTGTCTCTATACGCTGGACACATGTCTCTAACGAACTGGGGAAGATTGTCATATGCGAATTTAACCTTGTCGATGAATATTTCTCTTGCGATTGGTTTGCTATCGGCAACGATGGCACAGTTTACATTATGGTTGAAGAGGCATGTGTCTAGAAACAGAATTGCATGATAAGTTGTAATCCCAAGCTGGCGTGCTTTGAGTATAATGTTGAGATAATGAGGCTTTTTGAGAGACTCTTGAGCCCAGTTAGGTTCGAAGTCAACTATCTGCCCTTGTTTATCTTTAATCTTATAAAGATTCCTAAGCCGCCAGTCTTGATTTCCTAATATTTCGAGTGCGTTGTCGTTGCAAATCATTCAGCCTTTTCCCTATTCGGCTAAAGTGTAAAGTATTTTTTTTAAAGATTAAAGAAATTTCTTTACAAAATAAATAAATTGCTTCATAAAAAAACCTTTGCTAACATATTTACACCGGAGAAATCATGGAAATTAAGGTGAACAGAACCATCACAACACAGAATCATTTAGTTTTTACAATAGTAGTAACAGATCCTCACAATGCACCTTTTAGTCAGATTGAGAAGGGGATCATGAAGTTATTAGATCAGACTGTCAAATCTGTAGAAAGCATTTCTCCAGAAGAGAATAAGACAAAAACAGAAGCTATACGACTTGTTGATGCAGCTAAAAAGAATTGCTTTGGACGTTTAATGACATGTTTAAAATTCTCTATCAAGAATCAATTGCAGCCTAAGTTTGATCCTATGTGTCAGGAAATCTACAACTGGATTTACAACGCTCAAGAGGCTGAATTAAAAGAATGGCTAGAAACATACGATCCTCAGAGATGTAAATACTACTTCGACAATGATCCACAAAATCAAAATGACACTCCTCCAGAGTTCTCAGAAGACAAGATTGACGAAGATGATGAGGAAGATGATGAATGATGAAAAGGTAAATAATCCTCCCCACTATCAAGGCAAGAACATTGAAGCCATAGATGTTATAGAAGCGTTTGGGCTTAATTTTAACCTAGGTAATTCCGTAAAATACATTTTGAGAGCAGGTAAGAAAGATTGCCGACAACAAGATCTTGAAAAAGCCATATGGTATTTACAGCGAGAACTTAAAAATGAAGATTGATTGTATTTCAGACCTCCATGGCTACTACCCTAAACTCGAAGGCGGAGATCTTTTGATTGTGGCAGGAGATTTGACTGCTAGAGATGAACCAGAAGAATATATATATTTTCGTAATTGGTTATCTGAACAAAACTATAAAAAAAAGATCGTTATTGCAGGAAACCATGATGGTAATTTGCAATTAGACTACATGTTTGGTTCGACTCCATTTTTAGAAATAGCTGAATATCTCTGCGATTCAGGAACAGAATTTGAAGGTTTAAAGATTTGGGGTTCACCATGGACAGCTCAATTTCCTGGCATAAATCCGAAGTGTTGTGCCTTCACAGTTAATTTTGGATGTGATACAGAATACTGGTTAGATGAATACTGGAAACTGATTCCTGATGATACAGACATACTGATTACACATTCCCCTCCTCACGGCGTTCTAGACAAATGCTTAAATGGAAATGTCGGTAGTAAAACACTTTTAGAAGCAATCGAAAGGATAAAACCTAAGCTTCATATATTCGGTCATATTCATGAGTGCGGAGGAAGTAAACTTCTGTATAAGCATGAAGGACCAAACACATGGTGTGTAAACGCCAGCATCGTGAATGAACGTTATGAGCATGTGAATAAACCGATAAGGATTGAATTATGAATCTTGAATATTTAGGATTTTTTTTAGGATCATTTATAGGTGGATGTATTAGTTTTTATATGGGATACACAGCTGGAAAAAAAAGGACCAAATTATGATGCTGAATTTTCTGTGGCCGTCTATAGCTACACTGGTTTTAATCCTATTCGAAATTCTGGTAATGAAAAGAAAAAATTCTCCATGGTACTATTACGGGTTCTTTAACACTCTTCTATGTTTAAATCTTATCGCATTCATGAGCCAACTTTAATGAGTGAGAATCAAGCAGCTTTATACTTCATGTTTATGATTTTATTATTTATGTCTTTGACTTCATTCATACTTGGATGGGCAATTACATATCACCTCAAACAGTTATCAATCACACTTACACCGACACAACAAAGGCATCTTAAATGGGCAATATCTTCCGTAGTCACTATATTAACCGGGCACTTCTGTCTGTTATACTTTCTTGTTTTACGATAACCTACGCAACTCCTCTGCCTGCTGCTAACATTGGCGATGCATTTGCAATGGTTCGTCTTGAAAAACTTGTCGAAAAGCTTGCTAAAAGCCAAAAGAAAAGTCCCGACTCTATGATTGAATATCTTGTGGATATTAAAAATGAGATTGAACACACATATAACGTTTCATTCAATATAGACCTGTACATTGATGAGGTTGGTAAAAGCATCAAAAAAGAGTCTGGAAAGTATCCTAAAAAGGAATTAGATGCTATTAAGAAAAAGATAAAATCAAGAGATAAAAAATCAAAAAATCACCATACACATATGGCACAGGTGATGTATTTAGAAGATTACCAATTAAATGATTTAGACGAAATTTTATGTCTTGAGGCTAAGCACGGGAAAGATAAACATAAAGACGATGATAAAGACGAAGAAGAGATCATTGTTCCGGCACTACTTGTTTACGGTGTCACGTGCTCAGTTTGTGGATTATTCTTGATGGTTCTACCTATTCCTGTGTGCAAAGAGTGGGGAGGAAGAGTATTTCTTATGGGAATTACAGCATGCGCCAATAGCTTGTGCGGTAAAATTGATGAAAATAAGAAAAAGGATGATCATAAGAAATGATTTCATTACTCTAAGGAACTGTGCCTGCTGGTGGAAAATGCGAAGGATTCACCACAGGCAGATCTGGACCTGTTAATGTGAACTGTCCGCCCTGTATATACGGAGTAAAATTGCTGCCATCGATAGGAGTAGTATTGGCATCACACAACTGAAAAGTATCTGCTGTGACTTGTCTGATGTAAAACAGCCTATTATTAAGCTGCTGCATGCCTGTAATAGCAGTAATAGGAGAAGTAACAAATTTGGTGGCTCTGATTGCTTGCCCATTCTGGAATCCGTGTGCTGTTTTGGTTACTACTACTGGGAATGCTGCGGTGATATCTTCTGGCGTGAACTGACGCACTGTAAAGTGGCTCAGTGACGAATCTGGGTTGTTAGGATAAGGACTAGGAGGCTGTGCATCAACAAACCGATACATTGCATCGTTAGGATCTTGGGGGTTCGGCATTGGATTTATTTCAGACATCATTCACCTATCTTTTTCTTTGCTTTATAACCACACATAGGGCAGAAATTCACTTGAGAGCCATATTCTCTATTACTTACAAAAAGATAACCATCTTGATCTTCGTGACAATCTTCAATTGCTGCACCATATAAATGATATTTATATGGAATTTCGCAATAGTGTTTTTCTTTCCAGTTTTTAGGAGTTGTGTTAGGTTCTTTTATCCATTCTTCATCACTTCTGTTCATGTAATCCTTGATAAGCCAGTATGATAGCCGCTCTTTCTTCTAGATCTAGTTTAGCGATGTAATAAATCAGTTCTTGCTCTGGCTTACTTCTATCCATAAGCATATATCTTGCCTGATCAATCAGATCGAATAAGCTTTCTTGTTTTTCCATAAATTACTATAATGCGGTAAATCTTTTAAATACGAGGAGAATATATGCCTAAACCTACAGTAGAGTCTAAATTCGTAACAGGTAACAAGCAAACCAAGGCTCCAAAGCCTAAGAGTTTAACACCTAAGACAAATTCCACCAAGTCAGGAGATAAGAAACGCGCTGGAATTGGCGGTAAATCGGTTCCTTACTAATGGAAGACTACTCTATTGACTCTCTATCAAAGACATTCTCATCTCATGCAGATACAGCCGATCAAGAGTTTGAAAAGGCTGTAACTTCTTTTAAGAAGATGAATCCAGATCTAGACCTTCCAGACCGCATGAAAGAGAACTTCAATCTTGCGAGGGCTCTTTCCGTGATATGTAAAGAATTAATACGTCTTGGTTCTATTTAGTCTAGGTTGAACCAAGCAAGACCCTGTCTTTTTCCGGTGATCAACTCCGTTATTAGACACTATTTCGCCGTGACCGCTAGCCATTTGTATTTAGGATGGCGTCCATGCAGTTATATTTAACCTGAGTCTGTCTGCTCAGGAGATGCCGTCTATGGATTTAAACTCCACATCGCCACATCATTGCAATGGGCAGGATTCGAACCTACCAAGCCACCTCTACCTCTCTAGTCCATAGTTAGAAATCTCAAGGTAAGCTCATCGACTATGTTAGTCCCTATAAAGAACTCGACTGCCTTACCACTCAGCCACCATTGCATTGCCAGTTGTACGATTCGAACGTACGACTCATGAAGGCCTTCATTGAGCTGTAAGATTTAAACCCTACAAGATTAGTCCACTCTCTCAAACTGGCTAAAGGTGCTTGGTATTTCTTAGAGCCCCAAGCGGCCACCATAAATCGTTCAACGCCCTTAAATTCATGGTCTTCGTTTTCTGGCGGATAGTTTCTTCCCAAGCCACTATCAAACACAGCAAGAGATGATCTTGCATACATTTTATCCACGGATATACGATCTTTTGTACCTTCTCCATAGATTGTTAGAGATCTTACCACCTTCAACAATTTCTCTCAGCTCTTTTCTAAGCTTTTTAGTTCTTTTTCCGCTCATTCCTCTTCCTTATCTAAAATGCTATAAAGACCCCATAGATTATCCTGAATAAGACCAAACTTCATGCGGCAATCGTAGAGTTTTTCGCTTTCAACTTCATGTTCAGAGTCCCAATATGGATTATGCTTGCTGAGAGTGTCAAAAATGTCATCATCTAGAATCGATTTAATCATTTGTTTCGCTCTCCCGATGTCTTCCAGGCGAGAAATCACCTTATTTGTTAGCAAGTCTTCGTCTATCTTGCTTTTAACATCTAAAATCGCCAGTTTTTTGGATTGTGAAAGATTGTCAATGTACTTCTTCCATTTTGAGATGATATCTAGCATTACTCTGAATGAAACATCCGGTCTACGAGTTGACTGAACGTTATACCAACCTTTTTCAACAGCCTCATCAAGATCTTTAGATAAAACATCGCACTGTTCTGACAATTGTTCTGTAAAAGGCTTCTCAGTCAACTTACAATCTCCGCCACAGCATTCGCACATTTTCTTCTCCTGAATGGTTTCTCTGGGTTTCCAGTAGGTGTCATCTTCCACTTGTCATTCACAATTAAATATTCTAACTTACACCCCTTTTTATTAAATATTTCCATCACTTCTATCTTTACAATCGGTTCTGGGAATTGCAAATAATCTTTTATATTTTTCACCACTCACCTCTATCCATGTTGGCTCCGGAAGTTTTTCCGGAGGAAGGTCCATATGATCATTAGATAAAGGCTGCACAGAAGCATTAAGAAGCGTATATCTACCCAATCATTCACCTTTAGGAGTAATTCTCAGCTTTTCGTTTATCAACACATATTCTAGCATAGTCATATCAGGGTAGTATTTCTTCACAACTTCATACTCAGCCTTGATCACAAAGTATCCTACAAATATCAATAGCACCACAAATATTGCGAAAATAGTATTAAGCAACTTCCGTCTCCTGTTGATTTGGAGATACAGGAGAAACCAAGAACTGAAGATTATTATGACCAGGAACACCCATTCCTGTTACCTCCACAAACTGAATTACGTTTGTTAGAACCGAGTTTAATATTGCTACACCTTCTTCACTGCACACTAAAACAAACTGCTTCATTCGTCATCCTCTTCTTCATCTTTATCAAGACCTAATTTATTTCTTAGCGCTGTCAGTCTATCTGAAACAGTTTTTCTTTCGGTTTTAGCATCTAGATATTTCTGCATAACATTATCCAGAATATCCCGAATACCCTCTTCTCTTTCTAACAAAGACTGCTCTGATTCTTCATACACACGCAATAACACTTTTAGCTCTTCTGTGATATTCACAGTATCTCCTGAATTACTTTGACAACATTCTCCCACTTCTTCCTCCATTCTTTGTATTAAGTTTTCATATCTCCTAAACACCATTTTGCATCCTGTTCTTTCAGGAGACAAAACCCAACAAGCATTCTCAACTGGTGATGTGCCGTATCCCATTATCTACCCAATATATCCAAATGCGTCATCTAATGCTTCCTCAGCTTCTATCTGTATGGGATAATCTATAGACATTGATTGATACCAATTGCCGCCATCTTCCATTCTTATCTCAGCAACAACGATATATTTCTTGGGAATCTCTCTAACCCTGGGAATCTCTCTAACATAAAGATTCGACATCATATGCATGTTATGCCATCTACCTTCATTGTCTCTCATAAACCCATGTCTAATAATCATTCTGGTTTCTCCGGGGGTGGTTTTGGTAGGGGCATCCAGTGAGTCACATCACTAGATTTGAAATCATCATCTTCCGCATAACAACATTCACAATTTACTCTAAATTCCATAACAGGTTTTCTTTTATGGTAATTTATATTAGAAAAACGACAAACATATTGATTTTCAACATATGTATAAACCAAATAGTCGCCTTCTTTTTCTGGAAGTCTATCTTTAACGCTTATCCATTCCATCCGTAACCATTCTCATGTTAATCGACTTTTGGTATAGGTGTTATCTTCTTATTTTTCTTGAGCAATCTTAGGATATTTGTAGCCTGTTCTAAAGTACCCCAGCACGTTATATAGCTGTTATCAAATTCATGCCAGCAGGGTTGGTATAGACTATGGTATTTCTTCTTCCACCATCCCTTCTCAACAGCATACAGCTCCCCGTCTGTCACAATACGCATGAAGTGCTCCATAATGTTTTTATTACTAGTACCCAGAAGATAGCCCATACACCATTCTTCGTATTTCTAAGATGTTCTGAAATCGTATACATTCCCACCTGTCTTATGTCTTTACATTTACAGTCTAAACAGTGCTCATAGCACCATTGACATTCACCGGACATGTCTATTCCCATTTAAATGAATTTATTAAATCTGCAACGGCCTTAATTTCTTTTTCATAATTGTGCCATACATCAGAAGGCCGAATTTCTTCAGTATTTCCAGAGATAAAATCCATATTGCAAATATTTAATTGAGTCAAAACAGAAAGAAATTCTTTTAATGATCTATTTTTTTTAACCACTATGCAATGAAACTTAACATCTTTTTCATATTCACCGCTCATAAGCACTCCATAACCATTTTCTTGACGTCAGGAAATTGGTCTACTCATACACACCTCAAATAAGAGCATAGTGTAGCGCACCCTATGCTCCACAGTCATAACCAATAACAATCTCTCAACCCTGGTGTGATTGAGAGAAGTGTATAATAAATATTTTATTATATACTTTCAAGGTGAAAATCTTTTTTTTGAAGTGGTAAGGAATGCTTACCAGTTGATAACCGGAACTCTGCCTTCCATTGTCTTCTACACATATACTGCAAATAGTTAATTTAACCCGTATGCCTACAGCACATTCTACAACCATCTCAAATTTTCTGGCGGGAGTTTTTTTAAGGTAGGGTAGGAGTTTTTTTGACATATAGCCAAATCCCCTAGATGTGATTCTTATATACATCTAAGCATTTTTCTAGATATTAGGATAAAATAGTTTTTTTGAATTGAAAAGGGAGGTGAATGTGATTTCTATACACTTCCTTAGAATTTTCTGGAAAGATTTAGAAAAGAGTTGTTTTGTTTCGAAAAGAGATTTAGATGTGATTCGAGGATGGGAATACATATAAACATAGTACCGGTACTATTAAGGTCTCACCCGTCAAGTAATTCCTATACAGTTTCCAGCTCGGTATGGTACCGTAACCAACTGTGTATTGTATGTCTATAACCATGTGGGTTGATGGTTATAAGATTAGATGCCTTCACACTATGCTGTAGGCTCTGCGGGATTCTTAGACTTGTTGACTATGAAGTCAAAGGCTGCTGTGGCTATATCCTTGGCAGCATTCTGTGCTTCTGATTGTTCCCAACCTCTGTGTTTGCCTTGTGTTTTCAACACGAATAACTGTAGTGTGGTATCATTACTTTCTACTGCTCTATCAAACACAGATGCTTCTAAGTGATCTAGTTGACGTTCTCTTGCATCTTTTAGGCATTTGAGTAGCTCAGGATCCTTATCACATCTCTCTCTAATAGAATACCTAGTAGTCCCCATTACATCAGCCACTCTTGACAGGTTGCCATTGTACTGCTTTATGAGTGTCATCATGGTATCTTTATCAAGTGGCAATCCTGGACGCGGTTGTTTAACAGGTGAATCACCTAGTTTATTACCTTTAGCCTTTGAGGGAAATCCTGCCATAATATTTCAGTGTGTGAGTTGTTTTAGGTTAGCAAGTTAAGTAGACATGTTAACATATAAGAACAGCCCTATAGCCGGGCTATGGCTATGTTCAAGACTGATTATACAGATAGTGAATCATTTCACTAATTCTTGTCAAGTATTTCTTTTAATGATTGATAATCAATGACTTACTGTTGATTCTACAATTCTCCCTTGTGCTTAATCATTACATATGTTAGGATATCTGTTATAACAACATGACTCCCATGGTGACTGATCTA
>OFRB01000362.1_pt1 | contig 10960 bp, 16 predicted proteins | sample 1543021 | NCBI WGS metagenome assembly OFRB01 (sample SAMN07774230, study PRJEB24372) | wastewater metagenome | isolation source: Exp Tend CN 0WW | collected 2016-02
GCAACAACGATGTGATCAATCACAGGGATGCCAATAATCTCGGCCACTTGCTCCAGTCGTTCGGTCACACTGATGTCTTGATCGCTGGGGGTAGGATCGCCAGACGGATGATTGTGAACAACCAGGATGCAGTTGGCCGCGTCTGCGATTGCAGGCCGAAAGACTTCGCGTGGATGAACCAGACTGTTTCGGAGCGTTCCGACCGTAATCTGGTGCGTGTTGATCGGCTGGTTCTTTGTATCGAGTGTCACCAGCCAGAACTCTTCCTGAACACCCTGACAAGCCAGCGCCCTGAATTCGTTTCGGCAATACTCCATGGCAGTAGCTGGCGACGTGATCCGCAGCTTGCGATACATGGTTTGCGGCTCCGCAATTTCGCGAGCCAGGGCGATGGCTGCAGATATCTTGCGTGCATCCCCGATCGTCAATCCACGAGCCAGCATCTCGTCGATTGTCAGATTCGCGATGTCACTCAGTGAGTCAGGCAGACGCTTGGCATTCTTTGGACCGCAGATTGTGGCCAGTTGTTTAGATCGTTTCATGATTGATTCCTCCCAGAACGTGATTAAGAAAGTACCCAACACTCCCCCGTTCCGATCTCACGGGGGGAAGCAGGGAACTCTCAAGTGTGCGTAGACCATGAGCCTTGACGGATGTCGTCGCCATAGTGGAAGATCAACCCGCCGTTGTGCGAATATCCGTACGACACAAATTCATACATGAATCCGAATGTCTGGTCTTTGTCCCATTCAGGCCGGTAGCATCGCGAGTCATCCAATTCTTTTCGCAGTTTCAATTGCTGTTTCGATCGCTCTAGTGCCTCTTCCCAGATTGGCCGAGAATCATCAGCATTCAGGTCGTCATTGTGTTGCTGGTGTCGTTCCATCGCGAGGGACTCGGCGATCGTTTCCGCCAATGCCATCATGCTCTTGTGAGGCACAGCGCGATACCAACCGATCGAGAACGATCCAATTCCGCCGTCGTCACTCAAGACGACGCGATAGGCCGGGAATTGCAGAAGACTTCCAGTGTGGTCCAGATTGCCCTCGGGCGAATCCATCATCCCGCCGTAGTTGGACAGGTAGTCGAGGTACTTCACCAGTGAATCTGCCAGCCTGTGAGCGGATTCCGGGTCAGTCAAAGCGATGCCCTCTAGCAATCCGATTGTGTGAGTGAGACGCGCCTGGCCTGTTTTAGTGAAATGGATTCTTCGCCAATTCTCGGCCATCGAATGCGTGTAGCTGGATCGTGTGAGCCGTTCGTAGCTCGTGGGGGCAGGCTTTACTGCCGGTGGTGTGGTCGTTTCGATTGCTGGTTCGAGTGTTTCTGTGGTCATGGTCGTTTCCTTTGATGGTGAGTGGATCGTTCATTCATAGACTTCGAATTTCATCTTCTTGGCGACGACGTCAGCAGCCTCCCGGAATGCCCTGTGGTACTCACTGATTGAACAGGTGAGACCAGTCGTCGAAGTGTTCTGACGCAGGCATAGATAGCTCGCGCCGGTCGTTCCTGATTTCTTCATTGTGTTGATGGCAGCACGGACATTGCGTGCCATTTGCTGTTCTGTGGTCATTTCAATTGCTCCAGTAGAGGGTTGCGAAACAGCCTGATTTACTGACCATGCAGAACGCAGCGCGGTCGATTGGTTCGTTGCCGGTGGTGAATCCATCGGCGGTTTTCGGATCGCATGAGACACGGGTGAGCTCATCCGCAGGGACGATCGCATCCGAGACGATTCCAGTGATCCATTGGCAGACCTGTCGGGGACCGGTTCGAACGGCTTCCAATTGCTTGCCAGAAGCATGTTTGAATCGCACATCTTGCAGGACAATTGATTCCACATAACAACGGACTCTGCCAGCCTGTCGTACGCTGAACTGACAGCCCGGCTTATTCAGGTTTCGGTAGACCTGGACAGGCTTTGACAGGTCGATGTTGCTTAGCTGGTTCATGCTCTGACTCCGGGTTGATGTGGTCACAACAACATTAAATCTATCCTGCAATACGGATATGTCAACGGTAATCCATCATTAAATCCGGATATATTTCCGAAGATTCTCCAAACTTCTGCAAAGACGAGCGTTTTCGGCCGGATTTATTTCTGAGACTGAGTCGATCCATGAGCCACCTGTCTCCACTTCACCACACTTGCCAACCACGAGCATCCACTTTGTTTGTTTTGGGGCGAAGAGTGGAAATCGTTTAGGTTGGTGGGAAGGGCTCCAGCGACGTCACCAGTGGCTTCCGACGGCGATGCTCGGGCGACTGGATGCCTGTTTCGACCAAGGCTTCTGGAGCGAATGTGAGAGGGGCAATGACCAGCAAGTACCGAAGTTCCGGGAACTACTGGAACCAGCGACGGGAACTCACCGGGAACTCAGTCGGGAATTCCCGAGAACACGCCGATCACCAGCAAATTCAGGGCTCAGACGGCAAATTGCTAAGGTGGCCAACTCGTTCCAACGTGATGCACCCCGACAGGACCAAGAGACCCAATGCTCCAAAGAGACACAACCAGCAGCTGCGGTGATGGCAGAACACCGAACGACCAGCAACCAACACGACCGACCAGCGGACAACAGCCGTCACACAACAGGCAACGAACAACCAACGATGCCTGTGCAAAACATCACCACCAAAAAGGCGGCGCTAAAGCGTTTTCTCACATCGCATCCTGTCATGCCATCGATTCGCGAATCAGAGTTCGCATGTCGCAGCTGGATCACGAGCTCGGTCACACGCACAGCTGGATGCCAGTTCGCCTCGGGCCGTGCAAAACCTCAAATCGCGCTGCCACCCCTCCACGCATGGGCATGAGCATGAGCCATGAGCTCGATGAGCCAATCGCCTTGGCTTGATGGCATTGGTGTCAACGAGTGAGCGGTCATTGACACGCAGGATTGGCCATCACGCATGGAACACAGGGTTTTCGTACGCATGGTGGCAGCTGCGTTCATTGCGTTTGATTGGGATCGCGGCGTTTTTCCCAGCCCCCCACCCGCTTGGGGCGGTCCGCTGCGGGGTTAGCCTCCATGCCCCTCTGCGATTTTTTTTGAGAAGCAATTTTTCGTAACCCAGTACAGGGTATAGAGATGCCGTTTTTGGCCTGTGCGATGACAGGGAGTCGAAAAGGTTTCTGTGAGGCGATTGGATGGTGGCCGTGCTTCAGGCGTGGACTGGTGGTGATTTGGAGAGCTGGTCGTGTGAGATTTGGTGGTTTTGTGCGGTCTTTGTGCGTGGTTTTCCGCAGTATGGACATTTCCCATCGGACCAGCCTTTGAACATTGGAGGTTTACAGTACGCACAGGGGAGTTCACGGCCAGCAACCTCATCGGACCGGTCTTTCCATGCGTCTTTGATGGCGTTATCGATTCTCGGTCCGAGTTCGAGCATGATTCGATTAACGATTGAGGAAACGAGTTCGCATTTAACTCGTTCGATGACTTCTTGGGGAGTCATGGCCAGATCGCGGTCATCGATAACGCCGCGGAACTGGTGGCCGAGGATGGAATGGTCTTTCCAGGATTCAACGTGAGAAGCAGTCATGTGGGTTCTTTCTCCAAAGGCTGTGTTTTTGGTGGTTTTGCAGGTTTGAGTGGAGTTTGTAGTCTGAATCCGCAACAGGCACAGTAAGCGAAGGCCCAGACGATCTTCCATTTGAAGGAACCGCACTGGCAATGAAGGAACTGTGACATTTGGAGGAACCTTCGAAAACGCTGGGATTTTGGTGGGAAAGTGCGGTTGTTGCGCCCTGGCGGAGACTTACCGTCGATCGTCTTTGAATTGTTTGTCGAAGGCACTGAGTGCGACGGTCGCACAGTGGACAGCCCCGGAAAAGCTGTGATCGATGTTATCGAGTGACCAGAAGAACATGCGTTCCCAGAGCTGTTGTCTGAAACGCTCGGTAAATTCGGCTTCGTTTTGTTCGGGCAGTTGGTTGAGTTGGAACTTGAGTGACATTGGTGGATTCTTTCGTGGGGGTGTGATGGCCAGGCAACATATCAAGGTGAACGGGGATCAATCAGCCGCCCACGCAGCCAGTTCAGCCACGAGTCCTGGAATCTTCAGCCTCAGCGGTTCATCACAGATCCCGCCGTCATCCTGAATGAACGCCTTGTCTCTGAGCGGCCCGAGGTTTTGGGCACACTCATCGAGCAGTTTCCGGTAGAAATCCGCGTTGTGACTGAACATTGCCGCGGTATCCATCCATGTGGCGATTCGTCTGGCGACGGCCTCAGCGAGAACCGGGTCCATTACTCGGTCTTTTGTTTCATCGTCGCACCAGCACTGCGCGGCAAACTGTCTTGCTTCGTCCATGTAATTTTCAACAGTCATTAGAATCAACTTTCAAAAAGGGGTCCGGGGGGGGGGTGATGAAAAAGTGATCAGTTTTTTTGCAAAAAAATTATACTTTCAAACGGTTTGAAAGTATAAACCGCGGAAAACACAGGGAAAACGTAAGATGAGCCATTTTTCGATAGCGATCAATCCACTCATTGTGCCCTCAGATTGGTTCCAGCTGTAAAGGATTTCTTTACAACTGATCATCCCAGCAGCAACAAGCGTGATTCGGACAGTCGCACCCTTCACAGATGCAGACGCAATCGTTCAGTTCGTGTTTGCAGGTTTTGCAGACACAGCAGATGCAGGCGGCTTCAACGTCCCTGTCTGGCAACAGGATGTCGTCAATGTCGCCATTGCAGTAGCACATAGAACCGCATTCAGGGCATTCATGAGCCATTGGATGGTTCCGGAAACGGTGGCGTTGGATACTGTTCAGAGCGGCTGAGAATGGTTTCGTACTGCTCTTTGGAGAGACCGCGAATCCAGTCGTACGCTTCCCGGAAGGTTTCATGCTGTCTGATGGCGATATGCGCGATCCGGTAATGAGCATCGATCCCCCTGTAGAAGACCTGCCATTTGTGATCGCTCAGTCCGATTGCCCAATCGAACGCGACGGGGAAGCTCCCGCCTCTTTGTCTGAGGATGGCTTCGCAGAGAATGTCGGACCACTCGATGACGAAGCAGGTTCCAAACGGTTTCAGTTCTTCCGGCTTCTTCGCCCGTCGTTTCGGAACGCTCTTTCCTCCATTGACGTCTTCAGGCAAGCAATTGTCGGCCATGTTTCCTCCCGTGGTGTTGAACTTGTAAGTAATACTTGACAGTTGGTCAGGACATCATGTTGTTGCGGCTGAAATAGTCAGCCTCGCGCTTCCGATCCTTCGTGGTCGTCAGCTCCCAAGGAACAATTGCCCATCCAAAGCCTTCCGGACTGATCCAGAATTTTCCAAGGCGGCGTGCCTCTGAGATCTGGAACGGACTCAGGTCATTTGAACTGACAACGCGGCCACCGAGGGTAGCGGCATTGGCCAGAAACGATTCAGCTGATTCACCCATGATCAAAACTCCATAAAAACGGTTAAAACCGGACATGACCGGTTTCTGTCAGAAACCCATCGCATCACGCATAGCCAGCCGGGCAGACTTCTGGCCGTCGGTGACTCCGCGTTCGTAGATATGGTTTATCAGTTCCATCAGTTTGTCGTCGAGAGCCTCGAACTCAGCGACATTTTTGACAGGGAAACTGGAACCAACGACTTCGCGGTTATTCAGGACAGCCTGAACCCAGAACGTGTGATCTTCGCCGCGGCAGATCAATCGAATCTTCATTTCAGCTCCCTGCACGCCCCGAAGTGAACCGCTGCGAGTTCACGCTTGGCGATCTTTCGCAGCTCGTTGATAATCGAGTTCGGAACCATTGCCTGACGCATTTCGTCAGTCCACCACTCACTTCGGCAGATTTCGTCACGGTGTTCAAGGATTGGCGTCACGATTCGGTTTACGATCGAGTCGAACGCACGATCCATGTCACTGCGGTTGTCTTGCATATTGCTCATTGGTCAAATCAACTTTCAAAAGAGAATCATCGTCGGCTGTAACCACCACCACCTGATGAACGACGATCGTTCGACTGATCGTACTCGTCGTACTGTCCTCGGCCACTGCCTGTTGAATGACCACTCGCACCCTGTCGTTGGCCACCACCACCGCCTTTACTCGGACCAGAACCAAGGAACTGCATCGACTCGACAACGACTTTCAGTTTGGACCGCTTCGTGCCGGACTCTTTGTCCTCCCACGATTCCTGATGGAGCCGTCCTTCGAAGAGAACAGGACTTCCCTTCTTGAGATACTCCCCGGCCAGCTCGGCGGTCTTGCCCCACAAGGTACATTCGACGAACGTGACTTCCTCCTTTTTCTCATTGGACTTCTTGTCCTTGTACTGGCTGTTGATAGCCAGTGAAACGTCAGCGACAGCCGTCCCGCTTGGAATGAAGCGCACTTCGATATCACGAGCCACGTTGCCCGCAATGATGACTTTGTTAAACGATGTCATTTCAGTCTCCAGAGTTAAAGTTGTTCAGCGCCGCCAACATAGCGACGCTGGATCCGGTCATCGATGAATCACGCATCATGCCACCCATCGATATCCACCCACGGTTTTGGAATTGGGGCCAGTTGCTTCCGTTTTCGACAGCTGGGAGTCGCGGTCAAAGCTCGAGCGCTCACAGTTCGACCGCAATCGCACTGGCAATCGGTGTTTGGATCACGTTGGGCCCGCCACGCCACAGCCGCAGCGAGAACACGCCCCATCCGGAGAGGCACGCCATTACCGACCGCCTTGAATTTCGCCGTCCGATACCAGCCTGGAAGATCGAGTGGTTCGTCCAGTCCCTGCTTTCTGCACAGGTCCGGGAAGTCAGTCCAGCGATCGGTCTTTGTCGTGACGGGCTTGGGACGTCTCAGCTTGTTTCCGTTCCGAGATCGTTTCGGTGGATTCCGCATGAGACGCTTCGACCGATCTAACACGTAGTCGTTCACACGTTTCGGTCTGATGATGGCCCCGACACAGCTCCCGAACTGTATGTGCCGCGATCGCAGCTGCACGCCCCCGCATTCCTGATCGGTGATCGGGATCCGTTGAACCGAATAGCCGGCGATACGCACATCCGGGACGCACGGTACGTTTTCAATCAGGAACCAGGCTGGTTGGCACTCGGTAATTACCCGGCAAGTGTTTTGGAGCATTTCCCGGCTGTTCACGACTGATGGATGGTCCCCGTTTCGCCGGTGCGCGTTCGCGACGCTGAAACCCTGACATGGCGGGCCCGCCACAATTCCATCGAACCGATCAGCGATGCCGGCAAAGTCACGGATGTCACCACCAGTGATTTTGTCTGCCGCTTGAACGACGACAAATCCAGCCGCTGCGAATGCACAATCCAACAGACCAACTCCGGGGAAGAGGGAAAGAACAAGCTCGTTCACGGAATTTCCTTTGATGGCATTTCCAATTGAGTAGCGTGGCTGATTCATTAGACTTCACTCCACTTTGCGATAAGAAGTTTGACTGACTGTGGCGACAGGATCTTTCCGCGAATCAGGCCAAGGCGTTGTGCGATTTCCCGTAACGAAACTCCCTGACAACTGAGTTCATGTGCCTTGTGGATAGCTATTATTTCTTCCCGACAATTGACCGTTCGTGCCGGATCGTCCGGATCAATCATTTGGCCAAACGGGATTGTTTTGGAGGAAGTCATACGCTGGCCATTCTCCTGCCGATGCTTCATCGCCTTCGATGTTCTCTCGGAAGTTTCATTCGGCTCATACTCAGCCACAGCCAACAGCATCGTGGCGACGAGTTTTCCTTTGGCGGTTGTAGTCGATAACGATACCCCGCCTTCGTCCGCAAAATGCACAATGATGCCATTGGAATCGAAGTATTCGAGCGTCGTCAACCCATCCACAGCGGAACGAAACATCCGGGCCAGTTTCAACGCGACAATGTTGGTTCCTCGGGGAAGAAACTGGAGCCGCGAACCGCCCTCACGTTTGAACAGAGGCGTTTTGCGAGCCGACGTTTCCGGATCTTTGATCGTTTCAGTGACGATCAGTCCCTTCATCATGGCGTAGCGTTGGCAGACTTCAACCTGCAGCTGGATTGATTCCGCGTCTTCATTGGCTGCGGAGCGTTCAGCGTCACCGTCCTTCGCAGGCCGGGGAGAAAATCGCGTGTAGAGGATTGCGTTTGGCATTGGTAAGTTCTGATAGAAGACATTAAATGTCGTTTTCATCACTATACTTGTTGTGTCTGCAAAAATCAACGTTGAATTCTGTTGATATTGATAGTTTTTGAGACTACACTGATTGGCATGGCAACAACAAAGAAAATCGGGAGACCAAAAACTCCTGAAGACAAAGCGAAAACTCTGCACGTCCGAATTCGTGTCAGTGCGATTGAGCGTGCGGAAATTCGTCGTCGATCAAAGGGCGCGAAAAACGAATCCGTGTGGATCAGAAATCGCTTACTTGGCACTGAATAGAATGGCCACAGATGACCAGTCGTCAAAGAAAGTTCGGGACCGTAAAAAGGAGTACGCGCGAAGGAAACAGCGGAAGATTGAGGCAGAAGCAGAGCGTTTAAGGAACCTGCCCGCGAGCGAAGAGGAACGGATTGCACTGGAGCGGGCAACCCAGCTGGTCCTGCTGGAACGGCGAACCAAGAAGACGCCGACCGACGCAGACGCAGACATTGACTTCGCCTATCGCAACATGGCGCTCGATAATGTTGTTCCACTTGACGCGCCAAGCACTTCCGCATGGGCCTGGTATGTCTTTTCACGTACGGAGCCGAACGAGTTCCTGAAGATTTGCCACAAACGTGAAGATGCCAAAGCCAAACAGGCTGGTACAATCACGAACCAGCGGATGTCAGATGACAAACGACAGAAATTCGCTTTGATCGATAAGATCGAGAAGCAGTTGACGCTCGACGTGAAGGCATCGATCAAAGCCCTCATGGACAAGTTTCCGCGTGAAGTCCTGCGTGAATGCAAAAAGCACAAGGAAGCATGGGACTTGTTTTTGGCTGAGGAATGTCAATGACCCATCCTCACGCAACTATTCGATCAGTCTGCGAAACCCTTAACATCATCGGCGTTCCAGATCGCGACATTGCGATATATTCGTCCGTGTCGATCAAATCGCCAGCGGAGAACATGAAGTTCAGAAAACTATGTCTCGATCTTGGATACGAAAGCGATGAAAACTCCCGCGAACTATGGATGCTGTGTGCGCGAGATCCGCTGTTCTTCTTCAATTCGTTTTGCTGGCTTCTGGAAGCCCGTTCAAAACAGGACTGGGACGTCGCTCCCCGGTACGGTACAGCCAACGTCATTCCCTTCATCACGCGAGGGTATCAGGATAACCTGATTATGACGTCCGTTGAAAACCTCGGGCGACAGGATATAAGCGTCCCGAAGTCTCGCGAGACCGGCATATCGTGGATCATGTGTGCGCTCGCAGCGTGGGACTGGATCTTCCACGATCAAACCCACATCGGATTCGTTTCGAAAGACTTGCTGTCGGCGAATAATCCAGACGACCCGGATGCGTTGTTCTCCAAGTTCGAGTTCCTGATTCGGAATCTTCCGTACTGGATCATGTCGCCATCGGACTATGAGAGAAACATTTCCAAGAACACGTTCAAGAACCTGAAGAACGATTCTTCACTCACTGCCTATGCTGCCAAAGCGGACATTGGTCGCGGAGGAAGAAAAGCGCAACCGTTGACGTCACGAATCCTGACTCCGGCTGGATGGGCGACAATGGGTTCAATGCAGGTCGGGCAGGCAATCATGGGGCGGGACGGTACTCCGCAGACAGTCACCGCGATTCATCCCCAAGGCGAGGTTGAGATTTTTGAGGTTCAGTTCAATGATGGATCAAAGACAGAATGCTGCGATGATCACCTATGGGCAGTTCGAGACGCAAAGGACAGGAAACATCGTGGTCCAGTAGGAGAAAAACTGTTTGTTGTGAAGACTCTTCGCGAGATTCGACAGAACCTGCTGATACATCGACCAGACGGGCAAACGCAGTATCGATATCAAATTCCAGTTGCCGCCCCAATGCAGTTTCCGACGTTGTCCCCACTTCCAGTTCATCCCTATATGATTGGGTGTATGCTGGGAGACGGCTCTGTCACGCGAAACGATCCGACATTCACCTGTGCTGATCCGGAAATGATTGAAATTATGTCGCCGATGCTGGCAGAGATTGGTAGCGAGTTCGCAGTCCGTGGGAAAAGGGGGATTGAGTACAGCATTCGTGATATTCGACCGCGTAAACAAGGCGTTGGTTGCTTCAACAAGCATCTTGTTTCACTGGGGATGACGGGACAGCGTGCTGAAACGAAGTCCATCCCCGTGATATACAAATTTGCCAGCATTCAAGACAGACTGGAGTTGCTGAGAGGATTGCTCGATACAGACGGCTGGATTTCGCTTCGCATAAGAAAGACGGAATCGTGCCGTGTGCGATTTTGCTCTGTTTCGAAGCAACTTTCGGAGGATGTGAAATCGCTTGTTGAGACTCTTGGCGGTGTGGCAACGATAACATCGAAACTACCAACGTTCAGGCATCATGGCGAGAAGAAGACAGGACAGGTTGCATACGAATTGACGATCACTCTTCCTGATTTCATAAATCCGTTCAAGCTGTCTCGGAAGGCTGAAAAGTGGCGTCCACGCTCAACATATCAGGCCAGACGAACTATCGTCGCAGTTCGATCACTCGGAAAGAAGCCTGCCCAGTGCATAACTGTTTCGTCACCAGACCATTTGTATGTGACGGATCATTGCATCGTGACGCACAACTCGTGGATGCTCATGGACGAATTTCACTTCTTCGATCAGGGGGACGACTACGCGGCGTTAGACTCGACCGTCCACGTAACGCCGTGCCGAGTGTTTGTCTCGACGGCGAATCGAGATCGCGGGATGGCCGGAGCGTTTTACGACGTCATTTCCGACGACACCCGAAACGGTATCAAAGTGATTGTTGACTGGAAGGATGATCCGGACAAGCGCCGCGGACTCTACCACGGTGAACTGATCGA
>OFRB01000366.1_pt1 | contig 10870 bp, 26 predicted proteins | sample 1543021 | NCBI WGS metagenome assembly OFRB01 (sample SAMN07774230, study PRJEB24372) | wastewater metagenome | isolation source: Exp Tend CN 0WW | collected 2016-02
TTCAACGCGACGCTCGTTTCGTACTGGGAGTCGAGCATCATCATCTTCTCCATCTCCTCCTTCGAGTACCCACGACTACGAGCAGTGTCCTCAACCAGCGAAGGTAAGAAACATTGAGGCTTGACCGTATAGGATGGCTGCATCTTACCTGAACCGATAGGGAACTCCTCTAGCTTGAACTCCGAATCGTAAGGCACGAAAACTCGCATAGGTACCATCACCCATTGCTGGACCTCAGGGGAGTAGTAGAACGAGATAACGTGGAATCCGTCCGGTATCTTTTGCGAAGAGAGGCGCGGATAAACTTCTGCTCGCCGCAACATCTCCTGCCCCGAGATAACCAGCGATATCCGCTTGCACGCCTTGTCCAGAGGAACAGACTTTCCTTTAGGAAGGACTCCATTGTACATCCCATCTGGATCCAAGGACAGATCAGGATTGATGGAGTACTCAAAAGCTATCAGCGGATAGACAGGGCGCACAAACGCCATCGCCTCCGCCGAAGATACCTTCACACCAACGTCGCCGTTCTCAGGCAGCAGAAACTTTACCGAGTCCTTTAAGCAACCCAGGATGAGTTGCCCGCTTAGGTAATCGATGCCGGGCATCAGTCTCAGAGCTTCCACCCAGGGCGTGAGGCTGTCGATGGCGTGAGTAGAGTAGTTCATATGTTCCTAGTCCTCGAGTTATTCAGGTAGAACGGAAGAAGGCAACGTCAGATAACGACGCACAAAATCTTCGACGGACAGAGCTTTCTCCTTTGGTCCAGCCCTGTTGGTTGCCAACACCTCTTCCAGAGTTAAGCCTAACGCTGAGCTGCACCCTGTTCGGTGGGCTCTTTCTAGGCGCTGGGGCAAATCTCGCAGCCCTGTTGCACCTAGCTCTTGCTGGATATACTCGGTTACCTGAGCTAACGTCAAAGCACTCTCAAAACAAGGGCCATCGCCGATGGTTGTGTAGACTTGATAGGCTCCGTCTTTGTGTAGAATTAGATTCGCCATCACCGCATCTCCTGAATTCGTTTTGCCGCTTCGGCCGGAGTGAGTCCTTCTCGGTAGAAAGTCTCGGATAGTTCGTTCGTCAACTTATCCGATCTATACCAGCCAAGTTCCTTACGAACTTGCTGAGTCCAGTCGTAGATTTCCAGTGTTTGCTCTTCGGCGTACGGGTGAAGCTCGCTGACCATGTAGCACCCAGCAAATCGCCACAGAACTCCTGCCTCGTCTCGACACACCAGCGTCGCTCGGGCTACCATCGGATTAGGGACACCAGGGATAAACCGGATGACCTCAACCTTTCCTTTAGGATTCATTTCAGCTTCCTTTTGTTTTTCGAGGCGATGTACTCCTCATGGGTGCTGATAAGGCTATCTACAGCATCTTGCAACGAGTTGATACAGTCGTGGCCTACATCGGAGCTCGCGTGGGTATCGCTAAAGTGCAAAGTCTCTCCAAAGTCGGCGTCAGTTTTATCGGAAACTTGAGACACTTGCCCCACCAGGTGGCCTCGTCGCATAAGCGACCACTCAGTAGTATTCTGACCGAGAAGCAGGAGGTACCCTTTAGGCAGAGTTACTTGGTACCCACCAGTAATCTGGACCTTGTTCACGCCTTTCTTTCGTAGATCTGAAATACTAGGGGTCAGAGCGAATCTTTCGTCTTTAGCGGGAAGGTCTCCGGTCAACTTTGCACGCCTTGCCCGCTCCAACACCACGTACTCTTCGCACAAGACCTGCAGGTTCAAGAGTAGCCCTCGGTGTTTCATAGTAGAGGAATCGCCGCCTAGGAACTGAGCTATCTCACTGCGGGCAGGCCCTAGAAGTTTACGGAGTTTCTTGATGAATTTCTTAGCTTTCATTCTGTTCTCCTTTGCCATACACCGCATGTAGAATGGCGTCTAGGTTGCGTACTATCCACTCCGCCGCCACGTCGTGGGGGTCTACCCTAATGGGCAGCATGTCTCCGACATGCTGTATCGCCTTCTGGAGGACAGCAAGGTCGAGGTCGGCAATCTTGGGTAGCAATTGCATGGGGGTCCCTTGTGGTGACGGCTGCATCTTTTCAGCGATGGCGGCAGCCTCTGGGTAGTTGAATTTGGCCTGCTGTAGTATTCCGGCCTTGTCCAAGTAGTGGGCTGTCAGGACCGCTCCGATCAAAGGGGGCTGCCCGGAAACTACGTGGTAGTTGTCCTTGTGGCTGGTTGCGGCCATCGTTACCCCCAAGTACGTAAACTCAGTACCTACCGGGAACCACGCCTCCAGTTGCGCGACCCGTTCTGTCTGCTGTTGCTGTTTGCTATCCATGGTCTTCTCCTTCAGGTGCGCGAACCACACCTAATAGTCGGTCATTGAAATCTGCCGGTATCAGATGCAAATACCGCAGTCGATGGTTGTACGGTACAAGTTCTGCGTGGAACGCATCTTGGACGCGTGTATCAGGCGGAGGTTGCTTTATCTCCGGGTTGAGGATTCTACGGGCAAACCCAAGTCGATTGGAACCGTTGCGTATGTACTCCACCATCAAGGATGGCAGGTACTTGTGCGCCAAGTATTGTCGAAACCGCTGGTACTCTTTGGACGTATACGGCGGCTTGCGAGGGTGCTTGGGCCGTTTGCGGTAAGGTTTGTCGCGGTGCATGGACCTCTCCGGTTAGTGCTGAAATTTGGAGCAATCGAGGACGACCAGCTGCCACTTTCCGAGAAACTGATCCACTCGTATATCCCCATCAAGGTCTATCGGAGGGCTTCGGCTGCGGTCGACCCAACATAGTATGTGCTTTGTCCCCTCGGGGTTCATCCACTTGGGTTGAAACCGTATCACGTACCCTATTTGTGTCACCCCATCCCGGTAAGGTTGAATACCCAAGCACTCTCCGGCGTCCAGTTTAGCCAGGGCATCGCCGAACGAATACAGTTCCGGCAAGGTAATGGTACGAGGCACACTGTTGACGGGTTCAATCTGGGCTAGGTTCAATGTTTCATCTTCGGCATCGTGGTCCTCGAAGGACACAGTAACCTCGCACTTAGGCCCCAGCGTCACGCGGGTAACAATCGCCAGTTGTATCGAGGTCCAACCGTTGTTTGCGTCGGGCAGCACTCGGACACGGGTGCCGATGGCAGGGATAGCCATCCAGTCATGTGGAGTCAGTCGCATTTCACACCTCCAGTATTTTGAGTTTCCTGCCACTTGATTTTGAGCAAGTCCCAGAAGTCAGTCAGTCCGTTGTCTGGGGCGGTTCCGAAGAACCACAACGACCCCATGCCGTCGCGTCCATCACAGTCGGTATCTCGTACCTCGAACCCTGCAATGGGGGAGGCAGCCACCGCTGCTCGGTACGCAAGCAAGTCGCGCAAGTTGAAGTTGGTCAGGAACTCTGGGGGCAACGTCAGGTTGCGATCTTCCTGGTCAAGGTAGTCCTTGTAGTCATAGTCATCGTAATCACCCGCCCGACAAGAGTAGCACATGGTGCCGCGCCCATACGGGTGATTTGCCCCGTGATTGGTGTACGGCAAGTGACACTGGGCACACACCGGTTCGCCGTGTATGAACACCTGGCTGTTGCCGTGTTCGTTGAGTCCTTCGGTGGTGCCGACTTCAATAGGTCGGTCAAATTCCATGTCAACCCGGTTGTCGAAGTCGCGCTCGTAGTCCTTCAGTTCTGCCTCGGCATCCTGGCGTTGAGCCAACTCCCGGTTCAGAAGACACTTGGGCAGTAGTTGCCGAATGCGACGCTTGAGTCGTTTCTTGTTGGCCTTCCAAGCCAGCTGCACACCTCTGCTCCATTTGCCTTCTGGGTGCGGCTGTATTGCACCACAGTCATGTAGCAGGCCATACAGCTTGTCACCGTCGACCAGTTGCGCATCCGTAGTCATGGTTGAGATCAGGTAGTTGACCACTGTTCGCATGTCGTAGCTGGCGTACTGATTTCTGCCTTTGGCTTTCACGCGCCCCAGCGGGCTGAATGCGTCCCGATCCAGGCCCACAAAGTAAGGTGTCAGTGCCGTACTGCCGGTACCACGACGCACCACGCCGGTTACGTACGATACGTTGAACGCTTCGGTTAGCCCTCCGATGCTGCTGGGCTGATCCGTTTTCAGCACCCAACTGTCGGACCCGTTGCACACCAGACCTGTCACGGTACGTTGGATCGGGTCATGATGACTGCCCTCCACATACAACTCAACCACCGTACCGACCGGCAAGTGGCCGATACCGAACTGCCGCAGACCTGTGGCCAACTTGCGCGACTTTTTCCAGATGACCTCGACCGGTTGTGTAGTGTCCAACCGAACGGCTGTACCCTGTGCCGCTGCATACGAGAACTTGGTGGCGTCAGCGACGTACTGGGACCAAACACAATCGTAAGCGTTCCAGTACTCTACTTCGCCGTCCTCGTTTTTCCTGCGAATCAAACACTCTTTCATGATTGCTCCTATACGTGGTGTGGGTAAGATGTAGGGTTGAAACAAGGGCGGCCAAAAGCGGAGGTTAAACGTGCACCCGATGTGACCATGAGGGGCTTGCTGAAGTACCGTTTGGCCGCCCTACGTGTACCAAATCGCCACGCCCAAGGTACCGGGTCGGCCAATGACGCCGATGTCCAGTACCGTCCAATCTTTCTCAGCGTGGGGTGTATCTTGGTCGGACCTCGCAACGCTCGACCTACGGCTTGTATGTACTCCCCAGGGTGCCACTCTATGCGGTCACACTCCTGTACTGTCACCCTCGGTGTCATTGTCGGTGTCATTGTCGGTGTCATTGTCGGTGTCATTGTCGGTGTCATTGGGTACCACCTTTCACTACAGTAGGTTTGTTCTTGCAGGCTTCCGTAGCCAACCGCTGTATTTCTTTGGTGGAGGTTTCGCTAAAGAACGAAAGCGCCGCACAAATTCGTCGGGCGTTGTCTTCGGTCACCCAAGCCCACTCGCTAGTACCCACCACCAATCCCGGTGTGCTGGTGTCGTGCACCTGCCCATTGCTCGCCTCGGTGTCGCATTCAAATATCACGGCACCGTGGACGGCATTTAAGTTGTAGCTAAATTTCTTCATTGTGGCACCTCAGGTGTCTCGCCGCAGCTACAGCCGTTCATTGAACCGCACTCGGAACACCGTGCATTGGTGAACGGTCCTTCACGCCAACGGCGGCAAAACGTCAGGGCTGGGTTGCAGTTCGGCCATAGGTCCGCGCTCATAGCAATATCATGGACAATAGGGTGATCCCCTGCGGCGGCCACAAAATCGTTGTTCGCCTGGATGATTGCATCGGGTACATCAGTGTAGTCACCGTTAAAGGGGCGCTCTGGCAACTTGCACTTGCAGGCGGCTGTGTCGTAGTTGCCGCAACCTTCACCACCCTCATACGGAGGGGTTGATTTGCCGATCATGGTTGATCTCCTTTGGTCAGTCTTGCGTTAAACTCAATACCAAGTAGTCGTTGTCCGACAACTCCACAGCCCTTAGGATTATCCCAGACAGCACTATGCTCCGATCCTTTTTCCAAGCACCGGTCTCCAGCTTCTGGAAGTTGAGCATTATGTCCGGCGCCGGACAGTTTCGCCCATCAGTTTGCACCCTACATAGGCCACGCAAGAACTGAAGTTGCTTGTTCAAGCAGGCATGGTTGCTGAGACTGACCGATTGGATTGCGTCCTCGACTATCTTGACGATGCCTTCGGCAGGGCATAGTTCGCCACCTCTACACACGGTCGGCATTGTCTGCCCGTAAGCTAAAACGGCAGCAACTACCTGCTGTGGTACAGCAATCAAGTCCAGTTTCATGGTTGCTCTCCTGCGATCAGTTGTTTGTTTCGGCGTTGCGCCAGTTCCTCGTCGGAAGGTATGTGCCCCAACGACGCGATGAACTGCGTCAGCTGGTCTTGAAGCCAAAAGGCTTGCGCTCGACTCAACCGGCGGTGGGCATCAGTGAATGCCTTGCCGCGTTCGGTGAACGCGAAGTCGGTGCCTGGCGGAGTAGTGTCATAGTCCAGCTTCAACTCCTGATACCGAGATTGGTCCATGTCTTGGAACCAAATCTCTAGCAGATCGATCCACGGGCCGTTCGGCTTGCTTGCGATGTGCAGACTGAGACTGGTTGCGCCGATGCCGTAAATGTCAGTGTGGTTTCCTGTGCTGCCCACAGATGCCGTGCGTACCCCTTCGGGTCCAGGTACTTTCTTACTCATGGCCTTCATCCTCCTTTAGCTCGAAAATGGATTTCTGCGACGCCTTTATCTGCGCCAGTGTCAGGAACGTCAGGCTACGCTTGGGGAACATGCCGAACCTGTCTTTGACAAGGACAATATCGTTGGGCGGAATTATCAGCGACGCCCTTTCGACGATACGCTTATCTTTGGCCGGGTCTTCTTTGGTGTGAAAGACCTGGACGCTGCCGCAGAAGAATACCAGGATGGACCAGAAATCGTTTCGCGGTTGGTTCATGATTTTTCCTTGTCCTGGTACTGTGCGGTAGCCGACGGATACCGATGGTTGTTCTCGCAGATGTCGTCACCGTCGGGCCGCTTCTCCCGCGCAGTGCCTGGACACCCGCAGACAGGGCAGTACCCCAGTCCGTTGTGTGGTCGGGGCTTGTTGAAGTTTACCCATATCTCCTGGGAGAGCTTTTCGTCATAAGTAAAGCCAGGTGAGGGTTCGGTACGGGTGCCTTCGCCTTGAAGGGCATTCAGTGCCGAGACTATGTGCTGCGCCATCTTCTCCTTGCGAGAATCTCGTTCGGCTTGGCTAGAGCCGTCACCACGCAAAGGTATGTACTGCACGTTGAACACGTACTCGTTCTGGAACTGATCGGCAGCGCCACGGCGACCAGCCTCCTGAAGTTTGTACACGGTACTGCCCTCAAACTGCCAGATATCGGTACGCAGTTGCATCTCTTTCTTGGCGCCGAACTGCTCTGCATGGGCGACAGCCCTAGACGCGTCACGAGGAGGCATGAATTCCTGGACGCAGTTGGTTACGAACTGCCTGAATGCGGCATCCGACAACTTGTCGTTGTGGACGTTGGCCGCGAGGGTTTGTGCCAACACCTTGTAGGTGTAGTTGGGGTCTTTGGTATCGGTGCTCATTGAGATTCTCCTGGCTAGACTGGATCGATTTTGAGAACGCCCTTCTTCGGATCGAAGGCAGCGTTCTGGTTGAATGGCCGGATGGCGATTGCGATCAGGTCGCTTGTATCCCCATTCCGGATAAGGAGGGACTCCTCGCGCTCCACTTCACCTACCTGAAAGTGGATTTCGACTTCCGCGCCCTCGGGGATAAACACTTGCATTCGTCTGCGAGTCATTTTGGTTCTCCTGGTTAGTCGATAAATGTTTTGTTGCACTGAGGGCAGCCAAAGACCTCAATGGTGTCCCTCAGACCACTACCTACTTGGGGGCGCTCCATACTGATGGGCAGCTTGTAGAAGCTTCCGTCCTTCCCTTTTACATCTTGGTACTTGCCGTCATCTGCTGGTCCGTATCCGTGTTGGTATCCGCAATGTGGACATTTCATGTCGCTCTCCTAGTGGTCTTCCCGGGGCTTAACTTCCGCCAACGTATCAGGCAAGCCTTCCCGGTAGTTGGCCTGCCACTCCGAAAGTGTCTGGGTATATAGTGCCACACCTTCGGCTGCAGGATCATCGCGGTTCCACTTCCACGCCGTACTTTGCGAGGGCACACTCCGCGGCTTCACGAGCGGAGTCAAAGTGATATTCTGGGCTCAGGTTGTCCGCGCTGCCTCCTGCCACCTGGATCGAATCCAAGATAACGGACCATACTGACCTGTCGCCATCCTGATCAACCACCTCTGCCCGAAGTGATCCTAGCTCTAGGGAGAGCCTTTCCGTATCCACGTTTTCCTGGTACTTCCACTTTACCTTCTTTACCTTGAGTGCATTCACTTCTATCTCCTATAGAAAAGTTGAACATGCTCCGCGTCCACCATCACGTAGGCGTAGTAAGGTGCTCTGTAAGAGGCGCGTAGGTGCAAAAACACTTTTGAGTGTTTGGATGGGTACTCGACAGACAACCTTGTTTGGTCTCATAGCGAGATGATATCCAGGTTGAGGGAAGGGTCCGCCTTCATCAAGGCGTCGAAAGTTTCCTTGGCCTCTTTGCGCGAAAGATACACGATGATCTGTCCGCACCCAGACAGGTCCAAGGGCAGGAAGCGGGGCTTCATCTGGTGATTCGCCAAGTTGTAACCTTGGAAGAACTTCACGGAACGGATGTCCTCAGCTTTGGTTCCGATTGCGTAAAACTGCTCGTTGTAGCGTACAGGGGTACGAGGGTTACCTCGAGCCTCGGCTGCAAAGTTTGCGATTGCGGTAGATAGCGGGCCAAGTTTAGTAATCTTGCGGGTGTCTTTAGGCTTGTTGCTCATGATTTCTCCTTGTCGGTCGAGGACCCAACTTGCTGCAGGTCAGTGGGGGCATAGACGTCCTGGTACCCGTTGTCCCAACGTACCACGTAAGGGTACCGCTGGCCGTCGTAGGTACTACTTACCAGGGCCGAGAGCAGACCTGCTTCGTCCGCGAGACGCACAGCCTCTTGCGGCTTTTCTTGAAAGTAGAGATTGGGTTCCCGAGTATTGTAGGCTACAATGGTGCCTACTCCGTGTGTTCCGTCCCCACCGCCAAAGTGGCTGACGCGCGTGTTTATCGCCAGCATGATCAGGCTCCTGTGCGGTGAAACTTGCCATTAACGCGAGAAGCCAGCAGCTGGAGCATCCCTGCCGAAGCCGGTTTTGCCTCGGCGCGCTGGCGCTTGAATTGGTTCTCCTGCAGAACCGCAACGTCCTTCCGAACACCGCGGTCGGCCTGGATGGCCTCGAAAGCTTTGCGCTGGGCGTCGCGGTCGATGTGGTCAGCCCCTTGCACACCGTACGCAACCAGGCAGCGGACCTCCGAGGTCAACTTTGCCTGCATCCAAGCCAGGCAAGCTTCCAGCCGCTCGATAGCGAACTCCAGGTCCTTGCCCAGAGCCCGCGGGTTGTAGGCATCGATGCGATACCACCCGTATCCGGACGACACCATCTTCATGCCGCCGTAAACGACTAAAGGTGCGTCGTCCTCCAAGTGAAGGAAGCGACGCAGGTGGCGTATGGTGTTGTCCGGGGCGAACACCGTAACGTAAGCACGTTCGGTACCGAACCCTTGGCGTGTGATTTTCATCTGAATCTCCTAGTTGATCAACCTTGGACTTTAGGGACGCACACCGCTTTGTAGTAGCTGATCCCTTTGGTAGGATACGTACCCGCTTTCGCCAGACACGCAGCTTCGGTAGGATACTCTGTCGCGTAGACCGGTGTCTCGTGGTAGAAACGACCGTTGGTAACGAATATCACAATCATCAAAATCTTCATCGGAATCTCCTTATTTCACGAAAGCCAATGCAAATAGGATGAAAGATAAACCGTCCGCCAGAAGCTCATTGTCGGATTTTGGGTAGCCGTTCCATCCGAAATGTTTGTTCAGCAGAAGCCAGAAGGCTAGGTCGACCCCCAAAATGATCCAATTCACTTGTATGTCCATTTCTATCTCCTCAGAAAGGTTCGTCGTCGTGGGCCAATTCGGCCAACCAATCTTCGTGATCAAACCGCTCGCGGTCAGCCAATTCCTCTGTGGCCGCCGCGTTAAGTTTATCTCGGCAAGCCGGGCAAATGTGGTACACAGGGCCGGCCATACCTTCGTCGTAGTCGCGCACAGGACGCAACACCGCGACGTTGGGGCACCAGTCGCACTTGCCTGGTTCCGGCTCTGCGGCACGGTCAGCGTCCAGGCACTCTTGGCACATATCAGCCATCTCACAGCCCATGCTGTCCGTTTCACCCTGAACGCGGCGAACTGCCGGACGGTCGGGGTGCGTATCGCACATCTGCCCTTGAGGGGCAAGGTGGAGCGATCCAGGCAAACTTGCTACAGGTCCGAAAACTGCGCTCATGATTGATCTCCTAGTTGAACAGTGAGTGAAGGCGGCCGAACAAGATCCACCAGCCACCGACGATACGAATGCCCTTCCGTTTGCGGTCCTGCACCCGATGCCATTCGATGCGGTTGGTTTTGTTCCAGGGCGTGTGAACAAGTTTCATGGCCGACTCTTTGCAGGGGGCAAGCCTAGAACTTTCCTGTACCCGGCATACCGCTTCAGTGATTCCTTCTCGCCGCCACCTGTCCCTTTAGCCCCGAACTCCATCAAAGAAATCCAATCCGCCAGGAAAGAGGCATGGTCTTCCCAGTCACCAGACTGGATTGCTGTGATTGCTGCGCGAAACTTTGCAGCCGTTGGCTTGTCCGCATACTTACCTTTCGATAAAGTATCGACGCGATCCTGCATCGAGTTGATAATAGGTACCAGCTTCGCTGGCAAAGTTTTGAGTGTCTTGACTGCCATGATATAGATCTCCTAGTTAGGGGCCGTAGCCCCGGTTGGTTTGTTAGCTGCGCGGCTTGACGGCATCGAACTCCGTCCACCACATGAACGGGTGATTGCCTTTGTTGATTAGGCCGCGCACCATGTCCAGTTCGGACTGGTCGCCTTCGCTCAACGGCACAAAGTTGTCTCCGTCCCAGACGCACAAGCCGAAGATCATATCTTTGGCGATTGCGACGTGGCCGTTGTTGAACAAGGCGCCCTTGTTCGTGATCTGCGTGGAAGCAAAACCATGGGCGAGCAGGACTTCGGATTGCTGGACGTGCGGATTGGTGTTGATGATTTTCTCCTTAATAGACAGACGCGGATAGATTTCCAAAGTTTCCATTTCCCTCAAACGAGATTCGTCCGAAGTTAACGTATTTTACTGCTTTTGTGCAGGAAAGCAACCGGTGGGCTACACCTAGGCCCACCGGTGCCTGCGCGTGGTTTAGGTGTGCGCCCGTG
>OFRB01000375.1_pt1 | contig 10735 bp, 19 predicted proteins | sample 1543021 | NCBI WGS metagenome assembly OFRB01 (sample SAMN07774230, study PRJEB24372) | wastewater metagenome | isolation source: Exp Tend CN 0WW | collected 2016-02
ATATCTACTGACCCATTTTGGTCATTTAAATCATCTTTGATGTCAAAATACTCACCCTGGCCAAAAATGGCCTCCATGACTTCGGCATGGCGGGTTTCAACTGCTTGTTGTGTTGCCGGAGAAATGATTTTTGACCGCTCGGACTGGCGCTGTTTGTCTTCTTCCGCCCATACCCCACGGAAAATGCGCTCATACCGGTTCCACTTCTCCAGATAGTTCTCGTCCCGATGTTCCCGCCACCTATCTGTATGCTCAACGACGAAACGGACAAGTTCCCTGTCATTCTCGGTAGGCTCGTAGAATTTTGGCGTAGCCTCTTTATTTGGGTCTACAATGATTTCTTCTTGCGCTGCGTCCATAGTTCCGCCATATGTGAGTGCTTACTTTGGAAGGGTAGCGATAAAACTGCCAAATGTCAAATCCCTGAAATGGCATCCAATGGCTCCCATTCCTCCCCCTCTTGAGGCTTGGCATAGGATGTTGTAGCCAAGAGGGATAGGAGCGCCAACCCGTCGATCAAATCATCATGGGATTTCTTTGATGGGAAGTTAAACAGTTCCTTTTTGAACTGATCCCAATTCTCTTTTTTGTTCAGAATAATCCTGCCATGCTCGAACATCCCCTGCAAAGCATAGGTAATCCGATTCACTTTTGAGTTTGCTCCGATAGACACAGGTTCTACATGAGCATAGATGTTGTTTTTCCTCATCAGGTCGGTAAGGTAAGGCATTACCGCACGCATCAACGACCCTTTTTCAATTCCTATCTGAACAGGTTTGTAATTTCTGATGTTCATCAGGATTCTTACTGCTGTCTCTCTAATATCCCATCGCCCATACTCAATCTTCTTGACGAACCACTTTCCATCATCCGTCAACTTGGTCACGCAAATTGCGCAGTTATCCAGATGCTTTTTCTTTTGGGCATCGGCAACTGCCTCAAACCCCGCAAGGTCTATGGTGATGTAGTAGTCGCCATTTTTTGGTTCTTCCCCGTACTCGATCCACTCCTCCTTGAATACGTTCTGCCCCATCGTATCGAAGGACGCCATGAACTCTTGCGCGAAAGCAAACGTACTCATGGACTGTTTGGCTTCTTCCAGCTCATCACGGGAAATCATCTCGTTATCATACGTTGTGAAATGCCACGATTTCCAGTCTGGAAACGCATCATCCATTCCGCGATCATAGTAGTCCCTGAATAGCGAGTCCCCAGGCTCAGGGCTACCAATGAACAGCGCCCTTCCCTTGTAATCCGACAAAGCGGGCCTAATGACCTTCTCCCATGTCGCGGGCTTCATATCCTTCATTTCATCCAGCACAACATAGTAAAGCCCCGGCCCGCGCAACCTGTCCGGATTATCCGCGCCCCGAATATAGAGCTTTGTCCCTGTAGCGAGAAATATCTCCCCGTCATTGATATTCCATTTAGTGATAACGTCCTTGCCCAAATCCATCAGCAAGTCCCACGCCAAGTCCATCGCCTGCCCATAAGTCGGGGCGACGTACATCGTCCATGCGTGCTTGTTCGGATTATTCAACCCATTGACCAGCAGATTCGTCACGGCCAATCTCGTTTTACCGCATCGCCGCCCCGCAACTACTACCTGAAATCGGGTTTTATCGTAGTAGACTTTCTTTTGCCATTTCAGCAGGTCAAGTTTAAGCTCAGCCATGCTCTATGACTTCTGCATTGGACATCACATCGCCAATGACAATCGTGATTTTACCTGACCCGCCTCCTGATGAATCACCACCATCTTTGCCCCATTCCTTCCGATTCAACCGCGACGCCATCCACTGCTTAGTGCCAATCTTCAGCCGGGACACTTCCACCGTTTCAACTCCTGCATTATCAGCCTCTTTCATGGCATCCCATGCCATCTTGTCGGCAAGGCATCGTTTAGCCAACGCAGCCATCTCCATCCTATTGGGGTCTGCTTCAATCCAGCCACGCATCGCCCACCAATTCACCCCCATGCTGTTAACAATATCCGCAGGGTTCTCCCCTTCTGAAACCCGTCGGCAGTAATTGTCCATCACCACCATTTCGCCATCCCGTTCAATCAAGGCAAGTAGCGGTGGAACAGCAGGCTGTGGGACAGCAGGCTGTGGGACAGCAGCTAAAGAAGACATTGTTTTCTCCATTGGCAAGTAAGTGCTCACTTATGCTATCATGCAATTAAGCGGCAATCGTAACACAAGAAACCCGCCTATGGGGGGCCATAACCCAGCCCTAGCAGAAGAGGTGTAGAGCTTCCTGCGATAAACGTGCTTAATCGGCAGCTAACGCATACATCAGCCGATGGCAAGGAACAGACGGTGAGAACATCCGGTGACCTTCCAATGCTAGATAAACCCATCTCTACCTTTTACCCTTTTTTGCAGGGGTGAGGTTCTTTTATCTTCTTTTTTCTTTTATCTCATCATAAGCACCTTTCAAGCTAATCCAAATAGCTGACTGTTACCAACATCTATCTGGAATTACTTTTTGCAAGGGAAGGGGGATAGCCAATAATCCTCCACTACCATCCATCACCACCCCCCCCTAGTAAGCACTCACTAACCATTGTTAGTACTCACTTACACGCTAACCACTGGTAACACTGTGCATCACGTGAGCTGCTCAACTGAGACGCTGTTAGTAACCTGTGTATAACTTAACGGATGCGTGGTGATGGTGCGCTGCAACCACTAATATATACAGATCAGAATCTTGACTTATCAGACGGAGGTTTGACCTGCGCATCCTGACGGGGAATGGGGATATAGACAAACTGTTCGGGATCATACTTTGATAGCGCACATCGATAATGCTTTATACCTCTTAGTTCTTTCACTCTCTCCTCATTAGAACTCGCGGTCATAAGGTTGTGAGTTGCCTGTTGCTCTAGCAGTTGCATCTTGCTGATGACTGCCTGTCTGTAGGCTGTCTTGTTGTGGCTCTGTAAGCTGCGAGATAAGTTGCCTTTGTCCCAGCCCAGCTCCTTCGCGATATAGGCCATGTGTTCACCCTTCGCGATTCTCTCGATGATGTTATCTTTGTCTTCTCTTGTGAGTGGTTTGCGTTTCATGCCTGAAGTCTCCAGTGATATAACTATTTAGTATATCCATCCACTGTGAATAGATGTAAATAATCTAATCTATTTTGTAAAAATGTATTTACAAAGATATTACGGCTCTATAAACTGCAGTCTTGGTTAGGTAATTCACCGGCCAATTTATAGGGAGAAACGAAAATGGATATCTATAAAAAAGCATCAGATAAATTTGGCACCGTAATTTTTGATGGACAGGAATACGCGCTAACAAACGATGCCGATTACACCGGCCGATTGTTGCCTGGTGGATTTATTAACTACATCGAAGCCAAAGATGGCGAGGCTTACGACTTTGAGATGTCAGCCAGATCAATCGACAAGGATGGTAACGAGTACACAGCTTACTGGATTTTCAGCGGCCGAAAAGGTGAGGAAGATCCCGAGCTCGACAGCTACGACTACAGCGAGGCTAATAGAGTTGTTGCTAGGGAGCAACGAAAATGAAACAAATAGCCCTCACCATCAAATCACTTAAATCTATCAACTTCGACGCGAACAAGAAGATCGCCAGCGAACTCAAGAAGATGGACAAACCATTACTGGATTCCGATGTGCTTGTTTTAAGCGAAGAAGAGCCGGGGCGCTGCTGGGTGAAGAAGGCTGGCCGCGTTAATTGTGCCGCTTACGGTTGAAAAATTTCACTAATAAAGGAGCAATAAAATGAACATTAAAACATACACGGTTAACGAATTCGGCATCAATGAAATTAAACAATTCCTTGCTGACAACCACAAGCTTGGCGGGGAACACTTTGACCAGTCGATGCTTCGCGCATGGGCGGCCGATGCTGAATTTCAACTTTCAGAGGGGAATTCCGCCAGCATTGAAATTAAATCCTGGGACAGCGTCCATGGCTACACACAACAGTACACCATTAGCGCAAAGGGGCTGGACGCTGAAATAATCGAAATTGAAACCTAATTCTAAGGAGAAACGAAAAATGAACAAGGAAACCACTTACATGCTGTCATGCTTAACCCTTGCCGGTATTGCTCACGATGATGCTATGGCCTTGCGCCGGATTGCCATGGCCTTGCACAACTGGCATGAGCAAGAGTGCGGAGATGACTACGGCTGCATCGAACGCGACGAGGTAACAGGCCGTCCGTACTGGTTGAACAGCCGGACAATGCGCCGCCATCCGATAGCCGACAGGGAAACCGGCGCACTGAAACGCCTGAATATCATCATGGCCAAATACCCGACGCTTTCCGCCTATGTGCAAGGCGATCCGCGTGGGGCAGCTTTGTACATCCTTCGGCCTGGCGACGTGCCAGAGGGTGAGGACGTGGATAGCTACTATTCTCGCGGGCTTCCAGTTTATAAATAACCTAAAGGACAAAAATCATGCAAGCCATCTATACAAAATACCTCAGCCCGACAAACACAAAAGGTGCGCGCATCAAAGCGTACACGCTAGGAGGGCTGTCTGTGACTATCGGTTTTGATTATGCGCTGTCAGGCGAAGCCATCCATTTTCAGGCTGTTAAAGCCCTTGTAAAACGGTATGCGCTTAATGAATGGCCGATCGATGATATGTGCTACGGCGATGCGCCTGGCGGATACGTTTTCTGTTTTCGTCAATCGAAGGTAACATTTTGAAAACCATCAACAGCTAAACTAAACTAAAGGACAAAAATCATGCAAGCTAAAACATCAGCAGCTTTAATTAACTCATGGACAGTAGCATTTTGCGCCGCGAACGCTGCCCGTAACTGGCATGTTTGGGGGCCTTATGTTGCCCGTCGATATGCAGAGCGCCATCAAGTACCTATCGGCCTGCTAACGCTTGCTAGAGTCCTTGCGAATGCGGAAAGGGCTGGAATATGATTGTAATTCTTTTGATTATCATCGTGATAATCCTGGCCAGCCGGTAAAATCATCTAACCAAACAAGCCGAGCATTTTTCAGTCGCCCGGCTTTTTTATGGACAAGGCGCTCAATCCTGATTATTTTGAGATTATCGCGCATAGCTTTAACTTTTCCCTGTACAGCGTTTTCAGTTCGATCAACTCTTCGATTGTGTAGTACCTGGCTGCGTTATCGTTTTCCAGTGCTTCCACGGCTTCTAGGCCAATTTTGGCTATCAGGGCTGGTCGATAATTAACAATATTCCCTGACAGCCTCATGTTGCATCTATGGTTACATTGAGAGTGAACATTCAGCTCATTAAACCGATGCTGGGGCGCTGCACCTCTTGACCTGTAGTGGCCTGCACAGTATTGGATATCGGGTGATTGAGTTCCGCAGCTAATGCAGATATTGCCATCTCTTGCCCGGATGTAGGCATTGAATACCCTTTGAGCCTCATTTAACCAGTCATTGCGGCTCTTAAGTTTCTCTTTCCTTGCTCGGGTTGATTCTCTTTCTGCTTTCTTTCTTTCCGTCTGCCGTTTTAATTCAGCCTTGCAGATAGGATCTCCGCAGGTCTTTGTGGACATAGACCTTCGTTCAAATTCAGCCCGGCAAATGGCGCATTTGCTCATTACAGCGCATCTAGCTCACTATTTGCAAACTTCTTGACGGCCTTGCTGTCTAGCGATCCCCACTTCTTTCTCTTTGAGCAGCCCTCTAAATAACCCTTTAGCAAGGATTTTCTATCCCTTCTGCCTTGATAGTTTTCTTTGCATAAAGTGTGCTTTCCTAGATTCTTGATGAAGTCTAGTTCTTCATTTGTTGAATAACTTGATCTGATAGCCATTTTTTTATTCCTAGTCTCTGTGAACAATATCCGACCATTTTACGCCATGCTCAACACCGAACGCATACATCAACTCGATCAATTCAGAGAATTCTTTTTTCACCATCCGGCTTGTCCGCTGCCCACAGACAACGAAACCGCCATCAAGCCCAGGAACCACTTTCTGCTTTTTCAGTGCCGCCGAGAAAACATCTTTCCACTCTTCAGGTGTCAGTTTATTGCCGTGCCAATCGACTTGGCGGCTAATATCGCTTAAAACAGGCCACAGGGCGGCGTTTTGGTCTAGGGTGCGGGTTGGTTCCTGTATCGTGACGATATAGCCTTCTGGGGCGGTTTTAACGCATTCTGAAGCCAATTCTCTGGCTTGGGCATGGACCAATCTGAAAACTCGTTTCATATCAACCAACCCATACTCTGCATAAACTTTACGGGGTCTTTATTGCTCTTCGTGTGATTGCACGTTGGGCACAGTAATTGGATGTTCGAATCCGCGTGCTCTCCACCTTTTGACAAAGGTTCTATGTGGTCCATGTGAAAAGACTTTAGCTTTTGACGGCAACAAGCGCAGCGGCCACGCTGTTTTCTGTATTCATCTGAATCATTCATCGCTTACCCATAGGACAAGCCACAGGGTTGATACTGCTCATCTAAGCGGGTCTCCAATCAGTTTCATCCCACGAGCCTTTGCCGTGATTACAAGTCCTACAAAGGATTTGAAGATTATTTATGTCTAAAGACAATTCTGGATACCTTCTTCTTGGTTTGATGTGATCAACGTTAATTACCGCGCCATCTTTTGGTGATGCCCCACAACATTGACATTTAGCACCATACTTCTTAATTGCTTCCATGCGTAATTTCCGCCACTGGAAAGATGATAAAAAATCATCACAATTTGCTTCTATCCATGTTTTATTTTTAAGGGTGGATTCTTTATTTTGATAAGGCGTAACCCCTTCTATCTTAGGATCGTGTTTAAGAAATTTCTTAATTGCTGACTTCCCTGTGCAATCCCATCCAAAATGGGAAGCAATTGCATTTCCTATTTCTATATGTGAAGTATTGCCAGGAAGGCCCAGCCTATGAGCTGTTTCTGCTATTACTCTGTTCCTGCTTTTAATCCTACTTCTAATTTCTTTTTTATCATAGTAATTCCCGATTATAACTTTCTTAGCCATTGGAAAACCTCGCATCCAGTATCCTTGCCCGTCCCTCTGTATGGAATCTTATCTTCCCTTTCCCCGACACTGCACTAACCTCCTCAAGCATCCCTATCGTTGCCCGGCAGTCCCGGCAGATGTAGCGGATTCTCACGAAGGGGATGCGCTTGTACCGGTACAAGTCATGGCGTAGCAGGTCGCCGCCGCAGTGGCATGTTTTCAATTTTCTTCAAACCTCATTCGCTCAGTGTTAAAAAATAATCCAATTTTCCCTTCCCACTCCCCGTTTCGCTGCTTGTCACAAATCAACACGCAATCTGGATCACTTCCACGAGAAATGCCATCAATAGCGTCGGCTTCTTTTTTCTTGTTCCGCCAGACCGTAATGACATTGCTCACTTGGTCAGTGATTGATCCTGTTCCCTTGACATCCATTTTGCCTGGTGGCGTAAATTCATCCTTTGCTTTTCTAGAATGTGCAACAAGGTGAATATGCATGTTTGAATCCATCGCAATCGCGCATAGTTGATCCACAAACCGCTTTTGAGCGGTGTAATCATCTTCTGCCATGCCACACTTCATCAGGCTATCAATGACGAAATGATCAGCCTTTAATACGTCAGCACAGTATCTTAATACCGCTAATATCCGGTCGCTCTTCACTGCCCCCTGTTGGTCATAAATCCAGATGACACCATCTGACCACTGGTGGAATTTCTGGATTTCATCAACTGTGGGAATTCTTCCGTATTGTTGTCGGCACATTCTAGCCAGCGTAATCACCGGCTTCATTTCCATGCTCGCAATCACAACTCGCTTACCCGTTCTAGCGAATTCTGTACAAGCTTGCCCAAGGATCATGCTTTTACCGTGTCCTGACATACCACCCCATAGAGTGACATCCCCAGGAAGGAATCTGATCTTTTCATGGGATTTTCTCCAAGGCAGCAAACACCCATGAGTTAATTCTTCCCCGTGAAAGTAATCAGTGACCTGATCTACATAATCTGCCCCTGAGCGAACATTATGGGCGGCGTCTGTTTCCTGCATATAAGCAGAAAAGTCGATTACGTCAGGCTGTAAAATTTGTGCCATTTTCCACTTTCAAAATCCAAGGTGCATGATTTAATGCCTCGCTCTCAAGCCGAAGGCGCTCGTTATTCTGTTCTTTTGTTCTGCAAACACTAGTCCTTGCATCCTCGAATTGTTCCGCCCAGCGAATCTCTCCAAGATCATGCTGACCCCATTTCGGATGCCATTCATAACCTAGGTCTGTTCCGTACTCCCCACACAACACCATCATGCGGGTCGCGTATGCCTTCATTTTCTCAATAAGCTGCGTAAAGGTTTTACAGTCTTCCGGGGAATACAGCGTGACTTCCAGCCCTACAAATGGTCGAAAATCATCCGTCGTTAAACTCCCCTCTGCTACCAACTCAAGAATTGAAAAGTCAGCAGAATAAACAGGTTTTCTGTAGGGTATGCCAACACTAACCCATGTCGACATTGGCCGCTTGCCCTCTTTACGAAGCGTCAGCAGGTGAGAAAGCCCGTGGATCATATTACCCCCTTGAATATCTCTGATCCACTCTTCTGTGCCATCACAGGGTCATGCCAATCTGCTTTGAATGACTGCCAGTTACGCTCAATACAAATAATTAAAGCGTCTTCAAAGGATATATTTACCTTCTTTGCCTCTCTTCGTATTCCAACAATAGAGCTTTCAGTTATAGGGGATTTCTTTGCTTTTCTAACAATTAGAAAATCATTCCACACCAACTCAGATACATCATCAGGTTTATTGAAGACGGGTTTTTTAGTAGTAACACGTGCCGTTTTATCCGGCAATGGGTTTACTGGTTCATGGTTAGTGGTTAGTGGTTTATGGTTAGCTTTCGATTCGCTTTCCTGTGGGTTCCTATCTGGAACCGGCTGGGTTTTCTTAGGCCTCCCGCCTAGCTTTCCGTTGGATCGAGCAGCGTCTGCCTTGTTGTGATATATGTCAATTTCTTTATTGCAGCGGGCGTTTTCCCAGCCATTATCTGTCAGCACAAAGAACTCTTTAAGCACTGAATCAACCAATTCGGTATCTAACCGTAACCTACGTGAAACCAAGTCGGTTTTTGTTGGGATAGGCCGCTCTGTTTCGTAATAAAAGTCTATCAGACGGCGATAGCATAGATCCTCCATTGGAGTTAAATGTACTGTCTGCTTAATGTAGTCGCCAATATGGAATTGGTAATAGTTCATTTCAATACCTTTAGAAGAACCACCCCCGAGGTTGGATGCCTGCGCGGGAAGTAAGCCATTGCGGCTAAGTTTCAGGTGGGGTGGCTCATCTAAAGATATTGATCACCCCGCGTAACGCCATCCAAAGCGTTTGGGTAATTCTAACCATCTATTCCGCATTGTCAACTATTTTTACGCGCCTTCTGCTCTTTCCTTTTGTGATAGAGCAATGGGATATCTGCCTTGAGCTTGCCGCCCGTAACCTGTTCCAAGAGTATTTGTTTATTCACTGGGATTGCGCCGGTCTTGATCCAGTTAAAGACAAGCTGGCGGTAGATTCCCAATCTGTCAAGTTGCAGGTAGGTATTCTTCTTGTCCCCATAGTATGCAAATAAATCTGCTGGCTTCATAGTTGCTCCTTATTGATGATGTTAGGCGGCGCATCAGGATCGGGCAGCCATCCGCACAAATCCTCAAACAGCGCCGTGTTGCTGTTCATGTAAAACGATCCGCCGTCACCCTTGCGGACAATGCAAAAATGCTCTTTGCCGTGCTTGTCGATACCGATGAATCTGAACCCATCGCGGTTTTGAATCTGGCCCAAGTTAATCACTTTCGAGGGTCCGCAATAGTCATCTGCCATCAATTCGTGAGGTTGTCTCATTTGCTGTCTCCAATGTCTGCGCCGCCTAACCCGGCGCTCAAGTTCGTTCCGCCTCGCTCCACGGGACCTTCGCCTGCGGCTCGGCCCCTTAGCTCTACGTTATGCATAATTTGGTGTCTAATCCACGTTAGAGGTCACAATCCCACTCTCGTGCAGCGACTCGAAAAACTCCTGCGCCTTTTCTGCGCTCTCGAACTCAACGGTAACGCTGTAGATCGGTCGCCACTTGAAGCCGTGCGGTCGTCCGTGGAGCATGTTGTATCCGTCTTGCCTCTCGCTTCGCATCTGGTGAGCGCGTGGGTATCCAGAAGCCGCTTTACGGGCAGCGGGGGCAATAACGTCCGTGATGTATCGTTGTTGTTCCAGTAAATTTGCCATAGTCAAGTTGACCTCTAACCCTACGGTCAAGCGGACCGTTCGCAATAAGGCCGCTCACGGCCGCTTACCTACACGTTGGGCGTCTTAATGCGCATGCCACAAAATAACCGTACCGTGCTTTTCTATCGCAGCAATCAATTTGTCCGCTCCCTTTACACCGGCATCGCGCAGACCTTCAAGGTACGAAATGTCTGCCGCCGACATCGACGCTTCGCCGCCGCCGCAGCTTCCGTCCGTGTCCCAAAGTCTCCGAGACACAGTGCGCTTCAGTTCGCTCGGGAGGTCGAAACCTCTTATATCCACTGGCCGCCACATCAAGGTGCTTGTCATTTAAATTCCTCGCTTCGTAGTTACGATCCGCCCAACCCATCCATCGAGAGGGACTTCGCGCATAAGGCCGCGCTCAGCCCCTCATGTCAGACGTTCGGCGTCTCAGGCCAATCCTTGCGCCGTGTCCGCATTTCCAAATCACCGCCGCAGTGTTTGCATAGACCGTGCTTCGT
>OFRB01000378.1_pt1 | contig 10723 bp, 19 predicted proteins | sample 1543021 | NCBI WGS metagenome assembly OFRB01 (sample SAMN07774230, study PRJEB24372) | wastewater metagenome | isolation source: Exp Tend CN 0WW | collected 2016-02
CGTACCACCTGTGTATTTAACAGCGTCAACACGTAAAGATGCCATTATTGAAGGGAGTCAAGAAATTAAAACCGATCAGTATGTGGCTGGGCATGGATATTTTGGAGGTAATCTTGGTATTGGAACAATCTCTCCACTTGCGAAAGTCCAAGTTGTCGGAACCGTTCAAGCTACCGCCTTTGTAGGCGATGGCTCCGGGTTGACAGGCGTTGCGGGAGGGGCTAGCGGCTGGAGCGACGGCGGGACGAATATTTACAATACGACGACCAGTGACAACGTCGCAATAGGGACCACAACTCCGGTGCCGGGCAGTAAGCTTCAGGTCGTAGGGACTGTTTCAGCCACGGCTTTTGTGGGGGACGGTGCGGGCCTGACCAACATCAATAGCGGCAGCGTTGGTGTCGGTACGGTCAATCCCGGCGTTGTTGGTGCGCTGACCAAATATGTCGGACCAAACACGCTTGACGATTCTGCGGTTATTTATGAAGGCGGTAGCAATATTGGTATAGGAACGACGGGGCCGACTGTAAAACTTCAAGTTGCAGGGACTGTTAGCGCGACCTCTTTTGTTGGTGATGGGTCTGGTTTGACTGGTATAAGCGGCGCATCGAGCGGCTGGACGGATGGCGGGACAAGTGTTTATCTATCATCTACTTCCGATATGGTAGGTGTTGGAACGACAACCCCGAATGCTCAGTTAATGATTAGCAACGTCGGCACAGAAGCATCGTTTAGGGTGGATGACTCACTAATTGATACAAGTCCTTTTCTGATTAACTCAGTCGGAAACGTAGGTATCGGAACAACAACCGCTAGTGGAAAACTTACCATTGGTTCGACAGGACAGTTTTCTGTTGGTTCGAGTGGTGACATTACGGCTTTGTCAGCGGCACTTACAGCAACGGGGGCAACTGTTGACGTTATAAATGCTTCTGGTTCAGCCCTTACGACTGGAAACGCCTTAGAAGTTAGCTCTAGTTCTGGCTCGCAAACAGTACCGCTGGCTTCAATGACTCAAAGCGGTGCATCATCAGGTGGTGCGCTTCGCGTTAATTACTCAAACGCATCAGCCACAGGTCGTATGTTCCACGGCACAAACGCAGGTACAGGCGACACATTCTTAATCGAAGACGTAGCCACAGATTCAAGCCCATTCCTTATCGGCAGTGATGGGAACGTCGGTATTGGGACAACGAATGTTTCAGCGAATAAACTTCGTGTGGTTGGTAACATCGACGCTACTTCGTTTAGCGGTGACGGTTCGGCACTGACAGGTATATCCGGTGGTGGAAGCGTTGGAATCGGAACAGTCAACACAATTACATTCTGGCCTACGACAACGACCATTGGTTCCTTACCGACAGGAACGTATCCTTCCTTGACAGAGCTGTCTTACGTTAAAGGTACGACTTCATCCATCCAAACACAGATTAATAGTCTGGGAGGAGCGTCAGGCTGGACAGACGGCGGGACAAACATCTATCCGACATTGACATCTGATCAGGTGGCGATTGGCACAACGACGCCGGTCGGGACCAACGCCTTGACGGTTCGAGGAACAATCGGCGGTAGTGGTACAGGGCCAATAGTTTTGTCTGATGCAAACGTGGGGATTGGAACGACAACAGCACCAGCCCTTCTCACGGTAGGCTCAACAGGTTCTTTTCAGATTGACACATCCGGCAACACAAGAGTCGGCATCGGCACGACCACAGCCGGAACGATCATCTGCGTTAAGTCGATTTCTTCCGGTACGGCTGTCTTGGGATACTGCACAGGTTCATTAACCAACTCGATATGCGGGACGTGCAACTGATGAAAAAACTTAATCTCAACTTAATCGGTTTACTTGCAATTAGCTTCTGCCTTATCTCAAGTTCGGGGTGGGCGGCGATCACCACTCTGTACGCGACCAGCGACACGAAGCTGAATCCATCTGCAACAACGACCAATTATGACACCGAAACATCGACCGGATCAGCCGCTTCGGATAATACGGCCATCCTGTTTAAGTTCGATATTGGTTCAACCGGCATTGCAGCGGCCGATGTTGTGTCGGCTGACTTACGGATTTACGGTGAATCTCGAGGATTTCAGCATGAAATGACTGTCTATCGCGCGCTACGCAACTGGGTCAGCAATCAGGCGACGTGGAATATTTACTCGACCGGAAATAATTGGGGAACGTCAGGGGCGACCAACAGCTCAAGCGATTATACAACTAGCCATTCAGCAACCGGAGACGTTCCGGACAATGATTACGTGACGATTGACGTGACCGATATTGTCAAGGACATGATCACCAGCGGTAATTATTACGGGTTTATCATGCGTCCGACCGCAGGGTCGATGTATCAGACCTGGAGGACCTCTGAGTACAGCGGAACGACCTACGATCCCCGCTTGACCATCCGCACGGCAGTTGCCGGTGTTCCGACACAGTGGTACTTGCGCGCCGATGGCGGGACTTGTACTGGTGAAGCGTCAACTGAATGCACTGGAAACGCCAATGCCGCCTATGACGGTTCCGGTACTGTTGAGGCGTGCGCGTGTGAAAGCCCTGCGGAGGTTGCCGCGCTCATGCAAGGTGAAGATGTTGTCAATGTTAAAGCGGGCGATGTCTTTTCAATTTCAACTATGCCGACATTTCCAGCTGGAAGTACGGATGAATTAGTGACCCAGATCCACGGTGAAGGCTGGGATTCAAATTGTTCTAATCCTCCGGTATTCTCCGGAGCCAATAATGGAACTGTTATGACCATTGGCGGAAACACCGAGATCAACTGTCTTAAGATCACTGACAGCAATGGATGTCTGACGACGAAACCGGCCGGAGCTGGTGGACGTATTGATAACAATGGCAGCCAAGATTTTATCGCTTGTGCGGATGGAAGTACGGGAGCGGCAAAGATCGGACTTAAGTTGGTCAACGGATCATCCGGTGTTTATCTGCTGAACACAACGATCGCAGGCATGGGCGATGAAGGTATGCAGGCGTATGAGGCCGGAAACATCACAGCATTTAATTTTCATATCCTTGGTTCTGGGTATGTTGGCTGGAGCGGCGGCAATCCGCCTTTAGGTAATTATACTGGAACGGTAAACTTTATTAATTCCAGCATCAAGTACACCGGATGCGGATGGCGCGCAAAGGCAACGTCTGGCGGGGCAGCCGCTGGGACCCCGCACAACTGTTACAGCCAGGATCAGAGCGGGTACGGTGACGCAATCGGCGCGAATGCAGAGCTTGGTAATTGGAACGTAATTGGCTCGGAAATATCCTATAACGTATCTGACGGGTTCGACCATCTTTATGACCCAGATAGCGTTATTTATATGAACCGATACAGAGCAGAAGGTAACGCTGGTGCGGGGCTTAAGAGTGAATCACCGTCCGTCACTATTGAAAATTCCTTTATAAAAGGTAATTGTCCTGCCTGGGCGGCATCACCGTGGGTTTATGCTTCAATCAATGCCCCTGGCCGAAGCGGTTCAAGTTGCGACTCAGATGGAATATGCGACGCAAATGAGAACTGGACGAATTGCTCGGCAGATTGTACCGCGGCTTTTAATGTGTGCCGTCCAGCAAACATGACCGCCCTTTCCTTGTCTTGTCGCCCGGGCGTTACCTTTAAGATCCTGAATAGCACGCTTGGAAGCAATGGAGACACGATTGTCTTTATTAACGAAAATGACACCGGATGTTCGAGCTCAGAAGAGGTATATATTCGTAATTCTATTTTTACAGGTGGTACGCAGTACAACGGAGGGGAAAGCAATATCTCCGACTTCACCTATTCAGAAAAGGCCGGAGGCGATCATCAATCTGGGGGTGCTATTACGATCAATGAGGATCACAATCTTATCTGCGGCACAAAGACGTGGAATACCGATTGCACAGGATCAAATTCAATATGCCAATCGTCTTGTTCTGGAGTATTCTCCGGAACGCTTAACGACTTCACGCCAGGCTATTTTACTGGGACGAACTACATTGATGAGCATTACCTGCACGCCAGCTCACCGGCGCTCAATGAGGCTGATGAATCCGTAACGCTTCAGGATGGAAGCGCAGACGTCAACAATTCACCGCGCGGTGCCGCTTGGGATCTGGGCGCTCTTGAGTCCGGATCGACTCCTGTTTCTTGTTCACCAACCGGTCAGACTTGTATCAACGACTTTGAATGCTGCTCTCAAACATGCACGACTGGCGTTTGTGCCAGCGGCGGTTCATCCGGCCCCGTAGTAGTAACCACCGGAGCAGGTAAAATCACGATAGGTGGAGGGAAGATAACGCCATGAGAATATTAATCGCTATTCTGGTTTCATTGATTTCATTGAACGCAAACGCCGCCACGGTTTACTTCCGCACAGATGGCGGCACACCCCAAGAATGTGACGGAACAGTCAACAAGGCCAAAGTAGCCAGTAAGAAATGCGCCTACAAAAGCGCAGTCCTTAAAATGAAGGTATCTTTGACCCAGCAGGATGTTATCCAGTTGGTCGAAGGAACATTCTGGATAACCGTGACGCCGTTCGACCCGAACCTGACAGGCAAGAAAATTGAGTTGACCGAGTTCCGCAACCACATTACATCCTATGCGAACAAAATTTATTCTGGTGAGTCTTTCGTGATGAGGTATCCGATCAAGGGAAAACCAACTAGGCTTTATAAATTCGTTTATGTTGGGAATGAATAATGGAGCATATATCCGTCTGGATAGCGATAGTCATGGGTGTTGTTGTTCCAGTCGGTGGGTTTATTTTTAATTCTCTGATAACCAAGCGGAATGATGAACTAAAAGAACTTTTCTTTAAGAGACTGGATGAGGAGAAGATGAACCTGTCAAATAATTATGTCAGGAAAGACCTTTACGAACAGGCTATGAAATTCCACGTTGAGCATAGCGACGAGAAGTTCAAGTCCATGATGCAATTAATGACGAATCAGTATGAGAATGTTGAGGACAAAATAGAGGAATTAAAAAAACTGATAAACGATAAATTCAATGGACACCAGAAATAAGTGGGAGCTAGTCCTAGAATTAAAATTGTACGCTGTTTATCTGCGGGGTGAACTTGAACGAAATAAGAGAAATTCTAGAGTACATGGAAGTTCAAATCAAGAAGTTAGAAGATGCCGTGGATATTGCCGACAACAAAATTACCGAGATAGCAGTGGCTACGGCCGCCATTCGTTACGACTTTGAACAGTTGAAGATGAGGTTCAAGGATGGGTGAGTACGGACTACAGATTATCGCAAGTCTTAAAATCGTGTGGGTCGCTGTTGGGAGTTTGTGGTACGGGCTTGGAGGAATTTCAAATAAATGGATTCGTCGTTTTATATTACCAACATGGATGGGGTTAGGGATATGGGTGTTTGGGATTTGGACAGAATCATTTTCACCGTGGTCATTACTCTATTCGGTGTTGTTTTGTGCATCATTACACTTAGGTTACGGGGGGACAGATAATGTCTGGATTAAGCTCCGTAAAAGGGCAATCTACGGCCTTGCTATTGGAGTCTCTGCGGTTCCTATTTGTGTTGTTAGTTCTATGTGGTGGCTTCTTGCTATCCATATTGGTTGCTGTGTTATGGGTTCCGTGCTTCTTGGTGTCTTTAATCCAAGTCGTAATGCAAGGTCGGAAGAAACAATTATTGCAGTTTTTTCAACATTATTAGTTTTGTTCTTACAATAGGAGGGTTCATGGAAAGTAAAGCATGGTACAAAAGTAAGGCAGTATGGACGGGGATTGCATCGGTTGTTCTTGCGGCTTACGCTACGGCGGCGGCAAGTTTCGGTTTACCGCCTATCCCTGAGTGGGTATTTGGCGTTCTCGCATCTTTAGGTATTTATTCCAGAGTAACCGCCAATACAACGATTAAATGAGATGGACAAATTTCTAAGATTACTTCCTTGGATACTTGAATGTGTCGAAGGAATCCAGAAATGGTGGAAGCAAAGGAAACGTGTCAATGAAGTGGACAAGAACGCTAAGGCTGTTGACAGTGGTGATGATAAGCGTCTCGCTGACGAACTGCGGACTATTGCCGATAAAGTCGAAGAACGAAACAAAACCAATTAGAGTCCAAAGCGTAAAAGAGGGTCAACCAGTTAGCTTTAACGCTGTCTGTGTTGACCCCGATACTTACAAAATGCTTTATCGTGAGGCGACTAGGTGTAATCCTTGATTCGGAGTTTCATTATTTTCCTTTCGTATTATTCGGCAACCTACCCCGGACAAACTTTAAATTGTATCGCCTCGCATAAATCCTCGCAAGCGTGATGCTGATGTTTAAATTCTTGGAGTTTTCAGCGATGGATTTCTTTGAGTCCCACTTGTTAATCCGCTCTATCGTCCGCTCTTTATAGTTTATCTTCGGGTTGTTCTTGTGCTTAACGAACATTGCCGACTGATGGATGTAGCAATATCCTCCGGTGTTGTAGGCGTTGAGTCTTGTTAGACAATTCGTATATCCACATTTCTTCCCAATGTCTCGACGTGTTACGGGCTTACCATACATATCACCGAGTTCAGCTTGAGCGTTTGACATTAAAAATCCCTCCTAGCTAAAAGCCCACCAAAAGATAAAAGTAAAATGACGGCCATCATGGTAACTACATTCCCGATATTACCTGCGACATTATTGATCGTGGCGAATTGTATAAATACGAAGATTCCTGTTAGGACTAGGATTGAGCCGAGCATTAGTTGTTCCTCATTTCTTCGAGAATCGCACGGGTGCAGTAAACCTGCGCTCTATCGCAAGAATATCCGGTGCTTTCACATGAATTGGAATAATCTTGGCATAATAGCCGCCACTTCTCGGCGTCGGATTGCTCAATCTCTAAGATTGGGCGACTTGGGTCATATTTTAATTGCTTGGCTTCTTCAGCGGGTTGTTTTTTAGGTTCTTTATCATAGCAACCCACATCTTGACAATAACTAGAAAACGTAAGTTCTTCTTTACATGCTCTACAGTAGTCTTTGGCTTCTTCAGCGGGTTGGTATCTGAACCTGTCACAAAGAGGTTCATTTTCAGTATTGGCATGTAGTTTCATGCAATTATTAAATAGTATTTCTTCAGCCCCCGCCACCGGAGCGACAAGCATGAGGGTTAGGAATAAGAGGGTTTTGGTCATTTGGAGTCCTTTGGAAGAGATAGCATAGCCAATAAAACACAAAACAAACCTGTTAAAAATATTTCAACTTTATATATTGGTGACCATATAGCCAAAAACCAACAGACCAACCAAGATAGTCCTAGAAAATTTATCATTTACTCTCCCCCCATTTCTTTCAGCCATACGTGGGCGTTGGCTTTTAGAAGCATTGAGTTTGCCTTCCACCTATCTTTCTGCCTTTGGTCTAATCCATCCCACGGAGTAGGTTCTGGGAACGTGCATATCTCAAACATCTCTTTAGCGAACGCTTCGATGTCAATTTCCATCCCTCGGACAAGGGGTTCCGGTCGGCGGGAAAAGCCTTCTTTATCAATGGCGGCGATTACGGCAAGTCGTTCTGTACCGTGTAATAAACCCGATAAAATACGGTCTAAAATTTCAAATTCTTCTTGTGTCATTTTGATTTCAACCACGACTGACCTCTCCTTCGGTTATTAACTGTTCAGCAATAGCCCACGCTTCGGCATCCGAACACATGGAATGCGGAGTTGCTTTGATGATACGTTTTAAGATGGCTAAGCTCACGCCGTTATTGGCGATGGGAGTTGATTGATGTTCTTTAATCGCATCCCAAAGGTCAAAAAGCGTGAGGTGATACGGGTCATTTTCTCCGTTATATTGTTTACGGATTAATGGGTCACATAACAATTTATCCATGTGCTTAAATCGTTCGTATACTACTTTGATCGGACACGCTTTAACTTCCACTTTCGAGTCGGGCATAAAGTTCTCCTTATAGTATCAGGTGCTTCATCTTGTGTCTGTTGGCTATTCTGCCTAATCTAGCGATAACGTCCGCACTAGTATGTCCATCAAATTCAGGATGTCGAAGAGGAACCACGCCTAATACAAAATCAAGGTACTTATTCGGGCAATGATAACTTATCTGCCCAAATTGAGTTTCCTTGCCGAGTAAGAACCATCCTTCAAAATGGTCTTGGACAAGGTAAGTGTCCTCTATGTTGGTCAGGCAATAATTAATCCATAGCAAACAACGGTGATCGTACAGTTCATTGAATGTGTGGTATCCGTCGCTTGTTTCACCTGTTATTTTATTTTCACCGCTCATCTTTCGATTCCTCCGGTTTAAATATAATTATTGCGCTTGGGAACGGGGCCGAGTTCTTAGAATCACCAAACTTCAATCGTCCTTTAATGAACCGAATCTCCGCTGCTTTCATGCAGTATTCATGCCACGCGATTGTGTCTGTCCGGCTTGGGATTAACATCACAACTGTTTTACCTTTAAGGCTTTCTTCGTACGCTTTTTTACACCATGCCCGAAGTTGACTGTAAGGCGGATTGACAAAATTACTTGTACCCCATTCAACATCCAACCCTGAATACCCCCCCAGTGGACAAGGATCAAAATCAAACTTAAACTCCGCATTTAAAGCAGCGTAAACGTCTTTGGGCGTTGACCAGTTGTCATGAGCTGCTGAGAAATGGACTTTAGCCCTCCCGCCCGTCTCACTATTGCTCATGAGGTTCCTCCGGTTTCTTGGTTCCGCATAGAGGACAGAACTTCCAGCTTCTTGGGACATGAAAAACTCTTAAAAAAGATTCAGATAATGGAGCAGAAAAATATTCTTTACAAGTATTTCCCCATTCAATATGCTTACACCATTTTCGTTTAGCCCTCCCGCCCGTCTTAGCTGTACTCATACCTCCCCTTTCGCTTCGTGCTGTTTCTCGGCACATTTATCACACATAACCAACAGAGATTCTTTTCCGCATTTGATACAGGCCTTATTTTCTTCTACAATCTCGCCCGTCTTAGCGTTGGTGGTCATATCCCCTCGGCTTCTTTGAGCAGCGTCTCGATGATTAATACGGCTTGGGGATGCAGTACTTGATACTTGGCTACTACCGCTTTGCTGGCAACTTCGGATGCGTATTTCATGGCAGCGGTGGAAATCTTACGAGCAAGTTCATCGCCAAGTTCGACGACTCCAAAATCGGTTTGGTACTTATAGGCGTCTTTAACGACTCTGACGATGTTCTGCGGTTCCTTCACCTCTTCGAGCCAGCCTTCGCGGATTAGCGCACTAGCAGAAAATGTACAACCAGAAAACGCGTCAAGATAACCTTCATCTGTCACGTTAATAAATGCTCCGACTTTAACAAACGGCATCTCTCTTATAACTCTTACTTTTTTCATATTCGATTCCTTTCCGACCGGAGTTCTTCGAGGCGGTTATAAAAAATAAACAGACTTAAAGGTATGTAATTCGCAAAATAATTTATTGTCCTTATAAACTTCAACGTAAAACTTTGTACAATAAGGCTCTGGAGAATTCTCAAATCTTTTTATTGAGGTAATGCCTCCGATACCAACAACATATTCCTGATCGTTTCCGTTTGAATCAAAATATTGGACTGATTTACATTCCATAGTTTTCTCCTTCCTGAAGGGGGTTAAGATTCCAACAATATACAAAAAGTTATCTCTGCAATATCAAATTCAATGGATTCTTCTTTAGGGCTTTCCGCTAAATACAGGGCATGGCGTAACTGCTGTATTAATTCTGATCGCTTCATCTTCCCTCCACTCTATGAGACGGTTGGGTTAATTCTTATTTCTGGATGCTTTTCTAACCAAGCCTTTGCCCTAGCATCGAGCATAAATTCTTCATGCTGATTTATGTATGAGTTTCGACACATTGTCATAACATTCACAAATATTTGTAGGCTTTCTGGCGTCACGGGGTGAGTACCGTGATGATTTGACTTTCCAACTTCATAACCATACTTAAATTCGTCTCCGACCATTTCTATCGTTATTTTCATTTTGTTTTCTCCCTATAATCACAAAGGGGGTTAGGATTTTTTAAGTCCATAATCACATTCAATTGATGAACAAATTCTCGGAGCTTTCTTAGTTAAGAAACATCCACATTTAGGGCAGCGGTCTTTAGGGGCTGGATGATTCGGGGTGCTTATGCTCATAACTTCATCCATGTCATTATTACTGATTGGTCCAACACATTTCATAGGTTCAGTCCAGACATCTTTTTTCTTTCGTTTGATATTCTGATGGACAAATATCCTACTATCGCCTTCAACGATAATTTTAGGCTCACACCAACAATCTGCGCCGTTCTCGGTATTATGCTCTTTCACTCTCAATTCCTTCCTTCAGCGGGGTGGGTTAAACTCCCATATCCTCAATTTCCTTTGTAAGTTTAGCCTGTTCTTGTTTTAATCCTTCTTTACCCATCTTCGATAAACAATCAATGCAAATCTTATTTCCAACACACCCGACCATACCACCTTCTTTGCTCTTAAATTCTGAATGAATTTCAAAAACAGTTTTAAGATCGGTGTTCTTACAGTAAAAGCAACCATAAAAATCTGGTTCCTTTATCCGCAAATCTTCATGTTTAAATACCCAAGCATTTTTTGATCGCCTATTTTTTATATAATTCTCGGTTAAACTTTCCCTAAATCTTTTCACGAGATATTTCTCATCAAATTTACATTCATTGCATGGGTGGACTAAATATCTTTCCTTGTTGTATATGTCCTTAAATTC
>OFRB01000379.1_pt1 | contig 10640 bp, 10 predicted proteins | sample 1543021 | NCBI WGS metagenome assembly OFRB01 (sample SAMN07774230, study PRJEB24372) | wastewater metagenome | isolation source: Exp Tend CN 0WW | collected 2016-02
TAGCAAAGGCTGCCGGAACCGTGTTTGGACGGAAGCCGACTGCTCGCGCCGTGACCTCAAAAATTCGCGAACTAAAAGAAAGCGGTGTTGGTGCATCGGAAATTGCTCGGACTCTTCAATTGTCCCGGGCGTCGGTCTACCGCTACATAAAGTAAACGATTTCCAGCCAACTAATTGATTTGAAAAAAGAAAAGTCGTGTGTGGAACACGAATCGATTGCATTTTCTTCAAAAACTTGCTACAGTATGCACGTTACTGACGATCGTCGTCGAGCGTAAATTCGATCAATTTGAGCCTATCCAACTCAGCAGAGAGATCTGCCGAGATGAAATGCGTCGAAGTCGGTAGATGGACCAGCAGTAAGCGTCTGAAGCTTTCTTGGGCAGAATAACAAAATCGGACAACCGGGGTTTTTGTAGCCGCTCCTGTAGTCCAGTGATGATGAAATGCGTGATCGCCATGAGCCGTGCTGACGAAATAGTTTTCGGTCCGCCCGATTTGAATACGAACTACTCTATGCAAAGCAGCTGATATCGTCGGCTGTATTAGGAAGATATTGTCAATTTACCAATCTAAAAAGAAATAATATATGGAAGAAATTAAGAACTGGCATCAATGGTTTACATATTGGATTAATATCCATGATCGAAAAGCTTACTTTTTAACAGTAAAAGACGAACGAAGTTCTAGATATCTGCTAAGTAGAGAAACGAATTTAATTAACGCAAACGTAATGTTTGATATGTTCTATACGCGGTTCTGTTCTACTATCGTTGGCAATAACTATAGCCGCAACTCAAAGCAAGATTTTCTTCCTATATGCCCGGCTTGGGCGGACTATCCTGGTTCAAGGAATAACCTTCCCAACACGCTGGAGAAGCCGCATTTTCACGCCATTGCCCTACTGCATCCGGAAACCGTTTCTCGCCTAGATATAGATCCTGACGGGGGTATGCCTGTCGTGAAAAGAAAACTTCCAGAATGGTTCTATCTTTACGCTGAACCGGTCATAGACAGTAAGGAATCGTATTGTAAACTTCAAGCTTATGCAGCAAAGTATGAGGAGCGGGTTTTCCGATTGCCAAGTCATTATCGGGATGGCTTGTTCAATATTTTTCCGATGTCGCGTACCGAGAGATGAGAGGACATTTTTTTACACTGCACGCTAAGAAGGAAACTTCGGCGGAGGAATCGCAACCGCAACTACCCCGAGCCGGGAATTCTCGATGGACCCATACTGGTCGCTTGGTCGACCGAGGAAGCTCCTCGACCAAGTTCCGTCATTCTTGGCTGTGTTCCGCCTTAGAACCTCAGGAAGTTTCACGTCCCGTCGGGACGCCTGTGCGACTTGTAGACTTCCTCCGACGCCGTTGCTGCCTTCCAAAATCATAGCGCTCATTATCTCAGCAATTCCTGTTTTCTGAGCGACTCCGGACGCGACTGCCTCGCGGAGGCGGGATACGAGGTTGCCTGAACCAGACCCCTTGCAGTGAGCAATCTCATAACATTTCAAATCGGAATCCGTTGGTAGCGAACCAAAGAGAAATATGGAGCATCTCGAATCAGCAACGCCTCCAAATTCGATGTAATTCTCGCATAGGATTCTCCTACAAAATTCAGATATATCATACAGCGCGATATCGTTGCTATCTCGGCTTACGACCAATGACAAAAGGTAAGCCTGAAGCGTTGATATTGTGGCGAATGCCATGTTTGCGCTTCCTGCAAAGGCAATACCGACATCCGATGACGATAGAAAAGACACACCACCGGATGTTTCGTTATGTAATTTTACGGTCGCAACAAATATCTTTGGCATCCGATCAGTTAATACACTTCGCCTGTTCAACGACGCAGTCAATCTGCTGTCAGCAAGGACCCACAGCAAATCCGAACTCTCTTTGTATATACAGACTATGGTCATCTCATTTAACTCGCAGGCTATGCGCGACGCTCAATCATTTACGGATCCTCAATAGAGAATTGAGCACTTTTGGCTTTAGTGCAATCAGGATGGCAGGTCGCCCCAAGCGTGCCGGGGAGGTGGGCGCATCCTTGGAGGTCTCCTCAGGTTGTCGCGCGGTTAAATTCAGTAGACAATATGTCACGCTGCAGACCCGAGACGATTAAAGCGCCTCGGGTGCAATTTGTCCGGCTGTGGAGGTGACACCACGGTATATCCCAGCCACTCGCGGTGGGTCAGCCTTATGCCGCGACCGCTGCGATGGGTTCGCCGTTCAGAATTTCCATTTGGAAATTGTTGGCGATAGCACGCAAGTCCGGGAAGTAGTTCACAACGATATTCCTGATCCGATCGGGGTCTAGGTCGTGACCAATCGCTGTCAACTGTCTCTGATATTTTGCTATCAGCCCGTCGATGACCTCCCGCCGCCTCCCAATTGAAACATCGAAACACAAAGGGATGCATCTCGACTGAATAGCAGGATCCACCCTCCTCAGGTCGTTCGCTGTCAAGATGAAGCGCGCATAACCAGAAAACTTTTCAATCGTGTATCTCAGCGACGCTTGTGTCGATTTCGTCATATGATCGGCTTCGTCTATGAAACAAATCTTCTTGTCAGGGAAGAGTGATCCGGTGCTCGCAAAGTCCTCGATACATTTGTTGAAATTTTTATCTCGGTTGTTGGAGGAGCCGTTGAGTGGGAGATGAACCGCCTCCAACTGTTTGATTATGATCCGTGCGGCTGACGTCTTGCCAGTGCCTGGACGCCCGTAGAAGAGCATGTTCATGGTCGACCCAGTCTGAACCATTCGGGTCAGTCTGGCGACAATGGCTGGGTCTGCTGTCAATTCTGCCAGCATTTTGGGTCGAAGCAGCTCGGATAGAAGTGCGGAAGGATTGCTGCTCATGCTGCAACTCCCGGCGCCTGGTCGAGCGAATCCAGCCGATCCTTCAAAAGCTGCCCTAAGCGAATTTCACAGCCAAACTCGATCTCGATCTCCTCCAGCCGCGCATGGAGTTCCCCAAGACGTTCATTCGACAAACTGTCCGATATCACCAGTCCAAGCCTAAGCCCTCCCCCTGATGGCACTTTTGTTGGCTTCGACAGCAGCGAGTCGATGTCCGCCGCGGTGCACAGAGGCGTCAAGGCGCCGGCAATCATCTCGAATTGGTCGGGTGGCAATTTCGCTAGCTTGTAGATCGTGGTCCAAGCACTGGGCATTTGGTCGAGATAGGGTTCAAGCCGATGAGCGTTTTCCCCAATTGTCTTGTGCTTACTGTAGGTCGGGCTTCCCTTAACAATGCCGACACGCTTGCAAAAAGCGTCAAAGCCGTCACCCAACGCTTCCTCAGCCTGCACCATCGTTTCGCTAACTTTTAAAATCGACTGCGCCGACGACTTGTTAAATGTAAGATATTCCTCAACAAATTTCTCGATTGGCATTCTTTCCAAATAGATAACGTTATCTTCAAAATCACTTTTTTCCATTTTAATCATTTCATTCCCCTATTTTTTCAAATATATGTTCCTCGCTGAACGTTTAGATGCTAGAGAGTTACTGCTCCGGATTCAAGGGCGGATATCTATATCAGACACTTGTCTGAACCTTAATTATGTCCGATAATTTCCAAATGGAAAGCGCTTTGCTAGATGCTGTCGAGCTGCCCTCGACGGCTTTTCGTCTGTGGTATGAGTTTCTTCAACTTGCGCTCTCAAGCCGCGACGCGAAAGTGAAGCGGGCACTGACTGGTTCGAGCAAGCATTACCGCCATTGGCATATGAAGCGAGGGGAACCGTTCGACCGATGGTGGGCGCAGCATAAAGATCAGTTTGCTGAGCGCTTTGTCGTGCGGAAGCTCGGTCCAGACGAATTGCCGCGTGCTCCCAATGCTCTCGTCATTGAGGTGCCTCTCAACGCCTCCGCTACCGAGCTCACAAAGTCGGTGAGCAAACTGATCAAGGCTGCACTCCCCGCAGCGCAACCTGCTGGCAAATCAAAGCGCACCGCGACCGCACGCTATCACCTGACTGCTGGTGCTGAGCCGAGGCTTAACGTCATCGGAGATATGCTGACGGTGTATCGCGACGTCCATCTGCGCAGTCCGAACCTACGCGGCGCAAAACTGCTGGACGCGGTGCATAGCTATTGCGAAGCTAAAGGGGCACAGGTCCCAGCGCCGCTTGCGCTCGACAGAGACGGTGACAAAGTGCGCGCCATGAGGAACCTCCGCAGATACATCCAAAACGCCGAACAGATCCTCATCAATGTCGCGAACGGTGAGTTCCCTGGACGCTACGGGGCTGGACCGGTGAGAACGAACTAGGGTTTGGGGCGACCTATGTGTAGCTAAGTGGACCGTACTGAGTCAGCCTCGGGACGGGTTGAGGACGCTACATTAATAATGTGGGACGGGGCGCAGTTACAAGTACGCGATCCCTAGCCGGAACGGTGATGCTATGTTCGGGTTTTTCAAAAAGCAGGCAAACCACCTAGATCGCCTGCAAGCTCTGATGGAGCTACGCGCTGAATTCCCCCGTATGCGGAAAGATGCGCCGGCCGCCGCGTGGTTCTTTGCCCGCAACCTTGTCAACGCCCGACCGCTGATGGCTCTTCACGCCCCAGCGAAAACCAAGCTCGATCATGTTAATTCGGAGCTTGAGTCGAAGGACACAGCAACATCGACGAAAGTCGATGCCGGCATGTCAGCGTATGCCCTTCAAACGCTCGCCGGATATTTTCGGGCAATCGAACGGCGGGAGAATGAAATGATGTGGTCGGCTACGTTGGATGGAATAATGCAGCACGGCGAGCGCTATCGCGAGCTGAGCGCAGCAGATCACCGACCGAATCCCGATCCTACAAGCCAAGCGATTTTAGAGAGGGGCGGCTACAAAACGCTGGCCGAGCTGATCGCTGCGATTGAAGATGAAGCCGTCGAAAAGTCCGGTTTTGCGGATGCTGCAGCCGACTCAAATCAGACGCTGATCGCGTCGTTTGACATCCGCGAGGAAGCAAGATCCGGCCTCTTGTGGCCGCATATTGTGCGCATGAAGGAGATAACAGGTCGAGTGTGATCAAGACCGAAGACACGGGTGCTTACGTTATTGGTTCTTTTTGAGCGATAGATTTAGCAACCCGAGGAAAACGATGAATCCTATTCCGCCGGCGCTCCAGACGTGGAATTTATAGCCAAATAGCCAAAGGGGAATCGCGCCAAAGCCCGGTATCATCACGCCCCAGAAGAAGGCGAGACCGGAGACAATCATCAGTGCAGCGAACATTGCCCCAATCGGGTTGTCCATCGTCTCCCTGATGAATTTGCCGCGTTCGTTCTTGTTCGTCGCCAGCGCATATAAGCCGACAAAGATCGCACCTGTTGCAATAACAGCCATCAGAGCCGCCATTGGTGTTTCTCCAGGTTCCAGCCGACCATCTGTGCGTGGTTGGCGTCACGTTAGCAAGGATGCCAGTCGCGCATAGGACCGGTCAGCTTGTGCCTCCACCGGAAATAGCCTCCGCTCGCAATTTTGCGTGTGGTGTGTGCCCTGATTATCATCAAAAGCTAGACCATAATGGTAGCAACGTATCAGCCCTTTTCCGCTCGGAACGACTGCAGGTTTTTGGCGCGCATTCTGGGTTCAGCATTGGAGAGGTAAAACCGCTGCAACTGGTCAACGCTGGTGAGCGCATTCTTTGCCAACATAAAAATGTCAACGCCTTCACCCTTGAGCAGACGGAACATCAAAGCAGTATGACGCAGCGAGTAAAGGGTCCTATCTCTGCCTCTTGCATCTTTCTTGAGTGCTGTCTTCTTGAGTATGAACTCAAATTGTCTCCGCATCGTTTGTAGGGCATAAGCCCGATTCTGAAATTGCGGAAAGAACACGTAGTCTTCCGCCCTTCCAAATCCTTGTTCTTTATGACGTATCAACATACGCCGGTAGATGTCTACAGCTATCTCCATGCTAATGCTATCTCTATTTACTGTTTTTGACCTAATCGGAGAGATCACTAACATCTTTTCAATATTATCATCAATAACTTGAATTTGATGATGCTTTAGAAGTTTTATATCAGAAATTCTTACGAAGACATTCACATGGAATACTACGAGATCGCAGATCTCTTCGTCGAGCGGAACGCCCCTAATTTTCATGCCGAGTTTAGAAAGCTTTCTTGCTTCCCTCCATAGCATGCTATATTCTTTATCATTGAAGAAAGATCTTGGATTGTCTTTTTGCTTAATCGGATTTATTATGGGGAGATTTTTGACGTAACCCTTCTTCCTCGCCTCATTGAAAACTTTTCGTATGACAACCACGTGTTTATTCAGCGTCGACGGGGTCAACTTCCTTTTTCGCGAAATATCATCTATGTAATCGTCAATCATATCCGTAGATATATTGTCCATAGAAGCCTTGCCGAACCACGGTAACAAGTCCTTTTCAAGTTTCTTCTTGTCTTCGGCAATAATCCTTGAATCTCTTTCCCCTCGACTTACTAGTGATTCCTGTCTATTCATTAAAGATTTCGCGCAAGCGGCAAATGTATTTTGATTTATATTTATATCTAGCCGTTCGGATATCTTGATACTATCAAAGAACTGTTTAGCGAAAGCCGTGGCTCCAGGCAAATCCTGACACTTGGTTGACTTGCGCAGATACTTTTGACCTGTGAAATAGCGAACTTGCCAAGCACTCGACGCCTCGATTCGAAACAGCTTCAATGAGTCGGGATATCCGCGAACTGACTTGAAATCGTATGGCGTAGTCCGGCTGGGCATTGGTGAAAGTATGCAACTTTCTAGCTACATACAACCAAAAACGCCATGTAAGTAACCCATTGATTCCAAGGAATAAATGGTGCCCAGTCTCGGATTCGAACCAAGGACACGCGGATTTTCAAAGCGCTTGTCGAACTTTTTTCTTTATTTAAATCAACAGGTTAACAGTCATGTATGTAAGTCAGTATGAATGTCTGCCGCCGCCAGTTTTGGGACCAAAGACAACGCCCTTACACCGTCCGCTTCGAGGCTTGCCAAGTGCCGGAGTCCTTTGTCGATGTTCGCATAGCCTTTCACCGCAAGTTGGGCTCGTTAATCCGCTTACGCGCCTCCCGCATTTTCTTGTATATGCACTGATTCGTCGCTGTGCTCTGGCTGTCGCTCTCGCATTCATACTTTGCAAAGTTCTCAATAAGCTCGAATTGCTCCGATGCATCGACGGCGTTCATTTGCGCTCTCAGTCGACGTTCCAGGGATTCGATACCCGAGTTGTCCCCGTCTGATTTTCGAAACAAGGACGCGGCTAGTTTTCCAATTGACGAAATACAATCTCCTCCCCGCCTGAACTGGCTCGCTCCGAATACAAGCAACTGACTATCAATTTTTTCTTCGTCAAGCCAATCTTTCGTTGATTCATCCAATGTCCTGCTCATGTACCACATCGAAAGAGCCAGCATTGGATCTCGCGTGTATATCTGATCACTGAATATCATGCGCTGACAAATCATCTGGAGAGATTCCTCCAATAGGGTGCTGATTTCGCTAAACGATTCTTGATCTGATCGATATGATGTGAACCATATTTTCTCACGAGTGCCGCTGTCGAATATTCCCAATCCATAGCAATCAACGGACGTTTTGTTTTGTCGTATTGTTTCAATAATGTTTATGCTGACTACTTTGTCACCACTCGACATGATGGTTCCAGATAGATCTTTAGCGGCGGTTACACAGGTTGGAGATCCCAAGACGACGTTAGATAGGGCGTCGCTGAACCAACCGCCTGGCTCATTCTCAGGGAGAACTGGGGGTTCGTTTTCTGCCGCCAGTTTTGCAGCGATTTCCTGCTTAGCCGCTATCTCGGCTCGCCACTTTTCCGTTTCAAGCCGATCTTGCTCAATTTCATGTGTTCTCAGCGCGTAGATTGCCCGCTCCTTTGCAATGGACTTCTGATCCGGAGTGAGACTGCTTTGCCCTTCGACACACGACACAAGAGACGCCTCGTCTAGGTTCCAGCAGTTTTGAATCGTGGCATTATAATCTCTGGCGAGGTCGATCTTCCGGCGCCGATGCTGTTCTTCCATCTCTTTTTGCCGCCGTTGCGATTCAAGCTTTGCAAGCGCTTGCTGTTTAGCTCGATCTCGTTGCGGAGCGCTAAGGCTTGCATCTAGTTCCAAGCAGGAAAGCAATTTTCCTGAATCCTCGGTCCAGCAGGCGTCCACGTTCGTTGCATAGTCCCTGGCAGCGTCTGCCTCACGAACTCGCCGTTCCGCCTCCTTCCTTTCCCGCCGCGTCGCCTCGAGCCTCTTGAGCGCGTGTTCCTTCGCAAACTCACGTTGAGGCTGCGTCAAGTTTCGATCGTGCTCGATGCATGACAACAGTCTGTGGGAGTCTTCTGTCCAACAAGCGTCGACGTTCCTGGAGGCAACCTCGTTTAAGAATTTAACCCACGCATCTCCCGCTATCCGTTCCAGCTCACCGCGTGCACGAAATTTCTCTTCCGACGACAAGTCCAATCTACGAATACAAACCATGATCGCAGGTTGGTCCGGATTTCCGTCCCGATCCTGCTTCCAGCATTTCCGGAATGCATCATAGAATGGCGTCGAGGACGCATATTCATCCAGATCAAACCAGACTTTGTTGTCTTTGGCTCCCGGTGTAGGGTTTGATATAGCTTTTTTGTCAATCGACGTCTCGGTCGCGTCATTTTCGCGCCGCTCGGCAACGTCTCCCTCTGGAAGTCGCCTTTCCGCCTCTTCCTTTTCGCGTCGCTCTGTCTCTAGCCGAGCGATTTCCTGATTTTTGGCAAGCTCGCGATTCTCCGCAAGTAGCCTTTCAGCTTCTTCTCCTTCTCGTCGCTCGGTCTCTTGCTGAGCCAGTGCCTGATTCTTGGCACGCTCACGTTGCTCGGCAGCGTCTCCCTCCGGAAGTCGCCGTTCCGCGACTGAAGTACCTTCTCCGCGCACGTTGCGTTCGATTTCCGACAAAGCGGCGCTGTTCAGACGGTCAACGTGTACGGATCGGCTATCTAGATAGCTCACGAAGGCTTTGCTGGTCTGCGGTCCGATCGCCCCATCAACCTCACCTGTATAAAGACCTTCCATCGACAGCGCTGATTGCAGTCGGATAATAAAACTCCTGAACGTCTTGCGCCGAACTATTTCCGATTCATCGCCGCTTTCATTGCTGCGCCAAACGGTTTGGCGAAGCCTGTCACCATTCACGAAAAATGAATCATCGGGTATAATGCGAAGGGATTTGAGCGCTGCTAGGTTTGCATTTGCCTTCTCGTCCGCGAGGTGCCCAGCAACGACCGCGAATCGACCGTTCGATGTCGTCATCACTCGCAAGTCGCCCAAAACTGACGTGTAGGTCGATGCAACGTCTATGCCAGCGTTCGCGTCGTCTCGGCTTGCGATGATAAGCCACTGATGTCCCGAAACAGGCTGTTGGCTACGGTCAGCGTTCCGCACGATCTCGCCGACAATTGCTTTGAAAATCTCGTCTACCGCTTGAGCCGACGCAGAACCGACCAACGGCGGACATATGGATATGCAAGCGGCAAAAAAGAGCCTTATCACAGGTGATCCCCCCGACCTAACGGCGCGCTGCCAAGTACCAGTCTGCGCAGGCTATTGACTGACCTGCAGCACTAATTTGGGAGTAGGAGGTGCGGCAAGTCAACAGACTGCGAACCGGTTGGCGACGATCTATTTGAAGGGAGACGCCCAATACGTCTCAGAAGCCACGGTTTGAGTAACACCAATTCCATGTTGTATAAATACTTGGCTGGTTGTGGTATTGAAACAGAAGTCGCATAATGCTCATAGACAGAATAGACAGGAGAAGCCTAATGATTGTCGGATATGCTCGAACTTCGACCTATGATCAGCAGCACGGTCTTCGACTGCAACTCGACGAGCTGGCTGCAGCCCAGTGCGAACGCGTTTTCCAGGAGCAGGCGTCGTCGGTAGGAAAACGTGATGGGTTCGCTGCCGTCCTGCAGTTCGTCCGCGACGGCGACGTGCTTGTGGTCACCAAACTTGATCGTCTCGCTAGGTCCGTTTCCGACCTATGGGCGATCGTCAGGAAGCTGGAAGGAAAGGGTGCGACGCTTCGCATCCTGAACCTGTCGCTCGACACCGCGACCGCGACGGGCAAGCTGATGCTGTCGACGCTCGGTGCAGTCGCTGAATTTGAACGCGATATCATGCTCGAAAGGCAAAAGGACGGGATCGCGAAGGCAAAGGCTGCCGGAACCGTGTTTGGACGGAAGCCGACTGCTCGCGCTATGAAATCAAAGATTATTGAGATGAAGCTAGGTGGAGTTGGAGCGAGCGAGATTGCTCGATCGTTGCGCATTTCTCGCGCGTCCGTGTATCGGCACGGTTAAAAAAGTCTCGAAAAGGCGAGAAAAACAACTCGAAACCGCCGGGTGGCGGCAGCGTGTACACTAAATACATTTGCAAGACACCCCTCGAAGCAGGCGTGTCGAAAATCCTCGACTGTCAACTGACATGGTCTGCAGCACCAGAAGCTGTTCGTAACCTTCTAGGTGTGAGGCACTGCGAGATTCATCGGGACATAGCCGATGAAGACAGCGACGAGAAATCGTCGCAACTCACGACGGTTCATTGGACCCGTGGGGCAAGACCCAAGGCGAAATGGT
>OFRB01000381.1_pt1 | contig 10586 bp, 14 predicted proteins | sample 1543021 | NCBI WGS metagenome assembly OFRB01 (sample SAMN07774230, study PRJEB24372) | wastewater metagenome | isolation source: Exp Tend CN 0WW | collected 2016-02
GACGAAGACAAGCCGTTCCATGCGTGGGCTTGGGCGGTATCTGCCGTCAAGTACGTTGACATTGACGACGGTATCTCACCCGAGGACTAAACCATGATCGAACTGGGCGACGTTCAACCTACGCTTGAGTCCTTGTCGGGGCGATTAGACGCTTACGCCAAGTACGCGCGGTATTACGACGGCGACCAGTCCACGGCGTTTGCGTCTGATATCTACCGGGACACGTTCGGGCGGCTCATTCGCTCCCTGCACTACAACCGCTGCTCTACCGTGGTCGATGCAACCGCCGACCGCTTGCAGATCGAAGCGTGGCAGGACGAAGGAGCCGCACCAGACGCGCCGTCGAACAAGGCAGCCGAAGAACTGTGGAACGTGGCAGGTGGTGATGAGCTACAGGGCTTCGTGCATGTGGAAGCGATCAAGGAAGGCGATGCGTACGTAATCGTCTGGCCGCATCCTGACGACCCGCAGCGCCCGGTGTGGCGTATGCAATCGGCGTCAACGTGCGAGATGATCTACGACAGCGAGACGGCAGAGCCGATTGCTGGCGTGAAGATATGGCGCGAGACGATGGGGCCAGACAAAGGCTATTGGAGGCTGACGATCTATGAAGCAGACGCAATCACTCGATACATCAGCACCAGCACCAATCAAACCCGTATGCCAGCCAAGCCCGGAACATTCCGCGCTTATGGCGGAGATGGCGGAGCGGTCGTACCGAATCCGTATGGCGTGCTACCCATATTCGCGTTCCGGAATAATCCTCAGCATCAGGGAAGTTGCGGACGGTCGGACCTTTCAGACGTTATCGCCCTCCAAGACGCGTTGAACTACACACTCTGGTCGCTGATGATCGCTGAGGAATTCAGCGCCTATCCGCAGAAGTACGCAACCGGCGTCATGCCAATGGATAACGAGAGCGGCGCGTCTGGCCGGTTCGCTGGTGGCATTGATCGCTGGATTACCGTACGCGCTGCTGAGGCGTCGTTCGGTGTCTTGCAGGGTGGGCCGCTCGATCCGTTCATTGCCGCGTGTAACGACCTTGACAGCAAGATCAGCCGCGTGACTCGTATCCCGGTGCATTGGCTGGGATTGGCTGGAGTGTCCGATAACGTGAGCGGCGAGACGTTGAAGATGCTGGAAGGGCCGTTCGTGTCCAAGCTCAATGACCGCGCTGTGTCGTACGGCAAGGCATGGGGCGATGCGATGGGGCTGGCGCTTTCTATTGCCGGTGCGGTGCAAGAGAACGAGCGCCGCGTTATGCCGATCTGGAAATCGTTTGAGGCGAAGTCCGAAGCCGACAAGCTGATGAGCGCCATGTCGAAGCAGACGCTTGGTATCCCGCAGCGGCAAATCTGGAAGGAGTTGGGATACACCGACGATCAAATCGTGGCGATGTTGGCTGAGTCCGAACGGGTAGCGAATGAGCAAGCGGAGCGAAACGCACGACTATTCTCACAAGGTGGCGCGACTGGGTTCCAGGAAGAGGATGAACAAACCTCAGACGAAGCCGACGCATAACAGCGCGTACGGCACACAGCCGCGCGATCTTCGCAACGATTCCAGCGGGACACGCAGACTACGGCCAGAGCCGTGGTCGTTTGTACGTGAGCGCATCTGGCAACGGGACAAGGGCATCTGTCAGATATGCGGTGTTGATCTGCGCGGGTGTCATCGTACCTGGGGCTGGCGCTGCGGGCATATCATCGACCGGGTAGCAGGCGGCAACGATGAGGATCACAACTTGGTTGTGATGTGCATACGGTGTGACGATATCAAGCCGGTGCATTGGAACGTAGACGAATACGACGCATGGAAGCTAGGGCGCAAGTCGTGACCGTCTCAGAGGGTCGCCATACGATGCTATCGCTCGATCTGCCGTATCTGGCCGTGGCGCTGGATCGGATGCGCGGTATTCGTGGGCGACTCTTTGCAGCGGCGGTGATTGCGCTCGGCAGAGATGGGGAGTTGAGCGATGACGACCAGTTGGCGCTCGTTGTGCTGGCGGCTCTACTACTGGCGCAACGACGTGAGGTTGCGAATCTATCTCAATCTACGGCGGCGCAAGTAGGCATCCTGAATATGGTGTCGCAGAACAGCGGGGCCAAGTACGCCGCATCTGAGATGGCGAACCTCACCGGCACGACGCTAGGACGTGCACCGATTCTTCCCGTACCGCGTAACGTAAGCGCCGCTATCGCTGAGTACGTCACGTTCGCCCATGAGTTAGTGACACAGACATATGGTGAATCACTCGCCGCAAGCAAGAGCCGTGGCGTACCGGCCATTCTGAAAGCCGTAGGTGACGCGCTCGATGCGGTCTACGGCACGGTATCGTCGCAAATGGACGGCATGCTCACACGCCGCGTGGTCACAGCCATTCACCAAACGAACCTAGACGGCTTCCGAGATGCAGCGGTGCGTACATGGGCCACAGCGCCGGAACCACCGAAGCCGTTGCGCTGGCGCTGGCGTGCGCGGCTCGATGGCCGTACATGTGCTGCATGTATCAGGAAGCACGGTCAATCGTATTCGCTCAATATCCCGTTCCAGCGATTGCACGTTGGTTGTCGTTGTACGCCGGAGTTGTACGAGCAGGGCAACGAGATCGAGAGCGGCGAGGCATGGATGAAGCGCCAGCCAATCGAGCGCGTGCAACAGATACTTGGACAGCAAGCAGGCACGGCGTACGCAGCGGGTGAGGTGCGCTTGGCTGACTTCGTACGTATCAGACGCAGCGACCGATTCGGGGCGACGTACACGCAAGGCAGCTACAAACGGGCAAAGGCACGCGCCGAACGCCGCAGAGCCAAGACCACCTAAACCTCAACATAAGTAGACGTTATTGCTATATCGTTTTCGTTTGGTATGCTACGAACGAACGGTAGATTCGTGCTGCGCTCGGTGGGATGCCGAGGCGGTCGAGATTGGCGAGATGCCAATTGCTACAGGCGGGGCGGGATGCTTCGCGGAGGTTGAACCATGTTCACGTTTCGGTATGGAGATTGGGTCCGCGTTTACAACAATCGGACAAAGGCGACGGCGGCGGCTCTGGTGACGGAGACGACAAAGGAGCCGATGACAAGAGCGGTGATGACAAGGACGACAAGGGCGATGACGCTTCAGGGTTAAAGTCGGCGCTGGATAAGGTTCGAGCGCAGGACAAAGCCAACAAGCAGAAGATCAAAGACCTGGAAGCCAAGCTCGCAGATGCCGATACCAGCAAGACGGAAGCCGACAAACTGGCGCAACGTCTGGCGAAGCTCGAACAGGACAACACGACACTCCGCGATACGAACCGCACCAACGCCGCAAGAGAGGCAATTACCGAAGCGGCCAAGAAAGCCGGTGCGCCTGATCCGGGCGTTATCTGGAAGATGGTTCGGGCCGAGGTCGAATATGACGACGACACGAACGAGCCGGTTAATGTAGCGGACCTTGTAAACGCTCAGAAAGCGGACCATCCCGATCTCTTCAAGATCAAACCAGGGAAGGCCGATCAGGGCGGTGGACAATCAAACAGCGGTACCTCGAAGGGTTGGATGCGAACAGCACTCAACAAGAGTCTGGAGGGCCGCTAGGGAGTTAGGAATCTATGGCACTGATTGATCGTGCTGGAACGACTGCGCTGATCCCAGAGGATGCGGCGCACGAAATCATCAAAGCAGTTACCGAGGAATCGGCATTGCTGCGGCTCGGCAAGAAACGTGCCGGGATGACCCGCAAACAACAGCGTATCCCCATGCTGAACTCCAAGCCAACCGCAACGTTCGTCAATGGCGATACGGGCCTCAAGGCGGTTGACGACATCGACTGGACTTCCATCTATCTGAATGCCGAGCCGATTGCGGTCGTGGTTCCCATCTCCGAAGAAGTTGCGGAAGATGCCGACTACGATCTCGAAACTGAGCTTATGCCTGAGATCGTGGAAGCGTTCGGCGTGGCTATCGACGCTGCGATGCTGCACGGCACCAACAAGCCGTCAACGTGGCCGACCGCGATTGTTCCGGGTGCGCTTGCCGCATCGAACACCGCCGTTACCTCATCCTTCACCGACATCTATGATGCGGTCATGGGCGACAACGGCGCGATCAGCATGGTCGAGCAAGACGGCTATATGGTCAACGGCCATGTGGCTGGCCCGCGATTCCGTGGCAAGCTGCGCGGTCTGCGCTCCACCGAAGGCATCCCCATCTTTACGCCGAACATGACGCAGCCGTCTGAGTATCTGCTTGACGGCCAGCCGATCTACTTCCCGCGTAACGGTGCGTTCAACAGCGCGACGGTGGACTTCGTAACCGGCGACTGGGATCAACTCCAGTATTCGCTCCGAAGCGATATCACCATGAAACTGTTCACCGAAGGCGTCATCACCGATGAGAGCGGTAACGTTCTTCTCAACCTGATGCAGCAGGACTCGTACGCGCTGCGGTTCCTCATGCGGATCGCGTTCGTCATTACGAATCCGGTCAATCGCCTGAACACCAACGCCACGACTCGTTATCCATTTAGCACTTTGACCGTCAGCTAGTCAACATGACGCCAGGTACGACGATGAACCACATCCGAGATCACCGGAACGGATACACCAAAGGCACGAGCAAGCGCACGCAAGCTCTGTCCGTTGGCGCGTTCGCTGCGGATGTTTCTCACGGCATCTTCGTCCAGCTTGGCGTTAGGGTTGTCGGTTCCAATGCGAGTGATATGCACAGCATTGCCGGAACGGTCGGGTCCACGCCCCTTGCTCATCATGTCGGCGATATTCTCTTTCTGGGTACCGACGAACATGTGAGCGGGATTGACGCAGAGACGATTGTCGCAATTGTGGCAAACGAGCAAGCCATCAGCGATGGGTCCGACAAATTGTTCGTATGCCCATCGGTGAGCGCGAACCATCCGTTCTGGTCGCATCAGCTTGAAGAATCCGTATCCATTGTGGGTACGGGCTCCAAGCCAAAGCCAGCACGCAGTAGCGCCGCCAGATTGGTCCGACAACTCATTGAAGCGATCGATTGGATTTCGGGATATTATGGTCACGTTAACCTCCTGAGTAGGTTGACCGATCCCCGGATGACGCAAACATCGCGGGGAATATTTCCGCCCGTAAGTATACACCAGGGTATCGGGAATGTCTGACGACGAGGAAACGCGGGCACAACTCTATCGGAATCAGGTTCGCACCAGGAACGCTGCGGTATTAGCTCGGGAGCGGCAGTTGGCCGGATCACCAGCGTACGCAAGGCAAGTACGGGAGGCGTGGGAGCCGATAGTCAGCCGCAATATCGACATACCAGACATTCCCGAGTACGGGCTAGACGAAGAGGACGAATAACCATATGGCATTTTACCCACGAAACGCACGCCTCCAGGCTGCGGGGCAAGTTCAGACGGACGGCGCGGGTATCCGAGAGGAAGACACCGCGCTCGTTAAGATCAGCCTCAGCGCACTCGAAGCCGTCGTAGCTTCCACCACTGGCGTACGAACCGCTGTGACCGATAACGGTTCGCCGCAAGTCATTACGACCAGCATCAATAACCCGGTCTATCCGCGCAACATCACGGCCACATCTGGCGGTACTGCGGCGGACATCAAAGCGGTTCAAGTGATCGTGGCCGGGACCAACATGAACGGCGACGCGATCACCGAGACGCTTCCCGTCTTTACCGTTGACTCGGCTACCACCGTGACCGGCGCAAAGATTTTCAAGACGGTGACGAGCATCACCATTCCGGCACACGACGGAACCGGCGCGACTACCGCTATCGGCTTCGGATCGAAACTCGGTATTCCGTACAAGCTCGATAACAACACCGTATTCCTTGCGTTCCTCAATGGAGCGAAGGAAGGCACATTGCCGACCGTCACCACCAGCGCAACCGTTCTCGAAAGTAACGGCATGACCCTCAGCGGCACGCTGGCCGGAACGCCGGTCGATGTCTATCTGATCGTCGGATAAGAAAGAGGTACAGCAACTATGGCTACTGGATTCGATGACGGCGCGTATCGCGCTGATCTTGGAGTTGGTACATCGGGCGGCGGCGTTGTGTCGCTTGCCAATCCGTTCGGTCGCCCGGTCGTTGTGACCGGCGTTGCACTGAGCATCACCACTGCATCTACCGGCGCATCTACCATCGACGTAGGTATTGCCGCTGGTGCAACCACGTCGGCGGATAACCTGATCGACGGTCGCTCTGGCGCAACCATTGGCACTTACGCCAGCGGTGGGGCCGACGCGGGCACCAACGGCAAGTCCGCGCAAGTGTGGGGAACCACGCAATTCCTGACCGCTTCCCAGGCATCCGGCGCGGTCGCTGGTCTGGCCGGGAAGCTAGTTATCAAGTTCTACCCGGTCTAGTCCGATGGATCGAACGGCGGCAGAACTCGCAGTCAAAGCCGAAGTGTCATGGCAGGATGAGCCAGTCTTTTCCGAGTCCGATATTGCGCACTGTCTGAGTCACGCCGCCGTTCCTGATATCACCGGCATCTACCCGGACGAGGACGACTACATCGAGACGTACACCAGGAACACGCTCAATGCGGCGTACGCAACTGCAATGCGTATGAAGGCGAACAAACTGGGTGCGGCGAAAGATGTCACCACGGTTGCAGGCGACTCACAGTCACCGGACCTACGGCGGCGGTTCTTCCTCGATCAAGCTAACGATTACGAGTCACGGCTACACGGTTCGTTCCGTTCGTATCCGTGGGCGCGACTACGAGACGCAACACAATTCGATGGGGTAACGGTCAACTAATGTCCTGGTCGATTGACGCATCCGAGATTGCACGAATGGGCGCTGGATTCTCCAGCGTTTCGGCGCGTGTGCCGGAGATCGTTGAGCCGGGGTTGCAGCGAGCCGCTACCAAGATCAGAGACAAAGCCAAGGGCAATATCAACCATAAGACTGGCAAGCTCGGCGCGTCTGGCAAGGTGACGAAGATCGGCAGGATGATCTACGAGGTTCGCTTCGAGGCATTCAATAAGGGATTCAACTACGCCAGCGCGGTCGAGTTCGGTCGCGGTCCTGTTCGTCCAATCAACGCGAAGGTACTGCGGTTCAACGTCGGCGGCAAAACCGTCTTTACCAAGTACGCAGGGCCAGCACCGGCGCAGCGGTTCCTGGGTCGCGTGGTCGATTCAGCCGATTCGATTCTCGCGCCAGAGATTGCCAAGATGGAAACCGATATCGTGCGTGCTATCGAGGCGTCGTTCTAATGGCACTTTCCGATGTGGTCGCCAATTTCAAGCAGGCGTTGGAGCAAGTACCGGGCGTCAAGTCGGTTGAGCTTCCATTCCCAGACGTACCGAAGGAAGAACCGGAATGTCCGTTCATCTTCCTGAACGTCGGGGCGGTGGAGATCATGGCAAGCAACCTGTCCATGCTCATGTATCCGATTGAGATCAGTTACTGCCATACCCGAATGCCTGACGACAGACGCTATGAGATGCCCGCTGTGGTGTGGGATATGACGCAAACGATCTTCAACACGTTAGCCGAGAAAGTCGCGCTCATGGCGGGCTACTACAGCTTCGAGGTGCGCGATGAGGCCCGGATAGGAACCGGCATGTATCTCGATGAGGAATATGTCGGATGCGGAATCACCGTTGTACCGAAAGAGAAGGAGGCGACGCCGTGGGCGTAGCAGACGTTGTATACAAATGGGTTGGCGCAAGAGAGCCGAACGGTGAGCCGTCCGAGTTCTTCTTCGACATTCCCGCGACCGATCTGGCCGAGGCTGATGTGGCCGCGCTCGATAATAGTCAAACCAAGAAGGTCGAGTCCGATACGGGCAAGCGACTGTATAAGAAGGTGGAAGCGAAAGCCGACACCAAACCGGCAAAGGCCGATGAGAAGGTAGGGTAAAGCCATCGGTACTAATGAAACGATCCTGCTTCAAGCGCAAGCTGGTATCGAAAGCACGCGCGGTACGGCGGTCGCCGCTACCCGCAAGGTGTACGCGCAGATCGAGCCGTCGTATAGCCGTGCGCTCATGGACTTCCAGGACACGTCGGGTACGTGGTTCGGTCGGCGTCGTGCTGCCTACGGTCGTGAGAAGATCAGCTTCTCGGCATCAGACGTTGCGACGTACGAAGATGCCGCATGGTGGTTGAAGATGGCCGTCGATGGCACCGTCACTGGATCCGCCGACGCCGGTACGCCGATTGCCTATACCTACCAATTCACGCCGTCACCGACTGCCGACAACCTGAAAGCCATGACGCTCGAATTTGGTGAGTCTGGCAATCAGTACGAGTCGGATCAGGTCATGGTTAATTCGCTCACGCTGCGCATGGACTCGGACAACGACTCTGAGCCGACGTGGATGATCGAAGCCGATCTCATGGGCCGTACGTGGGTCGATAGCACATTCACCGCTGCGCTCTCGGATCGTGCGACTGAGCCGATTCTGGCGCGTGGTACGAAGCTCTACATCGACGCATCTGGCGGCACGATGGGCACGACCCAAGTGACCGGCAAGCTCATCAGCGCCAGCTACACGATCAATAACAACCTGCACTACAAAGCGTTCGCGGAAGATACGCGCGGTTACGCGGCGAACAAGATCGGGCGCGGCGCATTGACCGCTGATGCCGAGATCACGTTCGAGTTCGATGACGACGTGGAGTTTGCGAACTACCGCAACGAGACAAGCGATACCGCGCCGGTGTTGCGGCTCGTGCGACTGGAACGCACCGGCTCGCAGATTCACGGTACGTCTGTGGTGAACAAGACGTTCCGTCTCGATATCTGGGGCTACTGGTCCGCATGGTCACGCTCTGACCGTGAAGGTAATTTGATTGCTACTATGACCCTGAGCGGGTTCTACGATACGACTGCTTCGGCAATGTTCAAGGCAACCGTTATCAACTCACTCATTACCCTTCCGTAATCGCTCTAAGGGGGCACAACTCCAGCAATGGAACAGCACAAACGGTTTGTCTATCGGGATCGCTGGCGGTGGATCGAAGCGCCGCCAGCGTCCGCAGAAATGGACATCGAAGGATTCGCCATCGAATGCCGCGTATCTATCAGCAATGCTGAGGTGCGCGGCTTTCAGCAAGCGGTACAGGAGAACGACGGCAAGCGCCTCATGCGGACTGCCGACTATCTCACGATGCTGGCAGAGATCAACAAGGGCCGCGAGGCGATCCGAGAGAACGCCGATCTGACACCAGAGGAACGGCGCAAAGCGTTCGAGGCAAGCCGCGACAAGAACGCAGCCGAGAGCGACAAGTTCCGTGACGATCTGATGCTGATTGATCGTGACTTGTGGGAACTCGCCGCGCCACATATCCGGGCGTGGAACGCCGCAACACTAGACGACAATGACGAGGTAGTCGATGTTCCCGCGCCGTCGATTGGTGGCGTGGAATCGTTTGATGCACTAGACCCGCAGATGGCGTCATGGGCCGCACATGTGGTCGTAGATGCGTATCGCCAGGGAAAAGCCGTGAGCGGGCCATCGAAGCAACCCGCCAATACGCCAGAGCCTACGCAAGAGCAGAGCGACGGCAGCGAGACGGAAAGCGAGTAACGTTTCCGTCCATGCCGTATGCGTTGCAGATGGCGTTACGGTATGACTGTAGCAACCTGAGATGGTGGGAGTGGGACGAATGGGCGGCTGATGACGCCGACATTACGATCACTCTCCAATACGAATACCGAGCCGAACTCGCAGACGCGCGAGAGCATGACCGGCAAGGGGCGGAACACAAAGCCGCCACAACGCAAGGAACGTCAAGCCGTGGCAGACGCGCATCAGCACCGAGACGAAGAAGGTAGGGTGCGCTAATGGCCAAAGATGTCTTTATTAGAATCCGTGGCGAAGATTCGCTCTCTCCGGTTCTCAAGAAGGTCGGCGCGACTGCGAAGTCAACGGCGAAAGACTTGGACGCTACTGGCAAGAGCGCCAAGCAAGCCGGAGACGACGCCAAGCGTGGTGGTGATTCATTCAAGGACTACGGCGATGAGATGCGCAACGTCGGGCTTGCGGCGGGCGTGCTTGTCGCTGGGCTTGCGCTCTCTGGTCAATCGTTCCGTGACCAAGAGATCGGCATACGGAATCTTCAACGATCCTATGGCGATGCTGCCGACGATATGCGGCAGTTTGCACAACAGATTCAGGACACGACCAATTTCAGCAACGATGCAGGTGTGCAGGCGGCCAACATTGCCGCGACGTTGGCGCGTAACTACGGATTTGCCGCTGATGAGATTCAGCAGGTGCTACAGATCAGCGCCGACCTTGCCGCTACGTCTGGATTGTCGCTAGAGGACACCACCTATCGTGTGGTTGCTGCGCTGCGTGGTGAGGCTGAGGCGGCAGAAGCGCTCGGCTTGACCATGAACCAAGCCGCCATCGACCACGACAACCTCACTCTCTCCATGAGTAATGCTGAGGCCGGCCACTTCCGACTCAATGCGCTTGTGACGCAATCAGCGTTCGCGCAGGGCGCGGCGGCAGAGCAAGCGGACACGTTCTACGGTTCACTTGTCGATATCGGCCACGGAGCGCAAGACGCGGCGCAGGCGTTCGGTGGAATGCTTGGGCCTATCGGTCAGTTGGGCGCGTTCGCATCCGA
>OFRB01000382.1_pt1 | contig 10584 bp, 5 predicted proteins | sample 1543021 | NCBI WGS metagenome assembly OFRB01 (sample SAMN07774230, study PRJEB24372) | wastewater metagenome | isolation source: Exp Tend CN 0WW | collected 2016-02
TCTTGGCAACGTCAAGCATGGCGAGTGCGCCAGCAGCGCTGCATGGGATTTGCACCGTGCGGGTAAGTGGCAAGGCAGGCTGCTGGTGCCTGTCATTGATTTTTTCTTCCAGCCATGGATGACTGAGCACTGCCGTAAATCTTGGGTTTGGCAACGGCATTTGTACGAATAGGAAATAGTCAATGGCAACCACCCCAGCAAAGCGACTCAAAGACGTTCCGGCGCTGGCGCGCGATGCAAGCAACCTTGCGCCTGTCATGGAGGCGGTACGGGAAGCACTGCAAACCTTTCGCGGCTACCGTGGCGACAGGCTGGATGCAGCGCTGACACTGCGCGACTTTTCACGGGCTACGCAGTTGGGTGTGTTGGGCGGGGGGGTGCTGGGTGTTGGTGTGACTGGCGGGACGGCACCCGCGCCGACTGCCGGGGAGCCTGCGCGCGACCTGACGCCGCCGCCGACGCCTACGGGGCTGGCATGTGACGCGGCCATTTCAAACATTTTCATCGAATGCGATGCAGCCCTGTACACCCAAGGCCGTGGGCATGACAAAACGGTGGTGTACGGTGCCAAATGGCCTTCTGCCGAGTTGGTTGCGCCAACCTTCAGCAATGCGGTGGTACTGTGCGAGTTTCAGGGCACGGTAACGGCCTATGCGAGTGACCCAGCGACAAGGTGGTGCATCTGGATCAAGTGGCAGACCAATGACGGTGTTTTGTCCGTCGATCCGGCTGGCGGTGTCAACGGCGTCACAGTGACCACCGGGCAGGATGTGGCGCTTCTTTTGGAAGCACTGACGGGCGAAATCAGGGCCAGCGAATTGCACGCAGCCTTGGGCACCCGGATCGACTTGATTGATGCGGCATCCGGGGTTGCCGGAAGTGTGAATGCGCGCATTTTGACTGAGGCTAACGCGCGTATTGACGCAGTAACCGGGGAGTCCAACGCCAGGGCAGCGGCTATCACTGCGGAGGTGAACGACCGCAACGCAGCTATTCTGGTTGAAACCAACAACCGTATCGACGCTGTTGCCAGCGAAGCCACGGCGCGCGTCAATGCCATCAATGCAGAGTCTCGCCAGCGCGGGGATCAAGCGCAGGCCACTGCCGAGGCCCTGCTTCGCAATGTGCTTTCGGTCAATGAGGCTCGGGTACAGGGTGTGGAGAATGTCGCAGCGGCCAAGAGCGAACTGACATCAGACATGCAGGCTGGCGTTGCGGCGGAAGCTGCGCTCAGGATTGCGCTGGACACCAAGCTGACGACCGAGAAGGCCGTTACGCTGGCGCTGATTACCGACGAGTCAGTTGCCCGGTCAACTGCCGACGCCGCAGAAGCTGCACAGCGGGTGACACTTGAGGCGAAGGTAGACACCAACCAGACAGCGGCGCTGGCAGCGGTATCGAGCGAGGCATCAGCAAGGGCTACAGCGGTATCGAGTGAAGCGACCCAGCGTGATGCACTGGCGACCCAGTTTAGGGGCAGCTACACGGGCAATGATCTGGCGGCGCTGACCACGGGCTTGCTGTACCAAGAGCGAACAATCCGCACAACTGAAGATTTGGCACTGGCCCAACAGATCACCCTGCTTTCTGCTGGGGCAGGTGAACAGTTTGATTGGCAAACCATCTGGTACTTTGATGCTGGTGTTGAGTCGTGGACTGGCAACGGAACGCCAACGGTCACAAGCGGCTGGCTGCGCCCTGCGGATCAGGCATCCGGGGCCTATGTCAACTCACCCGCTGGCATGGCGGCTGACGGGGCCAAGTATGGGCAGGTTCGCTTGCGCATTCGCAAGACGGGTTCGCCCACATTCGCGGGCTGGCTGTACTGGCAGGGCACGCTGGATAGCACGTGGGACAACTCGCGGCGGGTTGCACTGACTGAGCCAACTTACGACGGCAACGGCATCGGGCTGATTACCGCCAATCCGGCTTGGGGGTCCATCACGGTCAACAAGGTGCGGGTGGACTTGTCATCGGCGCAAACGGCAACGGACTGTTTCGAGATTGACTGGGTGGCAGTTGGCAGGCCATCCCCTGGTGCATCGTCAGCACAGCTTTACACCGAGCAGGTTGCACGGGCGGCGGCGGATACAGCCATGGCGGCTGACATTACGACGCTCACGTCACAGGTCAACAACGGTACCAACGGGCTGGCGGCGACTTATGCAGGGCTGGTGACGGAGCAGAGCACACGGGCATCAGCGGACACTGCCAATGCGAGTTCGATCAGCACGCTTTCAGCACAGGTCAACCACGTTTCGACCGGACTACCGGCGACTTTGGCCCTGCTGGCCACTGAGCAAACGACAAGGGCCGATGCCGACACGGCTGAAGCGGCGGCGCGGGTGACATTGGCGGCACGGGTGACGACGGCTGAGGGGAACATTACCAGCACAGCCGCGACTTTGAGCACGGAACAGACGACGCGGGCCAGTGCCGACACAGCAAACGCCAACAACATCACGGCACTGTCCAGCCAAGTCAACGATGTGGCGACCGGGCTACCCCAGACACGCGCGGACCTGATCACCACACAGAACACATTGGCCACAGCCACAGCAGCGAGCGCATCTGACATCCGGGCTTTGCGGGTGCAGTCTGCGGCAATCGACGAAACGGTGTTGCGCAACGTACTGACCGGGCACGCCACACGGGCTGAGTTCATCGGTACGCTGGCAACAGCAACCCAAGAGCTTCACGCTGAGATGGTCATAGGCTTGTCGGCTGAAGCTGTGGCGCGCACGGCATTGGCGGCGGTGGTTTCTACCAACGAGAGCACAGCGGCGGCTTCGGTTCTGGACGAACAAGTGGCGCGAGTAGCGGCTGACAGCGCGGAGGCAGCGGCGAGACTGGCGCTGGCCGCGACTGTGACGACGAACGCGGGGACGGCAGCGGCGGCGGTACTGGCCGAACAAACCGCGCGAGCTGATGCGGATAGTGCAGAAGCAGCGGCACGCTTGGCCTTGGCTGCAACGGTAACAACCAACGAAAGCACGGCGGCGGCGGCGATTGCAGCGGAACAGGTCACGCGCGCCAACGCAGACAGCGCTGAAGCGGCGGCGCGAATTGCGCTGGATGCAAGGGTTACGACCGCCGAGGGCAACATCACAGCCACGGCGTCAACCTTGACGACAGAGCAAACCACTCGGGCGACTGCTGACACGACCAACGCCAACAACATCACAACGTTGTCCAGTCAGGTGAACCATGCGACAACCGGCCTGCCTCAAACGCGAGCCGACCTGATTACGGTACAGAGCACGCTGGCAACGGCCACGGCGGCCAGCGCGTCGGACATTCGGTCGCTTCGGGTGCAGTCACAGCGGATCGACGAAACAACCCTGCGCAACGTGCTAACAGGGCACGCGACCCGCGAGGAATTTATTGGCACGCTTGCCATTGCCACACAAGAGCTGCACACCGAGATGGTGAACGGCTTGTCTGCGGAAGCCACAGCACGTCTGGCGCTGGCGGCAGTGGTGGCAACCAATGAGTCAACCAACGCAGCATCTTTGTCGGATGAGCAAACCGCAAGGGCTGATGCTGACAGTGCCGAGGCCGCATCACGGCTGGCTTTGGCTGCGACCGTCACGACCAATGCGGGTATTGCGGCGGCGGCGCTTTCAGACGAGCAGACCACACGGGCAACTGCGGATACCGCCGAGGCCAACGCGCGGCTGGCGCTGGCTGCGACCGTTACCGACAATCACGCAACCCTGACCACCGACTACTACACAGGCGCGACAACTGACGCGGCGATTGCTTCGGCGGCAACCACACTGCGGGCCTATGCCGACGCTGGAGACGCTGTGGTGGACGCGCGGGTGACGACGGTGGAAACCAGCAAGATCGGGTATTGCACCCTGTCTGGGGCCGCTACCGACCACACGACCAGAAGCACGTGTGAAGCGGCGGGGGGTACTTGGAATGTCGGCCTGCCCCTGGCACAAGCAGTGAAACAGGTGTCTGTCAGCGACGGCACCACCACGGCGGCGCTTGAGCAGCGATTCACGGCGCAAAAGACGCTGGACGACATTTTCAAGTTGCAGTATTCCGTGAAGCTGGACGTGGGCGGCAAGGTGGCTGGCTTCGGTCTGTACAACGCTACGGGCACCCCGTCAGTATTTGCCATCAGGGCCGACCGCTTCTACATTTCGCCACCGGCCAGCGGGGCGGGGGATGCCACGGACGACATTATTCCGTTCACGGTGCAGGCCACGGCGACAACCATCAACGGGGTGGCTGTTCCTGCTGGGGTTTACATCACCGATGCCTACATAAAGAACGGCACGATCACAAACGCCAAGATTGGCAACGCGCAAATCGACGACGCCAAAGTGGCAAACATGAGCGTTGCCAAGCTGACGGCTGGTTCAATGCAGGTAGGGGCTTACATCAGGTCCACCAGCTACACAAGCGGGTCAGCCGGGTTCACTATTGGTGCCGACGGGTTTGCCGAGTTCAACAATGTGGTGGTGCGCGGCACGGTCTACGCGACGGCTGGCGAGTTGCAGGGGATTGTGATCAAGGACAACTCCGGCAACGTGATCATGAGTTCCGGCGCGGCAACCTTTTCAGGCGAGGTCACAGGGGATGTGACGGGCACCATTGACGGGACTACGGCATCCACATTGGTCTACAACGCTGCCACTGCACTCTCCACGGCCAACACCGCAGTTGACGACGCCTACGACGCCATGCAAGCGGCGAACGAAGCCAACACCGCACTGGCCAACATTGCCAGCGACTCGATTTTGTCCCCCAGCGAAAAGCCGTCAGTGGTGCAGAACTACACGGTCATCATTGACGAGCAATCTGGCATTGATGCCCAAGCAACCAGCTTTGGCATCACAACCACCAAGACGGCCTACGACACGGCGGTTTCAGCGCTGACGACCTACCTTGGGACGCTCACGGGCTGGAACACGGTACCGGGGTCAAACGTGGCGATTGTGGGAACGACGTTCCGGGGTAAGTTTGCTGACGTTTACACGACCAAACAGGCGCTGCTTGATGCCATTGCGGCTAAGGCAAAAGTGCTGGCTGACGCGGCGCAAGGTCAGGCGAATACAGCAACGTCCAACGCATCAACCGCCCAAGGCACAGCAAATACTGCCCTGGCCAATGCAGCTACTGCAAATTCAGGACTTACGACAAAGCTCAACAGCAACGCGCAGAACGTGCTCGCTGGCCCCGGAGGTCTCGCAACTGGGAGCCTGACATGGAATTCCTCGGGGGTCAGGACAGGCGGCTATGGGGTCGGGTTCACGCAGAACGGTATCGCGGCCTACAACAGCAGCGGGGCCGTCACGTTCTCGCTCAATGGGAGTACGGGGAATGCTACTTTTGCAGGGGAGCTTTCTGCGGCGACTGGCACTTTTGCAGGGACATTGGCGGCGGGGGTTGCAACATTTGATTCGATTCTTTCTAAGTCAGCCACAGAATTTTCGTTTGACGAGGCAGCAGGTGTTGCAAATGACACATGGACGACTTTCACGGTAACGATGGAGCACGCTGGGGTTTTGCTTGTTATTGCGCGTATTGATTTTTCCTACACCGATTTACTTGGAAGTTACAGCTTCTATGTGGACATAAACGGGTACGGAACCTATGGGACTGGCGGCGTTGGAAATTTGCCTGTAACCATGCAGAACTTTCGGTCAGCCTCTCTTTCTGCTGGAACGCACTATGTCCGTGTGTACGCAACATGCGGTTCATACAACGCAACACCGGGGCACTTAAAACAGATCGCGGTACTTAGGAGCTACAGATGATTTACTTTTTCGACGCTGTTGGAAAATACAAAGGTTCAACATCGAGAGATGGGGCAACAGACGCTGAGATTCAGGAAATGCTGGAGCTTCGGGGCGCGATACACATAGAACGAAGGGTTGAGCCGATTGATGGGGCTAAGTCTTACCTGTTGAATGGGGTGGTGGTAGGTATGCCCGAGAAACCATCCACAAACCATCAATTCAACTACACCACCAAGCAGTGGGAAGACCCGCGCACCCTAGCCGACCACAAGGCCGAGAAGTGGCGCAACATCAAAGCCAACCGTGATGCGGCAGAGCATGGCGGGTTCACGTGGGATGGCTCTGTGTTTGATTCCGATGCCCTGAGCCAGCAGCGCATCACCGGTGCGGTGACGTTGGCGCAGATGCTCCCTGCGTTTACGACGGTGTGGACGTTGGCCAATAACTCAACCCGCACACTCAGTGCCGCCGACATGTTCGCGGTAGGTGTAGCCCTTGGGGTTCACGTTTCAACCCAGTTTCTGCAAGGCCAGTTGCTGCGGGCGCAGATCGACGAAGCGGCCACAGCACAGGAGGTTGAGGCGATTCACTGGTAATTCTTCCACTTGGCACCATGCCTTGAGTGGTAATTCTTCCAGTGCGCGCATTTTTGGCACTGGTAATTCTTCCACGGTGGCCCAATCCGGGTTGACTGCAAAAAGGTAAACGGTACGGTAGGGGTTGCTCAACGCAATCCATTACCGTGCCCAACATTTCCAACCTTCGCAAGACCATTGGCGGCTATCTCGGGCAGGTTCTGACGCCTGAAATGGCGGCTGAGATTGAGCTGTCTGCGAGTGCGGTGCAATTGAATGACGAGCAAACCATTGCCCTGCTCAACAAGTGGCAGTACCTGATTGAGCCCATCATACAAAACAGCATCACGCCAATGTCATGGAATGAGGCAATCACAACCCCTGTGAACGTCATGGAATCGGCCAACTCTGTGCTGGTGATTCTTCCTGCCTGCATTGTGAATGGCAAGCGGGTTGTAACCATTTGGGTTGCAGCAGGTGTCATGCGCGAAGTGCTTGAACTGTTTGATGCGCTTGTTATTCAAGCCAAGGCAGCGGGAGTGCAAGAGGTGCGCTATTTGGGGCGCGGAGGTTGGTTGCGAGTGGCCGGGTTCACGAAAACTGCCGTGTTCGGCGCAAAGGAGATTTGAATGGGCGAACTTATCAAAAAGGTTTCAAACGCAATTTTTGGCGGCGGCGACGATAAACCAGACACCAGCGGCATGAATGCGGCGGCGGTTGCCAACGCTGAAGTTGCCCGCGAAACGCTTGCTTGGTACAAAGAGAAAGACAAGCGCGACCAGCCGATGCAACAGAAGCTGGCCGACGTAGCCTACGAGGTGGCTGACCAGCAATTGAAATCGAGCAAGGCAAACGACGCGCTTGCAGCCGACTATGCCGACTACAACAAGACCGCGTTCCGGCCACTGGAACAAGGCATTGTTGCTGATGCGCAGGACTACGACACGCCCGAAAAGCGCAACGCCGCAGCGACTGCGGCCATGGCCGACACAAACAAGGCGTTTGCACAGACCAACGATGCCGCAGCGCGCCGACTGGCTGCAAACGGCATCAATCCGGGCAGCACGCGGGCTATGTCGGTCATGCAAGGGCAGGATGTGAATCAGGCCGTGGCAAACGCTGGCGCTGCTTTCAACGCGCGCAAGGGTGTTGAAACCATTGGCTACGCCCGCAAGATGGACGCTGCCAGTTTGGGCCGCAACCTTGCCAGCTCGCAAGCGACCAGCGCACAGGTGGCGCTTTCTGCTGCTGACAAAGCTGTGGCCAATACAAACGCACCTCTGACAGCGGCGAATCAAGGCGCGCAAATCTACTCCCAAGGTATGAATACTGTGACCAACGCCAACACCCAGTCGGGGAACTTGTATGGACAGCAAGCGCAAATCTGGAATACCGCGCAGCGCAACCAAAACGACTATGAGCTGGGGTCTATTGACGCGGCGACCAAAGCCTACACGGCTTACAAGTCGGACGAGAACCTGAAGACCGACATTTCGGACGCCAGCGACGATGAGGCACTTGCAGCGGTGAATAAAACGCCCGTCAAGAAGTGGAAATACGATCCGGCAAAGATGGCCGCAGAAGGCGTTGCCATACCTCCCGATATGCATGGTGAAAACATGGGGCCGATGGCTCAGGACGTGAATAAGACCATGGGCGACAAGGCGGCACCCAAGGGGACAGAGCTGAACCTTGTAACGATGAACGGGGTTGCAATGAAGTCGATTCAGGCACTGGACAAGAAAGTTACCAAGCTCGCCAAGATGATCGAAGGCGGCAAGATCAAAGCAGGAGAAAAAGCATGATGGCATTACTGGCTTCGCTTGGCGCTGGCTACCTTGGGTACAAGGAAAAAGAGCGCACCCAAAAGCGCGAGTACGAGCGTGAGGATGCCAGCGACAAGCGCGTTCAGGAGGCGCATGACGCCACGATGGATGCCTATCGGCAGACCAAGGCTAATCAAGCCGAATTGAAAGCAGTCGGATCAGAGCAGCAGACGCCATCCTACACGCCGGACCAAGGCCAACAACTCGATGCCGTTGCCAATGCGAAGGATGCACAGGGCAACCCTTACTATGCCGTTGGGAATGACGCATCTGGCAAGTACACAGTCACGCCAAATTTTCAGGATGAATCCGGCGCAAAGCCAGCGCCCTACTCCCCTGCAACCATTGCGGCGAAGGGGGTCAACTACCTTGGGAAAAATTACAACACGCCCCTGAGTGATGAACAGGTATCAGGGGCACGGCGCACGCGCATGGCCGATCTGGCAGCGCAGGGCAACACGTTGGCAGCATCGACCCTGGATCACGACCAAAAAACGGTGAAGTTCAACCAAGAGCAGGAAGACCGCGCGAAGAAAATTCAGTCAGAAGGCATACCCGAGGCTGTGGCTGCTCTGCGCCGGGGCGATGCTGCGGGCGTGAAGGAGAAATTCAACCAAATTGGAACGAGAAAGATCATTGGCGATGTGACGATCACGCCTGAAAAGCGGACTGTTCCAAATCACGGTGAAATTGACACCTTCACTGCAACGTTTCAGGTGCAAGGTCCAGACGGGAAGGTTACGCAGGAAACCCACAACTCTCTCGACCTTTCCATGCAAATCATGCCCTATGAGAAGTTGCTTGAAGCAATGCGTAGCGGGAAAAAGGATGCGGCGGATATTGCGAATAAAGAGGCTCAGACGGAGGAACACAAGGCGAAGGCGAATTACTTGAATGGCGGCGGTGCTGCGGGAGCGAAGGCGGCAACCGGCCAAGTCGTTGACAAGCCCTACAAAATGGACGAGGACGACAAGATGCGCGTCAAGGAAGCCGCTACCAGCGTGCGTGATGCCGAAAAGATGGTGAACGAAGCACTTAGAGGTGCGCAGCCTGGGGATGACCCAACAAAGCTACCGGCCTACGCTCATGCTCAAGGCGTGCTAAAGAAGGCCAAGCTAAATCAGTTTTCCACCCACATACAAACAGGACTTGTGACGCCGGAAGCGATGGTAGATGAGATTTTTGCAGGTGCATCCAAAAAAGGCGCTCAAGGCGATCAGGATGTAATGAGATCACTCTCAGAACTTGCCAGCGTCAACAGTGCGTTTTCTGAAGCCGTTGCCAGTCTTGTCAAGAGTGACCCACGGTGGAAAACCATACCAAAAACAGGCGTCTATACGGGAGACAGCAAAGACCCTGCACCAGCACCTACACCGCGAAAGCTTGCTCCACCTCCGGCAACAACATCCCCAAAGACTGGACCAGCCGCGATAGCCGTCAAAGGCATTACCACACCGCCCAAATACTCGTATCAGGCACAAATGGCCGAGGCTGAAAAAGCACGGATTGCCAAACAAGCTGCACAGCGGGAGGCAGAGGCGGTTGCGCTGGCCAATGAAGTCGCACAGGAAAAACTAATGGAAGAAAAACGGAAGGCGTTTCTCGCTTCCAGGGGCACCGACACGGGCCGTGCCAACCTTTCAAACACGACAGTCAACCTTCTACGCTGAACGAACTACACACCATGGCATCACTATTTGAATCCTACGGCATTGCAGACGAACCCGTTCAAGTTGCACCACCACCCGCGCCCGAGAGTTCCGGCCTGATACGGCGCATTGCAGGCGACGGCATCCTGACTGGCTTGAAGGGGGCCATTGGCGTGTCTGAATCTGCGTTGGGTTTGGCAGACATGGCATCAGGTGGCCATGTGGGCAAGGCACTGGAAAATGAGGACGGCGCTATCGGGTTCCGGCCCAAGCAGGCCAAGGAGTATCTGGATCAGTTCTACTCGCCAGAGCAGAAGGCGGCATTCGCTGCCGTGCAGAACGCGGCCAACAAGGATGACCCGTTCCTTACCCGCGTGGGCGACATTGCCGGGGCGGCGATTCGCAACCCCTCGACCATCGTTCATGCCGTGGGTGAATCGCTGCCTTCCATAGGCGCAGGCGGGTTAATTGGCCGCGGTGTTATGGCTGGTGCAGCCGCATTGTCGCCACGCATTGCCACCGCAATAGCTGCGCCATTAGTAGCCAGCCAAGGAGCGCAAAATGCATTGTCAACGGCGCGCATTGCCGCTGCAGGTATTGGTGAGGGTGTTGTATCTGCAGGATCGACAGCAGAGCAAATCCGACAGGAAACCAAGGACGGATACCTGACTGGTGGACAAAGCCTGATTGCCGCAGGGTCAGGCATGCTGACTGGTGTCCTTGGCATGGCATCAGCGAAGGCCGCGAAGGCTTTGGGCATTGGCGACATTGATACGCT
>OFRB01000383.1_pt1 | contig 10578 bp, 7 predicted proteins | sample 1543021 | NCBI WGS metagenome assembly OFRB01 (sample SAMN07774230, study PRJEB24372) | wastewater metagenome | isolation source: Exp Tend CN 0WW | collected 2016-02
TTTTTTAGAGATCAGAGACGCCGAGGAAGCGACCTTGCCAAATTCCGTCACTCTTGGTGAGTGACTTATCCGTCGAACCGCCAAGTTCTTCGGACTTCTTAACTGCGAAACTCTTGTCAAGTTCGGTCAGGGCCTTTTCCACGTTTCCCAGGTTGTTCTTAAGAGTATCTACAGCCTTGCTCATCGAGTCATATCGGGTTTCTAGTTCCGACAACTTCTCGTCTACGCCCTTGCTGACTGCCTCTACAGAATTACGGACAGATTCAATCTGTTCCGCCGACGCTGTTGCGTTCTTCTCTAGGCTATCTGCAAGGAATGTCTTTAGGTCGTCTAGCGCTTTCGCAAAGTCAGGCTCTACTGTGCCCTCAACTTCGGAAACCTCTGCGGCCTTTTCTACCACTTCTTCTGCTACCGCCTCAGCCTCAACAGTTTCCTCTACTGCTTCCGCCTCGACTGCTGCCGACTTCTCAACCTCGACAACCTCGTTAGCAATTTCTTCGTTTGCCACTTCGATACCTCCTTCGCTGATATCAATATCTGCCTGCTTTGCAACCTCAGGCACATCTAGGGTTTGCAGGAAGTTATCCACAACCTGCTTCACTACATCTGCCTTGCCGACATCGCCAGATTCGATCCAGCCGATGTTCTGCATAGACTTACCACAAATATCGCACGCCCGAGATTCATCACCAGAGGCGACGGCGATTTGATCTGTAGCACACCAGAAAACTGTTTCTGTCTTGGTATCAACGGCAATTCCCTTGAATACCAAGTCTCCGCTATCAGCCTTGACCACGGAGAAAATATTGGCTAGTTGATTGGCCGGGCTGTCTACCAGGCTCAGTTCAACTAGGTTATAGGATTTGATTACTCGGACGGTGCGGTCATGTGCCTTGTCAAAGACCGGCTCTGATTCTGTAATCTCGCCGCCGATGCTGAATCCGCTAAGAGTCCCGTCAAGCACCTTCTCCCAGGTGTCCTGGGCGCCTTTGGAAACGTATGCTGTGACGAACACTCCGCTGTAATTCTTGTTTGTTGCCTTGTCATAAAAATCCTCCTGAGAGAAAGAAACGAGACGACCTGCCGCAATTGGCTGGTGCATCTCACGAATGTTTCCTCTGAAAGCCTTGAAAGCCTCTACGCTGGCAACCGTGTCCACAATATCTCCCTGGCGGTCGATATTGTCCAGTGTGGCGAATCCGGAGACGGTTCTCGTCTCCTGATCTACCTTTGCAAAGGGGACGGTCATTGTCAAACGACTGCCGTCAGCGGACCAATTTGCCTTTGTAATCTTCATAGTAGTCTTATGCTATTGTAATTGTTTTCCTAAAGCAAATATACAGCATAACTTAGCCTATAATCGGTGAAATCACGATTATTTTTGGAAGCATTGCATGATCGGCAAAGGATCTGATAGTTTCCGATAGTGCTGGTGCCGCCCTTTGACAACGGAATGACGTGATCTATCTCTAGTTCTGCTAGCGACCCGCACTTCAAGCAAGACTTGTATACTGATCTAATAAACTCTTGACTGAACCTTTGACAGTCTGCAAATGCCCCCGCCATCCTCGCCCGACGAGCATGCTCATACCCACGGACTCTATTTCGATTATTTTTCTGCCACTCACGCAATAGTTGTCGCTTTTTTGCAGCATTATTTTTTCGCCATTGCCTATCATACTCGGGATTTTCTTGTCGAAATTTCTGACTACGCGCCCTCTGTCGCTCCCTAAAGCACGGCTTACATGTACCATGCAGCCCATCCTTGCTCTTAGAATTTTTGTAAAACTTATCAGCACTTTTTGATTCTAAACACTTATTGCACTTTTTCATTATGGCGCTTTTCGACCCTGACCTTGGGCATTTCGTCCCTGAGTTCCGCCCGAAGAATCACTGCTTCCGGCACTTCTCTCGGCATCCCGGGTCTTAGTCTTTCCGGCATTAGCGGCCTGATCTGCTGCCTGCTGAGGCTTTAGTTCGACAATCTTATCCCCGCCCTCGATTGGAGGAAGCCCGAAGTGCTTGCGCTCCTCGTTAGGAACAGTGATCTGGTTGCGGATACGGCGCTCTGCGATCTGAGACTGAGCCTGCTCGTCGGTCAGCGTCAACTCGTTCAGAGAAATCTCAAAGATGTCTGTCAGTTCCTTAATGATCCTGTTCAGGCGCTTTTCCAACTTGTCCTGCTCGGGGGCGCAAACCTGGGACTTGAATCCATGATCTGCCGCCAGGGCAGCAGCCTGCTGGGTATCCTCAGAAAGAGAAACCTTGCTCAGAGGTACGCGGTGGGCCATCAGAATCTCATCGCGGTTGTACTTACGGTAATCCGCGAAGGACGACTCCTGCTTTCCGGCCTCGATTGGCTTGATTTCGAAGTCGACCTTCTGATCTGGGCTATCGGCTGGCAGCGGAACATAAAGGGTACGGTGATTCTTTCCCTTTAGGTTCGTCAGGAAGAATTCGTGCATAGCCTTCTGCTGGGCGACGCCAACATCAAGACCCTTCGATACGATGATATAGCGAGGAACGGCTTTGTTCTCAAAGTAGTCAAGGTTGAACCTCTGGGCGAATTCGTCTCCCGCGAGCGCGCCTAGCGCGGGCACAAGATCAGAAAGACCATAGTACGTGCTCGTCGGCGTGTACTTCTTGATATGAATAATCTCGTTCGGCTGCTCGACCCCGTTGATCGGGTCCTTTGTCTTTAGGTCTTGGAAGTTTCGGAAATAGGTGACGATGTTTCCGACCAACTGGACATAGCCGTCGTGAGCACGTCGTACCCGCATCGTCGTTGAAGGCACATGTCCAATATATCCGATCTGGCCCGAACTCGTCCGCCCGATCTCGATATATCCATTTCCTGTGGTTTCATAGTCGATCCACACTCTTTCCAGAGTCTCGATAAACGTATAATCATTATTCATGCTGTCGAGCATCTGCTCTAGGCCAAGCCTGGCAGCCGCCAATTTTTTGGTCATCGAGATACGCTTGGCGTCGCTAGATGCATTAGCAAGTTTTTCTACTGTCGCAGGGGTTTCCTTGAATGTGTATCCCAGACCGACGATGTTGCTAGTCTTGGCCCAGACAGCCGCATAATGGGCAGAGTTTAACTCGTATGCCTTAGCGAAATAGTCAAGGTTGAACTTGGGCTGGACGACCTGGAAAGCGTCATATGCGGTGAAGTAGTCAATATCATAGGCCTGTGAACGGGTGCCCTGGCGACCCTCTGGGTGCCGGACTTCCTCAGGCGTAATGCCTTTCTGCATCTTTCTGGTAAGACCGCGCTTAAAGGTGGCAGACATCTTTTCGATAGAGCGCAGTTCCTCGCCCTTGATCAGAAATGGGTCAGCATAGGTCTGGCCCGCCGTGGACGTATTTGGTCCAAAGGAGAACTCTACGCCCTCGTCGTCATCTACATGTTCAACTGCCATATTTGTGTCTCCTCACGGCCTCGTCCTTTAGTGCTCCAACGTCGTATTCGTCGGGCAGAAGTCCATCCTTCATTCGTTCCATCTGAATTTCGTACTCTGTGTCGCTGATCTTCCGGCTTCCAGACATAAATACTGGGGCTCCCTCTGGGAACCCGCATTGGGCGGCGGCGGCGCGTAGTTTCGCCATCCTCACAAGGTCGCCTTTTTGGCTGGAAATGCTGAGATAGTCGCCGTTCTCGTTACCCAGATAGTTGCCGCTCGGCAACTGCCAGATATAAACGCCGTATGCTAAGTGGTCAACAATGCTGACCTTGCCCTTTTTCTTGTCCTGTTCCATATCAGTATAGTACCATTTTCGTGTTCTAAAGGCCAATTATGTACCATTTTCGTGTTCTAAAGGCCAATTATGTCAGACTTGTGACACGTTTGAGGCATCCCAGGTGTAAGAATAGGTGTTTGGGGCTATGTTTTCTACAGTAGAGTAGGTATCTGTGTCCACTACCGCCCCCTCCATCAGACCATCGGCAGCATTGTAGTGATCTGCAATCTGTGTGGCAGAAAGTTGATAGTTGTACTGTGCATAGAGTTGTGTGGAATACTTGGAGTTCTTCAGTGTTCCATCAGAGTGCCCATTCAAGTAGGCCGGGCTCGCCAATTGTGTCGTTGTAATGGCGACAATATGATTGGCCACGTTGGGAACCAGAGTGGCGCTTCCTGACAGCAGAACTCCATTCACATAGACGCTGGTGAATCCAGTAGATGTCAAAACTAAGCCTGTCAGGGTCAGGGCATAATGTGTTCCTGGGTTAACGCACAGAATTTCTCCGGTTCCACAATTCGTGCCAGGAACGACCAGCATTTCATAGGTGTTAATAGTATCTGCTGGAACTCTGATCTGCCCGCCCGTCTGGAAATAGGCACCGCCGAGGTGGGTAGCGGCCTGCGGCTCGCGGTATCTGTCAGCCAGGCTCAGTCCATAAGAAAGAATCTGAGCATTATCAGAATAATTTGTTCCTTTAATATTGTCGCTAGTCGGAATCTTGATGTTAACCGATGAGAACTGTGGCGTCCATGTGGCGGCATCGGTCGTAGACATCACAATTTTTGTTGCCAATGGCCCCGCGCTCGTGTCCGACCCGATTGTTCCTGTCGGCCCAAAGTTAGGTATCGGTCCACGCTTTTTTACAGAGTTGTAAAACAGAGAGTTGTACTTCATGGCAACGCCATTGCCCTTTGGTGCGGGAAGGCCCCAGGAAAGTGCTAGATATCCCTCTACTGCCGCCCTGACTTCTGGTGAGTGGACTCCGGTAAATATTGCTACGGCGCTGAGATTGCCATTCAAGTACCTTCCAAACGTGCCGCCAACAGCAATATTGGATGCGCTATCTGATACCCCCGCCGCCCACGATGGCGTTGCCGTATATTCTACCCCATTGCAAGACATTGTAATTTCAGGAGATGCATAGTTTATGGTAGCGCTATACACGGACGGAGTGCTGTCCGGAACGAGGCCCCTTGGAGTCAGATCGGATGTTGTTGTCGTATTAGATCGCAACCACATCTGTCCCGTTGTTCCAAGCGTCGATAGCGAGAACAGCAATCTGGCATCGCTGGTTGTAGACATATATGGACCCAGGGCCTTTCCATTATCCGCAGCCGTTACTCCAATTGGTGATGCCACCGAGTAGACGGTGAAACCCGTTTGTGCAGTCATGAAGTTATTAGATGTATACGATAATTGCTGTGAACTGGCCGAGGCAAACGTAACTGTTGGAATTCCATTCATTCCTGTTGGAGAATAGGTCGGTCTGAATGTAGTGGCTCCTGTTACGTGACGGCTGTTTGGGGAAAGGTCGTTCCATTGACTGATCGCCGCCCCCGTGGCTGGGGCAGCGCCGGTTAGTCCATTGACGTATCTTGCGTCATAGTAGGCCACCAATCCAGTCATTCCTACAATATCCATCAGGCCGTTCATCATCGAATACTCAACCTGACTATTCGCATAGGCTCCAAGGTACGGGAGGCTGGATGTGAGGGTCATTTCCCCATACTGAGAGCCCTTAACGTCAGACGTTAATGGGTAGATAATGTCTGGTGCATAGGTAGCCAGGGAGTCGAAGAAGGTATCATAGTTTGTTGGAATATTGTCATAAAATGCCAACCCAGACATCGCGGTCGGTGGCGTAGCGGTTGTTGTTATGTCCTGCCCACCATAGAACACGCTTGTACTATCAATGACAATATTTATTGGGACGTACTTTGCCCCACCATATAGCCTTACCGACGAGTTGGCGTTGGTGGTATCAAAGTGCAGCAATACACCGGACTGACTCATCAACATACTGACATTATTAAGTTTGGCGCTGTTGATCACTGAATCCCACTTGTATGTGGTAGCCGTCACAGTACCATCTTCATCTGTCTTATTCTCTACTATTTGAGGTAGTCCTGTGGCACCGACCCCGAACACCCAATCCTTGCCACGGCTGGGAGTAGAAATTGTCCAGATCGTATGGGCTGTGGCCGGGCTGGAAACTCGTGCCGCGATGATTCCACTTGTTGATGAACATGATCGTGAAAGTGTATCGCTGTAAAGGAAGTTATTTGTTCCTGAGCCAGTAGATCCAATAAACTGATATCCTGATGAAACAAAGGCTGATCCCGTGGCTCCACTGGCCGTCTGTGACTGAATCTCTGTTCCTGCTGGTATAGAAAAGTTTCCACTCTGATTTATGGAGATGTTTTTTGCATCTGCATAAGCAAAGTCCTGGGAGTTAAGATCGTCGTTAACCCCCAGAAGCATATCTGTCATATCAAGACCGTTGATCTGAGCCTTATCTCTTACCATGACCTCTTGTAAATTGTGAGAATACAGCCCGGCATTAACCCTTGCCCGAATTCTATCGAGTGGCTGTGCATCATTAAAAATGGCTAGATGCTGTATATTGGCCGGGCCGATCTTGAATGTCGTTTCGTTATACCCGAAAGTAAACGGTGCGTCTAGCAGAACGGGGTCGCTTGCGGCCCCGTTGACAACGATATAGAATGCTGTTCCCAGAAAGACCGCCGAAACGTGGGCTCTTATGTCTGATTCTGGAGAGAAATAGTCAGAGTAGTATTGTGTTGATCCATTGATCAGCCAGAATCTATATCTATCTTTATAGTAGTAAATCCCTGACCCAGAGCCGGGGACAGTGACCAATGGAACGATTAGTGGCGATCCATCGTCTAGTGGGGCATTTGATCCTGGGTTGCACCAGAATTCTAGAGTGAATGCGTCATACTTATTAGACGAGACTCCAAATACTCCGGTAGCACCAGCAGAAAGAATGTTGTATGTGTTTGGCCCTGTCGCACCAGATGTACCCGCCACAGTATAGCCAGGGACGATTCCTGGGGCAGTCTTAGACGTATATCCAGAAATAGCAGATGCCCCCATGCCAGATATATCGGAAGCGCCAGAGGCACCTGAAAGTGTGTAGTATTGGGATGGGCGAGAATTCAGCACGGCATTCTTATAACTCATAAACTCAGTATAACAAAATCCTGACACAACGACAAACGCCCCCTCGCGGGGGCGCTGCCGGTAACTACACCAACCTAAGGCGGGAGAGCGAAACTCTCTGCATTATGGCCGAACGACCGGCTACTCAACCGTAGACCTAAGCCGTAACTGTATTATACAACTCCTGATTCCAGAAGGCAAGGTTGTTGAGCATTCTTTCGCTATCGGATTCATTCAGGTCCGGGGCCTCTAACGCTATGCTTGTATACTTGATCGCCTCATGGATATCCCCCTGAATCCAGCAATTCACGGCATACTCATCGTACCGCCTCCACGTCCACCATGAGGCGGTGACAAATAGAATATCTTCTGGCAGAGATGAGTCGAGAACCTGCTTACCTATAACAACTGCAAGGTCTGATCTTCCTGTCATTCTATGCAGGCTGGCTAGTTCTACTGCCGCCTCGATGCGCTCTTTGCGATATCGCCAGGCGCGGAGATATGCCTTCTTAATAGACTCCATATCTTTTTCGGAACGGAGCATGGCCCTTGCCTTCTCTAGCAGACTCCAATAGACTTCTTCTGGCCAGCCGCCCATGGCGGCGCGCTTCTCGTAGGCATCAATCGCCTTATCGAATTGATCAGAGTCTCTATATGACTGTGCAAGATAGAATTGATTTCTGGCGTTGTCAGGATCGGTGGCCATCGCCGCTTCTAGAACTTCGGCATCCTTGGTGTATTTAACTTTGATATCTTGCTGGGACCTATTTCCGTCAGAATAACTATTGACTACCGGCCCGGATATAATTTGCTGCGGAGGATTTATCAGATCAGAGCAAACCGGGGCCTCATGCAGAACGCCGTCGTACCGCCAGTCATGGGCGTTAGAGAATAGTGCTGAACGACCCCAGACAAACTCCCCCATCTTGAAATTCAGATTGTAGAGTGGAAGTTCTAACTGCGGAAACTTGAATCCCTTTGGCACGACCAATTCTTCGTCAGCATCGAAGATTAGAGCGTACCACTCGCTAGAGAACTTCTGGCGACCGTATTCCAGGGCCTCAGATTTGTTGTGGCCAAATGAAACCCATGGCCTGTCTATGACCTCGCCCGGGAGCCCAGATAAAACCTCACGAATTATGTCCTGGGTTCCATCGGTCGAGCCGGTATCACAAATAAGATAGCCAGAGATATATGGCTTAGCAGACTCTAGCATACGTCGAATGATGTGGGCCTCGTTCTTGACGATAGCCGATAGGTACAACTTTGTCATTTATCCAATTTCTACTTGATGCCCCACGCTGACGGAAGAATGTCTCGTAGACGCTTTCCAAACGTGTTCGGGGCGGTGTGAGATGTCATATCTCTGTTCCAGACGGCCTGGGCCACTTGGTTGTAGTCAATACTACCAGATCCGCCGCTCGCTGTCACATATGACGCGGCTGATCGTTGGAATGAGAACATCACAGTAAAATCACCCGTGGTGGTAATAATGTATGGAGTGGCCCCGTCAGCGGGGTAGAGGTCACCAGAAATACTGATCTGATAGTCGTATTCGGATGGCTTGATTCTCCACCCAAGATCGTTACGGATGAAGTAGTATCCAGCGAGACTAACACCGTCACCAAGATCGTTACCGCCCACAGATTCAGCGAATGCCTGGTCGTACTGCGCGTTTCCGTCAGCGACCCAATCCTTCCAGCGAGAATAAAGTTCTGCCGCTGTGACTGTGGTCTGAACGCCATCATATCCAACCGTGATGATCTTGGCCGGGCCGTTGAAAGTTATACTAGGCATTCTGGTACTGCCTGTCTATCTGCTGCTGCACAGGGATTGAAATATCACCAGACGCCATGCTTATGCCTAGAAGCCTAATGTTCTGATATCCCAGAGACAGGATTGAAATATCTACTGATGGGTATGCCCCGGCATCGATATCCGCCGAGAACGTTCCCGACGTAATTGTCTCCTGGCCGGTGATTTCCGTGGTTGTTCCAGCATTGAATACACGAACCTCTGTCGGATTCTTAAGTCCTGTCAGAGTCAGGGTGTTAAGGTCAAGCGGGTACTGGATCTGCTGCGACGTAGAATCAGTGGTAAACGTGCAATATATTCCGGTAACGGCATTCGTTGTTGCGGCTGCCCGGCACGTCACACGGATCTTCAACTTGAATCCAGTCGTAGCGTTGATTCCTGTTTCTGCGGCAATGTTGGCCTGGATGAATGGAATCCATGTACCGTTCCACCCGGCCCCCTTGTCGATTTGGTAAACAATGGTGTGATTTCCATGGTTGTTTCCAGATAGGGTGACATTTGTTCCGCTGACAACTGTGGCGGCGTTTGCCCCAGAAGTGTATCCCCGGATAAAGTATGGCCACTCGTAGGTAACAGTGTCATTAAGAGAAGTCATGGCGAGGATTCCTGTTGACCTGTACCCTGATGATCCGGTAAACGTCTTGTCATAAACGTATGATGACTGTGCTAATGTCGGCTCGTTCATAAACAGCCCCACCCGGCCCTGAGTGGCAGAAATAAATGCATCCCAGAACATAGAGCCATATACTGATGTGAACGATGTTGTTGGTGCTCCACCGGCATACATACCGCGCTGGATCATGTTGAGGCATTGGGCATTGGGAACGTCGCCAGCGTCACCCCAGACATTCTCATACAGAACGTTGGTGTCGGAGTTAAGTGTTGCGTAAATACCAGTTCTTGTGTTCTGGACGTACACCCTCTTGACTTCAATTCCATCATTGTTTCCACCGTGGTTAATCACCACTCCCGATGCATTAGCAGTACCCATTTGAAGCCTCGATGTCGGACTTCCAATATTTCTGATCTTGATATTCTTACTGGCAGCGATGCTGAACAGCCCCGAGTATGGGTGCATGTTCGCCGTTGAGCCGTAGTACCCGAATCCACTGATCGTCACATTATTAGACCTTGTTTCGACTAGAAGTGCGTATGTTGGATATGTGGTCGCCTGGGCAATCTGCCTGTCGCAGTATTTCATATCTGTGACAGTAACATTTGAACAGGTCACCAGGCTGAAGGCCAAGCCGATAGCCCGGCAATCGCTCAATACAATATCGTCATTCCAGGTCCAGATCATGCGAGGGTAGGTGTTGTTCGTTCTTGTGGTAAAAGCAATGGCGTGGTATCTTGTCCACGTTTGACCGATGCAATAAGAGATTGTGGCGATGTGGTCAGATGAAGAAATGGTTCCCGCGCGTCCCCACTTGCAGTCCGTGATACTTCCACCAGCGAAGCAGGAGGTAAGTGCTAGGGCTGGCACGTCAAGGGCGTTGGCTGGAATGACGTGAAAGTCTACGAAGTCCAGTGGGGCGGCAACCTCTGAAATACCATGAGTTCCGTCGAAGATGCCAACATAGTTCAGTTTGACAGAATACGCCTGGCTGATGTTGAGGTACCAATGAATCGCCGCCCTGTCTATGTCGATAACGCCAGCCGAGGTTGTCACAGTCTCATATCTGTTACCAATCGTGGAACTAGGAATGACTGAGGTTGCCCTCGCTGCCGCCGTATTTCCTGTAAGCATGACATTGGGGATTCTAACCTTGCATCCGGTCGGAGGTAGGTGTCCAATATTGTTTGTTCCATCAGAACCTATCCTGAAGATCGGAA
>OFRB01000384.1_pt1 | contig 10577 bp, 10 predicted proteins | sample 1543021 | NCBI WGS metagenome assembly OFRB01 (sample SAMN07774230, study PRJEB24372) | wastewater metagenome | isolation source: Exp Tend CN 0WW | collected 2016-02
CCTGAGGATATTGACTCTGGCCGGCAGTCGGCCGAGGTATCGGCGTGGGTTGCGGCACGCACCGCTGACAAGGGCGGTCTGCTGTACCCAATCAAGCATGAGGGCACTTGGTACTGGAAAGACGGGACCAAGGCAGTCAAAGATGCGGCGTATCGCGCAAGCATTCCGACGATCACCGGCGTCGGCATCAATGTTGGAACCGATGCGGCGCAGGTGAATGCGTGGGGCTACACGTACTTCAACAACAACGCTTGTGACCTTGAAACGCTTGAACTCGGTTCGCCCGAGACAAGCTATCTGGCCTCGCCGACAGAAGTGGTCCGACAGGCTGGGTACGGGTGGCAGGTGGTGCGCCTGGATGCGCGGGGCGTGAACAATACCGAGTGCCCTGGTGAGCCGGAGTACGTTTTCGGCGTCGGGCGCCAGCGAGGCACGACGCTCGCCGCATCGGCGACGGCAATCGCAAGCTCCGAGAAGACCATCGCATACACCGACGATGGTGCCGGCACGCAGCGGCTTGGCCTGCAGCTTGGGGCGTTCCAGAACCAATGCCTCGCGCATGGCACTCATATGTACATCCATGGCAGCAACTGCTACGACGGTCACGATGGCGGCAACGCGCCGGGTACGGCCTTTCTTGAGTCTCTGGCCTCCGTTTGGGGATACATGGGCCGCGTCGTTGAATTCAAGCATGGTGCCGAGTCGGCGGTCTGATGCTCAGGATGATCTGGCCGTCGCCAAGCTCGTCGCCGCCGGCATCGAGCCGACGCAGGCCAGGCGCTTCGTCGACCCGCTCAAGGCCGCTTGTGCGCTGTTCGACATCAGCACGCCGCCCGCGTGGCGAGAACAACTACGGTCTTCTGCGAGTGCTGCCTGACCGCGTCGAGCGGTATATCCTCGGATCGCGCTACGGGCTGCGGTTCATGGGCTACGTCGGCACGCAAGACAACCTGGTGAGGCGCTGATGAACACCGACCAATACGCTCCCGACCTCCTGGCCCACCTCAACGCCTGCGCCCAGGCCCCCACCCACGACGCCGCCTGCCACCTCGAGCTGCAGCTGCAGCCCGCACCGCTGCAGCTGCAGGCGCCAGTGGCGGCCATCCATGAGCCTGCCTCCTGGGCCATGCTGCTGGCCGGCCTGGCTGTGCTGGGGTGGGTGGCTCGCCGACGAGTTTTCTGAATGCGCATCCCCATTCTGACCGGCATCTACGGCGCCACGACGCCGGACTACCGGACCAGCCTGCCGCGTAACATGCAGCCGATCCCGCTGCGCAATGGCCTGGCCGATGGCTACCTGCGTCCTGGGGATGGGCTTGTCGCGGCCTCTGCCGCGCCGCCTGGCGTGATTCGTGGCGCCATAAACTGGAATGGCCGCGGCTTTGCCGTCTTCGGCACCAAGCTGTGCGAGATCAGGCCGGACATGAGCATTGCGGTCATTGGCGATGTCGGGGCGGGCAAGACGTGTCTCCTCGACTACTCGTTTGATCGCCTTGCAGTGGTCAGCGGCGCGCGGCTGTACCTGTGGGACGGTCTCACGCTTGTTCAGGTAACCGACCCCGATCTTGGCCCCGCGCGTGCGATGGTCTGGATCGACGGCTACTTCATGACCACGGACGGCGAATCCATCGTGGTCACGGAGTTGACAGACCCCACTGCGGTGGACCCGCTGAAGTACGGAAGCGCAGAGGCAGATCCTGACCCGGTGACGGCGCTTGTTCGCGTGCGTGGTGAGGTCTACGCGATGAACCGCTTCACGAGCGAAGTGTTTTCCAACGTCGGCGGAACAGGCTTCCCGTTTGTATCCGTTCCGGGCGCCGTCCTGCAGAAAGGATGCGTCGGCCCTGCCGCCTGCTGCCTGTTCGATGACGCCGTGGCTTTCCTTGGTGGCGGTCGCGGTGAGTCCATCTCGGTGCACATTGGGGTCAATGGCGCCACGATCACCATTGCTGACGAGGAAGTCTCGCGCATCATCGGCAGCTACACAGAGGCACAGCTAGCGGACGCGGTGCTGGAAGCTCGCGTCGTCGATGGGCAGTCCCTGCTGTATGTGCACTTGCCAGACCGCACGCTTGTTCACAGCGCGACGGCCAGTAAAGCACTCAAGCGGCTTGTATGGTGGTCCTATGACAGCGGCGTATTGACGCACTCGGCCTATCGCGCTCGCCACTTCCTGCGCGTGCACGACAAGTGGCTTTGCGGAGACCCGACAGCAGCGGTCTTCGGCGAGACATCGCAGACCGTCTCGACGCACTGGGGGAGCCGGATCGGGTGGGACTTCGGCACGACGATCCTGTATGCCGATGGTGCAGGCGCGATCATTCATGAACTCGAACTGCTGGCCCTCACCGGGCGAGTGGCTTTCGGCGCCGATCCTCGAATCTGGACCAGCTACAGCCCGGATGGCCTGACTTGGAGCCAGGAGAGAGAGCTACGGGCCGGCATGTTTGGCGAGACGGCCAAGCGTCTGCGGTGGATCAGACAGGGCTCCATGCGGCACTACCGCATGCAGCGCTTCAGGGGCACCAGCGACGCCCACATTGCCGTGTCAGGTCTTGAGGCCACCGTCGAAAGGCTGGCGGCCTGATGGCAACGAACCCGCGCAACATCCCCCGCGCGGCTTTGGCTCGTGCGTTCGGCAATGACAACGTGGCTATCCGCGCCATGGAACTCATCAGCCGCGACGTGGATACCGAGTTGCCGGCATCCATTGCTGGTGTTCAGGCGTCAACGTCTGCCGCCCATGGCTCTGCCAATGCAGCGCAGTCGGCGGCAGATGCGGCCCAGGCATCGGCCAACGCCGCGCAGTCTGCCGCGACAAGTCTTGCCGGCCTGGAGTTCGTGACCCTGGCGTCATCTACGCTGGCGCCGAATGCCGAAGTTCTGGATCAGGCGCTGATCGAGGCACAACTCGGATTCTCGCCAGCGAACAAGGCCGGCGACACCATCACGGGGCCGCTTGTGGTTGAAGACGAGATCACGGCAGACGGACTGAACATCGTCGAAGGTACAAACGCGCGCTTGGGTGTCGTGACGCTGTTTGCAGGGTCTGCTGCGATCTCGACAACGGCTGTAAGCGCTTCGTCCAGAATCTTCTTGTCCATTCAGGACTTCAACACCGGGACTCCTGGGGCGTTGTATGTGACGGCCATCACGCCAGGGCTTGGTTTTAGCATCTCGTCAACGTCCGGGACCGATGCGTCGGACGTTGCTTGGCTAATTGTTGACGCTGCGCCATAATGCGCGCACCAGACCGCGCAGGCGGTCGGCCGAGAGTCTGAGCCCGCCGGCAGCTCACGTACCCCGAAAGGGCAAAGCGTGATGCTTGCAGAGGCCAAACAGACCACGATTGAGATTCAGCGCTTGACCATCGCTGAACTGATCGCAGGCACCATCGGCCATCCCCGCGTCTATCCGCAGTCGTCGGACGACTTCAGCCCGTCGCCAGAACAACTGCAGGCGCTGACAAACCCCGAGTCTGCCCTCTACCTCGGCGCCTTTGACGGCACGGAATACCTCGGCCTGTTCGTTGTAGAGCAGCGCAACGGGATTCTGTTCGAGGTGCATACCTGCCTGCTGCCGACTGCGTGGGGTGATCGCGCGGTCGAATGCGCCAAGCGTTGCGCGCGCTGGATCTTCGACAACACCACTTGTCGGCGCATCGTCACGAGCGTTCCCGATGGGAACCTGCTGGCCATCCGGCTGGCCAAGGCCGCGGGCATGGTCGAGTACGGAATCAGCCCGCGGAGCATTCAGCGCGGCGGCCTGTTGCTCGATCAACGCCTGTTGGGCATTGACAATGAGGCATGATTCATGCCAGCAGCAGCAATAGCGGGCGTTACGATGGTCGGCGGCCTCTACTCCGCCAACAAGCAGGCCAAGGCGGCCAAGGGCGCGGCAAACACCCAAGCCGCTGCCGCTGAAGCAGGGATTGCAGAACAGCGCAGGCAGTTTGACGCCATCCAGGCGCTTCTACAGCCGTTCGTGCAGGCCGGTACGGGTGCGCTGGGTGCGCAGCAGAACCTGATTGGCCTTGGTGGTGCGACTGCCCAACAGGAGGCCATCCAGGCGCTTCAGTCGTCCCCGGAGTTTCAAGCGCTGACCCAGCAGGGCGAAAACGCCATCTTGGCCAATGCGTCTGCCACTGGAGGGCTTCGAGGTGGGAACACTCAGGCGGCGCTGGCTCAGTTCCGGCCGCAAGTCCTGTCCAGCCTCATCAACCAGCAATACAGCCGCCTCGGCGGGCTGGTCAGCGTAGGTCAAAACGCGGCGGCGGGTGTCGGCAATGCAGGTTTGGCGACTGGCAACAACGTGTCAAACCTGCTTCAGCAGCAGGGCGCGGCAGTCGCTGGCGGACAGCTTGCGCGCGGCCAGGCTGCCGGGGCGCAGGCTTCAGCGATCACCGGCGCGCTTGGCACTTACGCCGGTCTCGGCGGCGGCTTGCCGACATTCGGCGGCTTGCAGTCTGGGTTCGCTGGCACTCCGCTCGGAGGGGCTGGCTTCGGGACTGGCTTTGCCTACGGGAACCAAGACATTGGGGGCTTCCTCTGATGGGTCCGATCAACTACGGCGCCGCCTTCGGCTCTCAAGACCCGACCCAGGCTTTCATGCAGGGGCTGCAGGGCGCCATGGGCATGCGCGCCATGCTCACGCAGCAACAGGCGCAAGAACAGGCCGTGGCGGCAGCGCAGGCCAAAGCGCAGCAGCAGGCGCAGATGCAAGCCGACATCCAAAGTGTCTTCGGTGGCGGCACGGCTGACGCGAAAGCGGTCCTCGGCCTCATGGGTCGTTACCCGCAGCTTAGCGAGCAATACAAGCGGGTGTATGACGGGCTGAGCCAAGAGCAGCAGCGCGCCTCTGTGGGGCTTGTGGCGCGCGTCGGATCTGCCCTGCGCTCCGGTCAGCCGGAAGTTGCTCTGAAGGTGCTGGACGAGCAGATCGAGGCCGCGAAGAACTCCGGCGACACGCAAAGCGTTAGCGCACTCCAAGCCATCCGCAAGGCAACCGAGATCGACCCGTCGTTTGGTCTGACGACTGCCTATTCATTGGCCGCCGCGTCTGGTGAGCAGGGCCAGAAGCTGGCGGAAGCGTGGATCAAGGAAGACGAGACCCGGAGGGCGCAGGAACTGCAGGGGCCGGCGGTTGCGCGCGCTGGCGCCGAGGCGGCAAAGGCTGGGAGCGAGGCTCAGACCGCGGCGGTTAAGGCGAAGTATGCCGACTCGCAAGCCATCCTTGACCTTCAAGAAAAGGGGTGGAACATCAAAGCTCTTGAGGCTGATGTTGACTTCAAGCGCCAGTCTGCGCGTATTGCAGCGATGAACGCAGCCATTGCGCGAGAAGGTAACGACCTCAAGCGCCAAGAACTGCAAATGAAGTTGCAGGACACGCGTACCAAACGCGATGACATGGTGCGCGAGAAGGCTTCGGAGGCTGGGTCTGCGCGCGGTAACATCGACAACATGCTGAACACGATTCAGCGCGTGCTGCAAAGCCCGGCGCTGAATGATGTTGTCGGATCTTGGGAGGGCTCTGTCCTCTACCCGAACCAAGTTGCTGCGGCGGCGAACCTGCTGAACCCGTTCACCAGCAGCGGTGATGACCGGGCCGACGCCATCGCGCTTGTCGAAAGCCTAGGCTCTCAAGCGTTCCTCTCGCAACTGCCGAACATCAAGGGGATGGGCCAGCTTTCCAACGCGGAAGGCGACAAGTTGCAAGCGTCTCTTCAGAACCTCACGCGCAAGCAATCCGAAAAGCAGTTCCGCGCAAGCCTGAACGAAGCGGCCAGGCTGATGACAAAGGCGCGCAGGAACATCGAGCAGCGGCTCGGTGTTCCTGAGACCACTCCGGACACCCCCGCGGCTCCTGGCGCCCGCCCGCCTCTGGCCTCATTTGAGCGCTGAAATGGCATTCGATACCGCAGCCGCACGCGCAGCCGGTTACTCGGATGCGGAGATCGCTTCGCACCTTGCGCAGCGGTGGAACTTCGACCTGACTTCTGCGAAGTCTTCCGGCTACACGGACGGCGATGTCATTGCGCACCTGTCGGCAAAGGATGCGGCTTATGTGCCGATCCCCGGGCAGGAAGGCGAGCTATCGCGCGCAAAAGAAGCCAGGGCGCAGCCTGGCCCGTCGATTGCTGATCGCGTGGTGGGTGCTGGCGAGGCTGCACTGACTGTTGCGACCGGGGCCACTGGCGGCACGCTTGGCATGATCGGCGGCACGCTCAAGGGGCTGGCAGAGCAGATCCTTTCAGGCAAGTTCGGAACCCAGGAAGCCGCGCGCCTTGTTGAGCAGTCGGCAGCCGGAGGCGCAGCCGCGCTGACGTATCAGCCGCGCACAGAAGCTGGGCGAGAGGCGGTCCAGGCCATCGGCGAGGTCGGGCAGGAACTGCTCCCCGTTGCTGGCCTTCTGCCCCAGGCGCAGGCCATCACAGCGGCGGCTAAATCCGGCGCAGCGGCGCCCGCGCCCGTTGTGGCGCGAGCAGCCGTCGAGGGCGCCGGGCGGGCTGTTGCTGGCCCTGCAGGCGCTGCTGGCGTGGCCCGAGCAATCGACACGGGCGCGCGGGTTGCTGACCTGGCCAGAAAGAACATCACCACGCTTCCGCGTCGCGCGCTGGAGGCTGTGCGAACTGAGCAGGCGCCGACCGCCGGGACGCTTGGCAGCGTGGGTGCTGCTGGCGCAGACATGGCAACCCAGCGGCGCGCACTAGCTGCTGATCTCCCTGTCCCGATTCGGCTGACTCGTGGACAAGCCACGCGCGACCCGGCGCAGATGAAGTTTGAAGTCGAAACGGCCAAGCTCCCAGAGCATGGCGCAGCACTTCGACGGCGCTTTGTCCAGCAGAACGAACAGATCCTGCGCAACTTCGACCAATGGATTGACCAGACAGGAGCAGAGGCGCCGAATCTTCGCGCGGTCGGCATGACCGTTGATCGCGCCTTGGTGAATCAGGCGAAGTCCGACAAAGCTGCTATCCGTGCGGCATACCGCGCAGCTCAAGAAGCCGGTGAGCTTGAGCAGCCGGTGGCGCTGGATAGCGTTGTCCGTCACTTGAACGAAAGCGCGCCTGACGCAGCAACCGCCCCGCTTCTTGATGTCGCCCGCCGCCGAGCGATTCAGCTTGGCTTGGCATCGGAGGGGCCTGACGGTCAACTCATCCCCGCCCCCGTAAGCCTTCGGACGGCTGAAACCTACCGTCAGGCGATTGGCCGAGCAACGGACTACGAAGCCACGAACGTCCGACAGGCCACCATCATCAAGAGCCTTCTTGACGAGTCAACCGAAGGTCTCGGCGGCGACCTGTACAAGCGCGCCCGCGCAATGCGTCGGCGCTATGCGCAGAACTACGAAGACCGCGCGGCAATCTCTCGGCTTCTGGAGACAAAGCGCGGAACTACTGATCGCCGCGTGGCCTTTGAGGATGTATTCGACCAGACCATCCTGAGGGGCAGCCTGGACGACGTGCGCAATGTGCGCCGCGTCCTGCAGCGTGGCGGCGAAGAGGGTTCTCAGGCATGGCGCGAGATTCAGGGGCAAACCGCGCGATGGATCAAAGACCAGGCCGAGAGAAACGTAGCGACCGACAGCGCCGGGAACCGCGTGCTGTCCCCCGCCGCACTGGACAAGGCGATCCGCGAGCTTGACGCAGACGGCCGCCTCGATTTCATCTTTGGCAAGCAAGGCGGCCAGAAGATGCGCGACATCCGCGACTTGTCTCTGATCGCCAGGACGGTCCCGCCTGAAGCCGCTGTCAACACGTCCAACACGGCATCGACGCTGCTATCCGGCTTCATCGATGTCGGAACGTCTGGGGCGACTGGCGTTCCGCTGCCCATCGCAACGATGATCCGCGTCATCCGCCAGAACGTCAAAGACAGGAACCTTCGTATCCGCATCGAGGACGCGCTTTCCGACATCGAGAAGCGCGCGCCGACGCAGAAGAAGCCTGCACGCAAGGCGCCAGGCCCTGAAACGCTGCACTGACACGCCATGATCGAAATCACCAATCCCGCGCTGACGTTCACGGACCTTGACGGCTCTCCGTTGGATGCCGGCTCGGTGTACATCGGCGTCGCAGGCTCTGACCCGCAGACCAACCCGAAGGCGGCATTCTGGGACGCTGCTGGGACCATCGGCGTTTCGCAGCCGATGCAGACCGTGAACGGCTATGTTGTCCGCAGCGGATCGCCTGCTGCCGCCTACGTGGACGGCGACCATAGCCTCAAGGTCATCAACCGCCGCGGCGAGACGGTGCTTTATGCGCCCAACGCCGCCGCCGCCTACATCGCCCTGCAGAACACCATTTCGGCTAGCGTCCAAGATCAGCTAGACAACTTCATGGCCGAGATTGGCGGCGCCGTCTTCAGCTTCGACGATGTTGCCGACATGCGCGCCAATGCCGTGGCGGTTGCTGGTGCGCGCGCCACTACCCGGGTCTACAGCACGGTAAAGGCCGCGTATGAGGGCGGCGCGCAGTATTACTGCGACATTGACGACACCACGAGCGCAGACAACGACGGCACCGTGATCGTCAGCGCAGATGGCGGGCGTTGGAAACTGCAGGTGTACGGGAATCTTCTTCCCGCTCGTCAGTGTGGCGTGTACGGCGACCAGACCACGGGGCAAACGGCTCGCGTCTTGGAGGTAATCACGCAGGCCCGCGCCATCGGAAAAGGGGTGCTGATCTCAGGCTTCGTTTTGCTGAATGAGCAGCTCGTCATCGGTGTCCCGGTCTATATCGAGTTTGACGGCGCAGACGGCGACGGCGCGGCCTACGCGATCAACTCTCTGCCGCAGTCTGCTTTTGTTCTGCCGCCAACCCACCCAAGCGGCCAGGCCGGGGTGGTGGTTGAACACCCCGGTATCTGGTTCATGCGCGGCGGCATCATCTGCGCGCTTGATGATGGCCACGCATCCACCCGATACCAATACGATGGGATCTCCATTCTTGCCCACGGCTTCCGCTGGGACTCTGGCCTGGTCTTTGGAGTTGGTAGGGCAGGATTCCGCATCGGTTCGCTTTCTGGGGAAGCATCTACTAGAAACTCGTCTCGCACGATGTTGACGCACTGCCGCGCCATGTGGTGCGGAGACAAGGGTTTCCACATCAGCGATGACCTTGGATACATCGACGCAAACACGTTCCAACTCAACAACTGCATTGCACAGAGGAACATCAATCAGGGCCTGTACATCAACAAGTCACTGTTTGGCGGCACGATCATTGCGTTCCTCTCAGAGCACAACGGCACGGGCCTTTACGTTGAGGACGACTGCCGAGACGTTGTTTTCTTGGGCGGTGACTTCGAGCTAAACAGCGGTCCCGACGAGCTTGGGACGCTGGACAACATTGTTCTTGCTGGGCGTGCGCTGTATCGAAACAAGTTCATCGGCGTGAAATATCAGGACAACGTGCTTACCAGCACGTCGCATACCCTGAACTCTCCCGATGGGCTTCGAGGAACTTATGAGCCGCTTTTGATCGGCCAGACAACTGCTGGCACTCTGGCCTACTTCAACAGAAAAGGCAGATGGGCGTATGACGGCGAGTATTTGACCGTAAGCGGCGAGTTCTACGCCTACGGGGAGGTAAGCGGTAATCCGACGGGTCACCTTGCAATCACGCTCCCTGAGCTTCCTGGCTTTGAGGGCAAGATGTACCGGGAAATAGATCCGACGACACAAGAGTTCTCGCACGGGTCTTTCTCGTGGGCAAAGCTCGCCACCATCCCTCTGCCAACTCTTCCGTCTGGTGGTCTCGCTCCTATCGGTCACGTTTACCTAGACGAATACCCGCCACGAATGGCCCTCTACATGCAGGCAGGCGGAACGACTGGACTGTATCCGGTGGCTCCGACGTGGACCTCTGCTGATGCAGTCGGCATCCTTTTCATGGCGCGCATCCCGATCAGCCTTGAGGCGCAACTAGCGTAGGTGGTAACCATGATTCGATCAATCCGAGCGGCTATTGCCGACATCTTGGAGCGCATTGCGCGGGGAATCCGGCCGAGTGGCGCGACGGCAGCGGCTACCTGAGGATCGCATGACCGAAGACGAAGCCGACGAGGCGGCCCTGGCGGATCTGGACGCCATCTGCGGCGCTGTGCTGCGCCTGGCCGCCATGACGCTGGCCGCCGCGGTGGCGGTTGGCGGCGTGGCCACGTGGGTGATGCTGGGGCTGTCCGAGGGGATGCGATGAGCGCCGACAACCGTATCCACGCTATCGCGCAGGCAGCATCCAGCGCGGCGCAGGAGGTCGCGCCGCGCGTCACCACCGGCGGCGCCAGCGCCGCGGCGTTGGGCTGGGTCCTGTCCAATGAAGTGCTGGGCGTGATTGGCGTGCTCATCGCCCTGGCCGGCTGGCTGACGACCTGGTACTACCGCCGCCGCGACGACAAGCGCGCCGAGCAGTTCCACCGGGTCAAGATGCGCCGACTGCAGGCCGGGCTGGACACCGACGGCGGAGGGCTGGGTCAGTGAGCCGCGCCCGCCTGGCCATTGCCGCCATGACCCTCAGTGCCGCCGGCCTGGTCGCTCTGGTGAGCCACGAGGGCTATACCGACCGCGCCGTAGTTCCG
>OFRB01000388.1_pt1 | contig 10485 bp, 14 predicted proteins | sample 1543021 | NCBI WGS metagenome assembly OFRB01 (sample SAMN07774230, study PRJEB24372) | wastewater metagenome | isolation source: Exp Tend CN 0WW | collected 2016-02
GGCGAGCCTTGGGACTGCGATCATGTTGTGGCGCTGGTTAATGGCGGAGGACATCGGGAATCGAACCTAGCGCCCGCGCTTCGCGATAAGCATCGCGAGAAAACAGCATTAGACGTTCGCGAGAAATCCATCGTCCGCCGCAAGCGCATGAAGTCAATCGGTATCGCGCCAAAGAAGGGTAGGCCGATGCCTGGGTCCAGGGCGTCTGGTTTGCGTAAGCGTATGGACGGCACTGTCGAGAGGCGTTGAACAGTGGGGACAGTTTGACAAGAGGCTTCAATACCGCGCGCCGCATCACCATCTTCGGCGCTGAATTACGGGGCAAACTATGCAGGTAACGCCATCACAAAGGCAATTCGCAGACGCGCACAAGGGCCGCATGGATCGGCTGTGGCCAGCAAAGGTGCCAGTTGCGAAGCAGCGCAGAGAGAAGTTTCGCCGGCAGACACCGCGCGCACCGACTGCACAGGAATGGTTCGGTGAGGCATGGTCGCTCTTGGATGGCCCCGACATTCGCCTCTCCATTAAGGATATTCAGAGGGCGGTTTGCGAGCACTTCCACGTTCCGCACATGTACATGGAGAGCAGCCGTCGAAATCACGCGCATTATTTGCCGCGCGCTGCGGCAATCTATCTCTGCAAGAATCTCACTGTGCAGTCTTGCCCGGCTATCGGGCGAATGTTCGGCAATCGCGATCACACGACGATCCTTAGTTGCGTCAATTCGGTCGAAAAGATGATCGCTCTGCGCCATCCGATTGCGCGGGACATTGAACTCATCACCATCAAGCTAGGGGCAAAGCATGACTGAGATCGGACATAACTCCATCGCTAAAGACCAGCTCAAATCCATTATCGAGCGCGTAGAGCGTCTTGAAGAGGATAAGAGGGCCATCAGCGACGACATCAAGGATGTCTACTCAGAGGCCAAGGGCAACGGCTTCGACGCGAAGGCGCTGCGCCGAATCGTTGCGCTGCGCAAACAAGACCCAGACAAGCGCGCCGAGCAGGACGCCATCCTGGACACCTATATGCATGCTCTGGGGATGCTCGCATGAGCCGCTGGTGGCGCGCCTACGATGAGGCTGCGAGCGACCCAAAGCTGGGCTTGCTGTCGGATGAACTGCACCGGGCATGGTTTAACCTGATGTGCATTGCATCGTCCAATGATGGCGAGTTTCCGCCAATTAAGCAGATTGCATATACGTTGCGGGTTAAGCCAGAGCGCGCCGCAGCTATCATGGCCGAGCTTCATGGCGCTGGTTTGCTTGACAAAACAGAAACAGGGTTCGCGCCACACAATTGGAACAAGCGCCAATATAAGGCTGATGTTACGGACCCAACAGCATCCGAGCGAATGAAGCGTTACAGGAGCAACAAGCGTAACGACCGTAACGCTACCGTAACGCAGTTACGACCAGAGACAGAAGCAGATACAGAAACAGAAACAGAGTCAGAGAAGAAAGAAACGCGCGAAGCCGCGCTCGATGATGGTTGGCCGTCCGACTTCCGTGTGCAGTTCTGGGAAGCTTGGCCCAACAAGGTTGGCAAGCCCAAAGCCATGAACGAACTCGAACGCCTGCGAAGACGCGGTGTGCCGTGGCTGCCGATCATGGACGGGCTGCACCGATACAAGCGGACAAAGCCGCCAGACCGGCCATGGCTCAACCCCGCGACGTTTCTGCATCAGGAGCGGTTCAACGATCAACCAGCAGAGGTGGCAATTGGAAAATCTGAAAGCCTTGCAAGTGTCGCCAAGCGACAAGCAGACGCAGGAATATCGTTCGGACCACGGCCAACCGGGCTTCGCCTCGTTGAGGGCCGGGATGATGTTCGGCTGCTACCGGAAGCAGGATGCGAACGACCCAGAGATTTATGTGGCGGCAGTGACGGCGATCCTGTCGGAGTATCCGGATTCGGTGATTGAGACTGTGACGGACCCGCGCACGGGCTTACCGAGCAAAATTAAATGGCTACCTGCGGTCGCAGAGGTGAAATCGGAGTGCGAAAGCCACATGTATCGAGTTCGCTATCAGGAGGCTTGGAACAAGCGCGCAGCGGATCAGGCGGCAGAGCGCGAGGCGTCCAAGCCATCCCCAGAGACACAGAAGAAAATCGGGGATGGTCTGGCCGAGTTAGTCGCGCAGTTGAAGGCCGGGATCGGGCCGTCGTCGGTATGAGTGTATGTCCTCATGGGTTTGCGAAGCCTGGGTATTGTTCTGAATGTAATTTTGATTGAGCAGGGAAGACCGCAGAAAGCGGGCACTTCCCGCTAACGCAACATCGAAACTGAGTGGGAAAATGGGGCGCATAGAGAGACTATCGGACAACGTTACGCTCTATCTCGGGGATTGCCGCGAGATATTGCCGACGCTTGGTAAGGTGGATGCTGTTGTGACCGACCCGCCTTATGGGATTGGCGAAAGCTCGGCCAAGGTGGCTTCGCGCGGCAAGCTGGCTACCCCGAAGGACTACGGTTCCTTTGATTGGGATAAAGAGCCGCCACCAGCATGGGTTATCCAAATGCTGCGGGACATCAGCCGCCATCAGATTATTTTTGGTGGCAACTATTACGATCTGCCGCCTTCGTCCTGCTGGCTCGTTTGGGACAAGAAGAACGGCTCCAACGATTTTGCCGATTGTGAGCTTGCGTGGACAAACATGCCAAAGGCTGTCCGTCGCATTGAATGGCTATGGAACGGCATGATCCGCAAAGGATCCGATGTTCGCGAGCATCCTACACAAAAGCCTGTTGGTGTCATGTCATGGGCGCTCGACCAACTGCCACAAGACGCGCAGTTGATTTGTGATCCGTTCATGGGAAGCGGCACGACAGGCGTTGCTGCGGTCACTCGCGGGCTTTCGTTCGTCGGGATAGAGAGAGAGTCGGCATACTTTGAAACAGCGCTGGCGCGAATCTCTGAGGCGCTGGCACGGCCCTCGCTATTGGTGGAAATGCCAAAGCCCGCAAAGCAGGAGGCGATGTTATGAAACTCAGTACGTGAACTAGCAATGAGCGGGGCACTCTCATTGTACGCATCTTCTCTGCAACACACGGGGCAAGCATCACATGGCAAGATCAGGACGTAAGCAGCAAGCATTCGCTGATGAGATTCTGATTACTGACGTTGAGCGTCGTCTGATGCGCGCATTCAAGACGTTGCGCGTTCTGCCGGACCCTGAGCGCAAGTTCGGGTCAGGGCGCTCAGCATGGCCGGAGGTTCTTCAGCTTCGAGAGGAGGCCTACGGTTACACTGAGGTCTCCATGCCGCGCTTTCGGCCAACGCACTTCGACGTTGGCGACATGCTCACGGCGCTCGATTGGGTGCGCTGCCTGACCAAAAGTGACCGCAAGCTGGTCTGGTGGCGCTCTTTCGATGTGTCTTTCAAGCAGATCGGGCTGCGCTTGGGACGTTCTGACGAAACGGCGCGTCGCAGGTATCGGGATGTAATGATTCAAATCTGGATTGAAGCCAATAGGTTAGCGGCCCTTGTGCGGCAAAATAGGAATAAAGTCGCAGAATTATCAACATTTAGAAAGACAAAAAGCGAACGAGGACTAAATGTGTGGTAGAGGCGAAAATAATCCTTGACGGCGTGTGGCGAGTGTGGCAGATTTCGCCATAACAGATGTAGGGTCGGGAGCTTTGCGCGTAATTCGCACATTGCCTGATGGACGCATTTATATACTTTACAAAAGCGGATATATTCCTAGTTTGAGCCTGCGTGACAGGCCGGTCAGTATGTAGATGCGCTCCACGGAAAGGAGCGCGTCATGGACGCGATTAAAGATCGAGATTTGGAGATTGTCGTAACGCCTGAAATGGCGAAGGCGGGCGGCGAAATAGTTGCCGGTTACGATCCCGACTTCAGCCTTCCTTGGGAGGTCGCAGAGGCGGCGTATCGTCGGATGGAAGAGGTTCGGCAGGCCGCTCTTCAACGATCAGATTGACGAGATGCTGTGTACTCGAACCCAATGCGCGAATTTTCTCGTAATTCTCGTTGATGGTATCGACGGTGACATTAAACGCGAAGAATTTAAGTGTACCAGGGTGGATGCCATTCTTCATCTGATGGGATGGACGAAACGAAGCGTCTAATGGGTGCGCTCGTGCGTATGAAGCCTAAGCCGCACGAGGAAATTAAAGGCAAGAAGGCCAAGACACCGAAGCAAACGACTAAGAAGAAAAAATAACAGAATCTTTTCCTGCGCGAATCGCGTAAGAAAACAGCGGGGCCGGGGTTGAGCCGGACACCCGCTGAACTTCAAGGCTTATTTGCCCTTCGGTTTTTTGACAGTCTCGACGACGTGGGTGTTAGGCTTGCTAACCGCCGTCTTGACCGTGGTGAAGCGACCGGTAACGGCGCTACGACCAATGCGTGACATGCGTATCACCTCCTTTAAGTCCGCTGAGGTGGAGTCATCAGTTCCGAGCATCAGCATCCTTCCTGCCGAAGCCACCTCAATTACTCAGAGTCCCCTATCTGACTTGGTGGGCTAGACGTGCTTTTGAGGGGTGTTGATGCTCGGGAGCCTGTTCAACAAAGATCGCAGAAGGCCAACATCGGCCAGAACATCGGCCAAGGGGAGTGAGTTGGACAATGCCAGCGTTTACGAACGCGAAGCAATCAATCCCGTCGCTATTCGTGGCCATCATAGAAAACGATAGCGCCCGCGACGCTATCAAGGCCAAGGGCGCGAGCATGACGCATTTGGATTGGACCGAGCTTGGCCGCCTCACTCGCGAAAAGCGAGATTTTCGGTCAGCCGCAGAGAAGGCGCTGTCATGGAATGCGGACAAAGGTAGGCTGGCGTGATTGAGCGCCCGCCATCAGACTTCCTTCCATGCGACACCGAACTCAGTGGGGATGTGTATGAAGCGCCGGATGAGCGCCTTCTGCCGTCTTTGCTGAATAAACCAGATCATTTCTCCACCGATGAACACATTGAGCCGCCCTGTGCCTAACTCCAAATACACCATCAAGATTGATTGCATCGGGCATTACGTGAGCTGCAGTCATTGGGGATTGTTTAGGTCGAATACCTGATGGCCGCGTCGTGCTTACCGGCTCCGGAACCACTATCGCGGCCCACAGATTATGTGCTAGGCCCTCTTGGTCGATTTCCGAGAATCAGCTATCTATTGAAGATTCGGCTCGATTCTTAATGAAAGACACTTTCATGAACGCCGACTCTGTATTTCTGGACGTGCTCAAGGGTGCCGCAATATTAGCGCTCGCGCCCGTAGCAATCAGCCTTCTTATTGTGGCTTTGAAGCTTTTCCGGGTTTATCGAACCGACCGCGGTGAATACACGAGAAATCGCGATCGGAGTCCATCTCTTCTGAAAGTCATGCGCGGAGAGACGCCCACATTTTATGACGGCTTTCGCGATGAGAGAGTTGCCGCCGGCATTGCTCGAGACCTCAAAACCAATCGCTGGGTTGAGCAAGGGAAGTTATCCGAAGAGGCCATTTCTAACGTCCTCCGTTAAAGTCCCACACTTATCATGTCCTCTACATATTATGGCTGGATACCTACGGTATCAGGCGCGCTGTCATTCAGCGCGTTTGGTGAAGCCAGTCACCTGCCTAGGCCGATAAGCAAAAATCGCGCGGATAGAGAAACGCGATATCTGGTCTGCTTCAGGGGGAAAGACTCTTCGGATATCTTGATACCCTTCAAAGGATTGATGGATGGCCGCGCGCATTCGCAAGATTCGCCATGACGACGAAACCAGGGCGAAGATCAAAACAAGTCAGCTGATTAATCGGCTGGAAAATCATGTCCTTAATGACCTTGAGTTGAAACCAACGCAGGTAACAGCAGCGCTTGGCCTGCTGAAGAAAACTCTGCCCGATCTGACGCAGAGTGACGTGAACCACACGGTAAAGAATGGTCCAGCAGACTATAGCCGCGAAGAACTGGTCGAACTCCTCCGTAACGCCAGAAATGGCAGCGAGGGAACTTCTGACGAGGATGGACGCGGCGAACAGCCTGATAGCGTTCACTGAGTACACGTATCCGCGTTATCGCACGGCGAAACACCACAAGATCATTGCGGAGCAGCTAGAGCGCGTTGAGCGCGGCGAGGTTGACCGCCTGATGTTGCTGGTCCCGCCGAGGCACGGCAAATCGGAACTGGCGAGTAAGCGTCTGCCTGCGTGGTTGCTGGGTCGCCAGCCGCATAAGCAGTTTCTATCCGTGTCAGCAACTGAGGGCCTTGCGGCGGACTTCGGTCGCGACGTTCGGAACATCATCGGCAGCGCAGAGTATCGCGCCATATTCGACACGCGGCTTGCAGAGGACAGCCAGGCCAAGGGCAAGTGGCACACGTCGGAAGGCGGAATGTTCTACGCCATCGGCGTGGAAGGCAACATTCTGGGACGTGGCGGCGATCTGCTGCTGATTGACGATCCTTACGCCACGATGAAGGAAGCGCAGTCGGAACTCACGCGCAAGAACGTGTGGGATTGGTATACGGGAACGGCATACAACCGCTTGATGCCCGGTGCGGCGATTGTCGTCATTAATCACCGCATGCATGAGGATGACCTGTGCGGCCAATTGCTGGCCCAACAGGCGGCGGGCGGCGATAAGTGGGAGGTTGTTGAGCTCCCGGCGCTGAACGATGCTGGCGAGGCATTGTGGCCTGAGGCGTACCCGGTGCAGGCGCTGGAGCGTATCAGGCGCAATTCGCAGCCGCGCTATTGGTCCGCGCTCTACCAGCAGCGGCCAGCCCCGGAAGATGGCGATTACTTCAAGTCCGAGTGGCTGAAGCCTTACACCAAGGCTCCGCCGCTCGACACGATGCGCGTCTACGGCGGCAGTGACTATGCGGTGACAGCGGACGGCGGCGATTACACCGTCCACGCTGTTGTCGGCCTTGATCCCGAGGGGCGGATGTACCTCCTCGATCTATGGCGCAAGCAAGCCGCGTCGGACGAATGGATTGAGGCGTTCTGCGATCTTGTTCTTGAGTGGAAGCCAATGGGCTGGGCTGAAGAGCAGGGCCAGATCAAATCCGGTGTTGGCCCGTTTCTTGATCGACGCCAACGAGAGCGCCAGGCATTTGTTTATCGCCAGCCGTTCCCAACGCGCGGCGACAAGGCGGTTAGAGCGCAGTCCATTCGCGGAAGGATGGCGCTGGAGGGGCTTTACGTGCCCATCAACGCGAAATGGTACGCGGACTTTAGAAGCGAGCTACTGAGCTTCCCAGCGGGCAAGCACGACGATCAGGTTGATGCGATTGGCCTCGTTGGTCAGTTGCTCGACACGATGATGTCTGGCGATGCACCGAAGAAGCCGGAACCGAAACAGGATCAGAGCGGATATTCCGCCATTGAGGATGATGACGATGACGAAAATGGTTGGATGGCTGCGTGACGCCTGACTACTCTGCCGGGTCGCCAAGCGGATCGATTACATCTTCGCAAGGCCAACCGGACGCGGCTGAGTATTGGGATATTGGCAAGCTCAAGAAGTCATACACCGAATACCTGTCCAACAAGCGTGACGAGATCGAGGAGCAGAAGGACGCGCGGCGCTATTACCACGGAGCGCAGTGGACAGATGCCCAGATCAAGATCCTCAAGAAGCGCAAACAGCCTATCTCGACGGTTAACCGCATTGGCCGGAAGATTGACGGCGTGGTCGGGTTGCTGGAGCGATTGCGTCAAGACCCGAAAGCATTCCCTCGCACGCCGCAGCAGGATCAGGGCGCGGACATCGCGACCGCAGTTATCCGCTATGCGCTAGACTCGCAGGAATGGAAGCCCAAGAGCGCTGAGATTGCCAGAGACGGTGCTATCGAGGGCATTGGCGGGCTAGAGATTAACCTGGTTCAGGGAGACAGCGAGGACCAGAACGACCGCGACATTGAGTTGGATATTGTCGAGCCGGAATCGTTCTTCTACGACCCACGCTCCAAGCGTGCTGACTTCTCGGACGCTCGCTATATGGGCGTTGGCAAGTGGATGGACATCGACCTTGCCAAGGAGATGTTCCCCGACAAGGCCGAGGAGATCGAGCAGTCAATCGATAACGATACGGAACTCAGCACCAACCCTGACAACGAGAACAAGTGGTTCAACTCGGACCGCAAGCATATTCGCCTTGTCGATCTCTGGTACAAGCACAAGGGCGAGTGGTGCTATTCCATCTTTACGGGGTCTGCCATCCTGATGGAAGGCAAGTCCTACCTGATGGACGAGAAGAATAAGACCGAATGCAAGTACATCATGTACTCAGGCTCGGTCGATCATGACGGCGACCGCTACGGCTTTGTTCGCAACATGAAGTCGTCGCAGGACAGCATCAACTTCAAGGAAGCCAAGCTCAATCACATTCTGGCATCGCGCAGGCTCATCATGAGCAATGCTGCGGTGAAGGATGTGGAGACGGCCCGCAAGGAGTGGGCACGCACTGACGGCGTGATCATCGTCAATCCGGGCGGCGAGGTGAAGGCCGACGATCAGTCGTTCGACTTCGCTGGCTGGTCGAAGCTGCTGGTTGATTCAAAGCAAGAGATCGAGGGCTTCGGGCCTAACCCGCAATTGCTGGGGCAGGGCAGCGAGCAGCAGTCTGGCCGCGCCATCTCGCTTCTCCAGCAGGCGGGAATTGCCGAGCTTGGTCCATACATTCAGGGCTTCAAGGGCTGGAAAGTCCGTGTTTACCGCGCGGTGCTGAATGCAATCCAGCATCATTGGACAGCGGAACGATACATCCGCGTGACCGATGATGACGGGCTGGCTCAGTTCATCCAGATCAACGGGCTTCAGATCGATCCGAGTACGGGCCATCCGAACATCGTCAACGCCATCGGCTCGCTCGATGTTGACGTGATTATCGATGAAGGCCCGGATAGCATCAACATGATGGCCGATACCTACGACGCGCTGATTGCAATGGCATCCAGCGGCGCTCAGGTGCCTCCACAGGTGCTTATCGAGTTGTCGCCGGGTATCGATGGCAGGACCAAGAAGAAGCTCCTGGGCTACATCGAGAAGGCACAGCAGCCGGGGCCTGCACAGCAGATCGCCATGGAAGACGCGAAGGCCAAGGTCGAGAAGACGCAATCGGAAACAATGCTGAACGTCTCCAAGGCGCATCAGACTGCAGCGCCGCAACCCGGCAAGCCACAAGCATTCGAGTTGCCGCCTGAGTTGCAGATTGCCGACTCAATCGCCAGCACACGAGACAAGGAAGCCAGCGCGGCTGCAAAGTACGCGAAGGCTGAGAAGGATACGCAAGACGCAAGCCTTGCGCCGCTGAAGATGTTGCAGGACGCGCACGACAAGGCGCAGGACCGCAGCTTCGTTGCATCTGACCAATCGTAAGACCGCGACGATACAGCGGACAATGACGACCACGCAGCGCCAAGCGTTATTGGTGAAATCGTAATTCCACGACACGGAAAAGGACGGAAAGGCTTATGGCCGATCACGATCAAGACATTTGGGATTCTGTAGACGAAAGCGAAGTAGCCCAGGTTGAAACCCCTCACGTTGAGGAGGTTGCCGAGGTTGTAGAGACGCCGCGTGATGAACGCGGTCGATTTGCGCCGAAGACGGTTGCTGAGCAGGAAGCCGAGACGGCAGCACAAGCGCAGCCGGAAGCGCCGATCACCGAACAGCCGAAAGATACGCACGGCATTCCGCCGTGGCGGCTCAAGGAAGAAGCGGACGCAAGGCGAGCGGCTGAGGAGCGGGCGTCAAACCACGAGCGAGAGCTTGCGGACATGCGCCGTCAACTTCAGGCCATTCAAAAACAGAGCGAACCCAAGGTCCCGGCTCCCGATCTTTACGAGAACCCGGACGGCTTTGTCGATCATCGGACCAACCAAGCCATCGAGCCCATCAAGAGCGAAATCAGCCAGCTACGGGAGTACTACTCCCAACGCGATGCTGTTCGTGAGCATGGGGCTGAGAAGGTTAAGGCCGCTTATGGCGCGCTGGAGCAGGGCTTGAAAGCCCACGATCCGGAAGTCATCGCTGTTTATCAGCGTGCTATGTCATCGATCGATCCCTATGGGGATATCATGAAGTGGCACAAGAAGCAGACCATTTTCAGCACGATTGGAGACGACCCGGAAGCGTTTGTGGAGCGCCAGATTGAGGAGCGGTTGAAAGACCCAACCTATCAGGCGCGTGTTCTAGAGCGCATCCGTGGCGCGGCCCAAGCCCGTCCTTCGACTGTTACGCCACTCCCTCCATCACTCAATCGAGCCACGTCAGCCGCCGCACTAAGCGGTGACGAGGACGAGAGCGACGAGGGCCTATTGCAATCTGCTTTGCGCCGATAGCCCAGCACAACATTGAACGAACCACCCGCCCAGTGAGGCGGGTTTTTTGTTGGGCGGCGCATTGGAAGGATCATACCAATGGCCAATACGACCCCACAGCCTAACAACAAGCTTGTTCAGTACCGCAAGGACCTGATCAAGGAATTCGTCCGCGAAAACATGTTCTCGCCCTACATGGGTTA
>OFRB01000389.1_pt1 | contig 10477 bp, 4 predicted proteins | sample 1543021 | NCBI WGS metagenome assembly OFRB01 (sample SAMN07774230, study PRJEB24372) | wastewater metagenome | isolation source: Exp Tend CN 0WW | collected 2016-02
CGTCATCATTTATAACTAGTTGAGTTGTTGTGACTGCTCCAGCAACCTGTAGTTTGCTTACAGGCAAAGCCGTTCCAACGCCGACGTTATCCGTACTGGTTGTTGTGTAAATATTGGTTCCGCTTTGTGTCCATCCAACGCTATCCGTTGCGCTGATTTCTGACCAATCACTGTTGGTCAAGCCAGCACCTAGGCGATATTTCTTCCCATCCGACAAAGTTCCTATCTCCAAACCAGCAGCCCTGCGATCGGTAGTGATAGCGTTTCTTGCCGTAATGTCTGCAACCCAGTGGTTACATCCGTGTATTTCGTCACAATATGCGCTTGCAAACGTGTTGTCACTGTCACCAACTGTTGCTCCAGCTCCTAAAATAGTACCAGTCCTATCCGCAAAAACATTCGGAGCTAAGAGACATAATAAAATTACCAAAAATAGATTTTTCATTAATTTACCCCGATTGTATAAGTGCCGGTCAAAAGGTTGTTGGTTCGGTACACATTGTAAGAAACCGTTGCCCCTGAAGCGTTCGTGTGGCTCTGGGTTGATAAAGTCCAATCGTTATTAAGAAGTCCATTGACGGTGAATGTTGCCGCTCCGTATGCGGATGGATAGGCGATGTAAATGTATTGATCAGTCGCCGTGATCGTTCTTGTCTGTGTCTTACTCGAAGCTAGAGCATTACTAAGCGCGTTAACCTGACCGCTTGTCAACGACGTATTCGCGCTTACTCCATAGTAATTTGAATTTAAGAATGTGATCGTTGTATTCTTGGTCGTTGTCGTTGTCCCGTCGCTGATCGTTAAAGTATATGTGCGATTCGTGGAATAAGATGACGAGTGTGTCGTTGTCCGTAATCCTGTGGCTAATGAACCAACGCTGTTGTTTATGCTTTGCGATGTGATTGTTCCAGAAATTGTCCAATCCAACTGAGTTGATGTGACCGTTGAGCCGTTCTCGACGCTGTTTTTATTATTTGTGAAAGATGTGATCGTCGGAGCGTCATATAATAAACCATTAAGAGCCGACTCGACCGTTGGGTATGTTGCATTATCAAAAGTTATATCTGCGGCGTCTCCTCCACTTCCTGTGCCTGTTCCAAACTCTCCAGTAGCAGTTTCGGTGACGGTTAAGTTTTTAATGACCATTCCATCTTCGGTCGTGTAAGCAATCGTTTCGCCATTCAAATTTTTAAACTCTTGAACGGGAGCCATTATTTCATCGGTAATAGTTGTGGTGATCGTTCCGCTGGTGTACGAGGAACAAATAAATCTATAAGAAACCTGACTGCTCCCGCTAGATTCTACAGTGACATTCCCGCTGGCTGTACTGGTCTTGCTGGTAACAGTCTCCCAGCTCGCTCCACCTGTAACGGATCTCTGGAGTACAACAGTACCGACAAATGTACCCGATACATCGTATGTAAATGAATCTCCGACTTTGACTGACAAGCTACCACCCGCGCCAGTAGCCGTGAAATTCTTTGACACCGTGGCGGCAAAGGCATTTCCTGAAATCATTATGGATAACAAAAACGCTATAAAAAGTTTTTTCATATTAAGAGCCGATCGGTTTGAATGTGTATGTTGCAGATGCCCCTGTTGAACCACCACCGGCAGCCGAAGAAGAAAGGACACCCTTATAATATTCACCATTACGAATATCAATGCAAAAACCGTCGACATTCCCTGTAGCTGTCTCCGACGTTATGGAAGCCACAACTGAACAATTCGCTCCAGTCATTAAAGTTGTCGGAGGATTTGATGCGTCGGTGTAGACTTCAATTTTCCCGACGTTGATCGAAGATGTTCCGCAGGTGATAACCCCGCAAAATTCGCCGTCGGTTGCTGCCTGATAAACAGTGTTATCTGATCTTGAAACAGGCGCGCCGACAAGCGAACCAACTGAGGAACTAGTATGCGTATGCCCCGGATTCGCACCCGAAGTAACATTCGCACCTGTGAATGTCGTCGCCGACACCGTACCGACAACCTTCAACGCTGATCCAGCCGTCAGCGTTCCAATTCCGACGTTCCCAGAGAATAAATTTAAACCAGATCCCGTCTGCGTATACCCGCCAGTGGCAGTTGTGGCGACAACAGTTGTCGTTCCGGTCGCCTGTAACGTGGTAAATTTCCCGGCGTTCGGCGTTGTTGTACCAATTCCGACGTTGGGAGCGCGTAAATCAAGGTATTGGTACGCCGTTGCATCGGAGTTGACTTGCAGAACATTTAAACTGTTCGATGCGAACGATGGCAGATTAATCGAAGCCGCGCTTGCCGCCGCCGCAATCGCCGCCGCCGATGCTGTAGCCGCATCCAAGGCCGCGCTTGCCGCATTAGCCTGAGCCGCCGCGATAGCATCAGCCGTCGGTCCATCCGTGAAACCGTCACCGTCATCATTGACGATAATCGAAGCCCCAGGATTATCAATCAAGCTGGCCGGCAAGATCGTTGAAAAATCGTCTGGGTCAGTCGTCTCCGACAATTTCATCGAGCGGTCAATCTCGTCCTGCTGTTGTTGGCCGATCATAACCAGACTGTCAAATGTATCCTCATGAACTTCGGGATAGAACGCACCTTGATTTCTAATGTCAGTCAGTTGTTTGATGGGGCGCACCCGTCGAATCGTGAGGATATAGTTAGATTTCAAATCGCCGTCACCGTCAAGCCATGACTGTGCGGAATTTACTAAAACCACGTTGCCGCCGGACGAACTGCCGACACCCGTAACGGTATAATCCGTCGTGAGTGTGAGCGTGGTTTCAACGTCGCTGGTATTTCGGACAGTGACCAAGAGATCGGTATTTGCGAATATTTTGTAGGAATAAGAATAGGTATCGACAGCGCCGTTGCCAGTGTAATCCATGCGGCTTGTCGTCGATGAGATCGTCGCGTGAACGGGAGCGGTAAATGTCAACAAAAATAGTATCAGAAAAAATCTGAGCATGAATCCTCCGCTATGAATAGTTTAGATATATGATACGGTTACGCAATAGAAATTTTGGATATTTAAAACGAACTCTTTTTCTTCTTTTTGTCCAAAAATTGCCTTCCGCCACCGAACCACCAATAATAAAATTTACCAACCAATGGGATCGCATTCCAAACTTTATAATCGGAAGCGTCTTTTTTGGATGATAAGTCTCTGTATAAGTCATCCACGAATGGAACCGGAGGAAATATCGTTGCAAGCATGGCCGCTCCGATACCTTCCCGACGAGCCTTATAAACTGTATATTTTGAGAAACCAATCAAACGTAAAATATTATCAACCACCAAATCCGTCAAATCCGTTGGCCGACCAAGTAGAATATTTTTTATAACGTCCGCGCTGCCGTTCATCATGGCTAATGCCGCAGATAATTTAATTAAATTTCCCAAAGCCTTTTTTGGATTCGTTTTCATCTCCATAAATACTTTGTTATGGAATACGTCGATCTGTTTGATTGAATAGGACTTGAGCATATAAAAAATTCTCATGTTCCCGCCCTTAGCGTAATACTCCGGCATTTCAGATAACGCAATCGGCTGATAATCAGCAAGTTTGCTGAACAATAAATATTTCACGTTCGTCGATGGATTTTGATTTTTTAAATCTTGCAACGTCTGCGCGGATTCTAGCCCAAAGACACGATTCAATTCTTGGATTAATGCAGGATCATTGGCGTTCGCCTGTTTTGACAATTTATTCATCGCTCCGTTGACGAGCGTTTCTTTTCCGATATTGTCCAATTTTTCAAGGCCGATTATTTTAAATATTTTTCTGACGGCTTCGGAACTCTTAGACTTGTCGGTAAACTCCTCGGCAATAATATCCAATCCCAAATCGGCCTTTGTGATTTTCTTACCGCTAGATGACTTCTGCAATCCAACGCCTGTTGAATACATCCCGCTCTCAAAAAACGAAAACGCCAAATCCCCGATCTGCGTGACCGCACTTAACGGCGAACCCATCGTATAAATGTAACCGAGGTTTTTATAGAACGTCCAAATTCCGTGTGTTCCGCGTTCTTTAAATCGCGCCTCAATAACCTTCTGGACTTCGCGCTCCTGCGTCGGAGATATTAATTGCTTATCGACTAAATCTTTGGCATACGCACCGATGCTCTTGTCTAAATCCTTGCCGTTCATCCCGAAAAACTTCCGGCTTTCAATCGCGTTATTCATGGCCGAGACATATTCGTGTAGCGTCGTCGTGCTGTTCTTATAAAATGCGTTCATGTTGTCGTCGATAACATCAATTTTACGAGACTTCGTATTGCTTGGCTTATTCAATTTAATCGAACCGTTGCCATAGCCACGGAGCAATTTATTTATGAATTCGACCTTCTCATCGTTCGTCAGTAATTCACCGATACGGACCTGTTCTTCTTTGATCGCCTGTTCGATTTGGCTCCAATATTCTCCGGCGCGCAAATATTCAAGGTACGCCTGTGCATCCTTGACTCGGCGCGGAAAATAATCGTCAATATATCCGACATCCATCCCGACCTCGCGCGCCTGATTGTATAAATCGTCCAGCAAATCACGGACTGCGCCAAACTCTTTGGTCATGCCGTTTCGTGCGATAATATCGTTAACGGTTTTTTTGTCGCTGTTTTTAAGAGCAAGGTCAAGTATCCTGGCTTCCTCGGGATTCATTGAGCTGTATCTGTTCAAAAATGGCTCAATGATTTTAATATCCTCCGTCGTTGCCATATTTTTATTGAACTCAAATCTACGCAGAGAGTCTCTTAACTTCGGTGAGATTTTGGCAAGGCGCGTTGACAATGGAACAAATGCGGCGTCCACCCATTCGTGGAAGTCTTTGACGGTTTGCTGGTCGAAACCGATTTTGGGGATGTCGGGAATTATGATGTGACCGGATTCTTTGGAGAGGAAACTGCGACGGATGGTTTCAGGTTTATTCTTCTGCGCCGCTTCCCATTCGACGGTGAGTTGGGATTTTATCGGGGTTAGCGAAGTCATTCTTTCTTTTATTTCTGAAGATACGCCTGGGATTATTTTTTCAATTTTATTTAAGAAACCAGAAGATGTGGAGTAGGACAAAAACTCTTCAAAACCTTTGTCAACAGCACCTCTTAATTTTTCATCAACAATTTTAGACTTCTTGACTTGGTCATATATTCGGTTAAGCTCAGACAGGTTCTTATTCTGCTCGCCGCTTAAAGATGTTTTTTGTCCAATCCTTGCCATTTGATACTCGCCCAACACGCCCCTTAATTCTTGATGTACAAGTTCATGCTGGAGGATTTCAGATATTGCTTTTGGATTATTTTTATGCTTAGAGTTAATTGTAATGCCTTCCCAGGTATTATGAAAACCCTCATGGTTACCGGTATCATCGGAGAATTTAATATCAATACCCGCCTGACTCGCCACATAATCCTCAGCCGTCTTGAAATCCTCCGGCTTGGACTTCCCCTGAAACGGATTAACCACCGACCCGCGCTTCTCTTTCAACTTACGCAAAACATCATTGACGATCTGACCAAAAGCGTTCGGCTCTTTTACTTCTTCTTTTTTTCCGACGATGTTCCCGTCCCAATCGTACTCTGTAGTTTGGCTTTCTTCCGCAAAGACATCAATAACTTCTGCTGCTTCGGATTCTGAAAGGTCTTTGGTTGCATTTTCAATCTCCCTCTCGGTTTCGACTAATTGAGTCTTAATATTTTCCCGGTAATCTTCCAAAAGCTGGTCAACTTTGTTCTGTTGTAATTCCGTCAACTTCTCACCATTATACGCCCGTTCCAATAAATCGAGCGATTCTTTTGGTCCAATCTCTTGCATGGCTTTTGAATGCCCTGACTTCGTATAAGTCACAACACGCTCGGAGCCAGTAGCCGTTCCACCTGACACAACAGCCCCGCCACCTTGCTGATTAATTTCCCACTCGATCAGATTCTTAATATCGTTCTGACGGGAATATAAATCAGCTAATGGGATCGCTGATCCTGAGAAATCAGCCGTTCCAGTCGGCACGTCAACGGTATTTGACATTCCAGATCGTTCGCGTAACACCTTCTCGAAGTCAGATTCATAGCCGATCTGTTTCTGCGATTCCTGTTTCTGGTCTGTCCCCATCGGTATCGCAACGCCGGACATATCTGCCTCACCAGTCGGCACGTCAACGGTATTTGACATTCCAGATCGTTCGCGTAACATTCTTTGGTAGGAATCTTCATAGCCGAGTAATAGTTGCGTCTGCTCTGGCGTGGTTTGAATTTGAATATCGTTGCCGTTTAATTTATCGAGATTTTCTTTATCGGTTTTTAAATCATTAAACGCCCCCGTCACTTCAGCAGTGAATTTCGTTCCACCTCCGATAATCGCACCAACAGCCATTGATTCAAACGCTCCCTGCAAGACTGGATCATGGACTGCCATGTTGCTGATGACCGACTGTGATAATTCTTGGAATCCTTCGAATCCTGACGCCTTCAATGACCGGACAAATTTCCCGCCCGACTCACCAAATAAACCGAGTTTGTTTGTGATCGCTATTGTCGGAATATTAATCCAAAATGTCTTTGACGCCGCGTCAGCCGCCTGTTTCGCTGGCATACTCTTATTCAGCGCACGTTCGTATGCGCTTCCGGCTTCAACCGTGGCTTCCAATACTGTTGACGCACCAACGCCAAGCCAAACCGCCAAGCGCGGGAATAATGTGGCAGCCTGTACGCTTTTCGCAATACCCATACCAGGAATAAAAAATGTTCCCATCGAGCCGATGCCCGCGGCCAGCTGATCTGTAAATTTCGGGTCAGGTATGGCATAAAATTTCTGCATATCCTTCGCATAATTCGAAACAGCCTTTCCGACATCATCCGCGCCGAGCCATTTCAACGCACCACCAAAACCTTCAACGCTACCGGCCACGCCCTGACCAAATCCCTTACCGAACCGTTCAACGCCGGAATACCACTTCATATCGGCCTGACGTTCCGGATCATAAATCCCCCCATCCTCGGTCTGCGCCAATTCAGGGTACAGTTGGACGTTCGCCTTATTAATCAAATTCTGTGCCGTTTTGATCGCCGCCGGATCTTCCGATGAGTGTGATCCAATCAATTCCTTGAGCGCAGACGCCAATGCTTTGTTGTCAGGATTATTCGCACCAAACCATGACTTGACCGTTTTCGTTGCGCTATTCAAAAATCCAGAGCTGCTGTTGAATTTCGTGTCGTTTAAATTTTTGTTGATCGCGTGCAAACGCTGTGCTTCTTTCGCATCAACCGCACCATCTGCCATCGCGTCAACTAAAACCTGTTTCGCTCGGAAATTATCGACCTTATCATTAACGACCTGATCCACCAGATCAACGTAATTCGTGGCCGCCTCATCATCCTTGGTAATATCTCTTAACTCTGCCTTCTGCACTTGCGTCATTTTATTCAGCAATCCGTCAGCCTTCTTCGCACCGATACCGCCTTGTTCCTTCTCGAACGACGCCGCCTTGACTTGTTCCATTGTCAACGTGCCGTCCAGAAAATCCGAATACAACTTATCCTCAAGATCAACGCTCGACTTTTCAAACATCTTGGTAATCTTCTCTTGATCATCCAGCGATATTTCGGACTTCTTCATCTTCAAATATTCGGTTGCCGCATAACCGTCATGGGCGTTTAACATCTGCTCGATGACGCCAGCGTAGGTCTTGCTCTTATTGGCGGCGATCTTCTGTTCCATAATCGGGGCCGGAACTCCGTTACGGTATCCGTATCTCGCCAACGCCTGGGCCTGGATATAAATCGACTGCTCGACCTGACCTTCTGGTCCGACATCCATGTAATTTAACTTCGCCTGATTCTGCGCGTTCTCGACATACGCATTGGTTGTGTCCAAGTCGTACTGCTTGGCTTCAGCCGCAACGTGGTTCTGTGTAGAACGGTACAAATCCGCGGATCTTGCCGCATGAATTCTGTTAAACTGCGCCTTCTGATAATCACCGGCCAATCCTTCACGAATTTTATCTGAACGCGCCTTCCATTCCTTATCCACAAATTCCGGAGCGCCAAACGCATTTTCACCGCGCATATCATTTGCCTGAATCTGAACATCGGTCTGTGCCTTGGACAACTCCAAGTCGGCAGCCTGTAGACGCACATCATCCGCATCCTTCTTCTGCTTGGCCATGACCTCGAACGCGGCTCCGGACATTTCGTTATTCAAACCTCTGGCCGCCTGATTCGTGGTGTTCAGGCTATCTCCGCCACCGAACGCCGATAACGGCTGATCAGTGTTGACGCGGACTCCGGGTAAGGCTTCGTTTCGGACTGTGTTCTCTCGGCTAACTGGAACTGTAGGCATTTACTTCACCCCATTTTTATATTTATAATAATCCATCGCCCCACCGCCGACATCGCGGGCGAACTGTAAACCGCCGGTCAACAACGTCTGGTTCTGCTTAAACTTCGATGAGATCCCCGCAAACTTCGCCTGTGAGCCATAGTCCAACGCCTGAACCTTGTAGCCCCACGCCTCGCGCCATGCGTTGTTCCGTATCGTTGTCACGTCCTCCGCGCCCAAACCGGCGGTGTCCTCTTGAATCAGCGATGACGTGTCCGAATTAACGTCCAATCCCTGGGCGGCCAAGGCAGCCCTCTGTGAGCCCGTAACCTGACGGGTCTGGCGTTTCTTCGTGGCAACGTCCTTTTCACCGCGAATCGTAGCATCTGACGACTGCAAACGGGCGATATCGGCATTAAAATTCAACTGGTTCTGTTCAAACTTGCCCTGTGCCTTCAGCGCCTGAGACTGCGAATACGCCGTTGACGCAGAACCAATCGCATTGGCTCCTGATGATAACGCGAATAACGCTCCTACTTCACCCATATATTACCTACCTTGCTGGTATCATTCCGACTGGAGTTATCGACAATATCGAAGCCGGTATCGGGTCAACTTGCCGAATAAACACACGGCCTCCCAAGTTCCAAGAGGCGTCGATCAGAACATCGACCGGACCCGTCATTAAATCGACCGCTGAATCGTAACCCTCGGCGTCACGCAATTTCGCCTCGTATAAATTCTGCAACGGGTCTGTATCGTCATCGGTCGGCGGTTGCTGGCCGACGAACAACCCGCGTGTCTTTTCGACCATACAAACGACCTTGCCGATCAGCTTACGCTTATCAATCATCGTCTCGCCGTTCACTGACTCCAAGTCCAACGTCTGCAAATCTGAAATATACGGCAAACCAACGTGGATGACACCATACGGTTTCTCCAACGTAATCGCTCCCCCTGTCACCGTGACCGTCGTGTATGCCGAATTGTTCGGACTGGCCACAACAAACCCGTCAGCAAACACGGCAACGTCCTTGCCTTCGAGGTGCGATAAACCAGACAACGTATCCACCGCGTCCGACCAAACCGCTGTGGCGACCCCCTGCAACGAAGCCGGAACGGTCTTGTGCGGTGTGCCGGTAACGATGGTGGCGCTCGTATACGCGCCAATCGTAAACCTGATCAGGACTCCGTCGCTATCATACAGAAATATCTGATTCCCGACATCACCAACAACGAACTGCGACGCGCTGGCGGTCAAGGTCAACTCCTCGTCATACGTCCAATTCGTACCGCCCGAGAGCGTCATCGTTGTCAAACCGGTATTTCTGCCGTCATAGGTGGCCGCACTATCCAGAAAAACGGAATCGACAATATCCGCGATCTCGCGCGTGTACTGGCGTTCGATATACCGTAAATCCGTGCCGTTGATTGGACGCTTGATGATCGCGTACATGGCGTCCTCAGCTCCTTCCGGAACAACGCAGAGCCGTTCAAATTCGCCGTCCGTATCGTGCCTGTGCCACGCCCATACCTGATGTTCCTTAACGTAAGTCATGGCAACTAAACTGCGCTCTTCTGTAACATTATCTTCCAAAATTACCCATATGACAGAATTAGGGTTTTCTTGGTAAGCCATGTCAATAATTGTAAATCCATTGAAAAGATGTGACGAAAATATCGTTAAATCGGAGTCCTTGTAACCTTCGATGGAATCCGACAGCAGGTCGCGGATAACCGAACCTCTGGCCTGAACATAAACGATGGACGTTCCGATGATGACCGGCGTGACAATCGAAGCCCCTCGATACGCGCGTGTTTTCGGGTTTATCTGCCCGGGCCGGATAATACCTGCCGAATCGCCCTCGGCATCCCATATCGAACCGCTGGTAAACACGATCATCCGCTCAAGGTCGATGATATGCCTGACCTCGTTATACTGACGCCCTGGAACAGAGAACGTCACGGCGTCATCGTCCTGCAACGGTGTGCTGTATGTGAAATTCTTGAAATTCGCTGACTTGCCCATCCAAATTTTTTCGGGATAATTCGTTGTGTTCCCGAACGTCAAACGTTGCTGAACATACGTGGAAATGGCAGGATAATTATCCGACCCAGAGAACGGGTCTCGCGTGGTCGGCGGCGTGTCCGTGGCGTCGGCTTCAATGCCGTTATCAACGAACGACGT
>OFRB01000391.1_pt1 | contig 10348 bp, 7 predicted proteins | sample 1543021 | NCBI WGS metagenome assembly OFRB01 (sample SAMN07774230, study PRJEB24372) | wastewater metagenome | isolation source: Exp Tend CN 0WW | collected 2016-02
AGGACGGTCGCAACCGGTCCGGACGGCTGGCCCATCGGCTGAGCCCCTGGGGGCGGGTCGAAACTCGGGGCCCTGCGGGGTGGAAACCGCGCATGGTCCAAACTTTTCACGACCGCGAGTTAGCGACCGGGGGTCAAATGACACAATGGCCAGCCGATCAGGTCGAGCGCAGAAGCGTCTCGGACCTCGTGCCCTATGCACGGAATGCCCGCACCCACAGCGATGAACAGGTGGCCCAGATCGCCGCCTCCATCCGTGAATGGTGCTGGACGGTGCCGGTTCTGATCGACGAGGACGGCGGCCTGATCGCCGGCCACGGACGTGTGCTGGCGGCCCGCAAACTTGGCCTGGTCGAGATCCCGGTGATGGTCGCGACCGGCTGGAGCGAGGCGCAGAAGCGCGCCTATGTACTGGCCGACAACAAGCTGGCGCTGAACGCCGGCTGGGATGATGCGGCCCTGGCGTCCGAGATCGCCCTGCTCAACAGCGCCGGGTTTGACCTGGATCTGCTCGGGTTCACAGCGGCTGAAATGAACAAGCTGCAGGACTTCGACTTTGGTGGAGATTCTGACCCTGACGAGGTACCACCTGTACCGGATGACCCGACCAGTGCGCCTGGCGACTTGTGGGTGCTGGGCAAGCATCGCGTGATGTGCGGGGATTCGACCAGCATTGATGCGGTTGAAACGCTGATGGCTGGCGCGAAGGCGGACATGGTGTTCACATCGCCGCCATACAACGCAGATGCAAAAGCCGGGCAGGGAGATATTTTCAACGGAAAGAAAAGCGTCAAACTTTATTCAGACGGGTATTCAGACAAACTCCCATCAAGTGAATATGTGGATTTTGCCGCTTCTGTGCTTGAAGTTTGCTTTGCTGTAACTGATGGATTTATCTTTTGGAATGTAAGTTATAACGCCAAATCAAGGTTTGAGTATATCCAGCAAATATCAGGGCGATTGCCTTACCTTGTAGAGCAAATATGCTGGAAAAAAAGCAGCACAATCCCATTCAAAGGGTCTTTGATGCGCGATTGGGAGCCTGTGTTTTTGTTCTCAACGAACAAGCAGCCTGTCGCGGTCAAGGAGGTTACGAGTAATTTTTGGCAGATCAGCAACACTGGGGCGCAGGCAGAAAATCACAAGGCTTGCTTCCCGGTTGCATTGCCAGAAAAGGGAATAAGCATTGTCGCAAATAACACAGGTTTGGTGTTTGATCCGTTCGGCGGCAGCGGTTCAACCTTGATCGCCTGTGAAAAGACCGGACGCGAAGCCCGCCTGATGGAGCTAGACCCCAAGTATGTGGACGTGATCGTTCGCCGCTGGCAAGAGTTCACCGGCAAGCAAGCCACCCTTGAATCGTCAGGCGCAACCTTTGAACAGGTGGCGGCTGACCGCAAAACGTAGGAGATTGTCATGGGATTGAGAGGGCCAAAGCCGACGCCGAATGTCGTCAAGCTCTGGAACGGCAATCCTGGAAAGCGCCCGCTGAATCTGTCGGATGGGGTCAACCCAGAGATTGAGATTCCGTCGCCGCCCAAGTGGCTGTCGAACCACGCCGTGCGCGAGTGGCGCCGGATCTCGGCCGAGCTGGAGGTGCTGGGCTTGATTGCCCAGGTGGACAAGGCCTCGCTGGCCACGTACTGCCAGACCTGGGGCGATTTGTGCGATCTGGAGATGGCCTTTGCAGCGCAGAAGAAGCGGGCCAAGGAGCAGCTGGGCGACAACGACACGTCGTTGATGGCCGCCTACTTCCAAAAAACGCCGACCGGCTTTCTGCGCGAAAGCTCGATCCACCGAAAGATCGTTGAAATGCGCAGCGAGCTGGACCGATATGTCAAAAACTTCGGCCTGAACCCGGCCTCGCGCGCTCGGGTTTCGCCGTCCAATTACGTGCAGCCTGGCTTGCCTGGCATTGAAGAAGCGCCACAGAACGCCACCGGCTTTGCCCGGTTTTCGCAGCTGGGTCGATAGGTCGTGGGGAAGCATGTCGACGCCGCCCTGGGCTACGCCAGGCGGGTGAAGTCGGGCGAGATCCCGGCGTGCAAGTGGGCGCAGCTGGCCATTGACCGGCAGCTGGTGGACCTGGAGCGCGCCCCTGGCGCCGACTGGCCCTGGGTGTTCGATGCCGACGCGGCCGAGCGGCCCTGTGATTTTCTGGAACTGCTGCCGCACATCAAGGGCAAGTGGGCCCGAACGAGACAACTGATCGCGCTGGACCCGTGGCAGGCTTTCATCCTGACCACCGTGTTCGGCTGGGTGCACCGGGAGACCGGCCTGCGCCGATTCCGTGAGGTGTACCTGGAGATCCCGCGCAAAAACGCAAAGAGCACCCTAAGCAGCGGAGTGGCCCTGTTCATGCTGACGGCCGACGGCGAGCAAGGTGCCGAGGTCTACAGCGCGGCCACCACGCGCGACCAGGCGCGCATCGTGTTCGACGATGCCAAGGCGATGGCCGAGCGCACGCCCGACATGCGCACCTATCTGGGCGTGGCCATCCTGCAGCACTGCATCACGGTGGCGGCCACGGCCAGCAAGTTCGCCCCGCTGGCGGCCGAGGGCAGCACGCTGGACGGCCTGAACGTGCACTTCGCGGTGCTCGACGAGCTCCATGCGCACAAGACCCGCGCCGTGTACGACGTGATCGACACCGCCCGGGGCGCGCGGGAGCAGTCGCTGCTGTGGAACATCACCACCGCCGGCACCGACCGCGGCGGCATCTGCTACGAGCGGCGCACCCACCTCACCAAGGTGCTGGAGCGCGTGATTGACGACCACAGCACCTTCGGGATCATCTACAGCATCGACGAGACCGACGACCCCTTCGTCGAAGCGAGCTGGGCCAAGGCCAACCCGAACTGGGGGGTCAGTGTGCTGCGCGACGACATGGAAGCCGCCAGCCGCAAGGCCGCCGCCATGCCGTCGGCCATGAACAACTTTCTGACCAAGCGGCTGAACGTCTGGGTCAACGGTGAAAGCCCGTGGATGGACATGCGGGCCTGGGAGCGCTGCGCCGACAAGACCCTGCAGCTCAGCGACTTCGCGGGCGAAGCCTGCTGGATGGGCCTGGACCTGGCGCAGAAGAAGGACTTCGCCGCGCTGTGCCTGGTGTTCCAGCGCGAAGGCATGTGGACAGTGTTCACACGTCTGTACCTGAACGAGCTGGCCGTGCAGGAAAGCGGCAACGCCCACCTGAGCGGCTGGGCCCGGTCGGGCCATGTGCAAGTGACGGACGGCGACATCACCGACTTCGACATCGTTGCCGAAGACCTGCGCAGCTACTGCCGCCAGTTCGACGTGCAGGAGATCGCCTTCGACCCCGCGCTGAGCATGTACTTCGCCGGCAAGCTGATCGAAGAAGGCCTGCCGCTGGTCGAGATCACGCAGCGCGCCATGTTCTTCACGCCGGCCCTGATCCAGGTCGAGAACATGGTGCTGGAGAAAAAACTGAAATTCGACGGCAACCCCGTCATGACCTGGATGGTCAGCAACCTGGTGGTGAAGGTCAGCAAGTTCAACGAGCTGCGATCGCCCACCAAAGAACGGCCAGAAAACAAGATCGACGGCCCGATGGCCATGCTGATGGCGCTGGGGCGAGCCCTGGCAACCGAGCCAAAAAGTACATCCTTCTGGGAGGTGCTTGACCCCACACAACAAACCGACCATTCGGGCGCATTGCAATGAACTTCTGGAACCGGATCACAGGCCGCAAGTCCGCGCCAGCCAGCGGCGACAGCCTGACCGATCTGCTGTCCAAGCTGCTCAACGGCGGCGCGCGCAGCAAGTCGGGCGCGGTGGTCAACCGCGAGACGGCGCTGAAGGTGTCGGCGGTGTTCGGGTGCGTGCGCGTGATCAGCGAGGGCGTGGCCCAGGTGCCGTTCAAGCTAATGCAAAAGACAAGATCGTCTGTCAGCAGGCACCCCGATCGAAACGATGCTGACGATCATCCGCTTTACGACCTGATGAACTGCGCGCCCAACGGCTTCCAGACCTCGTTCCAGTTCCGCGAGACGATGGTGCTGCATGCTCTGCTGGCCCAGGGCGCCTACGCTTTCAAAAACGTGGTGCAGATCGGCAGCCGCCCGCCAGAGATCACCGAGCTGATCCTGCTGGACCCCAGCCGCGTGACCAAGGTGCAGCACGATGACTGGTCCGTCACGTACAAGGTGCGCGGCAAGACCGGCGAGACCCGCGATTTCCCGCAGGAAGCCATCTGGCACCTGCCCGGCCCGAGCTGGGACGGCGTGCTGGGTATGGATGTGCTCAACCTGGCGCGCGAGGCGATCGGCCTGAGCATCAGCACCGAAGAAAGCCACGCCGGCCTGCACGCCAAAGGTGTGCGGCCCAGCGGCATCTACAGCGTGGACGGCTCGCTCAGCCCTGACCAGTACAAGCAGCTCAAAAAGTGGATCGAGACCGAGAACGCCGGCGCCGACAACGCCGGCAGCGTGATGCTGCTGGACCGCAACGCCAAATTCATCACCCAGGCCATGACTGGCGTGGACGCCCAGCACCTGGAGACCCGGCGCAACCAGATCGAGGAGGTCTGTCGCTTCTTCCGCGTGCTGCCGATCATGATCGGCTACAGCGACAAGGCCGCCACCTACGCCACGGCCGAGCAGATGTTCCTGGCGCATGTGGTGCACACCCTGATGCCCTGGTACGAGCGCATCCAGCAAAGCGCCGAGGTCAACCTGCTGACGCGCGCCGAGCGCCAGGGCGGCCTCTACATCAAGCTGCAGGAAGCGGCCCTGCTGCGCGGGGCAATGAAAGACACCGCCGAATACCTCTACCGGCTCACCACCGCCGGGATCATGGAGCGCAACGAGGCGCGCGGCAAGCTCGACCTGAACCCGATCGACGGCCTGGACGACCCCCTGACCCCGATCAACATGACCACCGACCCCACGGGCGCGCCGGCCAGCGACGCCACCGGCCACACGCCTGACGACCCGAACGACAACACTCCCGGCGACCCCGGAACAGGAGCCTGACCATGGCCATTGAACGCGCAGCCTTCGGGCTCAAGGAAATCAAGTTCGCCGCCACCGAAGGCGCCACCGCTGCCGAGATGATGTTCAGCGGCTACGGCGCAGTCTTCGGCAACGTCGACAGCTACGGCGACGTGATCCAGCCCGGCGCCTTTGCCGACACGCTGGCCGCCTCGCACAAGAGCGGCCAGTTCCCGGCCATGCTCATGCAGCACGGCGGCTGGGGCATCGGCGCCGACGACATGACGCCGGTGGGCATCTGGACCAGCCTGGCCGAAGACGGCATCGGCCTGAAGGTCGAAGGCAAGCTGGCCGACACCCCCCGCGGGCGCGAAGCCTATGCCCTGCTGAAGATGACGCCGCGCCCGGCCATCGACGGCCTGAGCATTGGCTACATCGCCAAAGAATTCAGCAACCGCACCAAGCCCGAGGAACCCCGGCGCACCTTGAAGAAGGTGGAGCTGATGGAAGTCAGCCTGGTCACATTCCCGGCGAACGGCAAAGCCCGCATCGCCAGCGTGAAGTCTGCCGCCGGCGACTTCAGCGACCGAGATTTTGAGCAGCTCATGCAGGACGCTGGGCTGACCAGAAAGGAGGCCCGGATCGTCATGAACCAGGGCTTCCGGCACCTCAAGGCCATGCAGGACGCTGGCAGTGAAGAGCTTGACGAACTGGCGGCGGCCATCAAGCGCAACACCTCCCTGATCCAAACCACCTGAAAGGCAACTTCACCATGAAAACCACCCGCAACCACCTGACGCTCGGCCTGCTGGCCGTCGTCGCCGTCATGGCCGTGCTCGCCATCGCTGGCCACCCCATGATCCCGCCCGAAGCCCTCGCCGGCCTGGGCATGGTGCCGCTCATGAGCGGCGAGATCGACATGAAGGAAATCAAGACCCTGCTTGACAAACAAGGCGAAGCCTGGGGTGAATTCACCCGCAAGCAGGATGAAGTAAACAAGGCCAAGGCCGAAGGCAAGGCAGTAGCCGAACTGCAGGCCACGGTTGACAAGGCCAACGCCGAGCTGAGCAAGCTGCACGCGGATATGGTCGAGATCGCTAAGAAAGCCAACCGCCCCGGCGCCAACGGCGACAGCAAGACCACTGCCGAGCAGGCCGAATACAAGGCTGCGTTTGGCAAGTTCCTGCGCAAGGGCGACGAAAATGGATTGACTGATCTGCAGCGCAAGGCCTACAACAGCGGCTCCGGCCCGGATGGCGCATACCTGGTGTTGCCCGAGATGGACGCCGAGATCATCCGCGTCGTCGGCGTCACCAGCGCGATCGGCCGGCTGGCGCGCAACGTCACCATCGGTACCGACACCTTCAAGAAGGTCGCCAAGACCACCGGCATGTCTGCACGCTGGGTTGGCCCCGGCGCCACGGGTGGTGAAACAACCAACCCGAAATTCGCCGAGTTGGAATTCACCGCGCACGAGGCGGAAGCCGAGCCCTGGGTGTACAACAGCACGCTGGAAGACGCCATCGTCAACCTCGAAAATGACCTGACCATTGAGGCGTCGATTGCTTTTGCAGAGGCTGGCGGCGCGGCATTTGCAACCGGTACCGGCGTTGGCCAACCTCGCGGCATCACCGCGTATGACACCGTGGCCAATGCCAGCTACGCCTGGGGCAAGCTCGGCTACATCGCCTCCGGTGCGTCGGCAGACTTTGCGGCCAGCAACCCGGGCGACAAGATCATCGACCTGCAGCACAGCCTGAAGGCGCAGTACCGCCCTGGTGCCGCGTTTGTCACCAGCGATGCGGTGCTGGCCAAGATCCGCCAGATGAAAGACGGCACCGGCGCCTTCTACCTCTGGCAGCCGGATCCCCTGGCCGGCTTTGGCGGCCGCTTGCTGGGCAACCCGGTCGAGATCGACGACAACATGCCCGCGCTGGCTGCCGACAGCTTCTCGCTGGCCTTCGGCAACTTCGCCCAGGGCTATGTGGTGGTCAACCGCTCGGGCACCGTGGTGATCCGCGACGCCATCACCGCCAAGGGCAAGACCAAGTTCAACTTCCGCCGCCGCTTCGGTGGCGGGGTGCAGAACTTCGAAGCCATCAAGCTGATGAAGTTCAACACCTGATCGGTCCGGCGCAAGCCACCGCGCCGCCGGCTCCCCGCTGGCGGCGCTCCCCTTCGTTCATCCCCGTTTTCCAGACTCTCCAGAGGAACCCAAAATGAAAGATCTTGCCAACGTCATCACGCCCAAGCGCGTGCTGTCCCCCGTGTCCACCGATGCAGACACCGCCCTGGTGGGCGAAATCATCGACAAGAAGGGCTTCGAGTCGGTCACCTACGTGATTGCCACCGGCTCCATCGGCGATGCCAACGCCACCTTCACCGTGTTGCTCGAGGAGGGTGAAGCTGCGGCCATGGGCGACGCCACCGCCGTGGCCGATGCCGACCTGCTCGGCACTGAGGCACTCGCCAGCTTCATCTTCAGCGACGACAACAAGTGCTTCAAGCTCGGCTACATCGGCAGCAAGCGCTACACGCGCCTGACGATCACCCCCAGCGGCAACAGCGGCACCCCCAGCGCCGCGCTGCTGTCGGCCGTGGCCATCCTGGGCAACCCGCAGATCGCCCCCACCGCCAACCCGCCCGCCTGATCCACAAGATCCTGCTGCGTGAAAAGCCATCTGCCCGCAAGGCTTGAGGGCTTTTTGCACAGAAGACCCGTCAACCCATCCTGAAAGCACCCCATGGCCGAACTCATTGCCGCCGGCACCTCAGAAGCCGATTCCGCTGATTTCACCCTGGCCGCAGGCGACCAGGCCACGCTGTTCTTGAAAGACGCCGCCGGCCCCAGCGTGGCCGCTGACGCCATCGCGCGGCTGCAGATCAAAAGCGCGGCGGGCGAATACTTCAACGCCGGCCACCTCGACAGCTTCAATCCCGCCAAAATCCTCTCCGCCCCGGGCACCTACCGCGTCAAGCGCCTGGCGGCGTCGGCGGCGTTCGGCGTCGATAAGGTCTAACGATGCTGCTGCAAAGCCTGCTGCGCCCGGTGCTGACGCCCTTGATGCGCGGCATGTTCGATGCGCCGATCGCTTCGTCGTCCGGCGAGGGCAATTCCACCACGCTAGACACATCTGGCGCTCTGGCAATCTGGTACATGGACGAGTACACGGCAACGCCGAGGCCTCGCATCCCAAACGCACTGGCAACGGCATCGCCTACTAACTTATTGATGACGCCGAGGCGGCTTTTTAGCAACTCCGCGATAAACAGCTGGACCCCGAGAGCGTCGTTTACAGACTCCGGGCAACCGGGGCCAGACGGCACGAATGACGCCTCTGTTTTTGCCCCAGCGGCAAACTTTAGCGGTGGCGCAAACGGATCAATCACCGTCACGGCCGGAAACTACACGGTGGCCTGCCGAGCGAAAAGAAACACGGGGTCCGATCAGCTTTTCAAAATGCAGGTTTCTGGAGGAGGTGTCAACACCAGCGCGACAAAAACAGCAACAGGCACCTGGCAATGGTTCACCCATCCGGTGACTTTGACAGCGGGAGCAAAAGATATCTTTCCGATGATCTCCAACGACGGCGCCACCGGCGTCAACGTGCTGACGATGGATTGGATGCTTCTGCCGGGGACGGTGACGCTTGACGCAGACCTTGAAGCCGCCGCACTGGCTTCGCTTCAAGCCGATATGTACTTGAGCAACGCGACATATTCGGGCGGGGTTGTTGATCTGGCAGCTTCTAATCGTGCAATGGTTGCCCAATTTCCAGACACCAAGACGCTGACCAGCTTCACGGCTTTTGCTGTCGTTGTAATGAATCGACGCACCAATCGGGGTTTTGATATTAATCAGGAAACGGCTTTCGTCTTCTTCCGGCAAAAACTCGGCCTTGAGCAGCATGAACACGCCCACGCTGGCCACAATGGTCAGCACCGCCGCCAGCAGCACCTTGCCGCGATGGCGCAATGTCCAGTCCAGCACCTGGCGATAGCCGTCTTCCAGCCAGCGAAAGCCGCTTTCCAGCGTGGTGTACAGCCGGCCATGCTGTTTCTCTACCTTGAGGAAACGGCTGCACAGCATCGGCGTCAGCGTCACCGACACAAACAGCGACACCAGCACGCCATTGGCCACCACCAGCGCAAACGAATTGAACAGCCGGCCCACAATCCCGCCCAGAAACGCCACCGGCACAAAAATCGCTACCAGCGACAGGGTGGCGGCAATCACCGCAAACACCACCTGCTGGCTGCCCAGAATCGCCGCCTCGATTGGGTTATCATGCCCGGCCTCGCGCAGGCGGTGGATGTTTTCCAGCACCACAATCGCATCATCAACCACCACGCCAATCAGCAGCAGCAGGCCCAGCAGGGTGACGGTATTGAAGGTGTAGCCAAGGAAATACATCACCGCCACCGCGCCCAGCAGCGACACCGGAATCGCCAGTGAAATAATCAGCGTCGAGCGCAGGCTGCGCAAAAACAGCCAGACAATCAGCCCGGCCAGCAGCGTGCCTTCAAACAGATGGTCTTTCAGCGCGTCGATCATCTCCACCACAAAGCTGGCGTCGTTGGCGGCCAGCGTCAGGGTGATGCCCGGCGGCAGCGCCGGGCGGATATGCTGCTCCACCCGCTGGATCACCGCGTCGCTCAGCGCCACGGTGTTACTGTTGGCCACCCGCACAATGCCCACCAGCACCGCCGGCTTGCCATTGAAGCGGGTGAGGCTGCGCAAATCGCCTTCGCCGTCGATCACCTGCGCCACATCGGCCAGGCGAATGGCCCCACCACCGCGCCAGGCCACCACCAAATCCTGCAGGGCGCGCACCGATTTGAACTCCAGGTCCAGATTGACCAGCAGCTCGCGGCTGCCGGTCACCACGGTGCCGCCCGGCTGCTGCAAATGCTCGCGGCCAAACGCCGCCTTCACTTCCACTGGTGTCAGGTTGAAGCCAGCCAGCTTGACCGGATCCAGCTCCACCCGGATCACCCGCGCGCCGCGTCCGCGCAGCACCACCTCGCCCACGCCATCGACGGTTTCCAGCTGTTTTTTCACCACATTATTGGCGTAGGTATACAGCTGCTTTTGCGTGCGGTCGCCGGTCAGCGCCAGCCAGACAATCGGGCTGCCGTTGGCGTCGGTTTTCGACACCACCGGGATATCCACCTCGTCGGGCAAACGGCGTTGCGCCTGATTGACCTTGACCTGCACCTCGTTAAAGGCCACATCGATGTTTTTATTCGGATTAAAAGTAATCTTGACGCTGGAGCGCCCAGGTTGCGAGGTGGATTCAATGCTGTCGATGCCCGGCACGCTATTCACCGCCGATTCGATCACCTGGGTGACACTGCTGTCCATCACCTCCGGCGTGGCCCCGGTCAATGCCGTGC
>OFRB01000392.1_pt1 | contig 10311 bp, 19 predicted proteins | sample 1543021 | NCBI WGS metagenome assembly OFRB01 (sample SAMN07774230, study PRJEB24372) | wastewater metagenome | isolation source: Exp Tend CN 0WW | collected 2016-02
TCGATAAGTCGTGGCTCCGCAGAAACCGAGCTACCGAACAAAGCCCTGGCAGTTGCGTCCTGATTTATTTGATATTGAGTTTTACCGCTGCGCTGCTGGCCAAGTGCGTACTCAGCCTTAAACCCCTTCCATCCGTTCTCTACCTGCATGGTCATGGCGTCGGATAGCGAAATCCTTGCCCCCGCTGCTTCGCGAACCATGCCCTTGATTACTAGCTCTGTGGGTGCGGACTTGTGCCGCTTCTTGAGGGCGATCCATTCGGAAACAACATGCCCATCAACCCCGAGAGACAACAGATGCGCTTGCGCATCAAACTTAGGCTCGGGAGCGTTTTGCGCGATGTCTTTTTTGTGATCCTTTGATCCTTGATCCTTGATCCTTGATCCTTTCCCTTCCAATGGGGAGTCCTCGATAGGACTCGCTAGGACTCTTTTTTCTTCTGGCGAAACAGGCTTGTTTTTTATTGCGAAGAATTGGTGCGGATCGAACTCGCGCTTTCCTCTGTTGCAGCAACGGCAAGCCAAGATAATGTTTTCCGATTCCGAGCTACCGCCGGAGTGCTCTGAAACGAAATGGTCAAACTCAAGGTCGCTTATGGTTATCCATCTGGACGGCTTACCGTTTGACCCATTCCACCACGTAACTTTTCCTGGCATTCCGCAGTAGTAGCAGGAGGCATCAGCCGATCCTCCTGGGGGGCACCCGTACTTTCTTGCGACCCCAATCCTGGCCTCGCTAGGAATATTTTTCTTTCGATAGCCCTCGCTAACAATCGTCTTCCGCGATGGGTTGTCAATCTTCTGGTGCTTGTTCCAGTTGGTGATCGTTATCGCCTGCGTTCCGTTCTCATCGACCCAATAATCGACAAGCCCGGCAGCAACAAGCAAATCAATTAGCCCGGAAATGTCGCAATCGTGTTCTGCCGGAAGAACTTGCAGCCCGATTCGATCAGGGCTGTATTCGAGCGCGCCGGCATCGTCAGCAAAGTTCCACATGCCAATGAACAGCAATCTTGCCTGGAATGGGAGCCTGACAATTGTTTCGTCTGTCCAGAATTCCGGTTTTATGGTTCTGATTCTTGCCACGATAACCCTTTCGCGCAAACCCCCTTGTCGTACCTTGTAGGGTGGGCTGTCAGAGCGAAAGGGGGAAACTCTCTGACCCGGTTGCAATCCGGTTGCCCATTGAAACCTGAAATATCTTGATGTGCGTGCAGCAATCTCTTATGCTTGAGGCGCAAAGTAAGCGACTTGATTAACAATGCTAAACGCTTGGACATCATCGTATATCACTTTGGAGAATGATTGCAAGCAGTAATTGCCACACGGAGAGGCAGGCACATGACAAAGGAAACTAGCGAACATCGCCTATGGCACATGCGCCAACTGGTTCGATCGGTAGGCGGCACTAATGAAGCAGCCAGGATCACCGGAAAGCGGAACAGCTACATCACCCAAATCGCCGGGCCGAAACCGACCCGGCAGATAGGCGACAAGCTGGCCGCTCAGATCGAATTGGCGTTCGGCCTTCCGTCTGGATCGCTTCACGCTACGGCCTATCGACGCCAGCCTAGCTGCATTTTTCAACGCGGCAATACGCCGCACTTTTTTTGCGTAATTCTGCTTGCTTTCTGTTTCGCAATCGCTTAACATCCGTCATGCCAGATGCGATCCGCATCATCAACAACGGAGGTTGATATGGTTGAAATCAAGTACGCAAACAAGGTCGAGCCATGAACATTCTCAAACGAATCTTCTGGTGGTTTCAGGTTCGATCGCTCGAAGCAAGCATCGACGCTCAAAGCCGATGGATCGAATGGCTAAACGAGATCGACGGCGACAAAATGACAATCGGCAAGATGGTAATTGCCTGTCATTTTGCCCGCCGCGAATTGGCCGTTGCCCGCTCTGAATACTTGGCGACGTTACGCCCAGGCGTTCGCAAGACGTGGGGTGCAGCATGAGAAGGGGCCAAACGATGCAATCAAGCAGAACGGCGCGCGACATCCTCGAATTCAAGAAACGCATCATGGTGGTAATTGGCTCGTCCGTTGGATGGTTCGTCGTGCTGGTTTTTCTGTACGGACTTTTTGGACAGATCAAATGAGCCTCGACCATTCCGACCGCAGCTTTGACCCGCCCGACGTGTGCAAGTCCTGTGGCGAGCATTACGTCTTCAAGCAAGGACGGTGCTTCGAGTGCTTCCAAGCTGAAGGGCAGGAACACGCCGACCAGCAGCGCAAAGAGCGCTTGATTGAAAAACACTTTGGAAGGGAAGAAGAATGAGCAATCTCGCAGTAGCAAAGCAACAGGCCAGCGTGCCGGCGCTTTCCATGAATGAAACCGAGTTGATCGACGTGCTGCAAAGCTCCGTCTATCCGGGCGCCAAGATCGAGAGCATCAAGCTGGTGATCGGCGCCTGCCGCGCGTCCGGAAAAGACCCGCTGAAGAAGCCGTATCACATCGTCCCGATGCAGGTTTCTACCGGCAAGAAGAACGATAAGGGTTGGGACATCAAGGAGTTGCGCGATGTCATCATGCCGGGCATCAACGACTACCGCACCGATGCGTCCCGCACTGGACAGCACGCCGGCACGTCCGAGCCTGAGTTCGGCCCGGAAAAGAACGAAGTGCTGAACGGCGTCAGCATTACCTACCCGGAGTGGTGCCGAGTGACGGTAAAGCGCCTGATGCCGAGCGGCCAGATTGTCGAGTTCTCGGCAGTCGAGCGCTGGAAGGAAAACTACGCCACGGCCGGCCGAGACAAAGACGATCCGAACGCGATGTGGAAGCGCCGTCCCTATGCGCAGCTTGCCAAGTGTGCCGAGGCCCAGGCGTTGCGCAAGGGCTTCCCTGAAGTTGGAAGCCAGCCGACCGCCGACGAAATGGAAGGCAAGGAAATCGACATGGGCGCGGCCGAAGTCGTCACCGAACCCAAGACACCGGAGCCGAAGGTATTGCCGGCATACCCGGAGGAAGACTTCGCCGCGAACCTTCCAAAGTGGCTCGAAGCCATTGCCGGCGGCAAGGCAACGGCCGACCAGATCATCGCCCGGTCTTCCACGAAATACACGCTGTCCGAAGAGCAGAAGGCAGCAATCAGCAAGCCGGCACACATCGGCAACGACGGCGTGATCGACGGCGATTTCGTCCGTGATTTTGACCAAGGGAGCGCAGCATGATCGACCGCGATTATGTAATGCGAATGCTCGAATATAGCGCAGAAACAGGGGTTTTCACTTGGAAATCTGCGCCGAAACACCACCCAAGAATGCTTGGAAAGAATGCTGGTTGTTCCGCAACAAAATATATCTCGATTCGCATTCAAGGGAAAAGGGTTAAGGCGCACAGGCTCGCATGGCTGGTTGTTCATGGGGTAATTCCGAATCAAGACATTGACCACATAAACGGAAACCCATTCGACAACCGAATAGCAAATCTTCGCTTGGCAAGCAATGCGCAAAACCAAGCTAATCGCACTCGCAACAAAGGAAAAGATACCACGAAAGGAGTTCGCAGACTTTCGAGCGGAAGATACCAGGCGCGTATTCGCGTATCAGGAATAGCAATAAATATAGGCACGTTCGACACCGAAACGCTTGCAAGCAAAGCGTACTTTGTCGAGGCAAAAAAACATTACGGAGAATTTGCAAGGAGCGAATGATGATTGAACTTAATGTTGCCCAAGGTAGTAATGAATGGCACGCCGCCCGCGCCAAGTGCTTCAACGCCAGCGAGGCGCCGGCCATGATGGGCGTCAGCCCGTACATGACGCGCACCGAACTGCTGCGCCAGAAGGCTACCGGCATCGTTCCCGAGGTTGATGCAGCGACCCAACGGCTGTTTGATGCTGGGCACGAAGCTGAAGCCGGCGCGCGTCCGCACGTCGAAGGCATGATCGGTGAAGAGCTTTATCCGATCGTGGCAACCGATGATGCCGGGCGCCTGCTTGCCAGTTCTGACGGCGCAACGATGCTTTGCAATATCGGCTTTGAACACAAGCTATGGAACGAGAAGATCGCGGCCGAAGTCGCGGAAGGTAATGTTCCCGAGTCGCACCGCTGGCAGCTTGACCAGCAGTTTGCTGTATTCGGTTTCGACAAGATCGCCTTTGTCTGTTCTGACGGCACCCCGGAAAAGTTCGTCTATTGCTGGTACTACCCGCAGCCTGAACGCATCGCCAATCTGCGCGCCGGGTGGGATCAGTTTGAGAAAGACCTTGCCGAGTACCAGCACGTTGAAGCCAAGCCGGCCGTAGTTGCCGATACCATCGAAGACCTGCCGGCCCTGACCGTGCAGCTTGTCGGCCAAGTCACGGCCTCGAATCTCGACACGTTCAAGAACGCCGTCACCGTCCGCATTCAGGCGATCAACACCGCGCTGGTAACGGATGCCGACTTCGCCAACGCCGACAAGATGGTGAAGTTCCTCGACGACGGGGAGAAGCGGCTTGATCTGGTCAAGGCACAGGCTTTGGCGCAGACGGAAAGCATCGACACCCTGTTCCGCACGATCGACGCTCTCAAGGCTGAAATGCGCAGCAAGCGCCTGACGCTGGACAAGCTGGTAAAGGCCGAGAAGGATAATCGGAAGAACGAGATTGTCAGCGCGGCGCGCTCAGAACTGATCGGACACGTCCAAAACCTACATTCCCGCATCGAATTTTCGTGCATCCAGATCGACAGCAGAATTTTTGCAGAAGCCATCAAAGGCTTGAAGTCGCTCGACTCAATGCGCGACAAAGTATCGGTCGCCCTGGCGAATGCCAAGATTGAGGCCAATGCAGTTGCCGACCGGATCGAATACAACCAGAAGCAGATGCAGGCACAAAGCGCCGCTGTTCTGTTCCCCGACTTCGCCCAGGTATGCACCAAGGCACAGGATGACTTCGCCGCACTGGTCGCCATGCGTGTTGCGGCAAAGAAAGAAGCCGACGAGAAGCTGCTTGCCGAGCAGCGCGAGAAGATTCGCGCCGAGGAACAGGCCAAGGCACAGAGCGAAGCCGATTCCCTGGCAGCAGCAGGGAGCGCCGAAGCAAACCGTATCGCCGCCGAGGAACTTCGCAAGATTGACTTGGAGCGCAAGGAGAAGGAAGCGCAAACAAGGTCGCAGCCAACGTCGACCGCAGCAATCGAGACACAACCGGGCGCCATGCTGAAGCTAGGCGAAATCAACGCCATGCTTGCCCCGGTGTCGGTCAATGCGGACGGCCTTGCATCGCTCGGCATCCTCCCGGTAGCGCATGAGAAGAACGCCAAGCTGTACGACGCCAACAAGTTCCCGACGATCTGCCGGCTGATTTCCGAGCATGTCATGGCACAAGCGTTCAAGAAGGCAGCGTAACCGTGGAAACAATGAAACTTCCGCTCGAAACGCGGCCATTCGACGTAAAGCATGGGTTCCCTTGGACAAGCTGCTTGCCGTTCATCGAAAACTCTCGCGGGGCACTGATTCACCGGCCGCGCGCAGGGGCAACCTACAACCTGCACAAGACGGGGCCGCATATCGGCATTACCTTCTGGTGCGGCATGGCGGTTTCAACGAGTAAGAAGAACCTTACTTTCCTCGCCGCGCCACCAGCCGGCAAGATTCTATGCGAACGCTGTGAAGACGCAGCCGTAAAGGCTGGATTGCCGAGCGCCGACGATCTTGCCGGAAGGCATGTGCACAAAGGCGGTGTGGTTGCAGTAGCTACGTGTTGCCAAAACAGGGCGCTGATATGAGCGAGCAATACCAACCGTCCAACGGTACAGAAGGCGCGATGTTTATGAACGCATGGTGCCGCCGATGCCAGCGCGACAAGGCTATGCGTGAAGGCGCGGACTTTGACGAGTGCGACGACAACGAGCTATGCGAAATAATCGCCGCCGCGTTTCGTGGCCCGGTCAAGGAATGGGTCGAGGATGACTCAGGCCCACGCTGCACAGCGTTTGTCGAAGCGGGCCAGGCGGTGCCATTCGTAGATACGAAGACGATGGCGCTTTTCTAAACGATCAACGGGGTGAAAGCGCCACCCTCTCCCCGACCCCGCATCGGCGTGAGTAGCCCCACCACTTTTCAACCACCAGAAGGAGTAACACAAATGGCAAAACCTCTGAATGACAACCTCAAATCCGTTCGCGTCGAAACCGAAGACGGCGATCTGCTGCCGATCATGGACGTGGCCGGTCTGAAATTCTCCGAGCTTATCCAGGCGGTCACGTCGCACAACAAGGCCGGCAAGCTGACCTTGAAGATTGACATCAAGCCATCGACCGCCGGCACGCTCGCCGTCAAGGCCGAGTGCAACATCACCAAACCGAAGGGCTTGCCGGCCGAGTCCCTGCTGTGGCCGACACCGGAAGGCAACTTGCTGGCTGAAGACCCGAGGCAGACCAAGCTCGACCTCAAGACCGTCGCCGCCGAGCCGGCGCGCGAACTCAAAACCATCAACGGGTAATCAATCATGGAACTCAACGAAAACACCATCAGGGCGCTGATCGACATCGGTATGGCGCAATGCAACCCGAGAACGGTTGAAGACGGAGCGCCATACCTCGTTGTTCCGGATGGCTACAAGGTCGAGAACCTTGAACACCTGATGGAATTGCCGTTGCGCAAGCGCGGCGCCATCGTCACGACCAACTCGAAGGGCTTTGTCGACTACCTGAAAAATCACGCAACCGCCGAATTTTCCACCATCTACGCCGACATCGACAGCGAACAGAGCCGCTGTAAGCTGCTGGCCGTGATTGACGACCACAGAAAGTACGGCCCGGACTGGCGCGAGCATACCTGCAAGTTCGAGCCGAAGCTGTCCGTCGAGTGGTCGCGCTGGAAGACCAACGACAAGAAGGTGATGAACCAAAGCGCGTTTGCCACTTGGCTTGAAGATAATTTGCCGGACATCGCTACCGTGCCAGGGTTTCCGTCAGGCACCGAGATTCTGCAAATGGCGCTCGGCTTCGAGGCCAATTCGGACAAGAAATTCCGCAGCAAGATCAACCTGCAATCCGGCGGCGTGCAGTTCGAGTTTGTCGAGGACGAAACCAAGGACACCCGCACCAAGATGATCGTGTTCGAGCGCTTCACGATCGGCGTCCCGGTCTTCGACGCCAGCGCGAACGCTTACCCGGTCGAAGCTCGCTTGAAGTACCGAGAGAAGGGCGGCGATGTGACGTTCTGGTACGAGTTGATCCGGCCTGATCGCGTCTTCAAGAGCGCTGTAGCCGACGAACTTTCGGCAATCATCGAAGGCACTGGATTGCAAGTCATTGCCGGGTCGCCGGGGCTGTAACGAATACCCTGTGAGAGAGGCATTGATGTTCGTGGCTTGTCGGCCAGTTGCGAACGGAGCCTGTGACCGACTTAACCGGGGCGCTTTGAGGGGCTGGATAACCGGGGATGGTGATAGCTAAACCCCTCACCTACATCAACCACGAAGGAGATTCAAATGACCACCAAAGCAAAGAAGACACCGCTAATCAAGGACTACAAGACCCTGCGCGCGAAGATGCGCCTGAATCAGTCCGAGTTCTGGAACCGCGTCGGCGCCACCCAATCGGCCGGATCGCGCTACGAGGCTGGCCGCGCCGTACCCAAGTCCGTCGCCGTTCTTGCGCATCAAGCGTACATCAAGGGCGACCCTATCGACGTGCGGGAGTTCAAGTAATGCACAACCGAAGAGTCAGTCTTGCCATAACGCTTCTCGCCGCCCTCGGGCTTGGCAGGTTGCCGGCCGTGTCTGGAAACGAACCGAAATCGTCAGGTCTTGGCGGATACCGAATCAAAGGCGGCGGGTCAGTGAAAGCCGGCCAGCGCGCCGCTGCGAAGCGCCGCAACGTCATTCGCAACCGCAAAGCACACAAAGGGGCATGACATGGCATCGGTCAATCGCGTAATAATCGTCGGCAACCTTGGCAAAGACCCGGAAGCGCGCTACACGAATAGCGGGGAAGCTGTATCGAACTTCAGCGTCGCCACGTCGGAAAGGTGGAAGGACAAGGCGACCGGCGAGAAGAAAGAGCAAACCGAATGGCACCGCTGCGGCGCCTTCGGGAAGCTCGCTGAAATCTGCAACGAATACCTGAAGAAAGGATCGACGGTCTATCTCGAAGGCTCAATCCATACACGCAAATGGAAAGACAGTGATGGCCAGGAGCGCTACACGACAGAAATCAAGGTCGCTAACCTGAAGATGCTCGGCGGAAAGCCTGAAGGAATGCGCGATCAATCAAGTGACGGCGACTATTCTCCGGCGCCAGCCAAGGACAAACCGAAGCCGTCTTTCGATGACCTGGGCGACGATATTCCTTTTTAGCGCCGGCCTAGTGGCGCATGACAACCACCGAAAAAACATGCCTCAAGTTGCTTGCCTAACGACCATCAATCAATTATCATAAATCATGCAAATCAAATTCAGAAAACTGCACCCGGATGCAATCGAGCCGGCGTACCAAACCCCCGGCTCTGCCGGCCTTGATCTTCATGCACGGATACCGCATGAATACTTCATCCAGCCAGGGGTTAGATTCACCTGCCCTACTGGAATCGCTGTTGAGCTTCCGGACGGATTCGAGGCCCAGGTTCGGCCGCGATCGGGTATTGCCATCAAGCAAGGGCTAACCGTTATCAACTCCCCAGGAACGATCGACCCGGACTTTCGCGGTGAAATCTGTGTGCTGCTTATCAATCACGGCGAGTTTGCCGTCCAGATCGAGCCGGGGATGCGTATCGCGCAGATGGTTGTGGCCCCGTTCGTTCGCGCAAGTCTAGTGCGATCCGACGTGCTGAATAGCACCGAGCGCGGCGAAGGCGGCATGGGAAGCACCGGGACATGAGAGCCGCCAGCCTAACGGCGACCATTCTTTTCGGGTTGCCAATCAAGATTCACGGCGTAACTGGTGGCTGCGTCGCGCACCGGGTTGATGACATGGAAACCCGCGCCGGAAATTGGTCGCCGAAAGATTGGGCGAAGGAGCGCGAGAATAACATCGTCTTCGTTCTTGCGGCCGTGGCGAGCGGGCTTAATTACCCAGCCGTGATCGCAGAAAAAACTGATTTGTGCCACGTCACAATCCGCGAATGCCTGAAGGTTCTTGTCGCAGACGGCAGGGTTGAAAAGTACCAAGTCGGCACCGGGAAACGCTACTTCTATCGCGCCATAAATCAGGAAAAATGAAGACCCTTACCATTTCCGAAGCGGCCAATTTCCTGCACGTCAGCAAGTACGTCATGCGGGAATTGGCTGCGAAAGGCGAAGTCCCTGGCGCAAAAGTCGGCCGTGAATGGGTGTTCACCGACGAAGGGCTTGAAACCTACTTGCGTGAACTGGTAAGTCGGCAGACGGCGGCGCGGCGCGGCGGAGATACTGCGGTCAGCACCGTTTACAGAAGGCTGAAGCGCGCCGCCCCGGCGCTTCACGGATGAAGGAGCAAGGGAAATGAGTTTCCATGTGCCAAACAGATTCCGGATGCGCGTCGGGCGATCAGGGTCGGACGACAGCATCGGCAACAATGGCGCGTTCCTGCTCAAGCTGCCACGGTCGCAGATACTGTTCGTGATCGCGTCCGACGGCCTCGGTTGGGAGCATGTCTCGGTCAGCAGGCGCGACCGTTGCCCTACGTGGGAGGAGATGTGCCAGATCAAGGACATCTTCTGGGACGAAGATGACTGCGTTGTCCAGTTCCACCCGCCGCGCAGCGAGTACGTGAACAATCATCCGAATTGCCTGCACCTATGGCGGCAGGCCGGCGTCGAGTTCGCTATGCCCGACTCGGTCTTGGTCGGGTTCAAGGAGAAAGGGAAATGAGTAGTGAAAACGCACTTCTACCAAGAGTATGGGAACTTGAGCGTTCTCTTGCAACTGCGGTTCGGGTAAATGAATCTCTGCGCCAGCAACTAGCCACCCGCGAGGCGCAGATCGTGATGCTGCGGAATGCGATTACAGAGGGTCTTAGCACCTACAAAGTGCCAATGACAGCAAGGATTGTAGAAGCACTCGCCGCCACCGCCGACCTTGAGAACGTGCGACTGTGCGAGAAGGAGCCTGTCACGACTTGGTACGGGGAAAATGGAGAGTACAAGTTTCCACTCTACCGCGCACGGGAGCCGACGAAATGACCGAGCAAAAACCAGAAGCAGTGCTTACGTTCAGGCTAAAGACAAAGGGCGGAACACTGTCAGGGACGATTGGAGTGACACTTGAACAGTGGAAAAGTGCATTCAAAATACTGATGCCACCAAAGGAAAGCCACGCCGCCACCGATGACCTGAAGGAGAAAGGGAAATGAGTAGTGAAAACGCACTTCTACCAAGAGTATGGGAACTTGAG
>OFRB01000393.1_pt1 | contig 10292 bp, 24 predicted proteins | sample 1543021 | NCBI WGS metagenome assembly OFRB01 (sample SAMN07774230, study PRJEB24372) | wastewater metagenome | isolation source: Exp Tend CN 0WW | collected 2016-02
ATAAATAAATTCAACTTTGCCCAAATGTTTAACAATAGCAAGGGCAAAACTTCGCCAATGATTTTAATAGCGTTTTTAAGCGGTGTTATTGGTTGCTTTACGTTTGCTAGTTGTGCGATTATTATGTATTTTTTGGTGGTGTACGAAGCTAAAAACGATGTAACAACTATACTTAATTCGGTATTAATGCAAAGCGTGGCAATGGTTACACTTTCGCTCGGGGCTTTAGCTACTCGCAGATTTACTAAGGATAAAGAAATTGAGCAGAATTTGTAAAGTTTGGATTATGTGCTTATTTTTGAGGCATTAAATAACCAAAACCAAACGAAATGAATACACCTTATGTAAAACAATTTAATGAATTGGGAGAATGTGCAAACCCAATAACCCAATCAGCACCTTATTTAAACATTTATAAAAACCGTTCGGAGCGTAGATATATTGCGCCACGTTTCGTTAATAATCGTGGTCATATCCAACTTGTTATTTTGCCAAATTGCAAATACTCAAAACAAGTTCAAACGGTATTTTGCAAAAATACTAACAAAGAAAAACAAATATTTCACTACGTTTTAAAGAAATAGACAATCTTCTCTCGATTGATAATTAAGCCACTTTAATCGGTGGCTTTTTTGTTTTGTGGAATTTTGTATTTTTGTGGAAACTAAACGAACTATGAAAGCACAAGCACCAACCTACGCACCCGAACCAAACGTAGTTACAGCCGATAAAATGGCTTTAATGGATATGCTAAAGTTACTCGAAAAGGACGTACGCAAAACAGAGAAAGCGAGTGAGAAATTTCAAAAGACTTGCGATAGTCTTGGCTTTATATTTGAATTTTAAGTTATGAAACAAGACCAAAAGACATTAGAGCGTATTGAGTTACTTCACCCATCGGTAAGGAACGAAGCTAAAGAAATCTATGCTGAAATATGCGAACGTCTAAACGGTAAAACACTTTGCCGATTTGCTTTTACGCTTCGCACGTTTGCCGAACAAGACGCATTGTACGCACAAGGCAGGACCAGTGCAGGTCCTAAAGTCACAAATGCTAAAGGTGGGCAATCGTGGCACAATTACGGATTAGCTATTGACATTGTACTATTGCAAGATAAAGACGGCAACGGTACACACGAAACTGCTTCATGGGATAATAAGATTGACTTTGACGGTGACGGGGTGGCTGATTGGTTGGAGGTTGTTTATGTGTTCAAATTGTACGGTTGGGATTGGGGCGGTGATTGGCGTTCATTTCGTGATACGCCACATTTTCAAAAGACTTTTGGCTTAACTATTGCGGAAGCAAAGACAAGATTTGAAACTAAGCAGTTAATGAGTGGCACTAATTACATCCGGCTATGAACCCATTTAAACAACACCCTTACTTAGTAGCGGTTTTCGCTTTATTCTTCATTATGCTGATATTGTTTAGCCTTAGCTATTGCGGTGGGCAAACGGACGCTAAATACGATAACAGCGTAGTTATATCCAAAGAACAAATGGAATACTTTAAAAGCCTCGAAAAGAAGCTAAAAGAAGTAGATAGTAAAACCGTTAAAGCGGTTGAACGTGCAAACGAATTAGAACAAAAATTTGAAATAAAATCTTACCAATATGACAGCCTCCGTAAAGCAAAAATTATTATTCCTACTCGTAACTTTGATGTTTACGATGATAGCCTTGTCCGTATTTGGACAAACCAAAACAAAGAGTGATAGTATATTAGTAAGCCGTTTTGATCTAATTAAACAAATCGAACTTAATGACAAACGCAAAGCGCAATGGGATTACTGCGTAGAAACGATTACAAAGGCGGATAGCGTAGTATTTGCTTCACGTAGATACATTGCCTCACTAGATACCGTTATCGCCTTAAAAGACGAAACAATAAGCCTACTGACTTTAGCCAAAGACATTGCTATTGATAACCGAAACGAATTAAAAAAGCAACTGAAGCTACAAAAGAGGAAAACATTAATAAAGTCGCTTGGGTGGGGCGTTGGTGGTGTAGGTTTGGGCGTTATTTTGGGCGTCACTACGGTTATTTTAGCCAAATAATTATTTTTTTTAAGGTATTTTTTTAGTCGTTTTTCATTGTGTAATTGCTTTTTGCTCAAAAAAAAGTTTAAAAAAAGTTTAAAAAAAGTTTTTTAATACAATAAACCTTTTTAGATTTGCATATCGAAATTAAGTAACCAACTAAAAAAACAACCTATGACAACTGCAACAATCTACAAAACAAAAAAAGTAAACTCAATCAACACTATTACTTGCGAAATCGAAGAAGCTTTTATGAATAATTTTTCAGTATTAGTTTATGATGAAGAAGGTGGTGTATTTATTGAAAAATTTGCTGATACATATTTAAAGGCTACCGAAGTTGCTGACAAATTATTTTTAAGCGTATGCAAAAAATACTAAGATAAGAAGAAAACAAGGGGAGAGGCATCCTATCAACCTCATAAACCCAAACCAACCAACTATGAGCCAACTACAATCAAGGCGTGACCGAGTGCAACGCCTAACCAACCAAGCGTTAAAAGACAAAATGCACCACAAGTATATGCAAGGGGTGTATTTACTTAACCAAATCGCACAACGAGAACTTCAACTATTTTCTAACCGTATAAACAAACTACAACATGGAAACTAAGCACACAAAAGGCGAATGGGAAGTAGCTAACAAAAACGAGCAAAAAAAATGGTTTAATATATCTTCACCTAGCGGAATAATAGCAAGGTCTTTTTATGGTGAATTAGAGCCGATTGTCTATGACTATGAAGCGGAAGCCAACGCCAAACTAATTGCAGCAGCACCCGATTTGTTGGAGGCGTTACAATCAGCACTACCCTATTTGCACAAAGAAACTAGAATTAAGGCTGAACAAGCTATTAAAAAAGCAACCGAATAACTAACCTTAAAATAAAAACAATGCTAACTAACAAACAACTTAAAGACCTTTGGACAGACCTAACAAAGTATAATGTAACCATCGCACAAGTAGCGGAAAAACTAGGTGTGAGCGAAACAGCCGTGTATAACATTTTGAACGGTAAAACAAAGAAAGCGCACGAAGCAATAAAGCTAATGATTGAAATGCGTAACACAGCGAAACAAGATTGGTTAAACTTTTTAAACTCAACGAAATGATCATGACCATACAAGCATATTCTTACCTGCGCAATCGCAGCAAAGAAGAAAACGAAACGGCACAACGCTACTTTGAGAGCCGGATATTACTAGCCAATCGTAAACGTACTGCAATTCCTTGGCTACCAGAAGCACTCCCAATGATGGAGCAAGGTGCTAGTACTGCCAAAGAAATATTAGCTAACTTTAGAAAATCGTACAAATGAAAACTATCCTGCACATCGTAAAGAATTGGAACGAGGTTAACCCAGTAGTTCAGCTACTAACCTATACAGCACTAACAAGCGGAGCGATTATCCTACTTTGTTTGATTAAGGGGTAATAAAAAAGGGGAGTAACCAACTCCCCAAATTTTAAACCAACTTGCCCTATGAAAAGCATAAGCAAAATTATTAATTTTAACCAACAAACCAAAACTATGAGCAAGGCCACAGGATTATTTTTTACGCTATTATTAGCGGCTAATTGCGCCACTATGATTTTAATGGTAACAACTGATGAGCCATTTTATTTCAAGTATATTCACTTGGTTTTAGCCATCATATCTGCTATACTTGCAAACTTTATTTTTAACCAATCACATAAAGACTAATAAAACCTATGAAATCATTTGAAATCGAATTAAACTCCACCATCTATTCGGGATGGTACGAAGTAGCCGAAAAGCAACTATTTCTCCACAACGTCACAAAGCGATTATCAGACGAGAAAGACCACGAAGTAAAGCAGAAAGCGGAACTTAGGCAAGTCGAAGAAGCACTAGAGGACAGCAATGCAAGCGATGAGATTAACGAAGAACGGGAGCGCATATTCTTTGTTGTGAACGGTAGAATGCCATTAAGTGAGTATGATTGTTGACGCTAGGCAGCCTTGCTTAGTGCGGATTTGAAAGTTAAACAACCTTAGAAAATAAAATTATGAATATAAATAAAACACAGTCAGAACCAGTCAGCCCCGCATTGAGCAAGGGTGCTGTTATAGCCCGTTTATCTTTATTCTCAACAGGTTTCATTCAGGTTTTCTTTGTTGCTGTCAACACCTATTTTATTGCAAATGAATTGTACTTCGGTGTTTTAATAGCTGCTTTTATGATTAGTCTGGTTTGGTCTTTCAACGTTAAAAAGGTTGCATTCGGGTCAACAACTGACAGGGTTGTCTATGCTTTCGGTGCTACTTGTGGGAGCCTTGTCGGGCTGTGGTCAAGCTCATTTATCGCTTCGGTCTTAAATGGGCTATAACGGTTTGCGGCTTTGCGAAGCGGTGGACTTTGAAAAACAAATGTTGAATTTAAAACTAAAGATAAAATGAAAAACAAAAGTACAGAATTAGCACAGAACCCACCGTTTTGCCAAACCGATGTTAGCGGTTCGTTGCTTGCGGCTGGTAAATTAGCACTTGCAGCAAGATTAGTGACAACTGCTAATGCAAAGAATTTAAGTCAAAGGATTGAGCAAATGGAAGCCGCTTTAGATGCTTATGATAACGAGATACTTTCTTTAAGCAATGACCGCTAACGGCATCTGCTTTGCGAAGTGGCGGCACTTGAAATACAGTCGCTTCAATTTTATTCACAAGCTAAATAGAAATTCAAATGCTAAAATTTATTACGTCAAGCCGCCATTTTGTAAGCACCTTGTTAGCGGCTGTTGCATCTTGGGTTAAAGCTAATAGAACAGCAAAACCTTTTGATATTTACAAGGAGCAGATTTGTTCAAAAAAAGAAGCAGATGGATATTGGTTGGCAGATGATGGATACATCTACTACGGAAATCGTTGGTTAGTGTTTTTCAAATCTGCTCAAAATAGTTGGTGGCTGTCACGCAATAGCCGCTAACTCTTAGATATGTGCAACTTTGCCCACTAAAATAAAATTGATTATGAATGTTTTATGTAGTTACAAAGCTAAATGGAGGCACAAGCTTTTCAATCATTATGTTTGGACTGAATGTAAAAAGTTGATTAACTCTAAAACGGGTAAAGAAATTAAGAAAACGATTAATGGGGGCAAAGCAGGATATTACATTAATCGTGATTTTAAGAGCCTAGATGAACTCAAAAACCAAATCGAATTAATCCAAAAAGATTTTTGTCCGTTCTAAAAATAATCTTTAAAAAAACTTTGATTTTAATTTATTTTACTAAATTTGCACCACTAAACCAACCAACTATGAACAAGCTACAAATCATTCAAGACATCTTAGGTGATAATTACACACCTATCGCAACCTTTTCTGGGGAAAAAGAATTTTACTGCGCCAAACCACGTGGGCGAGGATGGTTATCATCTTATACTTTAGATGAAGTCATTTCACGTGCAAATGCTTACAATGTCCGAGTAGCAGTTGATTTATTTCTAGGGCAAATTGATTTTTTTTTCTTTAATAACTAAACCCATAAACAAATGAAAATTATCACAGCACAAATCGACTTGTCTAAAATTGATAAGTCCCGAATAGTAAAGACTGACAAAAGCGGTCAACCGTTTAAAAATGGCCAACAATTTTATGATGTGACCATTATCTTAAATGATGAAGCCGACAAATTTGGTCAAGACGTATCAATATCAAACGGTCAAACCAAAGAAGAGCGAGAAGCCAAAGCAAAGCGCACATTTATTGGTAACGGTAAAACCGTATTCAGTAAAGAACCAGAACAAAAAGAAACTCCGGCAAGTAACCAAACATCATCTGGCAGTGCGTCTGATGATGATTTACTACCCTTTTAATTAACCAACCAAACCAAATAAACCTATGGAATTAGTAAAGCACGAAGTGCCAAAACTTCAAGACCTTTTAGCAGACAGCGAGGACACCCAAAGACAAACACAACTAACCGTTATTTTGAACCAAGAGCCACCTCAAAAGTGGCTTTTGGAACACCCTATGGCAAAGATACCTTATTTGCCTATTAGCCGTGTCGAATACCTTTTAACCAAGATTTACGGACGTTGGAACGTAGAAGTGAAAGACGTTAAAGTTTTGGCGAATAGCGTATGCGTAACCGTTCGATTGTACGTTACAAACCCATTAACAGGGCAAGTAGAGTTTAATGATGGAGTTGGCGCAGCACCTATTCAAACTGATAGCGGAAAGGGCGCAATGGATTGGAACTTCGCAAAGTCAAGCGGTGTTCAGATTGCAGCACCTGCGGCTGAAACCTACGCAATAAAGGACGCAGCCGAAAAATTTGGTAAAATATTTGGGCGTGATTTGGGGCGCAAACAGACTATGGATTATGCCACATTGTTAACTAAGCAAACTCCAAAGCTAACTTACTCGGATTTGTGGGAGTTGTACCAAATGAAGAAGTCAGTAATGCTACCGTCTGAAATTAAAGCAGCCGAACGAATTTTAGACAAATCAAACCCAGAAGAAAAATCTTTCGCCACACTTCAAAAAATCCTAGCTGAAAAATGAGAAACGGTAGATTTACAAGTAGTGAGATTGTAGCACTAACAACCAACGGCAAAGCCAAAGATACTTTTGGCAAACCTGCGCTAACCTACATTAAGCAAAAGAAATGGGAGCGCAATTTAGGACGATCAATAGATAACGAAACATTTAGCCGTCCTTTAGCGTGGGGCAAACTTTGCGAGATATTCGTATTACAGCACATGGGGTTAATCGAATGCACTCCGTTAATGGATGAGCCAAAACAACACCCGACTATTGAATATTGGGCAGGTTCACCGGATGCAATTAATAACGACTTAGATGCAGTTGTTGAATTAAAATGTCCTCAAACATTAGCTTCGTTTTGTGGATTAGTTGAACCGATTATAAACGGGTTAAGCGGGATTGAAGCCATTAATTACATCCGTGATAATCACAATGACGGTGAAAAATACTATTGGCAGATAGTGAGCAACGCAATTATAACTGGCAAACCCAAAGGCGAACTGATTATATTTTGCCCATATCAAAGCCAATTAGATGAACTCCGAATGTTAGCGCAAAATATGCCTAGTGATATGCTAAGTCACTACTATTGGATTGCTAACAGCATGGATAACGAACTGCCATACCTTTTAGACGGTGGCAAGTATAAAAACCTTAATCGCATTGTGTTTGATGTGCCGGATGATGATATTGCATTTTTGACCGATAGAGTATTAAAAGCAGGCGAATTGTTATGAGCTACCGTAGAGATTTCACCAAGCCATTCAGTGCCGAACTAATCGCAAATAAAAAAGCCTTTGAAATGCGAAAACTAGGCGTAGAATGGGAAGAAATACGCAAAACCATTAACATGGGGTTTGAAGAACTAAGACACATTATTGCTAACTATAACCAAATAAACCAAGCCAAACAAAATGACAGAGCAACAAGAACAACTACTTAACCAACTAACAGCGTCAATCTTTAGACAGCTATACTATTCTAAAATGCTAAATATCGAGCACGAATACTACCTTAAACTAACCGGTAATAGCGGAGTTAAAAACGTCTTACACCGGTTAAAAACAGCGTACACAACTGGCGTTACTCAATTACTTTCCTACGTTGGAATTGAAAGCCAAAAGGTGATCCGTGAAGAAATCGAACGCAGCGATGAAAAAATACGGGCGGTCACTTCAATTAACGAGCGTTTGTTTTTCTTGCCAACTGAAAAGGTTTTGGAACTTGAGAAAGACTTTACGGACTTAATTAAAGTAAAATATTAATTAAAGAAAGTTTTTAAATTCAGTAAAAAAGATTAAATTTGCCTTGCGAAAATTAAACGAACAATGATTAATTCATTAAAAGACATTAGCCCTTTGTGGGTATTTGATAAGGCTGGAGTGTTCGCTCCTTTCGCACCTTTGACGATACCCACAAGGGGCGAACTTTTTATATGAACATACTAGAAACAGAAATTGAAGATTTGGTTTTCAAAACTTCAAACACTAAGCTATCCCAAAGGGGATTAATACTAAAAGGTAAAAAGTTAAGGCAAGTAAATTTAGGCAGCTATGGAATAGCTGATATAGTTTGCATTAACCCAACTTGGGGTGGATTTGGATTTGGTAAAAATTTAAACATACAAGTTATTGAATTGAAAAAAGAAGCAATAACAGAACAAACTTTGATGCAAGCCGGAAGATATTGTACAGCAATTAAAAGACTGTTGATGTCTAAACTAAATGTAAAAAGCTATGAAATGGAAATTGAAATAGTTTTAATTGGCAAGTCAGTAAATACATCATCTGATTTTTGTTACTTAATTGACTTTATACCAAACTTACAAGTTTATACTTATTCTATTGATTTGGATAAAGGCGTTTTATTTACTAGACAGAAAGGTTATATGATGTCAAATGAAATGCTACCAAGTCCAAAGCCTTATTTGGGTTTGTACAAGTCGCTTTATAGTTCATTTTTACAAAACAGAAGCAATGACTAAAGACCCAGCAGTTTTATTTTACATCGACACTTGGTTATCTGCAACTGCGGAAATGGATAGTGATGTTCGTGGTTGGTATCTTAATTTGATACTTCACAACTATGACAAAAAAAGTCTACCAAATGATATTGAAAAGTTAGCCGTTTTAGCCGGAGTAAAGTTTTCAGAGTTTGAAAGATTTAAGCAAATGTATAAGCAAGTGCTTATTCAAAAGTTTGAGCAAAACGAAAGCGGACGCTTGGAAAATGCTTATGCAAAGAAAATTTTGCAAGGTCGTGAGCAGTTCAAAGATAAGCGTTCAAGGTCTGGGAGTATAGGTGCAGTAATAAAACAAGCCAAAAGCATTAATGGCTTTACAGACAAGTACTTAGTAAGATTAAAAGATGAACTTTTTTTAATGACTGATGAAAATATAGATAAGCATAAAGACAAGCATTTGCTTAAGCACTTGCTTAAGCTATATATAAATGAAAATGAAAATGAAAATAAAGATTTAGTTTTACTTAATCTAAATAAAGGAGAAAATGATGAAATTGATTACAGATCCGTTCATTTAGAATTTGCAGACCGATTACTTTTAAACGATTTGGAATGCCAAGCGATATTTGAAGTTAGCGAAAAACGAGTTACTTTTGAATTGTTAAATACTTTTGTTGCACATTTGACAAATCAAACCAAAGTTTATAATCACTACTCCGAGTTTAAAAAACACTTCTCGAACTGGATGCGAAAACACGAACCAGCAAAAGAAAACAAATCAAAGGTTGATGCTTACCTCGAAAACAATTTAGCAGCTAAAAAATTATTAGGGATATGACAAACGAAATAGCAACATACAAACCGAGTGCAATGGCTTTAGCTTTAAAGTCGGAGCGAGTTATTGACTTACCAGAAAATATAGCTAAGTCTAAATTAATGGACATAGTAAGCAAAACGGAGTTTGAATTAGGTTACAAACCGAGTGACGCAAAACAAATGGCAATGACTTGCAATTTGCTTTTGGAGGAAATAAAAACCGAGTTCAAAGCAATTAGGATAGACGAACTGCCGATTGCATTTAAAAAAGGCGCACGTGGCGAATATGGCGAGTTTTTTGGTTTAAGTGTTGTGACATTCAATAAATGGCTAAACGGCTACCAAGTAAGCGAACAAAGGCGTGAGGCGTTAAAGTCTATTCGTGATGCCGAACCAGTAACCGTTAAACACCCATCCAAAGCGGAGGCATTAAAAATGTTTCTTGAAATGTGGGTGCGAAGATATACCGAGTACAAAAAAAGCGGAGTGATTAAATTCGATACGCCATTTAGAGACTATCGGATATTGTGGGAGAATGGATTAATTAACCATGACCAGTCCGAGCGTGAAATGTTTATCGAACAAGCTAAATTTGAATTTACAAAGGACTTTGAAAAGAACCGCAAAGGATTTGCGCTAACTAACAAAGTGATTTACTTTAAAAATAAATCAATAGTTGAACGGATAGATGGCGAGGACTTAACCGTTGATGATGAGCCGGAGATTATTAACCTAGCTTGTGAGTTGGCAATTAAAGACTATTTCACAACCTGCAATGATTTTGAGGATAAAGTAAATAAGATTATAAACCCATGAAGCACCACGAAAGCAAACTCCAAATTGAAGTTGTAAAATGGTTTCGGCTGCAATATCCAAAGCTGACTTTATTCAGCGTTCCAAACGGATCTAAACGAAATATCGTAACCGCCACTATTTTAAAACGTGAGGGCGCACTTGCCGG
>OFRB01000395.1_pt1 | contig 10207 bp, 23 predicted proteins | sample 1543021 | NCBI WGS metagenome assembly OFRB01 (sample SAMN07774230, study PRJEB24372) | wastewater metagenome | isolation source: Exp Tend CN 0WW | collected 2016-02
AAAGAGCCGCCGCCATGCAAGCCGGTACAACTCACGCGCTGGCTGTCCCGCCCCAACTCCCCGGCGCTGACTGAGTGATCTGATACGACAACGCATGTTTATTTCACAACACGTTGATATATCGCGCTTTTCACGTTTTTTTGACCTTTTCAATTGACAGATAACACCTATACATGTTACACTCACTCTCAATTACACTCACTTTTCAGGAGGTCAAAAACATGGCAAAAACGAAGGCATCACAGAAACTGCAACCGTGGTCGAAGTATATCCTTGAAAACATTCCGATATATCCCAATTTCGCCTCCCTGTTCTATTTAGTCGATCGGGTGAAAGAGCATCCTGTCTTCTCGGCGATGCACATCGCGACCCCTCATGGGCTGGCCCTTCATATGGTCGTCCTGGTGAAGCGCCAACGTGTCATGCGGATCGCCATGGGCGAATTCTCACGCCCGAATCACCCGTCACAACTCGCCCGCTCATGGACCCGAGTCTCGCCAGGGGTACGCGCCGCACGCATCGCGGAAGCCCAAGCACGACGCGCTGCGGCCAAAGCGACCCGGGCAGAGATCCAAAGCGCCTTGCAAGCCTCGCGTGACGCCCTCAAATATAATTTGACGAACCCTCTTGACAACTAAACACCACACTGTGGTATATTCCAAACCATGCACTGGATCTCGCCACAAGTCGATCGCCTCATCCTCAAGTTCGGCACGATCGCGGACATGTCGAACGCGCTGCGCGTGGTCGTGCCCGCGTACCCGTACATCTCATGGTCGAAGAATGCGATCGCCCACTGGCGCCGCCCGTACGCCTTGCGCGCCGGCAACGGCGGGCGTATCCCGAGTTATTGTGTGCGCGCCGTCCTGCACGCCGCGCGGTTGCACGGCATCATCGTGACAGCAGAAGAACTCTTTGATATGGAGCTCGTGCCCTACGCCCAACTCGTGCGCGGCCGACGCCGAGGCCAAAGAAGCTCGGCGAAGGCGCGAGCGCGATCGACGCGGCGGAAATACAGGCGCCGAAAGCGGACGCGAAGTACCCTAAGTAACCTGACAGATCGAGGAGGGGGCGCGTGATGGGTGACGTGACGATTAAAAATGCAGTGATTACGTCGGCTCGGTTGTCGTCTGACGATCATGGATGCCTGAGTGCGTGGTTGAGGCTGGACTATGGCGGTTGCGGGCAGGGGTTTGGTGGATGGGCGCTGTACCTACCAAAGTGCTTTGCGCATCACGAGACGAAATCGTTTGCCGGGCATTTTATCTGGCGGGTGATGGAGATTGCTGGCGTGACAGAATGGCACCAGCTGACAGGGAAAACCATTCGCGTCAAGGCGTCATTCTCGCACGTGGAAGCCATCGGGCATATCGTGAAAGAGGATTGGTTTGAACCGGCAAATGATTTCGCAGAGGTCGCGCCATGACGCGCCAGGGGTGGGCGGATAAAATAGCGAATAAAGCCTTCCTGAAGGCTGGGGGTGCCCTATTTAACGGTGACGTACAGCCCCTCCTCCTTGCTGAACACCGGCGGGCCGTGCGGGTGGTCAAGCAGGAGATCAAGTGGCAGGCAGCCCGAATCGCTGAGGAGCAACAGGCGCACAACGCGGACGGCGAGGCCATACACAATTACGCGCTGCTGGTCGCGCACGACATCCTCGCCGCGTTGCAGAAAGGCCGCACATAATGACCTGGACGCGCAACGCCCCCAAAGTTGCGGGGTGGTATTGGTGGCGAAAAAGCAAGCATGACGAGCCTGGGATTGTGCTGGTCTACAAGTTTGAGGGCATCTTGATGAACAGTGGGAAGGGAGGCGAATGGTCCTCCACGCCGATTGCGAGGCCGAGGGAAATGGAATAATGGCACGAAAAGCTAAGCCAAAGTCAGAGCCTATTCAGTTCATTACTTGCCTGGAATGCGGAAACGAACAAGCCGATATGGGCAGGAATGTTTTATGCGAGCAATGCGATGCGCCGATGCCTGATGCACCACCAGCAGAACGGGAGGGGTGAGATGCGAAATAGGATGGATGTAATTGACAGATTTGAACATGATCCGGCATTCAGATCATTGGTTGACCTCATGACCCATTGGTTATTAGGCCATCCAGACTTTACCCCAACAGAATTGAGAGAGGCAGCGATGTGTGCCGCATCTCGGGTTGAGGCAATGACCGTTCGTAGGCGCTATGTATTCGACAAGGACGGAACATTTCTTCACATGGAGAGCGAACGAGGCCAGCCATGAGCGGGAGCAAGGGGCTAAAACGCTATAACGGCGTGGAGCAGGACGATGAGGGGGCCTACGTGTACTACGATGAGCACATTGCCGCCCTGCGACGCGCCAAGGCGGAGGTGTGGCGGGAGGCGGCAACGCACGTTCTGACATGTATGCATGCAGTAGATGCTGCAAACGATTTCGACGCCCGCGCCGCACAGATCGAGGAGGGGGAGCAGCATGAGTGAAACATTAGCACTTATCGCAACGCTGGCGCTCTATAGTGGGGCTAGTGGATTTGTAGGGGGCTTAATTGTCGGCCTAGTTGTAGCCTGGTCACGATGATAGCCGAGAGGGCCAGCACAGATCGAGGAGGGGAGTGATGGCAGTTATCCCGATGTTTCGTTGTAATTTGTGCCAGCAAGAGCACAGACCGGGCGAATACTGGTGGAACAATGCAAACGGCGGAACATTCACTGTCTGTCGTGATGGAATCAATGGAGTCTGCAAATGGGACCACCTCTGCCCAGCTTGTCGAAGTGAATTATGTGAGGCAGTTGGTAGAGTGATTGATAGCAGAAAGCCTAAAGAGTAACCTGACACGAAAGGCGGCGGGGATGGAACGGTATAACATAACGGTTAAGGACAACCCGTTTGACGGGTGCCCGTATGCAGACATGGTTGTGAGCGATGACGGGGCGTACATGCGCTACGATGACGCCCAACGTGCTCTCGATGCGGAGCGGGAGAAGGCTAAACAGTTAGATCGCACCCTTGCCGACGTTTATCAGCAGCGTGATGGGTTGCAGGCGCAGCTTCGGCAGGTGGAGGAGGCGTTACAGGAACGTAAGGAGTTTATTGCAGATTGTGACACCGCTTTAGACCGTATCCAGGCACCGCGCACAAATGAGGGACAAGAGGAATTGGTGTCAACGTGGAGACGAATTGAGCTGCTTGGCAAACTCCTGTATCAGTATAGGCAAGAGCTAGAACGATCAGCCGCCACCCTGGCCGCCCAGGACGCGGGGAAGGTCAGTACCAGCATCATCGGCAAGCAGGTACCACCATCACAATGGGACAAGAATGCAGAGGTACGTGGCGATATTAGCTAACGCGCCACACCCCACGGAGGAACGATCATGAGCGAGGTACGAGTCTATGACGCACCAAGCGACCTAGTCGGTAGGTGGGTACGAGAAACTGATATGCAGGCCCTTCGCGCCGAGAATGCGCGGCTGCGGCGCGGTCTGGAGAATTGTCACATGTTGGCGAGACGTATCGTGGCAAGCAAATCAGCTTTCTTCAAAATTGACTCGGCGCATCACATAATCAGAATGTGCGAGGAAGCAGGAGTCACCAGCGTGAAAGGTGTACTGAGGGACGCCGCCTTGCAGCCGGAGAGGGTGAAGATGACGCCAGCGGGCAGCGGTGCGGATATGTGTGAGGAAGAGCGCCAGGTCTGGCGCCAACTCGTCAAGCAGGCGAATCGCTACGGGCACGAGGGCAAGCGTGTCATCGACGTAGACGTATTCTGCCCGACAACAGCGGCCAGTGATTGGAGGCCCTTGTTGATCTTGGATAACGGCCCACGAACCGCAACAGAGGAATGGTGAAGCATGGCAAGCGAAATAACCCAGCGGCAACGGGCGGAGGCGCTATATGGGAGTTTAACCCGCACGCAAGGGGTTGAGGTAGATGCCTGAATCACGAGACTGCTTTACGCTATGTAGTTGTTTCGGTGAAGGGTTGCGACTCGTCTATTGGGATGACGACAAGGATTTCTATGTGTCGATGTGGAAAGATCGTGGCGATGGACGGACCTGTTGGCGTCAGCGATTTCGGCACATCTGGCGTATTCTGACGAAGGGTGAGCCGTGGGATGATGAGATTGTTTTGCATATGGAGGAGGCCAAGAAGCTGGCTCAGTTTATTCACGACCAAGCCACACGCGAGGGGAGGGAGGGTGAATTATGATGAGAATTGACCTCTCACCTAAAATCAAGGACGATGGCGGCTATGGCGAACACTTCTAGCGTCCCCCCCAAAAAAATCACCCCCCGCCACCACCAGCTCGCGGCGTTCAAAGCGATGGGCCTCCCCAACGCCATCATCGAGGAGCGCACTGGGTACACCCAGTCGAGGATCAGCGTGCTGCTGAGTGACCCTCGCATTGCTGACCTCGTGGTGGAGTACCGCAACCAATTCCTCACCGGCCAGCTCGCCGACCAATCCCAACGCCTCACCCAAGAGTTGGGCAAAACCATCGACAAGGTGCTGGCCTGGCGCGACGACGTGGACCCCACCGCCAGCTTGCGGGCCTGCGATATGATTCTGGCGAGGGCCATGCCCGCGGTGAGTAAGCATGTGGAGGATCGCACCGTTCGCATCATCCTCGAAAAGCACGAAATCAGCCGCATTGAGGAAGCCGACCGCGAAATGGAAATTGTGAATGCTCAAATTCAAGACCCCGACGCCTGAGCCACCCCCCGAGCCCGCCACCATCGAGCAAGCGATTGATCAAGGGCGTGATGAGATCATTGTCGACGCCAAAGGCCACGTCCGCCAAGCCGGGACAATGACCGGCGAAGGCGCCCTCGTCGCCGGCATGAAGGGCAAAGCCGAACGCTCCCTCTACTATTTCTGGAAATACATCCTCGCCCTCAATCGCGAAAACATCCTCGACCCGCACCTCCATGGGTGGTTTTGCAACTTCCTCCAGCGCACCCCACCCTACCGCAAAATGGCCCTCATGCCGCGCGGTCACCTCAAATCCACCTGTGTCAGCGAATGTCTCCCGATGCACATCCTCCTCCAACCCCGCGAGCACAATGTCTACTGGCCGGGGATGGATGGCAGCGAAATGAGAATACTCCTTATTGGAGAGAAGCAGGAACTCATGTCCGCCCATCTCAGGTGGATCGAAACCCAATTCACCAACAACAAACTGGTCCGCGCCTTCTGGTCGCACCGGCTGTGGGAGAACCCCAAACGTGACGCCAAAACCTGGAATGCGATCGAGATGCAGCTTCCGCGTGCTGCTACCAACGATTACGCAGACCCCTCTATCAGAGTTATTGGCGTTGGTGGCGCAATCACTGGCGCCCACCCTAACGTCCTCATCAAAGATGACCTTGTTTCGATCGAAGCAGCCAATTCACCCGTTGTCATGCAGACCGCTATTGACTATCACATTTCCAGCCGCGCCCTCCTTGCCCCCAACGAAGATCGAGGTTTGGAGTTCATCATCGGCACCCGATGGGCCGTGCGCGATCTGTATGAGCACATCCAATCCACCGACCCCACCGTCGCCGTCAAAATCCGCTCGATCATCGAAAACAACGAGCCGATCTGGAAGGGCAAAGTCACGCGCGAGTATGTAGACGCCCTCCGCAAAGAGTACGGCGCCATGTTCTACCTCCTCTACATGAACTCCGCCGCCGACCCCGAACTCACCGATTTCCACGAGAAGGATTTTCGGTACTACCAATTGGAAGGCGATGAGGTGGTGTTCGAGGAGGACGGGCGGGATGTGGTGCTCCTTGAACGCACTCAGCCGCGAGTCGAATTGGAGGCGCCCCCACCTGACATCCGCGGGAAGATACTTACGGATCAACTCCTAGGTGAATTACACGAGCTACGGCGTGGATGGAGGTTCCGGTCGTGAGAGTCAAACTAGAAATACTCGATATTTACAGTTTTTTGGACCCCGCAGGAAAGAAGCAGGGCACCGACAAGCTGAAAAAGGTCCGCGCAAATACCGCACTCGTCACGATAGGTGTCGACCCGTTACAAAGAGTCATCGTACTTGAAGCGTGGAGAGCCAAAACTTCCGCTGCGGCTACAACGAGGCAGGTATTTGATACGAATGATCGCTGGCACCCCAAAATGTTCGGGTGCGAAGCCAACGCGATGCAGGAACTCTATGCCGACATGCTCCTCCTCGAAGCCCAGCGCCAAAACATCCGTATCAACCTGGTCCCCATCACCCAACCCACCAACGTTGATAAACATTGGAGGATCCGCACTGTCCTCAACCCACTCTTTAATCACGGCCGTCTATTCTTGTTACCCAACCAACACGACCTCCACCGCGAGTTGACCTCTTTCCCCATGTCTCCCCTCGTCGACCTCGTAGACGCCCTCGCCTCGGCGTGCGCCATGATCCCCCCCAAACCCAAACCCCCCGCTGAAAGTGCGGATGAGGCGGCTGAAGTCGCCAAATACCTCCGCGACCGAGGGGTGGCGCCTCACATCATTCACCAACGTGTCGCCGCGATCCGTGGTGAGGGTGCCGGCTCGCCCGTTGACCTCTTCCGCCCCTTACGTTAATATCTACCTAGGTATCCTTACCCAACCCTTACTCTATTGGAGGACTCTCCCATGTCCAACGACAAAGCCGACGGCCTCAACCGTGCCAGCTCGATCGAAACCAACCCGTACAAGCACTCCACCTCCGGCGCACCGTGGTCCAAAAAGAACGATGGCAGCAAATCCACGACCGGCGGCCCGACCTCTGGCGGCAAAATCAAGCGCTAAGGAGCGTGCATGGTTACCCGTAAGCAGTTGCACGCCTTCCAGCGCAACGAGATCACCCTCATCCTCGCCAATGGCAGCACGCTCAAAATTCCTGCCATGAACGTCGTGGCGGCGCTGCTCAACGTCATCACCCCTGAGCAGCGCCGCAAAGTCCTCGAACAGTGCGTGGGCCACAACGACGCCCCGCTCGTGCTAGGGCAGACGATTGATGTCCCGGCCACTCTCCCGAAAGGATTCACCGATGGCGTCACCACCTTCTAAAGAGACAAAAATAAAATCCGCCGACCCCAAACCGGCCCTCGCGCCCACATTCAAGCCACACTCCCGTATGCAGCGGACCGCCCTGATCCGCAATATCCACACCAAATAACGGCCACCGCCGTGGAGGTTGACGCCCATGCCTTGTATCCACACCCCACGCACTCACATCGAACACGTCAACCTCGCCAATGGGGTCACAACGAACTCGACCTCCGACACCACCAAAGGACTGCCTGAAACCAAAACCTTCTGGGGCGAAGTCGTCGGTACCGGCGCCGTCACCGCCACCATCAAAATATACGGCGCGCGCACCGCCACTGCCACCAATGGGGTTCTCGTCGCCACCATCACCCTCTCTGGCACCACCACCGCCGTCGACGCCGCCACCCCAAGTTTAGCGGTCTATCCCTATTACTACGTCGTATTTGAAAACATCACCGGCACTGGCGCCACCGTCCGCGCGGAGGTATTCTACTAATGCAACTACGTGTATCAGCCACCGCTCTCGCAATCTTACTGAGCGCTCCATTAACGTTCGCCGGCACACTCGCACCTGGCGGCGGCCCGACGACCGGCGTCCTAGACGCAAATAGTAATGTTGGCACGACGCTCGCCACGACCTTGGCGGGCGAGGATGTGACGGCTGATGTGCAGAAGGTGGAATCTCGCTTTAGCAACCTGCCGACTGGGGCGACGACATCCAAGATGTCCGCCGATACGGCCATTAAGAATGCGCCTGGATTCCTAAAGCGGATGACCTGCTGGAGTGACGCCGTGGCCACCGCGGGCAATATTAAGCTGCTCGACAATACGGTGGCTGGTGCGGGGAATGTGCTGCTCGATTTCGATGTGCTGGCCGTCGCCTACCTGCCATTTACGATTGAGTTCGATGTGCCGTTTTCAGTCGGGCTCTATTTCGATGTGACCACCACGGCGGACCTGTTCTGCCAAGTGAGCTACCGATGAACCGGCGAGAGTTTATCGAGCGCATCGTCGTGGTGGGCGGATTGGCGGCTGTGCAGCCGTGGCGGCTCATGCAGATGCTCGGGGCTTCCTCGTGGCACGACGCGCAGCGCACCCTGCTTGACTGGGACCTCGGCGCGGAAGCGGCGGTCATTCCTCGTAACCTCCTGGCGCGAGCTGGAACGACGATTGTGTCCTGGGCCAGTTTGACGGGTTGGGGGGCAGAAGGTGGAGGTTCGGCCTTGGCGGCAGAAACGACCATCACGCCGCCATATGGCGGGCAAGCCGTTAAGCTATCCAATAGCAACGCGGCTGGGACAGGCCAAGCGTCCATCTACACGGCGGGGCCATTCGATTTTTCTGGCGACTCCACGATTGTGGAAGTGCCTGTGTATGTGCCGACGAATCATATAGGCGGCAGCTATGTCGTTCTGTTGGGGAGTGGGGGCGCGTTTACTAGCAACTATACGAAGTCGTGGAACTCGGGCAAGACGTTGAAGGGCTGGAATCTGTTTCGGTTCACCATTTCGGAGTTTTCCAAAACCGGCACCCCTAATCTGAGCGCGATTGACTCCATCCGCATCAAATGTATCGCACCTACCGGTGTTGTCACCTATGCCGTCTTTGGACCCATCACCATCAAGCGGGCGTATCGTCCTTGGATCATGTTGTCTTTTGATGATGGACTGCAAACAGTCTATACCACGGCGAAGCCGTTACTCGATGAACGTGGACTCAAGGCGACCGTGTTCGTGGCCCCGAGTAGCTTATTCGGAGCGACGACATTTTCCCAGGTTCAACTTGATGCGATGTACGCGGCGGGATGGGACATCTCCAGCCATACCTACGATCACGCCCTCCAGCAAACGGGAGGGCTCAGCTCAACACAGAAGCAAGCGGCGATTGTCAATGGATCGGCAGCGTTGGCGAGTTACCCCCGGTCGAATAAGTTTCTCGCATGGCCGGGCGGGGAACATGACGATGAGTCGGTGCAATTTGCCAGTGATGCGGGGATTCTCCTTGGGCGCACCACACAGAATGACCCGTTCCCGCTCTCTGGCGATGGGCTCTATGCCGCGCAACGTGTGCCGGGATGGTCGTTCGATAATTCGGTGCGTTCAGCCGCGCAAGTCGTCACGCAGATGCGGCTCCATATCAATCTGCAACAGTCCGCCATATGGTATGGGCATAACGTGGTGACGCCTGCCGTGCTGTCCACGGATATTTCTGTGGCTGAACTCACGACGATTTTGGATGAAGTTGTGCGGCTGCGTGATTCCAATCTGGCGAGCGTCGGAGTGGTGTCGGAGTTCTATGGATGCCTACAAGGACAACGCCGCCGACGAGCGGCATAACCGGAGGACCTATGCGAGCTCTCATTCTCGGCCTGTGTGCGATCCTCCTGAGTGCGGCGCCGGCCTTCGCGCAACTGTACGGCGGCGGGCAGGATTATATGGGCGGGTGGGGCACGGCAGGCGATCAATCCACGGCTTGGGCCATCACCAACGAATCCGCCTACAACCAGTTTACGCCGCCCGCTCCACCAACTGGCGCACCCGCCGATCTCTATGCTGGATGCTCTGGCGACACCGTGCGGACGGTCCTCGATGAGGCGGACGGTCTCGTACTGTGGGGCGGATTCAAAACGATCGCGCCAGCTGGCCCGTTACTCTGGGACGAAAACGCCCCCTGGTGGGTGACGATCAAGGCGAGGCTGACGGATAAGCGACGAACCGGCTGATGTCGTATTGTCGATTGCGCCTTGAGTAGCGGCAAACTCTACATCTACTTCGCCTAAAGGACTACCTTTTCAGGTTCATGGATTCCAACACCAAGCTTGACCGTGACGGCCACGCAAGCAGGAGGGGGGATGTAATGGTATTAATACGTATACTACTCTGTAGTTTCACTCTCCTTTGTATACCTCATCATGGATACGCACAATGGACAAACGAACCGGCCGGATCTTCGGTCAAGTTGGATTGCAGCTTCAGCAGTACACCGGCAGCCTGCGGCATCCTGGATGCCTATGCGAGTAGCATCCCCTCCAGTGATGCGACTGCGCCCATCTCCCCATCTGGCGTGATCAAGTCGACCATCTTTGCAGGCAATTCTAGTGGCGGCATGCAGCTCAATTATTATCTGCCGCAAGGGAACCGCGAGATGTTCATGGGGATCATATGGCGGACAAACCCAGAATTTCAGGGGCGACCGAATAGCAATAAACTATT
>OFRB01000398.1_pt1 | contig 10186 bp, 10 predicted proteins | sample 1543021 | NCBI WGS metagenome assembly OFRB01 (sample SAMN07774230, study PRJEB24372) | wastewater metagenome | isolation source: Exp Tend CN 0WW | collected 2016-02
TCTCGAGGAAGGCGTTGTTGTTATTGACCGTGCCCGCCGTGGCGTTGTTGCGATTGGTCGAGCTGTTGGTCGCGTATTGGCTGCGGTTGGCGGCGAGGTTGGAGCCGGTGCTCTGGTAGAGGCTGGAAAGCTGGCCCGCCCCCTGCCCTAGCGCTCTGGAGAGCGACCCCGCCGCGCTCAGGCCGACGCCCTGTTGACCGGCGAGCTTGTCGAAGTAGGAGTTGAACGAACTGTCCGCGATGCCTTGGCGACGGTCGGACAGCGCCTTGGCGGCGGCCCCGCTCTCGGTAAGGCCAAGGGCGGCCTGATTGCCCATGACGCCGCGCTCGGCCTCTTGGACCTGGAACTGATAGCCGGTGCTGTCGCGGAAGTTCTTGAACGCCGCCTGTTGACCCGAGGCGTCCTGGCCCGAGATGTTCAGCAGTCGGGCGATGGCATCCCCGGCCTGGGTGCCCTGCTGGATGAAGGGATTGAACATCCCTCGGCTCTCATCCATCACCCCGGTGATCGCCCCGGCGGCCTTGTCGCTATAGGCCGTGATGTCCCCGGCGTTGGCGTCGCGCGTGCCGGCGAAGGTCGCCTCGTTGGCGGTCTGGTTGGCGTTGATCGCCGTCTGATTGGCGTTCTTGATCGCCTCGTTGTCGCGCTGGAGGCTCTGAACCGTCGTCGTCAACTCACCTTGATTGCGCTGGCGGTTGAGGTCGGCGTTGTCCAGATTGGTGACGAGACCACTCTGGATGTAGCTGTTGCCGAGGTCGCGGTTCTGAATGACCTGGCCGAGATAATCGTTGCGCGCCGTCTGATTGTCGGCGCGCTGATCGTTCAGCAGGCCCGTCGTCTGATCGCGGGCGTCGGTGATCAGGCCGGTGTTTTGCTCAAGCTGCTGGCGGATCAACGCCTCATTGGCGGCGCGGTTCTCGCGCTCCAGTTGGGCGTTCTGGGCATTGGCGCTCGCCGCCGCGTCCGCAGCTTGGTTCGACCCACGCGACGACGCCGCAGCGCCGATCAGAGAGGACCCGATAATCGCAGCGGCCATCCAGGGCATGGGCTATCCTTCGTGGTTCTGGAGCGCGGCAAGCCATTGCGCGCGGGTCAGGCTGAAAGCCGTCATGTCGATGAGGCCGGCAGGCGTGGGCCACACCGATGGGAGGGTTTGGCGGCGCTCAAATCCGGCGCGGACGATCAGCTTTTCGGAGCGGGGATTGTCGGTGGAGACCGCAACGAGGACTTCGATGCAGTCGGTGTTCGCAAAGACGTAGGCCAGGGCGTTGGGAAGCTCGGCGCGGGGCTCAGACCCCCAGCCCTCAGGCCGGAAATGGTAGTGCAGCTCGTAAAGCCCCCGCCCTCGGTTGAGGAACACGAAGCCCCCATGCTCACCTTGCAAGGCGACATTGCGGGGATCGGAAACCTCCGGGCGCATGTCGATCTTGGCGGGAGGTCCGAGCCAGGGTCTGACGTCTGGGTGGTTGGCGACTTCGGTCAGGAAGGTCCCGTCGAAGGTCCGGTGGATCAAAGCCCGCCAGCGTCCAGCCGGCTCTCATGGTCGGCAATATCAATGGTGTGCTGGTCGATGATCGGGACGTAGTGGGTCAGCAGGCCGTTCATTTGGCCCGTCAAGGTGGTCAGGGCCGTCGATTGCGCGGTGAGCGTGGCCTGAACGGTTTGAAGGTCGGCCACGGCCTGGGTCAGGGTGGTATCAACCCCGTCTTGCCGGACCTCTTGTTCCTCGACCTTGCTGAAGACGCTATCCAGAAAGCTCTTGAACGCCGCCAGGATGCGGCCACGGTCATCCACGGCGGGGTTGCCCTGAGACCACCTGGGGAGCGTAAACGCCATCAGACAGCCTCGTTCATCTGGGCTTTGCGGACGGTGACATCCACGTCGTCGGTGATGCGGAACTCAAAGGCACGGCCAGGGCGTCGGATCTGGCCCTGCCGGCGCCACACAACGGGCTGGCCGAACTCGCCTTGGCGACCTAGCGGCTCAAGTTGCCAATCGCCCCAGGTGTAACCCCGGTCATCGGAGGCCCGCATGGCGATCATCGGGTCTGACCCCAAGGCGCTAGAGCCTACGGTGCAGTCCAGGATGACGTTGTTGCAGCGAACCGGAGCTTTGGCCTCGACCCACGCCCCGAACTCGAAGGAGATGGGATCGGTCCCGTCCATCCTCACCGTGGGGTCAATCCTCCACAGGGAGCCGTCATAGGCGTCCGCGGCGACGTACTGACCCGAGCCGAGCGGATAGCCGAGGTGGCCCCGGTAATTGGCCTTGCCGTAGGAGGTGAACTCCGTCCAAAGCTTCGTCGCGAAGTCATAGGCGAAGGTGTAATTCGTGATGGTGAGTACGTAGAACTCGTGCCCATCGGCCTTGTAGGACCAGGCCCGCAGATCGGCCGCCGTGGCCTTGCGTAGAGCCTCCTCGATCCCGCTATGGGAGATGACGGATAGCTCGCCAGCGGCGTGGTAGACCTTGAAGTCCGCCCCCACCCAGGCGACCCCATTGGCCGCCGTGGCGATGGTGTGGCGGTTGGCGCAACCCATGTCATAGGCCCGGCCCTGGACGCGGACGAACGGCGCGTCGGGATCGGCGGTAGGTTGCCCCACCTCGACGCTGGAGACGCCCAGGAACCACACCTCGTCAGTGGCGATGCCCAGCCCCACCAGGGCGTCAGGCGCCATCTCCGCAGAGGCGTAGTCGAGGGCGTCGAAGGTCGTATTGGAGACGCCGGACCAGTAGTAGCGATGGGTGGCCGACTTCGTGACCAAAAACCTCCCATTGATGAACTTCACATCGCCCGGCGCGAAGGTGTCGGGCAAGGTCACTTGGGACATCGTGGCCCCGTCCGTCTCGTACAGCGCCACGCCGTTGGAGATCAGAACCTTAGCCGCCGAGCCCGCCATGCTGACCCGATCAGTTCCCGAGATCGTCCCGGTGATCAGGGTCGCCGTTCCACCGGTCGTCACCGAATAGACAGCGGTTCCCGAAACCACGATAGCGAGCCCGCCGATGGACCCGTCCTGGCGATAGGCTCCACGGATCGGCCCGGCCCCAGCGGTCCCGAAGGCCACGTGTCCAGCCCTGCGCCGAAGCGACGACTGGCTCTCCTGGTTGAGCGGCGCGGTCTCGAAATAGCCGTTGCGGAGCGGGCTTTCCGGGAGGTCTCCGCGTTTGTAGGTTGAGCGGGAGAGCGGGAGGAGCACTAGAAGTACGACGTCTCGACGGCGCGGCTCGTGCGCTTCATCGTGATGGCGCGGAGGAACAGCCCAGCGGCTTGTTCAGTCTGCGCGGTGACTTGCTCGCCGTAGTCGTCGGAAAGGCGCTTGGCGAGGCAGGCGGCCAGGCCATCAGCGCCGCGACCGGCCAACGGGGCGTTGTCGGCAAGATCCAGGGCGGCGATGGAGACCCACTCGCCCCGGTTGGCGTCGTAAATGCTGGTGGCCTGAGCCGCGCCCGCCGTGACCACAACCACAACCGCAAGATCGACCGGAGAGCGGCTTTCGCCCGAGGTTACGTCAATCAAGGTGGTGGGCAGGGTGACGGTGAACCCAGCCGAGGCGACGCGCTCGCCTTCCTTGGCCTCATAATCGGCGGTTGCGGTGACGTCGGTGAGGGGGCCGAACATGCCACCCTCGATCCATTCCAGATACAGGCTCTGGAGCGAGAAAAGGGCGTCGGAGGCTTCACCATTCGACGCGGCGGCTCCGGGGCGAAGGATGCCCAGTTTCCGCAGCGCGGCGTGTATGATGTCACGGCAAGTCGTGGCCATGGCGATCCTCCGGCGCAAGTCGGAGAGGGCCGGAGCCCTCCCCTGTTAGGCTTGGTTGCGGCGCTCGATCTCGGCTTCGATAGCCGCGATGGCGAAGGGCTTGTCCGTCACCGGCTCATCGGTCAGCTTGGCGGCGAGCGACTTGATCGCGAACCACGGCATGTCCGACCAGCCCTCGGGGATGTCCACCAGAGCGCGCTCTTCGGGGGTCTCGGAGGTGCGCGGATGGGGGTTCTCGGCAGGTTCAGGAACCGGCGTCACTTCAGCCTTCACGGCCTTGGCGGGCTTGTCCTTCTCGACTTCGAACACCGGGTTGCCGAGGAGCTTGTGGGCGCCGTCAGAGACGGTCACCCACTCACCCTTCGGGAACACATGACCGAACGCCTCGCAGATCGCGGAGTCGGTCGGATCACCCGTGCCCATGTAGCGCAGACGCATTAGGAGGCCTGACCTTCGACCGTGTAGAAGACGGTGAGGTAGAGGGTCCCCGCCGCGCCGGTAGTGGCGTTGGCCGCCGCGACGCCGGTAATCAGCGTCTTGGCGGTGTAGAGGTAGTCGTTGCCGGCGACCGCCAGGGCTTGCGACAGGGTGCCGGCCTGGCCCACGGTGGAAGCCGCGAACAGGCGGTTGGCCGAGCCCGCGTCACCCACGTTGAGGGTCAGGGTCGGCGACGCATCGGTGTCCATGTCGGTGGACTCCAGCACCGCCATGACGACGCGGGCGCCGGCAGGCAGGTAGCCGAAGTTGATGGTGTCCGTGGTGGCCGGGGACGCCGTGCAGGTGACGGTGAAGCGGGCGCTCTTGGTGTTGCCCGAGAGGCCGTGGCTCGCGACGGGCGAGGCGGCGGTATACTGGGTGGAATTGTACGTGGCCATTTGGCCCTCCTATGTGCGAAGGGCGGCCACTGAGGACCGCCCTATCGCGTTTTCAGGTTGTGGTGGGAAGGGCCGGCTTAGGAATCTGAAGCCGCGGCGAAGAAGCAGGACACGATGCCCTGTTGGACACCATTGAAGCAGAGCTTTTTTACGCCCAACAATTCTTCTATCGCCACGCCGGGACGGAAACCGTAGTCCTTGACGTTGTCGGTCTTCGGAGTGGGTTCCTGGCCCCAGGCGACACCCACGGCTTGGGCGCCGCAGAGGAACACCGGGCGCACGTCGCAGGTGCCGTTGCCTTGACCGTCGAAGCCGCCGAGACCGCCGTTGCCGGTTTGGGCGATGGCGTCGATCTCGGGAACCTCGCGGTGGACGATGCCATCATAGATGATGTCGCCGTCCTGGAAGAGCGGGTTCTTCTCGAAGCCATTGCCCTCGCGGGAACGGGCGTCCTTGTTGGCGGCGACGATGGTGGCGTCACCCTTGATGTCCCGGAACGTCCGCGAACCGTGGAAGGCGACGTAGAACTCGCGGCCATCTTCGGTCATGTAGGGGCGGATGTGCGGGTCGGCGTTCTTGGCGATGCGCTTGGCCAGCGACATGGAGGCCGAGGTGCAGCGGTCGTCCGTGGTGTCGATGTTGCCCAGCGCGGAGGCGAAGGTGGCCGAATAGTTGGACTTCAGCTTGCCGAACAGGACGCGGTCGGAGTTGGCCGCAACCCAGGTGTTTTTGTTGCCGGCGGTGGCGTCAGCCCAGTTGACGACGGTGGAGCCCGTGGTGACGACTTGCAGCATCGCCTTGGTGATGTCGTCGCGCATCTTCTCGGCTTCCCACACCTTCAGAGCGGAGCGGGCGGCGTTGAGAAGGTCGATCTCGGACTTGAACGAGGACGACTTCGGCACGCGGACGCCGTTGCGGCGCCAGTCGATGGAGATGTCGCAGTTGTAGTTGCCGAGTTCTTCTTCGGCGCCGTCGAGGGTGGCCGAGCCGGTGACACCGGAGCCCTTCAGCCGCGTGATCAGCGGGATGTTGATCGTCTTGCCGGCTTCTTCTTGAAGCTCGTACTTGATGATAATGATGTTATCGTTCGACTTGCCCATATAGGGCTTGTAGCCAGACAGACGAACGTACTCGCTGAAGTACGTGTTGATCCACTTTTGCTTCTCCGAAGCAGTGGCGAGGGTCGTTTCGGCCATCTAAGGCCTCCTGTTACTTGAAGGTTTGATCGAACGCCTGCCCTGGTCCGGTCGGGACGTGCGCGACACCGCCGGCTGAAGAGGCCGTGGCGAGGCTTGGGGAGGGCGCTTGCGGGATGACGACCGCCGGAGCGGTTGGAGCCGGGGCTTGGGGCGCGGTGACGCCGCCAGAGGCTTTCCAGGCGAGGTAGCTTTCGAGTTCCGAGGGGTCTTGAAGCTGAGAGAGCGCCTGATCGCGCTTGTGGGCTTGGACCGTGTACTCGTAGGGATTCCGCTGGCTGATCACTTCCTGGTAGAAGGCCGGCGACTGCGCGAAGCGCTGAAGCGCCCACGCCTTGGCGGCGTCCACCAGTTCCTCACCGTGCCGGCTGCGCGCCATGTCCTCAGACAGATCCAGGCGCGTGTTGAGCGCGGCTTGGGCGATCTGGGATTGGACGTAGTCGGAGTATCCGGCCTCGTCTTCGAAGACGGAGGGCGGCTGGTAAGGCTCGGGAGCTTGCTGCTGCTGTTGAGCGCGCTCGAACTCCTGAATCCGCGCTTCCAGCGCCTTTCGCTTGTCCCGTTCGTCCAACAGAGCCGCAACCGGCACGTGGCCGGGTTCGGGTCTGGCGGGCTCAGGGGCGGCTTGGGCGATTTGGGCGACCGGAGCGGGCTCTGCGATGGGCGCAGGGGCCGGTTCCGGTTGAGCTTCCGCCGAGGCGGGGGCGAACTTGCCATCGGGACCGCGAGCGGGGCCGGTGTTGGGTTCAAGCTCAGGGGCTTGGGGTTCAGGCGTGGTCACAGCCTCGGGGGTTTCCCCGAGCACTCCGTCTAGGATGTCCATTGGTTGTCCCTGTGCGCCCGGTATCAGCGGCGGCCTGGCTCACTGGTCAGCGTGAGCGACTGAAAACACGCCCGGTTAGAAGCCCGGCGGCGGCTCTTGGATGTCTGGGTAGGGTTGCGGCATCGGCGGGCCTGGAGGCCCCTGAGGCGGCATGGGGAGGCCTTGCGGCCCCATCGGCGGTGCGCCCGGCATAGCCCCGGCGGCGGGCGTGAAAGACTGCTGCTGCGCCGCAATGGCGAGGTGGCCGTCTAGCATTTCGGTTTCGGCGCGAGCCCTGTTGAGGTCGGCCTGGGAATTGGACTTGTTGATGTCGGCGCCGGCCTTGGCTTCGGCGATCTGCCGCGCCTGTTCGGCCATCTGGATCTGCATCTGGGCCTGTTGGGCCTGCTGCGCCTGGGCTTCCTCGCGGAACTTCTTGAGCTTGTCGATCAACTGACGCTTGTGCGGGACCGCCGACATTTCCAGCATGACCTCGAACGGGATTTGCTGCGCGTAAGCCGGGTTGGACCCGACGAGCTGCATCAGGTCTTGGAACTGTTCCTGTTGGATGTTGGCGGTGTCGGGCGTGGCGTCGAGGATGATGTCCACATCCATCTCGGCCACGGCGTTCTTGTAGCCAAAGACCGAGCCCCCGGTGTTCGGGTCGATCACGGGCGGGCCTTCGACGGGCTGTCCGGTGTTCGGGTCCATCGCGGGCTGGCCGGTGTTAGGGTCGATGACCGGCTGGCCCTTGGGGACGTTGAGACCCACGAACTCCGGCGCGCCCTCGTCATCGGTGACGCGGATATAGGTCTCGGCCTTCCAGAACTGTTTCGCCCGAGCCCAGCACTGGCGGTAAACGCGAAGCTCCCAGTCCTCCAGGCCGCCAAACAGGATCGCCAGCTCGACAAGGCCGGCCTGCGAGCGGGCCAAGAGGGCTCGCCCGGAACTGTCGGCCCCTTGGCGTCCCAGGATCGCGGGGTTCGGCCCCAGCAGATCCATTTCGGCCTTGGCGTCTTGCAGCAACTCCCGTTGGCCGTTGACCATGTCATTGGTCCCGGCGATCTGTAGGCCGGTCGGGATGATGCCATCAGGGCGGGCGGCCTCTGACCGGGCGATGTCGGGGTCTGTCTGACCGGCGCCGGGGATCGTCTCTTGAAGCTGGCGGCTGTTGGCGTGGTGAAGCAGTCGCGACCGACGCTGATTGACCTCGTCCTGAGGCCCGATCATGTCGCGAACCGCGCCGTAGCGCTGATTGTCCTTGTCGATATAGGCCGAAATCGCCTCGATGGGGCACGACGGGCGGCCCTTGGCGTCGAGGTATTCGCTAACGCCGTCCTTCAGCAGGCCGCCGGCATGGAAGACGCCGCGCATCCACGTATCGCCTTCGCGATAGTAGAGGTCCACCACCATCATGCGGCGGTTGCGGCGGTCGATCCACGACAGGTTGTTAGGCCGGTCATCGAAGGAGGCGTCAACAATGCTCAGAGAGCCGTCTGAGACCGTCTGGTTGATGTCCGAACGGCTATCGGGATACATCGCCGCCACATCATCGGCGAACATCCATTTCGCCACGCCCTTGAAGCGCGCGTCGGTGAAGTCCAGCTTGCGAGAGCGGGGATCGTGGCAGAACTCTTCCCACTTGATCTGCGCGATGGTGACTTGAAGGTTGCCGTCCACCTCGACAATCGCCGCGCCCGTGCCGGGGACCAGCATGTCCCAGAACACGCCGTTGCCGCTGGCCTTGATGGCGTTGAGGCGATTTTGCTCGGCGATGAAGCGCAGGACATCGGTGGCGACGTCGGCGCTACCTTCGTCCTTCGGGGTGCGGGGATAGGCGCGAGGCTCGGACTTGCCGCGCTCCACGACACCAATGGTCCCGTTGATCGCCCGCTTGACGTGGTTATAGGTGACGACAGGCTGCTTGCGCTTCTTCAGCACCCGCTTCTCAGCCGCCGTCCATTGCTCGCTGTGGTAATAGTCGATGGCCGTCATGCCCAGCGTGCGGGCGCGTTCGGTGGCGTCGCGCCACTCCTCGAACATGCCCTTCAGCTTGGTGAGATCGGCGGGCGGGCGTTCGGAAGTGGGGCCGGCGGAGGCGGCTTGGTCTGGCGTCAAGCGGTCCTCCATGACTCTTCGGCTTCATGGCGGCTGTAGCCGTCATAGGGGCGGCCAGGCGGGGCCTTGGCGTGGATGATTGCGGGGTGGGCTTCGTCCAGGACGCGGCCAATCAGCGAGGCCGTATCAACGTCGTCGTCGTGCTTGCCTGCGGGGAAGTGCAGGAACTCGGAGATGTCAGCCCCAGGCTCAAGCCAGACCTTGCCCATCGCAGCGCGGGCCTGGAAGCCGCGCGCCCTGGTGGGCTTGTCGGCAATGCTCGAAACCCACTCCAACCGGCAGAAGGTCTTGCGCTCCCGCATCCGGCGGACCAGGGCGGGCTCAACGGCCTTCTGGATCACACCGGCTTCACCAAACCACGCCAACGGGCGCCACTTGGCGATGAGGTCGATCTTCTCCTCGATCCAGCGGTCGGAACTCGTCTGACCTCTCCAGCCGTCCAGCCGGTAGAGGTCGCCAAGATGATCGACGCCCCAGACGCGGTGAACGGTGTAGTCACCGCCACCTTCAGTCACGGCGTAGTCGCTGGAGCCGTAAATCCTCAGGTTGGCGGGCTTTTCGGTCCAGGACTTCAGCCAAGGCCGAAGGAAGTAGGTCCCGTCGTCGGGTTGTGGGCGCTGCTGGTAGAGCGCGCTCCAGGTTCTCGGGTTGGTGCGGAAGGAACTCCAATGGTCCTCATCGAACCATTCCGGCCAAAGCATCTCGCCGGGCTTGCGGCCTAGCGGGTCGTCTTCGTGGATCGCCTCCGCCGGGATGCTGATAACGAACCAGCGCTCGCCGTCCTTGCCGACAACCCAGCCGCTTTCGCCGTTGTAGGTCTCGGGTAGCAGAGACCCGGCAAGGTCATCCATGTGCCAACGGGTCTGAATCAGCACAATGCGCCCGCCCGGCTTCAGGCGGGTCTTGAGGTCGTCGTCGTAAGCGGCCCGCGTCGTCTTGCGGATTGTCTCGCTGTCGGCTTGCTGGCGGCCTTTGATCGGGTCGTCAATGATGATGCAGTTATGGACTAGGACGCCATCTGCGAAAAAGCAGTGGGTTCCCTCCACTTGGATGTCGAAGACCTCGGTTGGCTCGCGTACTCGCTCAACCAAGGCCACAGGATCAGCTTCGGTATCGAACGCTCCGCCCCATGCCACTTCATGTGACACGCTGCACAAAGGGTCGCCAGATTGCGCCAGCGGTTGTTCGAGGCATCCATGTCGATGTGGTGGACGTGAAGGGCTTCCGTCGCCGCGCAAACCACACAGCGAAAGCCATCCCGCCGGATAATCTCCGGTTTCGCCTTCCTGAATGATCGGGCGGAGTGCTTCTGTAGGCGCGCGGAGTTCGCCCCGTTGCGCCACCCAGGATTCTGCTCCCCGACCATGTCCATCGAGTGACCGCGATCCTTGCAGACCCGCGAGCAAAAGCGCCCCGGAGATCGGAAGAG
>OFRB01000399.1_pt1 | contig 10170 bp, 9 predicted proteins | sample 1543021 | NCBI WGS metagenome assembly OFRB01 (sample SAMN07774230, study PRJEB24372) | wastewater metagenome | isolation source: Exp Tend CN 0WW | collected 2016-02
CGGCACGGGCGCCACCGATTTTGCGGGTGCGCAGGCGAATCTCGGCATTGATCTCAAAGCGGATATTATGTCGCCGGCCTTTACCGGGGCGCCGACCGCTCCGACGCCGGGCCTTGGTGATTCCAGTGCGCGCCTTGCCACGACCTACTTCGTCACCAATGTGCTTGACACAATCGGCGCAACCAGCCCGGGTGACGCACTGCCAATCATGGACGGTGTTGCGAGCGCTGGCACACCTGCAACGTTTCTTGTCTCGCGTCAGGATCACGTGCATCCGACCGACACCACGCGCGCACCTTCGGCCGCATCCACGGCTGCGGGCACTTCCGTCACGCCGGCCGGTGGTATCGCTGCCACTAATGTCCAAGCTGCGCTGGTGGAGTTGGATACCGAGAAAGCACCGCTCGCTTCCCCAGCACTGACCGGTACGCCGACGGCGCCGACGAAGCCGTATCAGGATACGAGCACTGCGATTGCAACGACCGCCTTTGTGCAGAGCGTGATCACGGCGCTGCCGCCGGCCGGGATGTACCCGGACAACGACATCCCGCTGATGAACGGTGTGGGCTCTGCGGGTGTCGGCGTCGAGGCTTCACGCGGCGATCACGTGCATCCCACCGACACGAGTCGCGCGCCGCTGGCTTCACCAAATCTTACCGGTAATCCAACAGCACCGACCGCGACACCGGGCGATAACACTGGTTCGATCGCCAACACTGCTTTCGTCTTTGCGGGCCTTGCCACGAAGGTCGGGAAGACTTCAAACACAGGCAGCGCATCATTCCCAGCAGGGACGACCGCCCAACGTGACGCCTCCCCATTATTCGGATACAGTCGTGCCAACAGCGATGATACGAAAATGGAATGGTGGAATGGTACAGCATGGGTGCCGATGGGTGGTGGTGCCACAGGCGCTCCGAACAACCCGTTCATCTACGAGAATGACATCCATGTGACCGCGAACTACACGATCACCACCGGCAAGAATGCAATGTCTGCGGGGCCGATCACCGTGGATAGCGGCGTAACTGTAACCGTGCCTCCGGGCAGCGTTTGGAGCATCGTTTAATGACCAAATATGTCGGCCCGACAACTGTTGTCGGCCCTGTGACCATCGGAGGCTAAAGTGAGTCTAATCAGAGCAATCAAACATCGCCTCGGCCTCTCAGTAACGCCAGCGAACAACTTCGTCCTCGACGCCTCTGCTGACAATGGCACGATGAAGCTGGCCCGTGAGAGCGGTCAGGACATTATGACTGTGGATGCTGCTGGGAAAGTGGTGTTTCCTCAGACTTTTGACAAGCTAATTGGCTTGGTTATTTTTGATGGAACACTCACTGGAACAAATCCGCCTGTATCTGGTTTTGGTGTCACATCAGTTACAAGAAATTCGGCAGGTAATTACACTATCAACCTGTCCTCTACCTACTCTACTAATGCCCACATAGTTAGTGCTATTTCTGATGCAGGTGTAGTTCAAGCCCCACAATGGATTAATGCGACTACAAATTCTATAATTATTGGAAATTACAATCAGGCAGGCGTTCCGACAGATGTCACTCGCATTTTAATGACCATACATAGGGTTGCCCCATGACCGCTAAAATCTCAAAGGCTGAAGCCAAAGCAAAAGGCATCGTCCGGTTTTTTACCGGAGAGCCGTGCAAGCACGGACATATTTCAGAACGGCGCGTTTCGTCCGGTGAGTGCGTCGAGTGTAACCTTATCTCGGGAAGGAAGCACAAAGCATCACCAAAATGGACAGAATCACGCCTTCGTCTGGTGGTGGCACAAAAAGCAGCGGGGACATATACAAAGCGCCTTATGGAGAGACACCGCAAATGCAAATACGGTGTCAGCGAAGGTGAATATATGGACATGCTTGCTGTGCAAGACAACAAGTGCGCTGTTTGTGGCGCGGTCTTCGATGGTTCTCGTCGCGGAACCACCCCTGCAGTAGATCACGATCACGCTACGGGTTTTGTTCGCGGCCTGCTTTGCGTGTCTTGCAACACCGGTATTGGAAAGCTGAAAGACAGCATTCAAAATTTGCAGTCGGCTGTTCAATATCTAAACACCACGAAGAAGTTGGAGGCCAATTGTGTCAGCTAAAATCTCAGCCTCCGCCGATGGGCTTAAAGTTAATATCGGCAATGCAGCAGAAGATGCTCTGGAAATTAATCAGACTGCGAAGACCATCAAAGGGATCAATGGGTATGCCCTGCTACCCTTGACCAGCTACGCAAATGATTCCGCTGCCGCTGCTGGTGGTGTGGCTGTTGGAGGGTTGTATCATACGACCGGAACAGTCAAGGTTAGGCTAGCATGAAGCTCCTAATCCCTCTCCTCCTTCTCGCGGGCTGCTCTACCACTACCACGGCGAGCAATTCACCCTGTATTTTCATCAAGGACTAAACCACCATGCCGATCACCACACCGCAAATGGAAGACGCAGGCATTGCCGCTCTTCAGAACCCTGCTCAGGTGGCTGCCGCGCAGACGGCCGGCACGACCACATCGCAGCAGCTTGAGGGCATCCTGAACAAAGGTGGCGCCTTGATGCAGCAGGCTGCGACCACTGGCAACCAGCAGGCCAACAGTCGTGGCCTGCTGAACTCGAGCATGGGGATTCAAGCGGCTCAGAGTGCGGTGCTCGGTCAAGCTGTGCCGATTGCCAGTTCCGACGCCAGCGCAATCAACCAGACCAACCAGTTCAATACGCAGAACCAGCAGCGGACGAACGAGGTGAACGTCGGCGCGCAGAACGATTGGAGCAAATTCAACGCGCAGAACCAGACCGCGATGAACCAGTGGAACGCCGGCCAGCAGAACGAAGCCACGTTGAAGGCGATGGATGTGAATAGTCGCGAACAACTGGCCAACATCGAAGCCAACTACAAGCAGCTGATGCAGGTCAATTCCAGTGCCGAGAATATGTACAACCAAGTCATGAAGAACATCTCTGACATTCAGATGAGCGACACTGTTGCCGACAAGGGTTCGGCCATCAATAGTCAGCTTGCTTGGCTGCGTAGTGGCATGACGATGGTTCAGAACCTCAACGGGGTCACCGGATTACTCCAATTCTGAGTAAGAGGACTTGACACATTTTAACTTCTGTGGTACATTGAAGGCTCACAAACAGGAGCCTTCAAATGCCGCTTTATCTAGTAACCTCACCAACTGGAAAACAATACGTGGGTATCACCACCCTCACCGTTAATCGTAGGATGACAGGACACCGGACAGCCGCGAGGCAAGGGTCTCCATATCCACTGCACGCTGCGATTCGGAAGTATGGTTTCGGTGCAATGCGAGTTGAAGTGTTGGATAATTGCTGCAACCTTGCCGAGCTTCAGGCGCTCGAAGTTGAAACGGTTGCCAAGTTGAATACACAAGCTCCGAATGGGTACAACCTGACTGTAGGTGGTGAAGGTACAACCGGACACGCTGTTTCCGATGAGCACCGTGATGCTATTGGGCGGTGCATGTCCGAACGGTGGAATGATCCAGACTTCGTTGAGATGCGCAAACAGAAAGCCCGCCAACACGTTGAAGGAAGGAGCGCGGACCAACAGGCTGCGTTTCAAGCCGGTGCCCGAGCATACTGGACGCCTGAGAAATATGCAGAACGCTCTCTTGTTGTCGGACCTAAGCAGAAAGCACTTTGGGCTGACCCTGAATTCAAGTCCCGCATGGTTACCCTGTTGCAAGTAAGCCGGGACAAGCCGGAAGTTCGTGCAAAAATTTCAGTGGCCGTATCCGCGGCCAGAGCAAAGCAAACCCCTGAGCGCCGCCGTGAGATTGCTCAGCTTGCTGTAGTTGCGCGCGCAACCAAGAGGGCTGAGATTGAAACCCTCCCCGCTGAAGAGCGGGATCGCATCAAGGTCGCCGCCGCCGCAATCAAGTCGGCTGCAACTAAGGCCGGTTGCGCCGCTAAGAAGGCGGCTCGAACCCCTGAAGAGGATGCGGTTGTTCGTGAGCGGTATCGTCAGGCCGCGCTTCGACGCCATGCTGCGAAGCGCGCGTCATGCTGACTCCCTCCGATGTTCGAACCTATCAAGCGCGTGCCCGGCTCTATACCGGCACACGCGGACCTTGGCTCGAACATCTGGTGGAAGATGAAGGCTTGACTTACGAAGAGGCAATGACGGCGCTGGCCGAATGGGAACACATTCCGATCATTGATGAACGGAATGGTCACATGGCCACTGTACTGAAGCGCAACCGTGAAATCCATCTGGCAATTTACCGCCGCTTCAGGCGTCGCAACGCTGTGAGTCTGCGCCGCATCCGTGAGCACCTGCAACCGCTGCTGGACGAAAACGTCTTCCTCGTGACCAAGGTCGGCAAGGAAGAAAGCTCGCGCTTCATTGAGCACTTGGGTTTTCAGGAACTCGGCGGTACAATGGACGGCAACATTCGAACCTACATCCTCAACGAAATCAAGTACCCGAGGGCGCACCATGAACACATTTGAACAACGTCGCGTGATTACCCAGTACCGCGCAGCCTTTCACGACATGCCTGTGGGTATGCCGATGGATGGCGCCGCCTACGGTGAGTACCTGAAGAGCAAGGGTCTCGGTATGATCATCGGTGTCGTCGCCTCTGTTGTGACGATGGGAGCCGCGCTACCGTTGATGGCAAGCACGGTGCTTGCCACGCAGATTGCCGGCGGCGTCATGATGGCTGGCGGGGTGATGTCAGGTGTCGGTGCGGTGACCGGGAACAAGAAGCTCATGAAGATCGGCGGCATCATGTCGCTGGCCGGCGGTATTGGTGCAGCGGCTTCCGGTCTAACTGGCGGTCTCGGTCTCGGAGGTGCTGGTTCAGGTTCCGAGGCTGTCTCGACGATGGCGAACAGCTTCATGGATTCGGCCAGCAGTGTCAGCGGCGGTCTGCTCTACGGTGACCGAGTTGCAGGTGAAGCCGCAGCAACTGCTGCTGAAGATTTCGCAAGCAATGCTGCCGAACAAGAGGCCGGTACGATCAGCGCCGCGGGTCAAGAGGCAGGTACGAGCGGGGAAATTCTCGCAAGCACCGCCACGGAAGAGCTACCTGTGCAACTTACCGGCGCCGCCGAACCTGCCGGTGTTCAGCCTACGGGCGACAGTGCTGTTCAACAGGCTGTCAACGATGCTCGCGGTGCAACGGTATCGGATGCCGGGCAGATTGACTTGGCAGGTGGTGAGCGGGCAGGTGCGAGCGCCGGTGGTAAAATACCTGAAGGTGGCGGTACGCCGGGGCCAGCCCCATCAGCCGATCAGTTCACAGTACCTCAGTACGGCGCAAACAAACCTGCTGCCACCGACACCCTCTTCGGTATGAACAAGACCGAACTCATGAAAACAGGTGCCGGCCTGCTCGAGAAGGCTGCCGCTGCCGCGTTCAGCCCGGACCAGCAGGCCCAGCAGGACGCTCTCATTGCTCAATACGGTGCGCAGGCTGCCCGATACAACAGCGCGACAGAGGTCGAGCAATACAAGCTGGCCAACGCCAAGAAGCAGGTGGTCATGATCTCGGCCAACGATCCGCAGATGGAGCAGAAAGTCGCCGCGGCTGCCGCTGCCGGCCACCCTGTTGCCTTCATCCCGTCCGTCGCTGCCGCTGGTGTCACCCCGACGGCCGGCGGCGCACAGATGGCCGCACCGCGGGCACAGCAGGTTGCTGCTCAAGCCCCGGTACGTCAGGGCACCTTCGCTTAATTCAGGAGCAAACACATGGACCAACAAGCACCCGCAGGGATTCTCAATCAGGCCGCAGGCGCCGCTCCCGCCCCGGCCGCCGCACCGCAAGGTGGGATGCAGGCGCCGAACCCCGAGATCATGAGCCCTATCGTCATGGCCCACATGGATGAACTCGAGCAGATGACATCCATGATGGACGGCAAGCTCGGCGATGCGTACGATCGCGTGCTGACCGCCGGCATGAAGATGATGTATTCGGCTGACAACTCGCAGTTGATGCAGGACATCATCACCAACGATGAAATCCCTGTAGCCAACAAGCTCGGTGAGGGTATCGCCAACCTGCTCGTGATGATGGACAACACCGGCAACGGCACGATTCCAAAAGAGATCATGGTGCCGGTGGGTGTCGCGCTCATGTTCGAAGCCGCTGACTATCTGTTCGAGGTCGGCGTCGAGGTCACTGAAAATGATCTCGGCGCAGCGCTCGAATTGATGATCAAAGGTGTGTTCGTCGGCTACGGTATTGACCCGGCGAAGATCGATCAGATCGTCGACGACATGGGTGTCAAGCTGGGCTTCGATGAAACCGAACAAGGCAAGAAGGTCGCCGAGATGCCGGGCGAGGAAGAAGTCGTCACCGGTGAAGCACCTGAAGGTGAAGCCGGTATCGAGCCGATGGATGAAGATGCTGCCATGCAGCAGGGCTTCAAGGACGAACGCAAGCGTCAGCTTGGTATGGAATAAAGGGGTAGGGTCATGGGCTTCTCTCTCAAGCGCGCACTCGCAGGTGCTGTTGTCGGTGGTGCCCACGCAGCGGGTGAGGTCTTTGACGCCCAGTTGAAAGAGGCTGCAATCACTCGTCAGCGCGAGGCAGAGTTCGAACGCCAAAAGCAATTGCAAATTCATCAAGATGAAATTTTGGCCGATCGCGAGAATCGCCGTGATGAACTCAAGGCGAAGCGGAGCAAGGAAGACCGTAAGGAACTGGCTGACAACATGAGCGAGATTCGCTCCGCTGTTCGCGAGAAAGGTCTTGACCCGGATAAGATCGATGGCATGCGGTATGCCGCCGGATTGGCTGACGAAAAGGGCTACACGTCGATCGCTGACAAGTACCGCGTGCGCCTCGAGACCGAGCGCTCGCACACTGCCAACGAAGAGAACAAGCGTATTCAGATGGCCGCGATCGCTGAATCACGCGCCTCGCGTAAGCGTGATGAGATGGACAGCGAGGACCGCAATGCGATGAACGGCATCGAGCGGCTTGCTTCAAAACTGGTGATCAAGAAGTATGATCCAGACACGCAGAAAGAAATAAAAGAGCAGGAAGACACCAGTGCGGCAAACGCTGCGATCTCGTGGGCGTATGACCAGCGCGACAACAAGCGCAGCTTCAAGGAGATTCGCAGCGAATTGAGCAACATCGTCAACAAGGTGTCCGCCGTTCGTGCCGACCCTAAACTTGCCAAGCTGCCCGGACAAGCTCAGTTCGACATCGTGATGGGTTTCAAGAAGAACCCCAACACACCCGATCAGGTCGAGAGCAAAGCTGTTCAGGTGAGTGAGCCTGACAGTACAACCACATCTTCGACCAAAAAACCTGAGAGCGGTGGTGGTTTGCTCGGCTGGCTTAGTCGCGCAACAGCAACCAACGAGGCTTGGTATAAAAACTAGGCGGTAGGTTTGCGTTGTGATATTCTTCGGCAATCAAGACGAAGAGGTTCAACATGGCTCGCGAAGACGACTTGGCGTTCGAAGAATATCTGAAGAAGATGGCTTCCTCACTGCCCGAGGAAGCACCAACCAAGAGTAAGAAAACCGAAACCTATTGGTCTGATATGCCGACAAAGGTCGGCATGGGTATCCTTAGCTTGGGGCGCATGGGTGTCAACGCCGCTGTCGGGAACGACAACAAGGTTTACGATTTCCTCACCTCTGAAATCAAGCGCGGTCAGAGCCAGCTATCTCCTGAACAACGTCGTCAGGACGCGGAGGTCGCCACCACTTTAGCAGATGACAACAAGGGTGCGCTCGACGTTGTTGGCAGTATGATCAGCAACCCGAGGGCATCCGTCGGCATGATCGCTGAATCTCTCCCGAGCATGGTTGCCGGCGGCGGTGTTGGTGGTATCCTTGCTCGCGGCGCAGGTGCTGTTCTCGGAACTGTCGGACGTGCAGGCACGCTTGCTGCCGCCGGTCTAGGTGAAGGTAGCATCATGGCTGCCGATGTGTTCGATAAGACCGGTAGCGGTGAAGCCGCGCTTAAAGCACTGGCGCTCGGAACAGTCACCGGCTTCATCCCCGGCAACGTCGAGGCCACGCTCACCCGCAAGTTTGCCGGGGAAGCTGTTGAAGGTATCAGCGACGTGGTTGTTCCGGGCATGGCCAAGGCAGGTATTGTCGGTGCAACCAAGCGTGCAGCCGGCGCGATCGGGGCAGAGTCCGGACAAGAGTTCTTGCAGGAAAGTGGGCAGGCCCTGATCGAACAGGAGGCCGGTGGTGGTTCTTTGAATCTTCACTCGGCAATGAAGCAAGGTGTCGCAGGCGCGGTCGTTGGTGGTGCAATGGGCGGAGGGATGCACGTCGTTGCTGGTGAAGGTTCGAAGGCCGCTGAACTCGCCAACGCTGAGCGGGTGCTTGCTCAGAATCCGACAAACCCGGTCGCTCAGGCTGAAGTCTCACTGCTGCGCGCCCAACTCGATTATGTCAATGCTGCACCCAACGAGCGCCCGGAACTGAAATCCGCAATCGACGTTGCCAAAGCGGCGGTGCTCGCCGCACGGATGCCGGATAGTCGTGCCGCTGAAGAGAATCTGGTCACTGCGCGCGGTGAAGCCGTGCTTGACGCCGGTGGTATGGAAGGTGCTCGCGTTGCAGCCGATGCTGTGTCGACTGAAACGCAGCGCGCCATTGCTGAATCGCAGTCGGTTGACGAGGCAATTCAATCTTTCGGTGACGGTTCTCAAAATCACAGCACGGCGACCACAGTTGCCCGCTCGATCCAGAGTGTTCGCGACGGTGTTGCACTCGCTGAGACCCAGCTTGCCGATGACACCTACGACGCGAACGAGGAAGCTCAGAAGAAGGCTGAAAAGGAAATCGAGCAGGCTGACAAGGAGCGCGCGAAGCAACAGCAGAATGCAGTGAAGCAGGCGCAACAAGAAGTCAAGGTTGCCAAGCTGAACGAGGAACGCACCGCGCTCGGCCTACCGACGATCAACGCCGACCTCGTTACGGAAGGCGTTGGCGCACCTGTTGAAACACAGATTGAAGGTTGGGAACCCTACCCTGAAACCACGAGGCCGGCGGCCAGCCCGGCGCAGACCGCCCGTGACGCCTACATCGCCGAGTATGACGAGCGTCGCGCTGACATCATTGCCGCCATGCCAACTGAAGCGCTGCAAGCGCAGCAGGCCAACCAAGGTGTTTCACAGATCGCACGCGAGTACGGCGCTGAAGTGTTGCGCGAACGTGGTGAGCAAGTACCGACCCGGCGCACGCAATCGACCGTTGCCGAAGCCGAGCGCCGCTTCCGCGAGATTGAACGCCAGAACGGTGCGAGTACGCAGAACATCGAAGCCGCGATTGAGCGCCACCGTGAAGCGGTGCAAACCGAAGATGTCGCAGGTATTGAGTCGGTGATCCGCGGGCTCGAGAGCACGAACCGACATACCGACGCTGAACTTCTGCGCGCCCTGTTGGATGAACGTGACGCCGGGGCTGCTACGCCTGCACAGGGACAGACCCTGAACGACTTGTTCTCCGCTCAGACGCACGAGAACCAGCGTAGGCTTGAACGCGCTCGGGAAGCAGCTGAGCGTATGGGCGCCAGCGCCCTAGCCATCAGGTCGATTGAGAATCTTTCAGAAGGTCGCTTGAACGACAAGATGCACGACATCGGAAGCGACCGTGAGATTCGCGAGCTTGCCTTCCACAGTGCTGTTCGACGCGGGTTCCCAACCTCAATCACCTACGCCCAATTCATCGCTCGCGAGAATGAACTTGACGCCGGCATTCAAGCCTTGATCGATCTCGCGCCAAGGGTTACGCGCCGTTCGATCAGCACCCATCTGGTATCAATGACTGACGAGGCGCTGGGAAACCTAGCTGAAGGTCGCACCGGCATCAATGAGCATGTCGCACAGCAGTCGCGCATCGCACGCACTGCGGTCGCCTTCCGCAACAAGACCCATCTCGGTGATTTCTACCCATCCGGTTCTTCTGCGACCACTGCGGCTAGTACCACGCCTGTTCCCGGCTCGACACAGGACATCCGGAACATGCGGTTGCGTGTTGAGGCTGCGCGTCGCAATTTCATCAGCGCTCTCGAAGCTGAAGGCCAGAACAACGCCGATGCGAATCGGAATGCAGATTTATTGCTCATGAGCAACAATCTCGAAGCTATTGCACAGGATACGACCAACGACCCTGAAGCCGCTGAATACGCCCAAGCGATCCTTGCTCGGCGTGCTGCGAC
>OFRB01000401.1_pt1 | contig 10079 bp, 4 predicted proteins | sample 1543021 | NCBI WGS metagenome assembly OFRB01 (sample SAMN07774230, study PRJEB24372) | wastewater metagenome | isolation source: Exp Tend CN 0WW | collected 2016-02
CGCCCGCACAGGCGGCGGTTCGCTATGTGCAGCCGGTGTATCAAGAGCCGGTCTACGAACAGCGCCCACAACAAAGCTATCAGCAGTACGTCCAGCCGCGACCAGCACCGCAGCAGCAGTCGATCCGGCAGAACCCCGTCGTGCAAGAACTCCTGTCTCGCGCTGTGCAGTATTACAGCCAGCCTGCACCGTCGCGCTTGGCGGGAACCACGCAGAACCCGTATGGCGGGGGCGGCGTCGCGCAGCCACAGCCACTCAACCGACAAGCGAACATCGCACAGCAACGGAACCTCATGCCCGGCGCGTATGACGTAGGCGCACAGCAGGCGCTCTCCGACATCGACAACATCCAGTTCGAGATTGCCCGTGCGCAAGAGAGTCAGGGCAAGCAGACCTCGATGGGGTACTTCCCGGACGATACCGGAAACGCTGGGAATCTCCTGCAACTCCGAGCGCTCCAGGATCAAACCATTGCCGCTGAACAGAGCCGCTTGCAGACGCAGCGTGCATCGGAAGAAGCACGGGCCGTGGGCGCGTTCCCGAAGCTCACTCCTGAGTATCTGAGCGGCTTGACCGACCAGCAACTCGACTCGCTTCTGGCACTAGCACCTACGGATGCACCCAAGCGAGAGAAGGGCGGTCCATCCGACGTTGTGCAACTGCCGTTCGGCGCGAAACCCACGGGAACGGGGCCAAAGAGCTATGACGGTATGGATGGCTTTCAGCGCACGCCAGCTACCGGCAAGCCTGTCCCGGTTATCGGCTCGATGGCGGACGGTGTTCGACCGACGACCCGCGAATTGCAGGCCGCTGATGTTGGCATCGAGATCGCCAAAGTGGATGCGCAGATTAACCACGTCAATCAGACCGTCGATTCACGCGGCTATGCCACGGACGCAGACCGGGCGGCCATCGTCGCGCTGCAAATCCAGAAGGAACAACTACTAGAACACCACGGAGCGCTCACCAACTACAACCCGCAATCCATCGCAGGCGGTATTGGCAACATCCTCGACACACCGGGCCCAGGCGGATCACCGCTCGACGTGGCGAGCGAAGTCGCTGGCTATGCCAAGTCCGCGTGGGACGCTGTGCCCGATCCTGCTAAGGAAGTGCTGGGCGACGCCTACGAAGAATTCAAGTCCATCGCCGTGCCGATCACCGACAAGGCCAAATGGACCGCCATGATGATGGGCAACCTCGCTGCCGAAAACATGGCGAAGATCGAATACCTGGAGAAGAACTACCCGGAAGTCCGGCAAACACTTGAATCGTTTACAACCGATAAGAAGAAACCGTGGCGCGAGATTTTCGCAGAAGTTATGAACGCGCTCGATAAGCCGCGACAGGAGAACGTTGGCACGGTAGGTGATGCGCTGTACCTCAATGCCACCGGCACCGCGCCGTGGCAGAAGGACAACCCGGACGATCACCTGCCGTCATTCCTGAACTGGGCGCAGGCATCTCCGGTTGATATGGCATACCTGATTGTCACGAACCAGGTTGGCAAAGATGTTGTCAACGATGCGATCAAGGATGCGCACGACAACGGCTATTCCAGTCCGAACTACATCGCCCAGATGGAAGCCAACGGTGTCACCGATTACCCGCCCGAGTTCACCGGAGGTCGTGCTGTCTGGGAAGCAATGGTCGGTCAGATGGACGGCCTCTCCACAGGGCAGCGCATGGTGGTGCTTGGCATCCTCGATACCGTATTCGATCCACTTACCTATATCACGGCGTACGCCAAGGTCGGAGAGGGCGTAGCGGAAGCTGGCCGCGCCCTGCGATCTGGCACCGATAACGTCATCGTCAAGGGACTGGGCCTCGCTACAGAAGCATCCGGCATCGGTATCAAGACCGCTGCCGAACTTCCCGATGCCCCATTCATTGCGGCTGGCGCGGTCGGTGGCGCGGCGTTGCGGCAGACCGGCAATATCGGCGGCATCCTCAGCGAGTCGAATGTCAGCTTGGCGCGTGGCGCGGCTGGCGATCTGAACGACTACCAACGCAGCCTTGCACGAGGCGAACAAACCTACGCAGAGATGCTAGCGAATGGCACTGCCGCGCCAGCCAACGCAACCGCGCCTACAGCGGCAACCGCAGCACCGCCACCCACCACGGCGGCAGCGGCTACACCCGCAGTCACCACATTGCCATCAGGGAACCAAACCACGGTCCACACCAACGGGAACGTCTATGTCAGCAATCCCGCGTCTGTGCGAACCAGCGCTATGGGGTACACCGTCAAGCATCAGCCGGGCGGCGGGTTCGGCGTATTCGCTCCCGGCTCGACCACCCCCGCAGCAACAGCGGCTACGCAAGGTGAAGCCATCGACATTGCCGATGACATTTTGAGCGGCATCCAGCCGTCAACAGTCACGACGACCACGACCGTGCATGGCACGACCGTCACCACCGGCGCACCCCCGCCGCCACCGGCACCGACGCGGGCAGGAACGCCAACCGAGGCTGCACCCACCGTCACTACGGAAACACCGACTCGTACCACTGCACCGATAGGCGGCGAACGAACGACGACACCGAGCCGGACAGCGGCAGCGACCGAAGCCAATGCGGACTATCCCGCACTCGCAGCATCCGAAACCCGAGCGACGGACACTGCCGAACGGCGACCGGGCTGGCGCGGACTGGACGGCACACGCACGCCACCTGAGTCCCGTGATACCCCACTGGCCGCATCGACTGGGGGCGATCAGGGCTTCCTCGACGATCTCGCCACCGATGCAGCGGCACTCCCGAATACTGCCGAGAACATCCCAGTCAAGACGCAAGCCAACGACTTCCTGCAAGCGGTGGAGGATGGACCACAGGTACAGGTTCGCTCCGATCCGTGGTATCAGAACTTCAACGAAGGTGGTACCCCAGTCCACACTCCTGCCGATGCCATTACGCCCGATGTGATGGACGCCTATAACCGTATGAACCCTGACACCTTTATCGGGAATAGCAACGCACCTGGGGGCGCTCAGGCGCTCACAGCGGCACGCGCTGATCCCACGGTGCGCCGTGTCTACGATGTGGCTGTGCGCAGCGATCTTGCAGCCATCCCGATCAACTCCTATGGCAAGAGCGTGCTCACCAACACGGCCATCATGCAGGGCAAGGTAGACGCGGCTGCGCTGTATCCAACGATCTATCAAGATGCTCCGAGTGGGACGATCTTGCCGGAGCCGCCGCGATCGCCAACTAGGAACTTCCGGGACGAATCCGCTGAGTGGCTGGCTTGGCGCTATGTCACCAGTGGCGACGAGAACGCGCTGCGTGTGCTGAAATCACCCGGCCCCATGTTCACGACCGCGAATGGCGATCTGGTGGTACGCAAGTTCCCACCGACCGGCGTTGCGAATGAACTCGATGTGCGCCTCGCGGGTATGCGTGACCGCTATATCTTCGCCACCCATCCCGGCACGACCCCGGTTCCTGAGTCGGTAGCGCGACGTGTCTACGATGCACTCTTCAATCCACGTATCGGCATTGTCGCACCGGGAACCATGATGCCCGGCATCAGTCTCGGTGGGCGTGGGCAGAAGTTCGGTGACTGGTTCAAGCATCTCAACGAACTCTCCACCCGATCCGTCGATGACACTGCCATCCATGTGCAGGATGATTGGCTGCGCGTGCTGTACTCCGCCACGGCCATTGACGATAAGACTGCCGAGTACGGCAGCCGCATCATCAACTACAGCCCCGACGTGAACTACAGCGGCATCGCCCCCGGTTCCGCCAATCAGTTCACGGTGCAGGAAGCACTGGAGTTCGTCGCATGGCGCGAAGAGGCCGACGCTCAGAAGATCAAGAACATGACGCCATCGAAGGCCGAAGCGTATATCAAGAGCGGCGCAGCGTTCAACGGCAAAGCTGAACGAACCAAGATCGGACTACTCGCCGCAGACCTGCCGCTATACCCGGCCATCGAGCAAGGCGGGAGCAGCAGCCAGCAGGGCGCTACGGCTCTACGACAAGGGCATGTCCTACTACCGGAACGCAAAACTCGCCGGTCCCGTTATGGGCATCGGTGGGGCGATCAACGACATCATCGGCAACTCGTTCATCAAGGTCATCTCCGGCAACGCAACGCCGCGTGACATTATGAACATCTCACCGTGGCGCATCGCAACGCAGACCAAGGTGTACAAGGACTTGGGCCGGGACGAGATGGCGTTCGCAATCACCCGGCAGAGCCAGTACCTCACCGATACCGGACTCATCATTCCATCGCAGCTCCTTCCTGGTTTCCGAGGAATGGAAGATGTGGCCGGTGGCCTGCCGCCAATCAACGCAGCGGTCGCCAATAAGCCGTTTGCGGTTCGTGCGGCAGCCAACGCGCTATCGGTGCCATCGCTACTAGATGGCCGTATGACATCGGAAGTCATGGGTCGCATGTCCATCTACGACAACATCGCCAAAAGCGAAATGGAAGCGTCCCTGTCGCACGGTATCCGTGGCGCTGACACCAGCACAGGCGGTGCGTTCTTCACCTACCTCGAAGGACGCAAGCCGGGACAGGCCGCCGATCTCATCGACCAGATCAGGGCCGAAGCCAATACCCGTGCAGGCAAGATGTGGGACGGCGGCATCTCACCCGCTGATGTCAAGAAAGTGGTAGACGAGGACGCCGCTCGTGCATGGCAGCGGGAGATGAACGCGGCCAGCGATAAGGGGCTACTGGAATCGAACCGGGTTTACTTCTCCGGCAAGACCACCAATGCCGATGAGATCGCCCGTCGTGCCTTCACGTTCCACTACTGGCAATCACGCGCATCCATCTTCCACCTGCGCACGGCCACGCGTAACCCGTTCCTGCTCAACGCCTACTGGAAGCTCTGGCAGGATATTCAGGATCGCTCCGAGGGACTGCCAGCCTACATGAACTCCATGATTAAGGTGTTCACCAGCGGAGCAGGTATCAGCGCAGCGGTCAACCCGTTCGGGTATCTCTTCCCGACGACGGTGCTCGATGCTACCGATGAGCATGGCAACCGCTTCTCAGCCCTCTTCCACCTGCTTGCCCCGATGCTACAAGGGGCGCTGGCGGTGGGTGGCGCGGATCAGTCTCCACAATTCGATCCCTTCCGAGGAACTGAGCGATTGCTAACGGCGCTCATCAACCAATCCCGAACCGACGGGACCGACGTGACGCAAATCCCCATCATCGGGAAGTATCTGGGCGGCCTCGAAGGTGACACGCTGGTCAACGGCCACATCACTGAGGACGTCATCAATGCCATCGTCGGGGAAGTGAACGATGCCGCCAAGACGATGCTCGGGAAGTTCGGCATCGAGGTCAATGACTTCGAGCCGTTCGACCGAGGAGGCTATGACTACGATCTCGGTGTCTCCGCCGTGCAGCAGGTCGCGGAAGGTATCTATGGCCCCCGCGAGACGTGGACCGCAGACGAAATCAAGGTCTACGAAGATGCCGTCGATGCCTACTTCAATGGCTCCGAAGGCAACGCGATCGCACAGGAAGCACAGTCCATCGAGACGCAACGGCAACTCACCAGCGCCGGACTGAACGCCATCGCGCCAGGAAGCACGTCTTGGAACGATTGGCGCTACCAGACATCACAAGATGCGGCGGCCGGATACACGGCGCTCACCAACGGGCAAGAACTCACCCCAGCCCAGCAGGGCGCGATCGACAACCGGCAAGATGCGAAGGGCGCGAACATCCTCTGGAACACCATGAGCGACGCGTACCACAACCTCGGTACCCCGGAGTCACAGCAACTCTGGTCTACCGCGCAGAAGATCATCAATGGCGATCCTAGTATCGCTAATACAGGAATTCTGGCGTACACCCCGGACGGCAAGAAGGTAATTGTCTCCGGCTATCAACTTGCGCAGATGACCGATCAGGAACGCAAGGATTGGGTCGATCAATGGCTCTACACGTGGCCGAATGGCAAGACGCAATTCGATGCGTACGACACGGCCCGCAAAGACTTCCTCGCCGCGAACCCTGAGTATCAGGATTACAAGACCTATCAGGGTGCGGTGGGTGACGATCCCCGTGAGTTCCGTACCGGGCTGGCCGAGACGAATCCCAACTTTGCACGGGCGATGGAAGCACAGCAGGAGTACCTGGAGAGCCAGGGCATCACCGGCGAGAAGCTACAACAGGAACTCGATAGCTGGGCGTTCAAGGAGCCATCCTACTTCGCCGCGATCGGGGAGCCGTACAAGCAAGGGGATAAGGTTGGGCCGGTGTACGATCCGACCGCCGATGTCACCGCCAACCCGAACTACTGGGGCAATCAACCCGGATCAGGGCAGGGCGGATCGAGCGGCGGTGGCAAGAAAGACATCACGCAGATGCAATCCATCGGGCACGGATTCTATCAAGACACGGACGGCAAGACGTACAACAAGGACGGCGTGTTCGTCGGCAAGCAGAACGATCTCGATACCCACGACAAGCAGTGGGCCGCGTTGAACAAGATGCTGGAGCAACTCCCGGAGTACCGCACGTCGGAACGCGGCATCGTCATCAACGCGATTGCCAATATCGACAAGCCGGAACTCCTAGCGAAGTTCGAGCAGGATCAACTCGAATGGCAGACCACGAACCAGAACAACGAGCAACTGTACGGCGACAACTGGAACGACCAAACCGGCCAATGGGAATCGTGGGCCGACAGCGAGAAGGAACGTACCGCGCTCGGACTGCCGCAATGGATTCCCTTCCCCGGCAACAGTGACATGTTCAAGACCTATCAGTGGTGGGTCGCCACCTACGGCGATACGGATGTCAACGCCTTCATCGACTACTACTACAAGAACAAGGTCCATCCTGAGTATTACCAGTAATCTCCGTATGCACATATCGCGATAGGGTGATATGATGGCAACGGTATTCGTTTCGTATGAGGTAGCCAGTGGACGTATCCGAGTTGATGGGGTTTCCCGCCGCAGAAGTTGACGGTGCCGAGGCATCGCCACCAGAGATGAATGCGCCGGATGAGGTGCTGGACCAAGCAGTTGCTCCAGTGGACTCCCAACCTGTCCATACCGATCCCGCTGTAGACGTTGATGCCATCGTGCAAGCCCGACTCGCAGAGATCGAGACGCAACGACAGGCACAGGAGCAGCGTGCGGAAGAGGCGCGACAAGCGCAAATCCGAACGCAGATGCGACAACAGGAGAATCAGAATTGGCTCGGTGTCCGCAAGGAACTGACCGATGAAGGACTCGTGGCGGTCGCGGACAAGATTCAGGCCCACCGATCGTTCCTTTCGCAAGAGCGGGACGAAGCCATGATGGAGCGTGATCTGATGGCGAAAGCCAACGATGCGCTGGTGGCGATTCTCCAGGATCGTTTTCCCGGAGACTTCGAGGGGATCGTGGCAGATGCCAAGACCCTCATGCCGTATAGCTCCTACGACGAAATGCAAGGCTCTCTCGGACAACGGCGAAACCTGACCTCCGCGAAGGACGCGGAGATCGCCCGGCTGAACCAGCAACTCAATGAAATCCAGACCCAACTTGGCGTGACACAACGCCCGGAGTCTGCGGATCGCGTCGAGTCGGGAGGTACCGGAATCCCGGTACAGTCTGGCGTGAGCGACTACCGCAAGGCAGGAAGTCTGGACGAATGGGCCGCGCTGGTGAACGCCCAACGTCGATAGGACGCAACTGCAATGGCCTCTTTGACTGAAATCGGCGCGATTACCTCGCGCTCTACCGCCCTCGCTGGCGGTTCCGTGGACTCCAACCTGATCCACGTTGCCCTTCCTGATAACTACCTTGGCTTTACTTCTGAACCCGTCGTGGACCTCGTGCCCATGCTCGGCAAGGAAGGCCCACAGAAGAACACCTCCATCATCCGAACGTGGATCTGGAACAGTGACGTGCCGATTGTCGATACCCTCTCGGGCAGCATCGACAACTCGCCAGCCACCATCACGCTGACCGTCGCTCACCCGGAGTATTACCAGGTCGGGGCGCAGATCACCATCGGTACTGAGAACATGAACGTGACCGGGCGTGGCACCACGACCATCACGGTTGATCGCGCCGCACAGGGCACGACGATTGCCAACCATACGGCAGCCGACTCGATCTTCATTGCGGCCCCAGCGGTCGCAGAAAATGCGGACGATGCTGAGGCGCCGTTCAGCCAGGGAGCGAAGGACTACAACGCCTACCAGACTGTGACGATGGCATGGCCGATGTCGCACCGTGCCGAGACGGTCGTAACCGAAGAGCACCCGAACGGTGGCTGGTTCAACGACATTCTCAAGCAAGCGCTCGATCGTGAGATTCCTCGCCGGTTGGAGATGGCGTTGTTCAAGAACCGGCGCTCCCTTGGTACTGGCGTCACCGCCTCGACCTTCGGTGGCTTTGCCGAGCCGGACTTCATCACCACGCGCACATCAGTCTCCGGCCTGTTGACGGAAACCCATATCAATGACGCCTTGTCTGCGGTGGACGCGCTCAACACGCGCCGCCCGAAGGTGGCGATGGGTTCCCCGAACGTGCTGCGCATCCTCTCCAGCATCTACGCTGGATCGCGCTGGATCACCGGAGACGCCACGTCCGTGACCAACTACGTCGATATGTTCAAGACACAGTTTGGCGACATCAAGTTCGTGCCGAACCGGAACATGGCAACGTGGGCGCCAGACAAGCTGTACTTCTTCGATCCTGCCGACATCAAGCAGTCGCCATACGACAGCCAGTCGAATTGGCAGACCGGCATGTATGAGACGCAGGGATGGCACAAGCGACAGTACGTGCGCGGTGACATCACCTACACCTTCCCGTTCGCTGACTCTCGTGTTGAGCTGTACGGCTTCACCACGAACGGCTCGTACTACGGGGGCTATGCATGACGTTGGAAGCTACTTCCAAGTCTTGAAGCGGACTATGCAATGAATGCTGACAGCATGAACACCAAACTCAGCGCCAAGATCGACCTGGGTGACACTGCCCTCGGCGTAGCGTCGCCTGATTTCGGATACCTGTTCGGCTGTCAGTTTGGCTCCGCTCCCACGCCTGAGATTCTCAGCGTGGGAGACGGGCTCCAAATGGTCCGGGTTCACGCAACGTCGATTCCGGCACAGGTGGTCGAGATACAGTCCATCAGGGATCGAATCTCGTCCGAACTTCCGTTCATAAAAAATCCGATGGGCGGCTTCGTAGCGATGGTCTTGGGTGTATATTCTGCCGTACCCCTTGACCAGCGATCTTTGCCAATTCCAACATCCGGTCTCTTCGTCCACAATATATTCGAGGGGCGAGGAGCGGCGATGGTGGCCAATCACGTAGCAGACAAACTCGCCTCTAACATAACCACGTTCCGTGCGCTTGGAAAGGGGCGTAGGGCTGCCGCAGCCGCACAGGCAGAGGCCACTTGGATTGAGCGGAATTCGGTTACTATTGGTTTGCATTCTGGTCGCCTCCTCAACAGGCTGATTGGAGTGTCGCGCCCCTGGCGGTTACAGCCGAGCAGGGGTATCTACGTAGCCTGAATTATAGCAGGCTGGAGGAATTACATGGTCGCAACTGCACCGTCACCAGGATTGGAACAAGCCGAGGAACTGACCGGGCGGGATGCCGCTCGTGCCATGCAGCGGTCCGAAGCGTCGCACGACCAGATGGAAGCGCAACGCATCGAGGCCATCGCCAAGGGCATCGGCGCACCGCAGCAGCCATTCAATCTCGGTATCGCCGGGGATGGCGTCTATCGGTTTCGTTCCGACGTGCGTAAAACGTCCATCTATCTCCGGCATCCCCACCAAACGGGAGATGTCGATACCGATGTCAAGACACGCAAAAAGTTCGAGATGTGGGCCTCCAACGAATTCGGCCCCACATGGAAGTCCCAACTGAAGATGGACGAGAAGTTGTGGGACAAAGGTATCCGCATGTTCGAGTTCAAGGAGGTTGCCGGGCAGCATGAGTCGTGGTTCGAGACGAAGGACGCGACCGACGCCGCCTACATTCGATCCCGACTCAATGAGCCAGGGATGCAACACATCTACGAAGAGGCGCGACCGATGTTCGCCACCCTACCAGACGGAACGCAAATCGAAGTCACACCGACGACGCGG
>OFRB01000404.1_pt1 | contig 10061 bp, 14 predicted proteins | sample 1543021 | NCBI WGS metagenome assembly OFRB01 (sample SAMN07774230, study PRJEB24372) | wastewater metagenome | isolation source: Exp Tend CN 0WW | collected 2016-02
CTCCCCCCATGGTTTTGTAGGCCTCCTGATTAATGCCCAGTCCTAAGATTCCGGCGACGGTTGAGGCATCGTCAATAACAGACTCACTCCAGTAGTCGTCGTCACAGTTCACTCTGCGGTACCAATCCCGCGCTTTCTCTTTCGCTTCGTCACTTAGTTCGCCGTACTGATAGACCTTAATTTGTTTGATTCGCATGGTTCCTCCTATTGGTTGCGGGTTGGATCAACGATTACGTTGTGTTCAGGATTCAACCGGGCTATTTCCGCGTGAACAACCGATGCGGTTGCGCGGGATGTAAACGCGGTCGGAATGATGGACGTACCAAACACGGATAGAATCTCAGCATCATTTCCGAAATCTGCCACCCATCCTTTCGGAGTGGTGAAGAGTCTAATTTCTTTCATGGTCTGTACTCCCTTGTTAGTGGTTGCGTTGCTCATGCCTAGACCTAATGTTTAGGCTTAATCACTTCGATGCTGGTATCTGTTCCGAAGCATACTTTGATGATCTTCTCGTACTGGGCCACTTCGCCCTCAACCTGTCTGTGTCTCACTCCCGCTCGCACATTGGGACAACCACAGAGAGGACAGGCTTTATTGCCTACAGGTTTCACATGCCATTGAAACCGCATTCGCTGAAGATCCATGTTGCCCTCCATGTTTGTTTTGTTCGTCGCGTTCATGGTTCGTAGGTAATGCCAAACGCGTGCCAATCGCAAACCACTGATAAATAAACGAAGAACAAAAAAGGACTGGATAATAAAACTGACAGGTGTATGATTTACACAACGCGGGTGTGGTAAAAATCGGACACGAGGTGGAACCGTGTTTGTAGAAAGAAAGCTCAATTATGACGCGGCTATACAAGCGGCATATGAGGGTAAGACGGTAAAACGTATTTGTCTTGCGCTCGGATGTTCTTACTATCTGTTTTGTCAGGAAATTAAGAACAATCCTTCATTTTCTCAAGCACTTAGGGATGCTATCGTAGCAGCCAAGCTCTTACTCGCTGATAAACTTCAGACTTTGCATGAGGATATGCCGGAAGCGGACGCCGCGACATTGAATGTGGTGAGCTCGAATTACAAATATCTCTTGACTCACTACCTACCTGAGCAATTCGGCAATCGAGTAGAGATCAACCATAACCGCGTGGATGTTCGGGGAGCAATCGACGAAGCAAACAAACGACGGAAGACGATCGATGTTTCCCCTCAACCTGTCAACCCACTCGATGATTGATAATAAAGGGTTTTATGCCTCTACTCCACTGCATCGCAGTTGTACACAGGGCTTGTACTTATAAGTAGTTGACATATAAGTAATGTCTCATAAGATCCATTATGTCAACCGAAAGCAATGTCCATGCCAATGATGCCCATTCGATCCGGATTCCCTATGCTGATCTGTTCTCCATCGATGGGGGGTGCTACCGGGGGGTGGGGGGCCTTATCCGGCGAGCCGTATCCCCTTACGGGACCCTTGCACACACTCGACCATGATTTTTAAAATTTTTGAAAATTTTCTCAAATACGCGGGAAAAATGATACACTCCGATCGTCGCATCTCACCCAGGCGCCGAACAGGATGAACACGCATCGTTTCTTCAACCCGCGAACGCTCACCCGTCACTACATTGATCGCATCAACACACCCCCGCCGAGTCGTCGCGCCCGCTGGATTAATGCGTGGCTCGGCGTATCAGGGAAATCGGCCTAGATGAAGTACGCCCCTCAAGACGAACAAACGCTCATGACCGAGTTGTGGGATCCGCAAATCGCGGACGACCTCGAACAATTTGTCCTCTTTGCCTATCCATGGGGGAAGGCGAACACCCCGCTCGCCCATATGCAAGGGCCGCGCACCTGGCAACGCGACGACCTTCAGGCGATCACGGAGCACATTAAGAAACAGAAAGGCGTCATCGATCTCGGGCTCGCTCCCGAGATGTGGCGCGAAGCAACGGCCAGTGGCCGCGGCGTCGGCAAAAGTGCGAAGATCTCATGGCTCGTCGACTGGATGATGACGACGCGCCTCGGCTCAACCTGCATTGTGACGGCGAACACCGAGCCGCAGTTGAAGACGCGCACGTTCGCCGAGATCAGTAAGTGGACGACGCTCCTGCTCAACGCGCATTGGTTCGAGACGACGGTCCTCTCCGTCAAGCCCGCCGAATGGTTCAAGAAGCACTTGATCGAGCAGTTGTCGATGGACTGTGGGTATTACTACGCACAGGGCCAATTGTGGAGTGAAGAGAACCCGGACGCCTTCGCCGGCGTCCACAACCCCTACGGCGTGATGGTGATTTATGATGAAGCCTCCGGTATCCCCGTTCCCATTTTCAACGTCACAGAAGGTTTCTTTACTGAGCCGGTACTTGATCGCTATTGGGTCGTGGCTAGTAATCCACGGCGCAACTCGGGCGGGTTTTTCGAGTGTTTTAACAACCATCGAGCGTACTGGAAACTCCGACAGTTGGATTCTCGGACTGTCGAAGGCACGGATACCGCTCTCTTTAATCGGATGGTGGAACAGTATGGAATCGACTCCGACACCGTTCGCGTCGAAGTCCTCGGACAATTCCCCGCGCAGGGGAATCGACAGTTCATATCGAACACCCTTGTTTCCGGAGCGCAGACCCGAGAGTTGATTAAAGATACGTATGCGCCGCTCATCATGGGCGTCGACATCGCGCGCTATGGCGATGACAGCACGGTCATTCGGTTCCGCCAGGGCCGCGATGCCCGTTCCATCACGCCCATCCGCTTTAAGAACCGTGACAACATGTATGTGGCGAATGAGATCGCCCGATGGATCGATACGATCAACCCCGACGCGGTGAACATCGACGCCGGCAACGGCACGGGCGTGATCGATCGGTTGCGCGAGCGCAAGTACAAGGTGCATGAGATCTGGTTCGGGAGCGATGCCGAGCAAAAGGAATGGGCGAACAAGCGCACGGAGATGTGGGCGAAGATGCGCGACTGGTTGGGCGGCGGCATGATCGACGGCGACCCGCGACTCTTCGGCGATCTCACGTCTCCGGAGTACGATTACTTCGGGAAGGCGAAGGACAAGATCATGTTGGAGTCGAAGGAATCGCTCAAGGGGAAAGGCTTCCGGTCCCCCGATGACGGCGATGCGCTGGCGCTCACCTTTGCGACTCGTGTCGCGCGGCGCGATGCCAAGGCGTCGTCGGCGAACCGGCCCAAAATCGCGAGAGATCTTGACTATCCCCTATGTTCATGAGATAGCTGATTTCTACGAAGGACCCCGGAGGCACGAACGATATGGGCGGTGGACCTGTCATGCGATCGTTGGCGGCGCTCGGCACCCTCGGGCTCTCCGAGACGGCGCAAAAGAAACCCTTTCAAGATCTCGGGAACGACAACCCGGTCAATTCCGCCGCGGGCGGGCCGCTCCGGTTTATCCCCGGAGGGGCGCAAATCGCTGCGGTGATGGGGATGGGGACCGACTCGATGACCCCCGAACCCCCGACGCTCCACACCATGCCGGTCCTCGGCAAACAGAACGAGAACGATACCACGTCACAACAAAAACTCGATGCCCTGGCGGAAGCGGAACGGGTGCGCGCCGGCCGTGGGCGAGCGTCCAACGTGCTCACGTCGCCGGATGACATGCCGGCGAAACGGGCCAAAAAGTTTTTAGGAGGGTACTGAATGCGATACGCCGCGCTGTTCGTTCTGATGGCCATCATTATGCTGACGGGGTGCGCGCAGTCGAGTGAAACGGTGCGGCACGGAGACACCATGTTTCTCCTGACCCAGACACAGAACCAATGGGCCGAGAATGCCGTGCTGATCTCGGAATGTGAAAAAGAGCTCGCGAATGGGGTGTGCAAGCCAAAGGGCGAGGTGAAGGTGATGGTGATCTCAGGGAAGCTCCCCGAGCTCATGAGCGGATTGAAACATGATGCCGTCGTCCTCGGATCCGCGTTCGTCATCCGCGACGGCTTGATTAAGAGTAAGTCGTCCACGACACAGCGCAACCAGACGGACATCCGCGCCTCGACGGTCAACCCCAAGTAACCCATGCCCAATCCAGCGATCCACGATAACGACGAACGCGGGCGCAACATCATCAAGCGATGGGATAGCGCGGGTGCGGCCCGCGGGTCCCTCGATTCGGTGTGTGAGGAAATCGCCCGGCGCATCCTCCCCAATTACGCCGGGTCCTTTTCATCCGGCCCCGCCGCGGGCGGGATCACGAAACCGTTTCAATTGCACAGTGAAGAAATGTATGACGCGACGGGCGCGCTGGCGCTCACGCGCTTTGCGGCCGCGATGGAGTCGATGCTGACGCCGCGAAATTCCCAGTGGCATAGTCTCCAGCCGTCGGACCCCGCGCTCAAGAAACGCCGCAACGTGCAATTGTGGTTCGACGAATTGACGCAGATGCTTTTTAAGTATCGGTACGCGCCATCGGCCAACTTCGCCAGCCAGCAACACGAAAACTACATGGCGCTCGGCGCCTTCGGGACCGGCTGTACGTTTATCGATAAGCTCCAGCCGCGCTATGGGAAAGGGCTTCGGTATCGAGCCGTCCACTTGGGCGAGGTGCGGTTTTGTGAGAATCACCAAGGCATCATCGATACGGTGATCCGCCGCTTCCCATTAACGGCGCGACAAGCCGCGCAGAAATTCGGAAGCGCCGCGCTCCCTGAGAAAATCATCCAAGCCGCGAACGACGCGAAAAAGTACGACGACACCTTTCTCTTCTTCCACTACGTGACGCCGAGAGAGGATTACGACTCGAACCGATTGGATGCCAAAGGCCAGCCCTATCGGTCTGAATATGTGGCGTTGGAGCAAGCGGCGTATTTGCTCGACGAAGGGTTCGAGAGTTTCCCGTACGCGATTAGTCGATATGTAGTCGCACCAGGCGAGATCAATGGACGATCCCCGGCGATGTTAGTACTTCCATCGTTAAAGGTGCTGAATGAAGAAAAGAAAACGGTGCTTAAGCAGGGCCATCGTGTGGTGGATCCTGTGTTGTTGGCTCACGATGACGGGGTACTGGATAATTTCTCAATGCGTGGCGGCGCTCTCAACTATGGCGGGGTATCCGCCGAAGGCCGACCACTCGTTCACACCTTGCCAACCGGCAACATCGCCATCGGCAAAGAGCTCATGGACGACGAACGGATGGTCATCAACGACGCGTTCCTCGTGACCCTCTTTCAAATTCTCACCGAAACCCCCGAGATGACGGCGACGGAGGTGATCGAGCGGACGCGTGAAAAAGGCGCGTTGCTCTCCCCCACGATGGGTCGCCAGCTATCTGAATATATCGGGCCCATGATCGAGCGCGAAGTCGACTTGATGATGCAACAACAACTTATTTCGCCGATGCCTGACATCCTGCGGCAAGCCGCGGGCGAGTTCGTCGTTGAATACGATTCGCCCCTCTCACGCGCACAAAAGGCGGAAGGGATTTCCGGATTCTTTCGGTTGGTCGACTGGTCGCGCGACTACGTACAGATCACCGGCGACAAGCGGCCGCTCGATTTCCTCGACTGGGATGCAGCGATGCCTGAGATCGCGCGGGGTCAAGCGGTGCCGACGCGCTGGATCAAAACCCTCGACGCCGTGATGCAGATGCGCCAGCAGCAGGCGCAGGCCGCACAACAGCAACAGATGGTGGACGCGGCGCCGGCGATCTCGTCGCTCGTCAAGCCGATGATGCAAGGCGCACGCGCGTGAAAACATCGGACATCATCAATCGAGTGAAAGAGTTTTTAGGGTTCCGGAAGCTCGCCTATCAACGCACGTTCGTACCAGAAGACCGAGACAACGTGCTGGTGCTCGAAGACCTCGCGAAGTTTTGTCGCGCCCATGAGACGACGGCGAGTGCGAACGACCGCGCCTCGTGCATCATGGAAGGCCGGCGCGAAGTGTGGTTGCGTATTCAACAACATCTACAGCTTTCCGACGACCAATTGTGGAAGCTGTATCACAAGGGAGAGTGACGCATGTTTGACCGACAGAAAGGGTTGTATCGATCGCCAGAGGGCGCTCCGGGCGGCACGGGTGCTACCCCTGAGCCGTCCGCAGCCGCAGCCGCGGCGGGAGCGTCCGGTCAACCTCCCGCCGCTGGCAGCGGCGACGGCGCGGCGGCATTCGATTGGTCCAAACAGGGGCTCGACAACGACGCCATGGCGCTCGTGAACGATCGGCAATGGAAAGGAATCCCCGATGTTCTGTCGTCTTATAGAAATCTGGAAAAACTTACGGGTGTCCCGCCCGAAAGGATTCTCAAACTGCCAGGGGCCAACGACCCCGTGGAATCATGGGGCGCGGTCTACGACCGTCTCGGTCGACCAAAGGCGGCAACCGATTACAAGATCCCGCTCCCCGAAGGGGATTCCGGAGAGTTCGCGAAGGTTATCGCGCCGATTTTTCATGCGGCCGGATTGTCACAAGGGCAAGTGCAACAGATCGCCGAGAAACATAACGCCTTCATTGCTGAACAGACGAAGCAGGCCACAGAAGCGGCCAAGACCGCGCACGCAGCCGAGATGACCCAACTCCAAACCGAGTGGGGCGCGGACTACGCGAAGAACAACGATACCGTGGATAAAGCGGCCGAGAGTTTCGGCATGACCAAAGAACAGGTATTGGCACTCAAGCAGGCCATGGGGCCGCGTGCGGCGATGAAGTTCCTACACAACATTGGATCCAAAATTGCGGTGGAAGGGTCCTTCGTGGCCGGTGACAAAGGCGGGGGCTCGGGTTTCGATGCGATGAATCCGCAAATGGCGATCGCGAAGATCGAAGCGAACCGCACCGATCGCACCTTCGTAGAAAAGTTCAACAGCAAAGATCCCGTCGTACGCGGGCAAGCCCGCGCAGAGATGGAACGCTTGCACCAGATCGCCTACCCTGGCGCAGTGGAAGGGCAGGGCCGAGGCTAGCCCTCCGACCCGCTTTTCCCTCGAAACGCTCCCTGTTATGAGCAGGGAGCGTTTTTCTTTGTGTGCTCCTATTGACACAGTACAAAAGGCGTGTAGTATAAAGAACACAATCGAGGGGAACCGAACACATCGGCCCTCTACACTCGGGAAAGACCGAGCTCCGACACGGGAGTAAAACGGGAGAAGAGTCCGGTACACCTAAAAAGCCGGGAAGCCCTTCGCAACGATAAAGACAACTTTTTCTTTGCTTTGTGGAGGTGCTTATGTCGGTCAATCTTCCAAACTGGTACGCTCGTCAGTATTCCACCAACATTCAATTAAAGCTCCAGGCGATGGGGAGCTTGCTTCGCCCGTACGTGACCGAGGGGTCGTATACCGGAGATCAGGCGTCCCCCGTCGATTTCATGGGCTCGGTCGAAATGCAGGACGTGACGCAGCGATTCGCGCCGATGGGCCGGGTCGACGCGGCTACCGATCGCCGGTGGGTATTTCCCATCGATTCCGATCTCCCGCAGATGATCGATAAATTCGACAAACTTCGATTGCTCACTGATCCGGAATCCAAGATGGTTGAAAACGGCGTCCTCGCCGCAGGCCGTCGCATGGATAAGCACATCCTCAACGCCTTCTTTGCGGATGCGAAGACGGGCGTATCCGGGGCTTCGACGACAACCTTTACCGCGGCGAACGAGGTCGATGTCGCGGTGGGCGGGGCGAATAGCCGGCTCAACGTCGAAAAGCTGTTGTCGGTTAAAGAGCTCATGCGGGCGAAGCACGTCGATTTCGAGCGTGAGCAAATCTACTGCATCCTGACGGCGAAAGATGAATCGGCGCTGATGCGTGAGGCGGAAATCACCTCCCGCGAGTTCAACGGGGATGCGCCGGTGATGCAGGACGGGCGCCTGGTTCGATTCCTCGGTATCAACTTCATCTATTGCGAGTTGGCAGAAAGTGTGCTCGCAGGCACGAACGAAGTGACGATCCCGGTGTGGGTCAAGTCTGGAATGCACCTCGGCATGTGGAATGAGATCACGTCGGACATCTCGCAGCGGAAGGACATCCAAGGGCTTCCGTGGCAAGCGTATATCTACATGACGGCCGGCGCAACCCGGATTGACGAAGACAAGGTGTACGCGATCGAATCCTACCGCGCCTAAGAGGGGCGGGAGTGAGTCGATAGGAAACGAACGAGACGATTGATAACCAAGAGGTGATGCTATGGCGGTGGATCTCACTTTAAAGTCGGTGCAGATTACGAATCGGGAGGCGACTCCCCGGGTCTTGAACAGCCCGCAGAACGGGGGCGACGGAGTGATGCACGAGGTGTACGGACACATCGCCAGCGTCCCCGCGGCCCTCTCCATCACGTCGATCATCCGGTTGTGTTCGATCCCCTCGAACGCCCGAGTGAACAGCGTGAAGTTTCACTCGGCCGCGCAAGGCGCCGGGGCCTTCGATGTCGGGATCTATCAGACAAACCAGAACGGCGGGGCCGTGGTCGACGCCGATCTCTTCGGCTCGGCGATCAGTGCGGCCTCACAGGTCAAGATCACCGAGATCTTGGAAGAGTCGGCTGAGTTCACCGTGGCGGAAATGGCAAAGCCCTTGTGGGAAGTCCTCGGGCTCACGGCCGATCCGCATCGGATGTACGACGTGTGCGCGACCGTCGCAACAACCGACGTGACGACCGGCACCGGGGCGTTAGGGGTGCGAGTCCAGTACTCGCGGTAACCACAACCCTCTAACGGGCGCACGAAGGTGACGTATGGCGGATAAGTTCTACAGTGTCATTCTCGGCGAGCACACCCCAAGTAAAGTGACGGAGGGGGGTTCGACATCGAGTGAAGCGATTGAGTTGAGGGTGTCTGATTCCATCTACAGCAATAAACGCGCTGTCAGATTGGGGATTAAGGCAATCCTCAACTACATCATCAAAAAGGAAACGAACCCGATCGCATAAACAATAATGGGACGGGAACGAAAGAATACGCGGGCGCCGTGGGTTGGAAGACACGCGGCGCCCGTTGTGTAGGAGGGCCATATCTATGAATGGGTACGTCGAAGAACCAGATACAGTGTACACAAACGGGACTCCCATCCGTGGGGGCCGGTACGACACGCGCGGGAATTTGAAAGTGGCACTCGGCTCGTTGCTGAGTTATGAAACCGTGGCGGCATCGCAAACCGGCCAAGTATTGGGCGCATCCGGCGCGGCCGGTGATCTTCTAGCTCGGTTAGTGCTCGTTGTTACGACGGCGGCAACGGCGGCGGTGTCCATCCTTGACGGGGCAACCTCGATCCAAGTGTTCCCGAATAGCCCCGGTGGAGGCATCGGCACATACACGATCCCATTGGATCTTGTCTCAGTAAACGGGGCGTGGAGCATCACGACAAGCGCCGGTGTAGCGGTGATTGCTGTTGGGAGGTTTAGCTAATTATGAACTCTTATTTTGTCCACGCGACAGCGGGGGATGATTCGAGTCTCGGAACCTCGCCCAAAGCCCCGTGGCGGACGATCGCCAAAGTAAAGTCATGCAGCGTCGATTTGAGGCGTCCTGATGGCAAGCGGTGATTCACTTCTGACAATCGGCCCGCTGCAGGCGAGTTTTCCCAGTTCCAATCCCGCTAACCCTGATAGCCGAAATACGCACCCGGTCTTGGACTTCGACGCGACAACTCAAGAGACCGTGTACTTTGCCAACCTTATCATGCCCCGGCACTATGCTGGTGGTAACATCGTGGTCTATGTGCATCATGCCGCGTCGTCCGCCACGTCGGGTACTATTGGCTGGGATGTCACCATTGAACGGGTGGGCACGGCGCAAGACATCGACAGCGACGGATTTGCGACGGCCAAGACAATCACGGCGGCCACGGTCCCAGGCACCAGCGGCATTATAAATGTTTCCAACGTCACTTTGACGGCCGGCGCGACCGATACCGATTCAGTCGCGGCGGGTGAAGCGTTCCGTATCCGGCTCAGGCGTGATGTGGCGAACGATACCGCGACAGGCGATGCAGAGTTCTACGCGATGGAATTGAAGGAGGCTTAATGGCGAGGACGTTCGGCGGTGTCAGTGACCAGATTGCGTTTGGGTCTGAGGCCGCGCTCGACGACCTATCGCCG
>OFRB01000405.1_pt1 | contig 10053 bp, 12 predicted proteins | sample 1543021 | NCBI WGS metagenome assembly OFRB01 (sample SAMN07774230, study PRJEB24372) | wastewater metagenome | isolation source: Exp Tend CN 0WW | collected 2016-02
CGGCCCCCCCCCGGCCGTCGGCGCGCCTACAGGCGCTCTACGGGCGGACGATCCCGCCGCGACTGCGAGCGGGCGTGGACGACGCCGCGAGGATGCTCGTCGCGATGTCGCGCACCTCCCCCTCGCCCGCCCGCACGCGGTCGCCCGGCGCGAGGGCGAACCCCGGCGGGAACGTGACGCGCGGGCCGTCGGCCACGAAGGCGACCCGCGTGCCGTCGGGCCGGTCGATCACCACGATCGCGACGCGGTCGCTCATGGCAGCGTGCGGACCGGCGTCCGAGCGGTGATGCGCGTCGCCCCGTTCGGGCTCACGACGATTCGGATGGTCCACCGCGCCCGATCCTGTCGCAGCGAGCACGACACGCGAGCGATGCCGTACGGGGCACCGGCCGACGCGCAGAGGGCTCGGGTCGAGGTGCTGCCGTTCGCGACCATCGCCGCCTCGTACACACGGAACCGCGTCGCAAAGGCGGCGACCTCACGGCCGGTCCCGGCGTGGGGCCAACCGGACCGGGCAGTCTCGCGAGCGACCTCGCGGATCGTGGGGGGCGCGGCCTGCGCGAGCGCCGGCGCGGACGCTGCGAGGGCCAGTACGACGAGGGTGAGCGATCGAGCGTGCCTCATGTGGGGCGGTCCTTTCGGGAGGGTGTCGAGCCATCATCGGCAGGTCGGTCGGACGACTTGAGCGCCGCGACCTGGCCGAGAACGACACCGGCCCCCACGAGGGGGGCCGGGCGGTGTGCTGCTCAGACGGTGCGGGGCGACAGGCGAGGAAACCAACCACCGCGCGAGCGGGAGGGGTAACCCGTCGCCCCGCACCTCGGAAGGCTAGGGGACAGGTCGGATGCTCGCTAGGTCGTGGGCTCGTTCGCGCCGCCCTCGTGTGGGACGGGCTCGGGCTCGGGCAGCCCCGAGGGGATGGTGACGACCGGGCCGGGCGCGGGCGTCGGGGCGGTCGCCTGATAGATCCGGCCGAAGAGGGTCGCTACCACGAGGGCCGACGAGACCTTGAGCCACACGTCGTTCGGCACGCCGAGCGGCGCGGCGGCGTCGGCCAGGTCGGCGATCATCGGCGTGAGCGCAGTCGCAGCTGCGGCGACGAACCCGAAGATCGATGGGATGCCCCACGACACCGGCACGGTCGAGCGCACGGCCTGATACATGCGGCCGAGCACGGCGGCGATCGCCAGCACGGCCGAGAGCACGAGCCACACCTGCGGGTCGATGCCGAAGGGCTCGGCCGCGTCGCGGATGTCGTCGACCACGGGGATGAGGGCGAGCAGGAACGCGAAAAGCGAGGTGATCGCGGTCGAGGGGTTGCGGCGGATCGAGTCGAGCACGGTGGTCCTTTCCTAGACCCGCTCGCGCCGGCGGCGCGGACGGAAGGTGTGCGTGGGGTGCTTCGCCTTCGCGGCGATGATCGAGAGATCCCGACGCTTGCGGGCGGTGACGCCGTTGACGGTGCCCCGGTAGTCAGGCGACCGCTTGCGCGGCCCCGTCCAGAACGTGAACCGGCGGACGCGCTTGCCGGGGTTGTCGGGGTCGTCGATGGTCACCTCGCCCCGGCGCACGTGGCCGGGGTTGCCGTGCTCACGGACCCACGCGGCGACCGCGTTCTCGCGGTACTGCTCGCGGTCGTACAGGCCGTGTCGCTCGGGCTCGGCGGCGGGGTCCTCCCACCAATACACGTCCTCGTACTTCGGGGCGGGCTCGCGGGTGAGGTCGGGCGGGGTGACGAAGAGCGCACCGGCCACCGATCGCACGTGCTCGAGCACGGCGTCGCCGGTGTTCCCTCCGATCGTGCGGGCGAGGCGGGAGGGGTAGTGGATCCACTCGACGAAGAGTTCGGTGTGCCCGCTCGGGCCGGGATTCCACACGACGGCCGAGCCCTTCACGGGGTCGGGCGTGAGCCACCCGCGCCGCCGCCCTTCGGCGGCGAGCTCGGCGGTCGAGGCCGTGACGATCCCGTCGACCCCGGCGCGGTGCCACCACGTCGAGACCGCCGACGCGCACCATGCGAGGTTCAGGGCTCGGGTGAGTTCCTGTAGCGCGTTGACGCACGGCCCGTCGTTCGATCGGGGCGGTGTCTCGACGCAGCCGAGGTCGGCGCGCGCCTCGGCGATCACTCGGTTCTGCGTTGCCACGCTCACGGGCGTTCCTCCGGGGGGTCGGGTGGGCACTTGGGTGCGAGTTCGACGGCGGCGGCGATCACCGCGACGGTCGCCGTCACGATCTCGTCGTCGCCCGGCAGACCCCGGCGACTCACGACCTGGCGCACGTTGCGGAAGTAGCGGGCGAGCGCGCACGAGAGCGCGTCGTTCTGCTGCACCCGCTCGGCGCGGTCGTCGGCCTGCGCTTTCGCCTGCGCGTCGACGCGTTCGATGGTCTGCTCGAGCCGCTCTCGGTCGGCCTCAGAATCGTCGATGAGCGACTGCACGCGCAGGAACCCGAGCACCATCCCGAGCACGACGAGCGCATAGGCGAGGGTGAGCAGGCGGCGGCGCGACCACGGCCTGCGGCGTGGACGGCGGCGCTCGACGTGGTGGCCGTCGCCGCTATCGAACTCGGGCGATGCGGGGGTCACCGCGCCGCCAGGACGAGCACGACCGCGACCGACAGGGCAACGTAGGCGATCGACCACCCGCGCCGGCGGATCAACGCCGCGACTCGGCTCGGACCACCGCCGGGAAACCGAGCAGGGCGAAGCCCGCCGCGATCAACGCCGGATCCGCCGCCTCGACGATCAAGGTTTCGTGCACGAAAATCATCACCGCGAGCACGATCGACGTGAGGTCGCGGAGCGTCGGCAGTGAGGGGGGCCATGCCAGAACGCCCCGCGAAGGGTCCGGGGGCGAAGGCGGCGACGGCGGCGGACCGTCGGGCTCGCTCATGCTGCGATTCGGTTCGTCCACGGGTCAACGCGCCCCCCTGCCCTCACCGGGCGGTTCGATGGTGGACTATTCCCCTGAGCCCGAGCCATCGGAACCGGCGGGCTCAACCCTCGGGGTCTCCTGCACCTTCGCCTGCGGGCGCGCCGGCGCGGCGCGGCGCGGGGTGATGTCCTCGATGAGACCCGAGGCGAGCGCCGCCGCGATGACGGGCTCGGACGGGTCCACCTCTTCGACCTGGCCGGGCGTGAGACCGGCGACCCTCACGTGCGCGAGCACCTTCATCGCTTCCCCCTTGCTCATGGTCCGATGTAGTGCATTGCGAGGAACGCGGTCTCGACCGTTCGGTTCTCGTCGAAATCGTTGAAGTGCAGCATGGTCAGTTCGACGTACTGGCCGGCCGTCAGGGTCACCGGCCGCTCGGTCGCGAGGAATAGCGGCATGCCCGCGATCGTCGGCGATGAGCCGCGCGTCGAGCCGACGACGTCGGCCCCGGCCCCACTCTTCCGCAGGGCGAGGAACATGACCCCGTTGTCGGGCGTGTCGCCGATGATCCGGGCCGAGCCCTTCACGTCGTACACGCCCGAGACTGGTGCCACGAGGCGCGAGCCCGAGGCGAGGATCGAGCCGGTCGAGTCGTATTCGGCAGCCGTGAAGGTGATCGCCGTCGTGACGTTCGGCGGCATGATCTGATTCGTGACGCGGGTCGCGAGCGCCTTCGCCGGGCCGAGGCGCAGCGGCGAGGGCCCCGTGCCGTCGCCGATGATCCCTGCGCCGACGCTGACGCCGGCGACGATTTCTGCGCCGACGTACAGGCCGTCGGCGCGGACCTCAACCGAGTTGCCGACGTCGCCGCTCACGGCCAGGTCGACGACGTACGGGTTCGCGGTCTGCCCCGTTCCGGTCACCTCGATCGCGTCGGTCCCCTGCACCGAGCACCGGCAGACACCCTCGCAGCCACCACACCTCGGCGTTCTACTCACCCCCCCAACGCTCACCACGGGCGATCTTCCCGATCGTCCCAGGCACCACGCCGAAGTCTGCGGCGATGGTTCGCTGATACTCCCCACGGGCCAGTCGGTCGCGAATCGCGGCGACCTGTGGCTCTGTCAACTTCGCCATCGGGTGAGCCTCCCGTCGGTGGGGCGACCATCGCCCTTTGGCATGCATGTCGTCGTGATTCGCCTGTACGTCCCCGAGGAAGAGGTGGGCCGGGTTGCAGCACGGCGGGTTGTCGCATCGGTGCAGGACCCACGCCCCCTCGGGGATCGGCCCACTGGCGAACTCCCACGCGGCGCGGTGCGCGCCGACCATCGGGCCGCGATGGGCTGAGCGGAACCGCCCGTACCCATCGGGAGCAATGCTCCCCGTCCAGGTCCAACATTCGCCCGGGCCGCGCTCATCGACCATCGCGCGAAAGCGGTTCTCGGCGTTCGGGCGAGGATCGGCGGTCGAACCGTGACGACGTCTGCGTTGATAGTGGGCCCAGCAAAGGCCCGCGTTGCGCGCGTCGCGCTGACACCCTGTGGCTTCGCAGGTAGGCATGGCCCGAGCATAGCCTCGCTAGTCCGCCATGAGCAGGGTCGTCGCGTTGTCGGACAGGCGGCGGATCTGCAGGTCGCCCGTCCCGCCGTTCGTTTCGATCACGAATCCCCCGATCCGTAGGCGTCCCACCGACACGGTGCCCTTGAGGTGAGCGAGCCGCTCGAGCGTCGCGACACGATCACCGAGCGACCTGAGCAGGTCGGCCTCGGTGGTGGTGGTGCCTCGATCGCTCACGGTCGGACGGTATCAACTGCTGCTCAGAGTCACGATGCGACCGCGCCGAGCGGCTCAAACGAGAGCGTGACGGCCTCGGTGATCCCGCCCTGCGTGCGCTGCACCACGACCCCGACCGAGGTGAGGCGCTGCACGCCGTAGACCGACAGGCAGCGGCCCGTGAGCGCGAGGCGCACGCGCCGGCCGGGCACGAGGTCGTGAATCGACACCGGCGCGTTCGGACCTAGCACGGCCTCGCGCACGAACCGCTGCGGGGTGCGCGAGCGCGCGAGCCGAGCGTCGGCGGCGTCGCCCGCCGATAGGTCGTCGAGGATGTCGGCCTCGCTCGCGACCGATTCCAAGAGTCCTTCGGGACCTGGCGCGGCGGTCGCCTCGCCGACGACCTCGTCGCCCTCGGCACCGCCGCCCGAGCCCGACACGATCCACCGGTTCGCCCGGCCGGTGCCGTCGAGCTCGACGTCGGGCGGGGTCACGAAGTGCTCGTCGATGAGCGCGCCGCCGCCGGGTGCGCCGCCGTCCGGCAGCACCACCGGGTCGAGTTCCTCACCGGCCACGTACTCGACGCGGTCGATCACGGTCCAGTCGATGCCGGTGCGCCCGAGTTCGCGCAGCGGCTCGCCCGCGATCGTGTGCGACTCGGCCAGGATTTCGCGATCGCCGGTGGCGGTGCCGGGCGTGACGACGAGGGTGTAGTCCTCGATCGGGTCGGGTGCCATCGCGTCGGCGTGGATCGCTTCATAGATCGAAGTGAGCGCCTCGCCGATGTGGAAGTGGTCCTCGTGCACGAGGCGATGGTCGCGCCAGGACGACAGGTCGCGGGCGTCGATCACCACCCCCTCTTCGGCGGTGTCGCGCAGGTTGAGGATCGGGCCGGACCACACGCGGCCGTCGCCGATCCGCACCACCGACAGCTGGTGCGACCACGTGTCGATAGAGGCCCCGTTGAGTTCGCCGCAGCACCCCGCCCCGGCCACGACCTGCGCCGCCGACGTGTCGTCGATGACGCGGCCCCACTGCAACCGCGTCCACGGCACCTCGAGCACGGCCCGCGACAGGCTCGCGCGGGTGTGGACGAACGCCCGGTAGTCGCCGCAGCCGAGGGTGCCGCTCACGCGACGAACTTCTGCCGCGTGTCGATCGACACCGCGAACCGGTCGGCCGAGTCGGCAGGCACGCTCACGACGACGCAGGTCGGCAGGCACCCCGTGCTCTCGGGCCACTCGTACCCGTCGCCCGAGCCGAGCACCACGTACGGCAGCGCGTCGCGCTCGGGACCTAGTCCGTTGTCCTCGCGGATCGTGAGCCGCCGGCGCGATCCGTCGAGCACCACGATCGCCCGGCGCGGCAGGTTCGCGAGGGTGAGCGAGTAGCAGGGCCCGCCCGCGATGCGCGCCTCGTCGCATCCGAGGATCGGGTCAACGGTCCACCCCTCGATCGTCACCTCGTCGGCGGCGGGGGAGTCGCCCACGCCCGAGGTCTCGATCGTCACGACGAGCCCCGTCACGCCGAAGGGGGTCGGGGGGTCGAACGTGCACTGCCACTCGTACACGTCCTCGCCCGAGCCGACGTCGCCCGAGTCGCCCTGCGTGCGCGGCAGGCACTCGACCGGGCACTCGTACAGCCACGGGTCACCCGCCGTCAGTGTGAACTCGACGTCGAGGTAGTCGCACGGACCGGCCGTCGCGCCGCCCTGCTCTACCCTCTTCGGCCCCTCGGTGAGCCCGACGTCATAGAGCGTCTTGAGGCCGACGTCGGACACCGGAGGGGCGCTCGACTTCGGGCAGGTCGTGCGGACCTCGAGCGCGTACGACTCGCAGAGGTCGCAGGGGTCGTTCGCGAGGGTGTGCGAGAGCCACTGCCGCCCGTAGTCGAGGCCGACGCACGAGGTCGCGATGAGGGTCGCCCGAACGACGACCTGGCGCACGGCCTGCCGCTCGACGCCGAGGAACCCGCCGCCGGGCTGCGAGCCCCGCTCGACGACCGAGCGGCTCACGACCGAGTCGAGGCCGGTGATCGACTCGACCCACACGCCGAGGAACTCGGCGCTCTCGGGGCGGTCGGGCTCGTACCACGGGGCCGGGTCGCCGGCGGCGGCGAGCACGCTCGCGTCGGGGCGCAGGAACGGCGTCGGGTTGCCCGAGCCATCGGTGAGCAGGACCGGGCAGGGGCAGCACTCGCCGAGCGACACATTCCACCGGTCGGACACGCCCGGCACGCCGTCGGGGTTCTCGGGCGATTGACCGTTCGCCAGGTACGAGAGCACACGGGCGTCGTTCGCGATCTCCTGCCCGCCGAACACGAGCCACCCGAGCGGCCCCGGATCCCCGCAGTCGACCTCGGGCTCGGGCTGCGGTGTGAGGGTGATGTCGCCGATCGCCTGCACGCCGCCGGTCGAGACACCGATGAGCGACTGAGGCACGTACGACAGGTCGCCCCGCGAGTCGCTCTCGCCCTCGCTCTCACCGACGAGGTCTGAGCCGAGGTCGGTCGCCTCGTTCCCCCCGGCCACCGCGCCGCCGGTCGCGCCCGCGCCGGCGCGCACACCCGTCGGCGCGACACCGCCCGTGACCGCGCCGCCGACGTCGGCCGTGCCACCCGAGGCGGCGTCGCCCGTGACAACGGCGTAGGCCCACACGTTATGCAGGCGCGCCAGGTCGGCCGTCGCGGACTTCGTCGCCTTGAACCGCAGGCCGTTGAGTTCCGACTGCGACCACGCGCCTCCCCCCGGCGCGAGGTTGTAGATCGTGACTGCCGAGTTGAACCGGACGCCGTTGATCGAGGCCGACCACACGGCCGTCGTGCCCGCGTCGGTGGCGCTGCCATCCTGCGCGACCGTCGTGATCGTGCGCGTTCCGCTCGTGCCATCCGAGCCGGTGTTCCCGGCGAAGGTGACGGCCTCGACGACCTCGGTGCCGGTGATGGTGTACGTCGCGAGACCGAGTCGCTGCACGGCACCGGACGTGGTCGAGTTGATGTAGGTCGCGGCGTCGTTCGGGCGCTCATCGACGGCGGCGAACCGTGAGGCGTCGCCGCCCGTGATCGACCACACCGAATCGACATCCGAGTCGGGCGCGATCGCCCGCACGGCGACGGTCTTATTCACCCTCGCCGCGCCATCGACGACGCCGAGGTCGTCGGCCTTGAGGTCGTAGGTCGCGGCCGTGGTCGTGCTCGAGCCGATGCGCCACCCGTTGACCACGACGGCGGCGGAGCCTGCGCGCGTGGCGGTCTGCTCGGTCCCACCATCGACCGAGGCGTTCGCGGTGTGCGTCGTGGTCGTGTGATCCCACCGGACTTCGACGCGGTACCACGTGCCAGCGGCGAGGGTCGCGACGGTGGGGCTCGCCGAGCCACCGGTGTATTGCAGGGTAAGCGCACCGGCCGCGTTGACGTACAGGTCGCAGTCGTTACCCGAGAACACCGAGAGCGTGACGACCTCGATGTTCGCGCTCGGCAGCGTGTCGAACTTGAGGTAGACGACCATCGCCCCGGTGGACTTGCCCGAGGGGAACGACGGGGTCGTGCTCGTGTCTCGCCCGGCACGGCACGCCGCCGCGCTCGTGCGGTTCACGCGCAGGCACGTGCCGTTGCGAGCACCGGTCGCGGTCTCGGTGACCGTGCCGCCGGTGGTCACGGCGGTCACGGCCTCTTCGGCGATCGCGCCGGCGTCGAACCCCATCACCTCAACCCACGTCGACACCGGCGCTCACCCCCTCGTCATCGTGCGGAACCCGCCCCGAGCCACCCCCGCCTTACGACGTCGGCAGCTGCGCGTGCGACAGGTCGCCCGCGTTGAACACCATGTCGACGTCCTCCTGCGGCGTGCGCGGGGTGACGAGGTTCGCCTGCACGTACGCGAACCCACCGCTCGACGCGCTCATCAGCTTCCACGCGGTCGCGGGGGTATGCGGCCCGGCCGTGGTGGGGCCGACGAAGGTGATCGGGACCACGTTCGCGGGGATCGTGTCGTTCGCCCCCCACGAGGCCGAGTTGTTGTCGACCTCCTGGCGACCGTATCCCGAGTAACTGAGCTCGGTGTCGGTGCCGTCGAAGAGGGCGACCCAGAACTTCGCGGGGCCGACGAACGAGGTCTGCCGAAACAGCGCGTCCTCGACGTTGCGGGCGACGGTGGCGGTAAGGCTCATGGCTCGGGGTCCTCCGTGGAGTCGTATGGCGAGTATGTGCCGTCGGCGTTCAACTGCAGGCGCTCGCCGGTCACTTCCGAGTACGGCACCGGGCGCAGCGACACGATGAAGCCGACGCCCGAGAGCAAACCGATCGCCTCGACGATGACGTCGGTGTAGACGACCTCGGGGATGCGCCACGTCACGTCGTCGGGGTCGATGAACACGTCGGTGATGTCGGCATAGGACAGGTCGCCGCGCGACGACGAGCCCGCCGTCGAGTTCCCCTCGAGCGGGATGTCGGCGACCGCCGCGACCGGGTCCGCCACGAGGTAGGCGACGAGGCTCACGGTGTCGGTCGTGTAGGTGCCGAACGGGGTTGACGCCCCGTCGGCGAAAGCGTCGACGCCGAAGATCAGACCGCCGACCGGGTTCCTCGCCCACTCGCCGACCTCGTCGGGTCCTCCGTGGAGGGTGATCTGATACGTGCCGGCCGGGAACTCGCCCTCGATGAAGGGGAACGAGAACCACGTCGCCTCATCGTCGAAGGCGACCGAGCCAAGCGCCGACTGAACGGCGATCACGTCCTGCGATCGGTCTACCGGATCGACGACCCGGTACAGGATCGCTCGGTGGTCCTGCTCTCCTGAGCCGACGTTCGTGAGGGTGCCTCGCAGGCCGACCCGCATGAGCGACGACCGAAAGGCCTCGGCCATCGTGAACGGCGGGGTCGATCGTTTCTTGCCGTTGCCCGAGGCGACCCAATCCTGCCCGCTCGCGCTCGGCAGGTTGCCGAACCTGCGACCTGCGACCTCGGGCGGGGTCGGCAGCGCCGGGCGCGTGGTCGGCGGGGGGTCCACCGGCGGCGGCGTCGTGGACGACGGCCGCTCATTCCAGATTTCCAGCCCCCACAGGTACCACTCGACGTCCTGGTCGCCGAAAGAGTTGACGTCGCGGTAGATCCCGAACCGCCAGGACGCGCCCGACGAGGTCGCTCGTGCGGTGCGGATCCCGGTCTGGTCGACCGTCTTGACGTCGTTCCGCCAGACCTGAAACCAACCGGTCGTTCCGGTCGTCCACTTGAACCCGACCTGCCAGTGGATCCACGTCGCGGTTCCGATGCTCATCGACCCGGCGGGGAACGGCAGCGTCGGGCCGATCGTGCCCGTCGTCTTGGTCCACAGGTTGCGGAGCATCATCGCCCCGCCGTTCACGCACGCCCACGCGGGCGACGGGCTCGGGTCGCCGGGGTTCGTGTTGGA
>OFRB01000406.1_pt1 | contig 10050 bp, 19 predicted proteins | sample 1543021 | NCBI WGS metagenome assembly OFRB01 (sample SAMN07774230, study PRJEB24372) | wastewater metagenome | isolation source: Exp Tend CN 0WW | collected 2016-02
CGCGCACGACCCATAGCGGCTGGGTGTATCGGGCCCAGCTGTCGCGGGGGAAGAGGTTGCCGGTGTCGGGGGTGGGGCGGCCTTGGTAGAGGCTGGCCCAGGTGCGTGACCCGACGCGGACCTTGACCGCGGCCCACTGGGCCAGGGTGCGGCCACGCGCGGAGACCATGAACTCCTCGAGTTCACGCCCGAGCGGGTCCGTCGCGGGGTCCTCGCATTGCGCAGGGATGTTCACGACCCGCCACAGGTGCCCATCCTCAGCGGCCAGGAGCCGCCCGGCGAGGTCGTCGTGGTGCCAGCGGGTGAGGATCACCACGACGGGCGCGCCGGGCGCGAGACGGGTGGAGGCGACGTCGGTCCACCAGTCCCAGGCGCGGTCGCGGTAGGTCTGGGAGTCGGCCTGTTCGCGGTTGCTGATCGGGTCGTCGATGACCATGAGGTCGGCGGGTCGGCCGGTGAGGCCTGAGCCGATACCGACGGACAGGACGCCACCTTCGTGGCCTTGGAGGGTCCAGTCGCTGACGGCGCCGTTGTCGGGCGCGATCGTGAGGCCGAGGTCAGGGTGTTCGGTGATGCGGCGACGGATGGCGCGGCCGTTGCGGTTGGCCAACGATTGAGCGTAGGACGCGGTGACGATCCGCAGGTCGGGGTTTTGAGTGAGTGCCCACGTGGGGAAGTCGCCCGCGACCCGGGTGGACTTTCCCTCCTGTGGGGGCATCGTGATGATGAGGCGCGCGTCGGGGGTGTCGAGGAGCTTGACGAGCTCGGCGTCGATGAGGTCGAGTGCGGGGGTTTGGACGGTGTCGGGGCGCATCCACTTCGCGAGGGCGCCGGGGGTCGCCCACCGTCGCGGCGGGGGCTCGAAGGCGCGGGCGGCGGCTTCTGCCCAGTCGAGGGTGAGCGTCATGGGTCGCTCACCTCACTCGGGCAGGTTGTTGGTTAGCCCCTCATGACGCGGGTCGGGCCAGCGCCGATTCGGTTGCCCCCCACTGGGCCCGTCAGTCGAGGACCGACGATGCGGGTTGCGCGCTTGGCTGCGAAGTCGACGACAGGTGGGGCGCCATGCTCGCGCACGATCCGGTCGACCTCTTCGGTGATCTGCGGCGCGAGAGGGAACCACTCGCGGCCGTGGGTGAGCAGGTGCGCGAACCGTCGGTGCATCTGGCGCTCATCGCTGCGAGTGCCCGGCTTGACCGCGAGGAGTTGCGTGTCGGGCGGGTATGCCTTCATGCGCTTCTCAAGGTGTGACGTCCAGCCGATCTTTACGTTGCCGCCGTTGCGGGCGAAGTAGATGACGCCGATCTTCGGGGCGTCGGATGTGGCAGCCTCCCGCGCCTGCGCGATCGAGGGGAGCACATCGTACTCGCCGTCTCGGCGTCTCACCACGCGGGGGCGACTCTCGACGAGGTCCCTGTGCAGGTCGGCGGCGATGCTCAAGTGCATCGTGCACAGCGGCATCTCGTTCCACCCGTCGAGGGGGCAGGAGGGCCAGACGCATGTGCCCTGGGGACGCTGCCGCGCCGGTCGGCGTCGGCGGTTGCCTGATTGGTGTGGTTGGCGGTTACGCTCAGTCATGTCGACTCCTAGCCAGTCGGCCGGTCCCCGGAGGTTGCCGCCTCGCGGGGACGCTTCATGCTCGCTCGTGGATAGAGACACCTCTCCCCACGAGGCTCATGCTAGCCGACGAACCACACGAATGTAACTAGCTCGCCACGCGCGCCTTCGGAGGATCCTCAGCAGCCTTCTCGGCGACGATCCGGACCGCCTGACGCTCGGCCATGAGCTGCCGATCAACCAGGCACTCGGTGCACTCGACCGGGTAGCCGTCCTTGTCGATGGTCCAGTGCTTGGCTCCGCGCAGATGCTCGCTGGCCCAGCGGATGTAGTCGCCGAGCTGGGTGTAGTTGTGTTCGTCCCAGACGGCGCCGCACTTGGTGCACGTGGCGACCGCGACGTCGAGGCGGATCCGCAGAGTGCCGCGGCGTTCGCACTCGGTCTCGGGGCAGGGCACGTCCGGCTCGTAGGGTGCGACCTCCCATCCGGTGAGGCAGCGTGCTGCGATCCACCAGGCGCGCACGGTGACGTTCGGGTCGGTGCCGAGGCGTCCGGCGATGGTGGACAGCCGAGCACGCAGCGGCGCGGGCGGGATGTCGAGGCTTGCCGCGAGAGCCAGTGACTCGCGTTCGATGCGTTGCAGGCAGGCGATCGCGTCCAAGCGGGCGTTGGGCTTGGACTTGGGGGAGCCTGCGAGCCACCCATCGTCGCCCTTGGACTGCCGCACGGCTGCCTCGAGCTGGTCGAGGAGGGGGTGATGCTGGATCGTGACAAGTTCGTGGATCTTGGTCCACTTGGGGAGTTCGCCCACGTTTGGGACCGGGACGAATCGGACGATCTTCAGGTGTTCGACTTCGCTCTTGATGAGCGCTCTGATGTGGTCGGCGGCGAGCATGGGGGGCTTGTCGGTCACGAGGTCAGGCCCCCTTCGGTCCGAGCGTGCGGACGGAGTGCTACGACACTGACCAGTGCCCATATGTCGAGGATCTGCGTGCTAGTCAGGGTCGCGTCGTCGGGATCAATGCCGGCCGAGATGAGAAGGTCGATGACCTTCGTCGCGGCCGTGATGTCCAGTGGGGTCTCTCGTGCAAGGCGGGCGACAGTCTCGTGCAGGTCACTCACGGGTCAGGTCCCCTTCTCGGCGGTCAGGAGCCGCAGTTGTTGCGGCACAACGGTGGGCACGAGCAACTGCTGCTCCGCGGTGAGGTTGAGCGCAGCGAGGATGCCCTTGATGACGTCGGCCACGAGCGCGCCCTGCTGCTCGGCCAGGCGGACCCGCCTTTCGTCGACGCCGGCCTTGAGCGCGGCCGCGGCATACTGCGCGAGCCGATCGCTGGCGCGTTCGAGCATGACGTAGGCGATGTGCGGCTTCGCCTCTTCGGTGGTGCCGAAGTCCTGACCGCCAGACTTGTCCTTGGTGACGCCCCACGTGAGGGACCGACGCCCGCCCTCGTCTTCGATGGCGACGACCTGGGCGCGCCAGTAGGCGACCTCGCCGGCGGTCCAGTGGACGAGGTCGATGAGGGCGTCGGCGGGGTGGATGTCGACGCGGAGCCCGAGGCGGGCGACTTGTTCGGCGGCCGCGAGGGTGGCCAAGCGTTGGGTGGCGGCGGCTTGGGCGCGGGGGGAGTTGCCGCCGTGCCATTTGCAGACGGTGCCGCCTGGGATGGGTTCGCGCAGGCAGGGCCCGCCGCCGCGGGCTGCCTTCTTGTGGGCCTGGCAGCCGCGTGGGTGGGTTTGGCCGCAGGTTGGGCAGTCGTAGGGCTTGTCGCTCACTCGTGGTCCTCCTGGGCGGTGACGGTCTCGCAGCGGCATGTGACGCAGTGCCGGACAGGGAATGAGAGGCGGTAGACCCAGCCGTGCGCGTCCCAGGCACCGGCTTCCTCATCCCATCCGGGCGGGGTCGCGTCGGTGGACTTCTCGCGTGCGCGGGTCACGATGGTCTGGTTGGGCTCGTCGATGACTAGGTTGCCGTCGTCGTCAACGACGACCTCCAACCAGTGCACGTGGAGCGCGTCGAGACTGTCGCGGGTGACGGTGAGCGCGCCGGGGTCATCGGGTATGTCGTCGCCGTTGAGTCCGATGCTGGCGAGCCATTCGATGAGGAGGGTTCGGCGGGCCTCGTCGGGGCGGGGCATCACGGGCATGGCTTCTCCTGGTCGTGCGTACATTGCTGGCACTGTCGAGCTAGGTCGTTGGCGAGGCGGTCGCGCTCGTCAGGTTCGAGGCGTGGCACGGGCACGGATCGTGGATGCGACGACCGCGGCATGATGAGGATGGTCACAGCCAGCCCCCGATCTGATCCCCGCTGTTGTTGGACGCGGCAGCGACCTCGGCCCATGCCCTCATTCGCCCCTGCAGGCATTGGTCATAGTCGCCCCACCCGTTCGGCGGATTCATGGCGCGCCACTTCGCGGGGTCGGCGTTCATGCCGTCGAGGACGGCGAGCATGTGAGTGCCGACCTCTCGTGCCGTCTTCCCGATGCACCACTTCCAGCCGTGAAAGCCTGCTGATTCCAGCATCCCGGTCAGGTTGTAGGTGATGTTCAGCGACTCATCGATATCGCCGCCACGCCCGCAGGCGTTGCATCGGTCTCGGACGATCCACACGTCGGCGCTCACGGCTGCACCTTCTCTCGATGCTCGACGGCTCGCCCCAACAGGAAGCCGCGCATAACTCCAGGCTCGTTCAGTCGCCCGGCGAGGTAGCGGTCGAATGCGCCGTCGCCAGCGCTCATCAGGTGCGCGATCTGGTCGCACTCGTCGGCCCGCGTCTGCGCGTCTCGGCGTGCGTCCCTGGCGGCGATCTTGGCGGCGAGGTCGACCGCCACCGGGCACGGCCACGGTGTGCGCTTCTTCATGCCGTGGGTGATGCACCACCCGAGACGCTGGCCTCGGTGGACCGCCTCGTCGCATCCCGCAAGGTGCGTCGTCCATGCGATCGTCTCTGCGTCCTGGGTGGGCGTGGTGTCAGTCATTGCATCCACTGCATCAGGTCACCGAACGTCCCGAAGCGGGTCTCTCCGACGCTCATTTCGCTGTACCCGTGAGTGCGCCAGTCAGGCCAGGTGCGCGCCTCGCGTCGTGCAGCCTTGTGCTCGTTCCACCATGCGTCGAGTTCCTCGGCGTACTTCTCCGGCGTCTGCTCGGGGTTCGTGTGGACCATCACCGACGTGCAGCGCCCGCCCGTCGAGTTCCATGCGTCGCGCTTGCCGTAGTCGCTGTCGAGCAGGTAGCCGCCTCGGGTCAGCGTGAGTAGTTCGTCCTCGATCTCATCGTGGGTGTTGCCGCGGATCTTGACGGTGAGTTCGTACTTGGTGACAGGTGGCTCGCTCACTGGCCCTCCCCGGTCGCGTCGTGGTCGTCGCCGATCTCGCAGTCGCAGACCTCGCCATAGGGCTCGCCGTCGTCGGGGTCGTATCGGATCAACCAGTGCGCGCTCATGCCTTCGCCCCCTCGCCCTGCCGCTTGATGACGGCCTGCAACTCGGCCAAGCCACCGTTCGGGACGTGCTCGGTCAGCCAGCGGAATGACGTGGGGCTCTTGGCGGTCGAGCACGAGCAGCGCACGAACGGGATGCCGTCAGCGGTGAAGACCTCGCGGGCGACGTGCTCGCCCTCCCCGGTCGTGACCGCCAGGGCGGCGCGGAGGCGCTCCCACGTCGTCGGGTCGCTGCCCTCGATGTCGTCCATGACCTCTTCGACCTTCCAGACCTTCTCGCTCTCGCGGGCGTGAGCGGCTGCCAGCGCGTCACGCTCGGCGGTCAAGCGGGCGACCTCGGACACCTTCTCAGCCGCCAACTCGGGGATGTCGTGGTGGCTCCACGACGTGAGGGGCGGCGGGTTGCCCCGCAGCGCGTTCACGGTCCGGGTGAGCAGGTCGCCCTGCCTGCCCAGGGTGGCGTCGTACTCTTCGACGTCCTCCTGCAATCGGTCGGCTCGTTCGCGGTCCGACTCGATGCGCGGACTTCCCTTGCGCCACGCGATGCCGCCCGCACTGCACTGGTCATCGTCGTGGATGGCTCGGGTGCATTGGAGCGTGTCGTGTGGGTCGATGGATGGGCAGCGGCCGGGCTGGTCTGGACGCGGCTTGGTCATGACTGGTCCTCCTGTTCGGTCGGTTGGGTGCCGGTCGTGTCGGCGTCGGTGTCGGTGAGGGCGGCGTGCATCTTCGGCCACCCAGCCAGGCACTCACGCAGGGTTGCCGCGCAGGCTTGCAGCCACTCGCGACTGTCGGGGTTGATCGCCGTGACCGCCAGGCGTTCCCACTGCCCAGCCAGCGACTCGACCCGCGCCACCTGCGCCGCCAACGCGTCACGCTCGGCCTCGGCCTTGTCGGCGCGATTCATCTCCGAGATGACGGCTCTGCCAGTCTTGCGCCACTGGTCGATGACCCGCTCAAGTCGTTCGATCGCCGCGTCACGCTCAGCGGTCAGGCGGGCGACCTCGGCCTCAGCCTTCTCGGCTCGCATGTACTGGGCTGCGGCCACGACCACGGAGAGCAACGCACTGAGCGCGAGAGCCAGACACAGGTCGGCGGCGCTCACTGCTCGGCCCTCGCCGTCACGTCGAAACCCTGGGCGCGCAGGTGGTCCAGCATCGACTCACCGAACACGGCGTGGGTCGAGCATTCGGGCGAGCGGCGGTATGCCGTGACGATCGCCTCGACGGCGGCGGCGTCCGGGTCCACGGGCTCGGGTGCGTCCTCGACCAGCCAGAGTGACCAGCCGACATCAGCATGTCCGGGCATCCACAGCCAGGGCCAGCCGGTGCCTGTGATGAGCTCGGGGTCGATCTGCTGGGCGCGGTCACGCACTGCCGCATCGCCCTTGCGCCGCTCGACGACCATCCCGACGCGCACGTCCTCGGGCTCGATCCGGCGCGGCAGGACGGGCTCCTGCGTGGGCTTGTCCTCGGTGAGCACGCGGACGATGCGACCATCGCCCCACGGGAGCGGGTGGACGTTGCCCACCCACCCGGCGATGAGTTGATAGCCGCCCTCATCGACGAAGCGGAGGGGTCGATACCCGTTCGGCCACTCGACCTCGACCGGCGTCCCTCGCGTGAGAAAGATGTCCCCGTCCCGCCCGGGTGCCTTGACGGGCTGTTCGGGCGTCAGCGTGGCGGGACGGGCCGATTCCGGGGCGATCTGGCCGTAGTCGTCGCGGGTCGGAGGCTGCTGGGGTTGGTGATCGGTGTTCATCGGGTGGGTCCTTTCGGTTGTGGCGGTCATGGGGTTGTGTTGTGGTGGTGGGAACCGGTTCCCTGTTGGTCGGGGAACCGGTCTGACCGGTTCCGGTTCCCCGTAGGGGGAGGGAACCGGGAACCGGTCAGTGACCCGGACCCGAAAGGAACCGGTCGGGGAACCACTCGGGAACCGGTCAAAGGGGTGTTCATCGGGTCTCCTCGAAGCGGGCGATGAGGGTGTGCATGACGGCTCCGCGGGGGCCGTCGACGGTGGTCAGGCAGCCCTCTCGAGCGAGTGCGTCGATGGCTAGGGCGATGGACTCGGCCTTGCCTTTGACGTGGCCGCGGATGTCGCGCAGGGAGACGGGCCGACCGGCTTCGTAGAGGTAGTCGCTGACGCGCTTCATGAGGGTGGTGGGGCGGAAGTTGCCTTCGTCGTCGACGTCGCGGGTGGGGTGGTCGAGCCAGGCGAGGATGGTGCCGTCGTCGGCGGTGGCGTCGATGTTGAGTTCGGCGAGGGTGGTGCCGACGGGCCCGACTTGGCCGTGTTTGTCCTTGTCGAGGACGAGTTTGACGGTGCCTTTGCCGCCGGCGGCGAGGGCGTTGGTGACGATGGCTTTCATGGCGGTGCCGGTGATGCCGGCGAGTTTGTGCTGGCCGCCGATGGCGTAGCGGCCGCGGGTTTCGTGGTCTTTGGTGACGTGGTCGACTTGGAGGACGGCGGGGCCTTGGTCGGCGATGCGGCGGGGTAGGAGGGCGAGGTAGCGGGCGACGTCGTCGTTGTCGTTGATGGACCAGCCGTGCATCACCATGGCTTCGGTGACGCCGTCGAGGATGACGAAAGTGGTGTCGGTGATGGCTTGTTGGAGGCGGGGCCAGTCGGCGTCTTTGAGGGCGGTGTCGGGGCGGATGTAGCGGAAGTGTGTAGTGATCTGGTCGGGGGTTAGGCCGAGGGCGCGTAGGCGGGCGATGACTGCTCCGGCGCTGTCTTCAAAGTCGATCATGGCGACGGTGTGTTTGTCGTCGATTTGTTGGACTGCGGCGATGAGGCCGACCCAGGTTTTGAGGGATCCTGGTTCACCGGCGATGGAGTGCACGGCGCCGGGGTAGAGGAGGTTTTTGCCGTCGCGGCGTTGGAGGATGGTGGGTTGGGGTGGGGCCCAGGAGCCGTGGAGTATGTCGGTGAGGTCGATCGGGGCCCAGGGGTGTGCCGTGGTGGTTTCGTCGACCCCTGGTGGTCGCAGTGGTATGACGTCGAGGTCTGCTCGTAGTTGGTCGAGCAGGTGGGGGCTGTGGTCGTCGCTGGGTGTGAGGAGTCGAGCCTTGGCGGTGTCGAGGGCGGTGAGGGCTCGGCGGCGGGTGGCGAGGGCGTGGACGTTGTCGGCGTGGTAGTCGGCGTTGGCGGCGGTGACGAGGCCTTGGTAGATCTCGTGGATGTAGGCGGGGCCACCGGCGCGGGCGAGGTTTTTGGTGTCGCGCAGGTGTGTGATGACGGCGGTGGGTTCGGGGGTGGTGCCGCGGGCGTAGAGGTGGACGCAGGCGTCGTGGATGAGTTCGTGCCGGGGTTGGTAGTAGTCGGCGCCGGTCAGGATGTTGGTGACGGCGTCGAGGGCCCACCGGTCGCCGGTGAGCATGGCGCCGAGGGCTTGGCGTTCGGCGTCGTCGTCGTGGGGCATGGCGAGGTTGCCGTCTTCGGGGTTTGGGACGGGGTGGAGGTGGCGGTCGGTCATGCGCCTGCCACCTCCATGAGCGGAGGCGTTTCGACCTTGATGTGCTCGGTGATGACGGGCTCGACCTTCTCGAGGCGGGTCGCGATGAGTTGGCAGTGGTGTTCGTCTTGCTCGATGAGGATGGCGCGGCATCGGGCGCGCTTGGTCATCATGCGCGCCACTCCGTGAACAGATCAAGCTCGCCGATGGGCCGGCCGCACGCGCGGCAGTGTCCGATGCTTATCGAGTGGGCGCGGCTGCGCAGGCCGCAGGTCAGGACGGGCGTGCCGGTGGGGGTCGTGCTCACGGTTTCGCCGCCTTTGTGGGCGCACGAGTCGCAGCCTTTGAACGGGCAGGCTGGGCAGTGGTCGGTCACGATCCCACATCTGCTCGAAGTCGGTCGCGTTCGTGCACGAGCTGGGCGAGTTCGGCGATCTGGTTGTCGGTGGGCATTCGTCGCGCCAACGGCATGTTGATGACCGCGCCGTCGTCGCGGCTGGGTGGGTCGAGTTGGCGGATGCGTGCCTCGACTGTGGCGAGGCGGGCGCGCAACTTCGGGGCGCGTTCGATGCGGCGGGTCTTGGCGCGTTCTTGACGGTCAGCCTCGCGGATGATGTAGGCCTCGGCGCGTTTGGTGGCGACGGTGACGTGTCGTCGGCACAGCCACGGCTCGGGGGCTGGTTTGCCGCAGATGCGGTCGGCGGAGTCGATCCAGGCGGCGCACACGTTGGTGGGGCGGTTGTCGACGCGGCCGAGGACGACGAAGGAGGCGAGGGTTTCGGGGGGCATAGTGTCGGTCCTCTCGGGTTGGCGGCTTGTTGGGAGTGGGGGTTTGGCCGCAGGGGCTCACTTCCCCAAGGCCAGCCGCACCGACCGGCGATTCAGGCCCGATCGCTCGGCGATCACCGTCTCCGCAACACCAGCATCCGCAGTGGCGATGACCGCCCCCGTCAGCCGACCCATGGCATCCCGCTCAGCCACGCGCGCCCGCGACCACTCCTGCGCGAGGCCCTCCACCGTGGCGTCTCCCACTAGCACCATGAGCGCACCATTCATGGCCTCCCCCATCGCGTCCTCGTCGGGATGCTGTCCGTGGTCCCGGCCCGGGTAGCGGGCGGCGATCATGTCGATCATCCGCTCGAAGGCCGCGCGCTGGTCCTCGGTCAGCTCGGTGTCGCCGAGCCAGGCGTCAAGCTCGTAGGGCTGCATGGTCATGGTGTCGGTCCTCTCAGGTTGGCGGCTATCTGTGTAGCACTGTACACCCTATTGTGCAGTGCTGCACTCCTTACGGTTGGCCACCATGCGAACGAGCAGGCCCCACACGATGGGCTCGGTGTGGATCGGCTCGGTGAAGGCCAGTCGCTCGGTGCGTGCCTGCAGGGTGGGCTTGTCGGCCTCGGTGAGCAGACCGGGCGCGTGGTACGGGCAGTACGTCGGGTGCTTGTGTTCGCGCCCGACGTAGGTGCAGCCGCAGCGCCATGAGGTCATCCATCCAATGGGCGGCTTCACGCTGCGCTCACCTCTCACACGTGCTCCGGGATCGCCGTGCTGGTGCGTTTCCAGGTGCGGATGAGGTGGCCTTTGGATTCTTCGCGGGCAGC
>OFRB01000409.1_pt1 | contig 9942 bp, 10 predicted proteins | sample 1543021 | NCBI WGS metagenome assembly OFRB01 (sample SAMN07774230, study PRJEB24372) | wastewater metagenome | isolation source: Exp Tend CN 0WW | collected 2016-02
GTCAAAGGTGGGTTCATCACCGACGATGGGCGCGTCAAGCTCAAGGTGGCCGCCGAGCACTTCCCGGCGCAGTTCTTCCTGTGCCAGAAGACCAAGGGCGCTTGGTATGTGGAGGCGGTGTGAAGCACTCAACCCTGCGCCGAACCGGATTCAAGCGGCCCGAGCCAAAGCCGGCAAAGCAGCTCGACTACACCCCGACGCCGAGAGCCGTTGCAGTGGCGATCCACGACGGCAAGGCCCGCATGGTGGTGCCGCTTCAGAAGGACGTGAAGGCCAAGCACGGCAAGTCCGCTCCGACCGTGGCTGAAGCCGCGTGGATGGACCGCATTAGCGCCTTCGGCTGCATCGCGTGCCATATCGACGGCCACCCGGGCACGCCGAGCGCGGTGCATCACATCCTGCGCGCAGGACGGCGGATGGGCCACCTGTTCACGATCCCGCTGTGCGACCCGGGCCATCACCAGGGCGGACAGACGGACGGGAAGATCAGCCGGCATCCATGGAAGGCCAGATTCGAGGCGCGTTATGGGAGCGAGATGGAACTGCTGGAACGGACACGACACGAAACGACGAAGGAGTCCAATGGCCCGAGGCGGATACCCGAACAGGAGGCTCGTCATCACGATGATCCAGGCCGCCCCGCCTCCGCGCCCGGCGTGTTTCCCTGACGACAAGGCATGGAGAGACTGGCTCGTCAGCGCCCACATCAGCGGCCTGCGCGTGGTGCGCCGGGTCGATGTCGGCAAGAGCCAGGGCTGCCGGCAGACCAGCCACCGGCTATTATCGAAACTCCGGCGGAGGGCCTGTGTGCATCGTCTGCGTTTCAGGGCACGAGGGACGCGACCCTGTAGAGGTGGCAGGTCTGCTGGTGCATGAGGCTGTCCATGTCTGGAAGGAATACGCCGAGAGCATCGGAGAGACGCGGCCGGGCTGCGAGCAGGAAGCCTACGCCATCCAGGCAATTGCCCAAGAACTGATGGCCGAGTTTGCCAGGAGGATGAGCGAATGAAACAGCCTGACCGCCTGCGCATTGCGTGGAACTACGAACCCTCCACGCCCGTATGCTGCCAATGCAGCGGATTCCGTAAATCGACAATGGACATGAAATCGCGGAAAATGCTTCCGCCTCAGTGCAAGAAGGGCGGATTCGATGTCCGGCCCAATGGGTGCTGCGATAAGTGGTCCAGTCGGACAGGGGAGAGATTGCTGTGAGCAAGACAGGCCGACCGGCAGGCTACAAGCCCGAGTTTGCAGAAGAAGCAAAGACGCAATGCGAAGAAGGCGCGACAGACCAAGAACTGGCCGACTTCTTCAAGGTTGGTGTCCGCACACTGTACAGGTGGAAGAACAACTACCCGGAGTTTCGGCAGGCCCTAAAGGTAAGCAAGGATCAGGCCGACGACAGGGTAGAGCGGAGCCTGTATGAGCGGGCAACAGGGTATGAGCGGGACGAGATTGATATCCGGGTCGTGAATGGCGAGATCGTCAAGACTCCGATCAGGAAGTTCTACCCGCCTGACACGACAGCCGCAATCTTCTGGCTCAAGAACCGCAAGCCTGCACAGTGGCGAGATAAGCAGGACATCGAACACACGGGCAAAGTGAGCATCTTCGCAAGCCCGCACGATGAGCGCCTTTAAGCTCACCCAGCGCCAGGAAGAGGCGCAGGCATACTGCGCAGGCGACGCGACCAACGCGATGCTGTTCGGCGGGTCGCGCAGCGGTAAGACTTTTCTGCTTACGCGCAATGTTGTGTTCCGGGCCTTGAAAGCCCCGGAGAGTCGGCACGCGATCTTCCGCTTTCGCTACAACCACCTGAAGGCGTCTGTCGTGCTTGACACTTTCCCGAAGGTGATGCGCATTGCGTTCCCTGGCGTCGAATGGTCCCCGCACCATCAGGACGGATACGCCAGCCTGGAAAACGGCTCGCAGGTATGGTTCGCTGGCCTGGACGACAAAGACCGGACGGAGAAGATCCTAGGCATGGAGTTTTCCACGCTCTACTTCAACGAGTGCAGTCAGATCCCGGTCTCGTCTGTGAACACAGCAATGACGCGCCTTGCCCAGCTTGCGGAGCAGCGCATAGAGAACCGCAATCCGTCCCCGTTGAAGCTGCGCGCGTACTATGACTGCAACCCGCCGCCAAAGTCGCACTGGACCTATCGCCTGTTCGTGGAGAAGCGCGACCCGGAGACGCGAGAGCCGCTGCGCAATCCTGATGACTACGTGGCGTTCCAGATCAACCCGGCCGACAACGTAGAGAACCTTTCGCCTGAATACATCAAGACGCTGGAGAGCCTGCCGGCAAGGATGCGTAAGCGCTTCCTCGAAGGCCAGTTTGCAGAGGCGAACCCCAACGCGCTGTTCCCGGATGAGAACATAGACCGCTGGCGCGTGGAGGATGGCAAGGTGCCGGAATTCGTGCGCATCGTCGTCGGCGTTGACCCTTCAGGCGCAGACGATGACGACAACGCGGACAACGATGAGATTGGCATAGCCATTGCTGGCATCGGCACAGACGGCAACGCCTACGTGCTGGAAGACTGCACGGTCAAGGCTGGCCCTGCGACATGGGGGAGGGTGGCCACGAGCGCGTTTGATCGACACAAGGCCGATTGTGTGGTCGGGGAGACGAACTACGGTGGGGCGATGGTGCAGCAGACCATCCAAGTTGCTCGCCCACGGACTCCGTTCAAAAAGGTCACTGCAAGTCGTGGAAAGCATGTTCGAGCGGAACCGTTCTCGGCCCTATACGAACAGGGCAAGGTCCGCCACGTTGGGCGCTTCGTCGAGCTTGAGAACGAACTTGCGGGTTTCTCGACGAATGGCTACACCGGCACGAAGTCGCCAAACCGGGCAGATGCGCTGATCTGGTGCTTGGCTGAGCTGTTCCCGGGCATGGTGGCGCCTAAAGCGTCTGCCGCCACGTTCACCCCGCAGCCCATGGCCAGCCCGTGGGCGCGGCGCTGACCTTGCCCGCATTGGGCGCAAGCCGGTAAACTCCGCACACCGGACGATTGACCGTCCAGCCGAGGACCGGGCCGCCGGCAGCCCATCACCCCTAGTGGGACGATGGCATGCCGCGTATCTCCAAAGCCGAAGAACTGTCGCAGATCCACCGCGATGCACTGCGCGAGTTCGACGAGATCCAATCCGCGCAGCGTTTTGAGCGTCAGCAGGCGCTGGAGGATCGGCGTTTCTGCTCTGAGCCTGGCCAGCAGTGGGCCGGGCCTCTCGGCGAGCAATTCGCCAACAAGCCGCGGTTCGAGTTCAACAAAGTACACCTGGCCGTTCTACGCATCGAGAATGAGTTTCGGGCGAACCGGACGACCGTCGATTTCCAGCCCCGTGACGGCGCAGAGGATGACGGACTCGCCGACGTGCTTGACGGCCTTTATCGCGCCGACGAGAAGCGCTGCACGGCCGACGAAGCCTATGACAACGCCTTCGACGATGCTGTAAAGGGCGGCATGGGCGCTTGGCGCCTGCGCGCTGAGTACGAAGACGACGAGGACGAGGACGACGACCGGCAGACCATCCGTATGGAGCCGATCTTTGACGCCGACACGACGGTGTTCTTCGACCTCGATGCAAAGCGCCAGGACAAGGCGGACGCGAAGCGCTGCTATGTGCTGACGCCGTACACCCATGCCGCCTTTGAGGCCGAATTCGGCGAGAGCCCGACGACCTGGCCGAAGGAGATCACGACCGAATACCAATTCGAGTGGGTGACGCATGACTACGTGTGGGTCTGCGAGCACTACCGAGCAGAAGAAGTCACCGAAGATGTGCGCTGGTACCGCGGCATGATCGAAGGCGAGCCAGACGTAAAGGTGACGCCTTCTGACCTCGAAGCCGACCCGGCGATGATCCAGGAACTGCTGGCGACAGGCTTCCAGCAGGTGCGCCAGAAGCGCGTGACGCGGCGCAAGATCCGAAAGCTTGTGCTGAGTGGCGCCCGTGTCGAGCGTGATGATGGTCATATCGCTGGTTCGTGCATTCCCGTCGTCCCGACCTACGGCAAGCGCTGGGTAACGGAGGGCGTCGAGCACTTCATGGGCCATGTGCGCCTGGCCAAAGACGCCCAGCGGCTGACGAACCTCCTGATGTCGTGGCTTGCGGAGATCTGCGCCCGGCACGACGTGTCGAAGCCCATCCTGACGCCGCAGCAGATCGCCGCCCACGCACACATGTGGTCGCGCGACAACGTGGACAAGTTCCCCTATCTGCTGATCGACCCGCTGATTGACCCGACTACAGGCCAGATGGTGGCCAATGCGCCCATCGGCTACACCAAGAGCCCGGAAATCCCGGCCCCGATGGCAGCCCTGACCCAGCTTGCAGGCCAGGCGCTGGAGGATTTGCTCGGTAATCAGCAGGCAGGCGAAGAGGTGAAGCCGAACATCAGCGGCAAGGTGCTGGAACTGGTCCAGACGCGGCTGGACATGCAGACGGCTATCTACATGGACAACTTCCGCAAGGCGATGAAGCGCTGCGGGGAAATCTGGCTGTCCATGAAGCGCGATATCACGGTAGAGCGTGAGCGCCGCGCCAAGACCTTGAGCACGACCGGCGAGACCGGATCGACCGTCCTGAACCAGCCTGCCATTGATCCAAAGACGGGCGCTCGCTACATCAAGCACGACGTGACCCGCGCTCGCTATGAGGTGGATGTCGAAGTCGGCCCGTCGTCGTCCAGCCGCCGCGCTGCCACCGTCCGCAGCCTCATCGGCGTCCTGCAGATGGTCCAAGACCCGGAAACACAGCAGGTGCTGACGAGCAACATTCTGATGAACCTCGAAGGCGAGGGCATTGGCGAGGTGCGCGACTACTACCGCCGTCGCCTGCTGCGCATGGGTGCCATCAAGCCGAACGAGAAAGAGGCCAAGGAACTTGCCGCAGAGCAGGCAAACCAGCAGCCCGACCCGCAATCTCTCTACCTGATGCGGGAGGCGGAGAAGGCCGAGGCCCTGGCGGTCAAGGCGCGCGCCGATACGGTCGAGACGCTGGCAAGCGCAGACCTCAAGGCCGCGCAGACCGTCAAGACGCAGGCCGAAACAGACGGCGCGCGAGTAGATCAGGCCGTCAACGTGGCCGATGCACTTCAGCGCGTGGCCCAGCCATTTGGCGGCAGCACTCCGCCAACCATTCAATCGCCATGAACGAATGACGGCATCCTCGTTCATGGAATTTGCACGATGACTGGTTTTGCCATACCATTTCAGGACCTGAACTTGCATCAGAGACCATGCCTGTAATCACCGAAGACCTGATCGAAGATCCGCCGGCCGAAGAGGTGGAGGCCGAGGTGTTTTCTGAGGAAGTCTCAGAAGAGGCTGACGCCGCGGATGGTGGCGAGGCGGTCGAAGGTGAGGTGGAGCAGGAGGATGGTGATGAACTCGTCGTCACCATCGAAGGCGAAGAGACGCAGGAAGACGAGCCGACCGCAGGCGCCCCGGATTGGGTCAAGACGACCCGGGAGCGCAATCGGCAGCTTGCAGGCGAGAACAAGGCCCTGAAGCGCCGACTGCAAGAGTTTGAGGGCTGGCAGCAGCCGGAAGCGCCAATCGTCGTTGGCGACAAACCAACGATGGAGTCTGTGGACTTCGACGCCGACAAGTTCGCCGAGGCCCTGGAGGCGTGGCACGGCCGCAAGCTCAAAGCCGATGAGCAGCAGGCCAAGCGAGAGGCGGCGCAGAAGGCAGAGGCAGACGCATGGGCAAAGCGTCTGGAGAGCTACGCGCAGGCGAAGACCAAGCTCCGCGCGTCAGACTTCGATGAAGCTGAAGCCGCGGTGCAGGATGCGCTGTCGCAGACGCAGCAGGGCCTGCTGGTGGTGGCTGGGAAAGATGCCGCCGCATCCATCGTCTACGCGCTGCACAAGAATCCGCGCCGGCTCCGCAGCCTGGCCGCGATTACCGACCCCGTGGAGTTTGCCGCCGAAGTCGGCGAGCTGAGGAAAGCCGTGAAGGTTGAAACCCGCACCAAGACCGCCCCCGCCCCCGAGCGCCGCATCAGTGGCAGTGCGCCGGGCGCCGTGTCACGCGGCCTCGATGAAAAGAGGCTCAATGACCTCCGCGAGAAGGCATACGCCAGCGGAGACATGACCGAGTACTTGCGGGAGAAGGAGCGCTTCAACGCGCGCAAGCGGGCATAATGCCCGCAGCAGGTTGCCGCCGGCCTGCATAAACAACCAGGCGAGTCGAAGGCCAGCCATCCGGGCCTGATGAGCGGATGAGAGCAAACCACGCGCTCAACTCGGCGCGCTCTCAGTCCATTCGTCAGGAGCCACTCCATGTCCAACGCCCTCGCAAAAGACCTCGAACTCATGTTCGAGACCGCCGTCTCTGAGTATGACGCTGCCTGCGTCATCAGCCGTGAGGCAGAGACTTCGTACCCTGACCCGCAAGCCATGCAGCGCGCCGGGGACACCTTCTACAAGAAGCAGTCCTACAACGCTACGGTCACGACCGGCATGGACATCAGCCTCGCGACGCCGACCGACGTTATCGAGCGCTTCGTCCCGACGGTGTATCGCAGCCCGGACAACGTGCTGTACTACCTCGACGCCAAAGAAATGCGCGACCCGGACCACAAGGCGCGCATGGGTCGGGCCGCCGCGCTGAAGCTGGCAGCAACCATCGATGCCAACCTGTACTCGACCGTCGCGTCGCGTGCGGCCATCGTCGTGAAGTCCACCACGGCCCTGTCGTGGGACAACGTCGCCACCGCCGAGGCCCTGATGCTGTCGCGTGGCATCGGTGCTGGCGAGCGCCGCAAGGTGTTCATGAACCCGTTCGACTACTTGGCGGTTTCCTCGAACCTGGCAGGTCGCGCCTACTTGGGTGACATCAACAAGTCGGCGTATGAGCGCTCGCAGGTGCCGGATATCGCCGGCTTTGCGACGTTCCGCACCGACAACGTGGCGAACCTGACCACGGTGGGCACGGTGACGAGCATCACGGTTTCCGGTACGCAGTCGCATACCGTGACTGCGATGACCGGCGACCTGCCGACCGACAACCGCCTGATGTCGTTCACGACCGCGGGCGGCAACGCGGCCAACGTCAACGTCGGCGACTGCTTCACCATCCCGGGCGTCAACGCGGTTCACAACATCGACAAGTCCGACACCGGGCAGCTGATGACCTTCCGGGTGCTGGCCAAGGCGTCGGCCACCTCGTGGACCATCTCGCCTGCGATCATCGCTTCTGGCCCTTACCAGAACGTGACCGCTGCCGCTGCCGGCGGCGCCACGCTGGCGTTCCTGAACACCGCGACCAAGCCGGTCAATGCGTTCTGGGCGCAAGGCGCGGTGACGCTGGACTACGGCAACCTCGCCTTCCCGTCCGGCGAAGGCCCGCAGGTGATGCGCGCGACCACGAAGAACGGCGTCCCCATCGTCATGTCTTACAGCTTCAACCACCTGACCGCCAAGACCTCGGTCCGGTTCACGACGCTGTATGCGACGACGGTGATTGACCCCGAGAAGTGCGGGATCATCCTCGCCAATCAGGTGTGATGACCTGGCCGGCCCGCTGACCACGGGCCGGCCATTTCTTTGAGGCGCACCATGATTGAATTCCCCCAGATGCTGTATCGCTACCCGGGCCAAGCCTACGCGCTTGACATCGGGCGCCGAGCCTCCCTCGAACTCCGCGCGGAGGCGCTGGGCATCAAGGTTGACCGCCGCTGGGGTAACGCGAAGCTCGAAGCCAAGATCACGGAGGCCGAGCGTGGCGATCAAGAAGCGCAAGATCGTTGAAACGGCTTACGCCGAACTTGCTCTAGCCGGGCACGTTTTCGACCTCGACGGCGAGACATCTCGGCTCGCTCTGGACAAGCTCGACGGCATGATGGGGCAGTGGATAGCCGAAGGCGTGGATGTCGGCTATCAGTTCCCGGTCGATGCCCTCGACTCTGACGCAGACGACGACTCAGGGCTGAGTTTCGCCTCATTCCAAGCCGCGTACATGAGCCTTGCTGTCGTGCTGGCCGCGTCGCACGGTAAGCAACTGAGCACCGACACGCGCGCAGCAGCGTCTGCGGGCTACAACGCTTTGCGCAGGCAGGCGGCGATGCCCAAGGGTCCATATCTGCCGGCCAGCTTCCCCATGGGCGCCGGCAACCTACGCCGCGGGTACGTCTTCACCCCCGCGCCTGACACGTCCTACGTGACTATTGACCCGATCACCGGGCAACAGGTCACGGTCGAATAAGGGGCAGACATGCCGACGATCTCCGCAAACACCACACAGACGATCACGCTTGCAGCGAGCACGCTCATGCGCGGCATTGGCGCTGCCGTGCTGTCGTGGGGCACTCCGCTTCAGACCGTAACGCATACAGCGGGCGATGAGTGGCATTTTGGCCCGTTCACTGCCGCTCAGGCGGTCTCGATTCATGCGCAATCATTGTTGACCTACAGCACTCAGGCCGTAAGCGACGACGACCCCGTTGACAAGTTGGGATTGAAATTCGACGGCGGGCTCACCTCCGCCCAGGTGCAGGCGGTGCGGGAGCTTGTGACAAATACGCCTGTCGCTGCCGACCATGCACACTTTCGATGGATATTCGGCGATTCCTCGACTGGCGACAGCGTAACGACAGCAACGCCTGTGACGTTCGCGGGGATTGACGCCCGCGACTGGACAGACGCAACTCTGCATGTCATCTGCACGGGTGCCGGAACGCTTGCGATGGCTGCAAGCGTTGGAAATGACGGCGCCGGAGTGGAGACTACGTTGTTTGCTGGCCTGTCGGCTGGCACTACAGCCGTGAAACTTCCGAAGGGCCAATTCATCGACTTCACGGCGACGGCGACCTCGGCCACGATGACAGTTCGCGCCTATGTCGTTGCGCAGAGTCTGACATCGCGTAAGGTCGCGCAAATCGGCGTGATGCGCCACGCGATAGGGGATTCGTCAGCGGGCATCAGTGTTGCGGCATCTTGCACGCAAACCTCTAACCCCATCGACATGCAGCAGATCGACCGCGCGACGGCGATTATCAGAATCAAAGTGACAGGCACCGGGACGGCCAAGATCAGCGCGCAGGGATCGCGCAACGGGGTTGATGACTTGTACTCTCTCGGTGATCTGGTTACTGGCATGGTTGTTGCAACCGGCACCTACAGTTATGCGCTGTCGTCGCTCGCTGTTGGGTTCCCATTCTTGACGCTCACGGCGACAGAGACAGGCGGTGCAAATCCTGTGGTTGTCACGGCATACATCGAGGGTACCGAGCCGGCTGCGCATGTGGTCACCGCGGATCGCCGCAAAGTGGCAATCGTCGTACCAAGCAATTTCTTCGCATCAGGGACGTGGGTGAGTTCATATAGTAAGCCGTGGCGAATGATCTACGGGATGCTAACCCGTATGGGCTATGACGTTGATGTACTCGCGCCGAGCGACACCAGTACCATATTCGACGGCACTGCGCGCCGCTATGAGTTCATCGTGATGCCGCATCTCCAGGCATCGGCGGCCTGGGCGACATGGACCTCCGGCCCGGGAAAGGCCATCGGTCGGATCGCTAAGGGCGAAGGCGCTGCGCCGGTCTTCATTCTGGGAATTTCTCAGAGCGCAAACTCCGCGATCCGCGCCGCGACCGGCGCGGATGCCATCGTTGACGCGTTAGGGAACAAACGCACCACGATTGGCGGCGGCCTGCTGTACGTCAACAACTCGGTAGGCTACGGGATTACGGCGCAGGGGCACATGACCAGCTACGAAGCTCTGGGCACGATCACGGCGAGCGGCTCGGTGGCCGCGTGGCGGTTCAGGGGCACGGCGGGCTGGGTTTACTGCAATGCGGGCTATGTCGCATCAGGCACTGGCTCTGCGCTACCAGTGCTGCTCGGGCTGGCAATATCGGCAGGCCACATCGAAGAGCCTCCGCGAAAGCTGGCGTCGGTCATCGACATTGACGACTGCCCGGATA
>OFRB01000410.1_pt1 | contig 9929 bp, 10 predicted proteins | sample 1543021 | NCBI WGS metagenome assembly OFRB01 (sample SAMN07774230, study PRJEB24372) | wastewater metagenome | isolation source: Exp Tend CN 0WW | collected 2016-02
GGCTCGGACTGACGATGTGGGGGATGACGTGGTACGTCGCAGCCCGCGTCGCAAGTCGCTTTCTCCTTGGGTGAAATGATGGCCGAAAAAGAAATCCTGATCCAGAAGGGCAAGACCTTCTCCCTCGTTGTCCGCTGGGAAACCGAGCCGATCATCCGCAAGGCAATCACGGGCATCTCACTGGCAACCGGCGCACCTCGTCTTACGGTTAATGCGCATGGCGCTCCTGACGGCTGGCGTGGCATGCCATACGCCGTCGAAGGCATGAAGCCACTGAACGATATTGGCTATCAATCCATGACCGTGATCGACGCTAATACGATTGAGTTCAATTCGGTGACGCCAGTCGATGATAACGGGCGCGTATGGTCGGCCTATACCTCTGGCGGGTTCCTGATGTTCTACACGCCGCAAAGCCTGTTCGGCTACACGGCGCGAATTGACATCAAGGACAAGATTGGCGGGACGGTATGGGCCTCGTCCGATGTTGCCGATGCGCCGAAAGACATCATCGACATCGTTGTGAATGATGCGGCCAAGACCATCACGCTTTCTATTCCGGCTACTGATACGGCTGCGCTGACGGCAAAGAAAGGCGTCGCCGATCTGGAACTTGTCTCAGCGGGTGGCGTTGTGACAAAGCTGAAGCTGACCAGTGGCGAGCAGGACGAACCGGATAGCGTTCGGGTATCTGGCGAAGTAACGACCTAAATCAAGGAGCAACAAAATGAGCCTTTCTAATACAACCGAAAACGCTACCCTGAAGCTTCACCTGCAAGGTACTGACCCATCATATCGAGCAGGTGCAACGCAGTACCTTGCGTTATTCACGGCTGACCCCGGCGAGACTGCTTCTCTCGCTGCTGAAGCGAATTACACCGGCTATGCCCGCGTTGCACTTACCAAATCTAGCGCATGGACGGATAACGGCTCCACGTTCAACAATGCGGCGCTGATTCAGTTCGGCGCCTGCACAGCCGGCACCAATGCGCTGACCCATTTCGCCGTCGTCGACACGGCTTCCGGCGCCGTCAGCCAGATGGTATCCGGTGCCCTGAGTGCGACGCTGAACGTCTCCGCAGGCATCCAGCCGCAGTTCGCCGCCGCTGCCCTGGCGATCACCTGCGACTGACATGCCAGGCTTCCGCAACGTCAAGGCGTGGGCCAGCGCCCCGGACCTGGGGCGCTACCACCTGACCACCTTCCGCAAGGCCGTCGCATCGGCGGCCACGGTGGCGAACGACTTTGTGGACTACACCTACTTCGCCGGCAACCCACCCGCGAACTTCTACGCGTCCTCCCCGCTGGAAGCCGCCTACGTCGAGAGCATTCGCGGGATTCATGTCCCGAATGTTTCCCCGGCCAAGCAGTTCGTCAAATCGCTCACCGTCATGTCGGCAGCGGCAAGCGCCACCGCAACGACGAACCAGAACCAGCTCATGATGCTGTGCGACTACCTGCTCTATTACCCATTCATCGACACCGATGCGGTGGGGGAGCAGCAAGACATGGTGCAATCCGTGGCGCTGTCCCGCTACGCCTCCGGGCAGGGCGTGATGATGATGGCCGTCGCGCAGTCCGCCGCCTCGACCGTAGGCACCTTCACGGTCAGCTATACCAACCAGGATGGCGTTTCCGGCCGCACCAGCGCGGTGACCTACACCAAAGCGGTCGCGGGGGGCGGGGCGCTGGTTTCCTCGACGACCAACGCGGTCGCAGGGTCCCAGCCGTTCATTGGACTGCAAGCCGGCGATTCCGGCGTGCGCTCGGTCGAGTCCGTCACCTTCTCGGCGGCCGGCGGCGGGCTGACGGCCATCGTCCTCGTCAAGCCGCTGATGCACATCCACTGCACGCAGGAATGCCGGCGCACCACGACGGGCAACCTCGAAAGCTACGGCGCCGCCTCGCAGCAGGAAAGCCTGATTCATCGGCATCCGGCCGAAATCGCACCGGATGCCGTGCTCGGCATCGTTTCTCTGGGCAACGCCGGTTCGCTGGCTTCCTCAATCCTCACCGGCGTCCTTGAGACGCACTGGAGCTAAATATGGGCTGGACCTCTCAAGACGACTTAATCAACCAGGTCACGACAAACGGGAAGCTGGAAAGTCTCGTCTATCAGAAAACCACCGTCGCCGCCGGCCTAGCTGGCCACTGGCAGCACCTCCTCAACTCGGCGGGATCGGTTCCTGCGGCGACCTTCGGCGGAACCGAAGCGACCTTCACCGCCACGGACAATACCTGGTCGGAAGGAGCGATCCCCATCGGCGACCAGACCGCACCCGCGACCAAGCACATCCTGACGATGGGCGCCTCCGTCGTCGCTGCGGCCGGCGCGCCTTGGTTCGTCCTGCCGATTGACCTTGTGGGTTATGCCAAGCTGAACACGACCAACGTCACCACCACCGGCACCAAGACGATCACCATGACGCCGATCAGCAACACGGCGGCGAACGTGGACAGGTATCCGGACGGGGAAGGGCTGCGCCTGTTCGTCGGTAGCTACGCGACGATGGGCGCCAACGCGCCGACGATGCAGATTACCTACACGAACAGCGCCGGAACGACCGGGCGCACGACCACGGCTGGCTGCGTCTCGACCGCATCGGCCACCTCCGGCATCGTCCTCAACTCGGGCAACGCCGCGAACAAGTACGGCCCGTTCCTTCCTTTGGCGGCGGGCGATACGGGCGTCAAGGATATTGAAAACATGATATGGGGCGGCACGGCCCATGCGTCCGGGTCGGTCTTCATCGGCCTGTGCAAGCCGCTGTGCATGCCGATCCCTGTCCCGGCCACCGGCCTCTACAACATCATCGACTTTGTAAATACCGTGCCGTCGATGCCGAAGCTGCGCAACGGGGCCAACGTCACGTTCCTGGTCTTCGCCACGGGCGCGACAACCGCCGCCGGCACGGTGTACGCGAACTTCGATTACGGCTACGGCGGGTAATCATGGGCTTGCTGTCGAACGGCTACCGGCACTTCACCAAAGGCAAGCTCTTCGGCGCGACCGCCCTTGACGGGTCGAATCCGTCCGTCCTTCCGGTGCGCTTCAACCAAGCCTCGGCGATCAGGAACCAATTCATCGGCGAGGGCATCGACAGCAACTACGCCGCCAAACCTTCCGGTCATTTGCCCCCTTCGGCATGGATGATGCCGCAAAAGCCCGGTGCAATGAGTTCCCGCAACGAGGCCGGAATGGCGCTGTCGGCCACTGGTGCGGGGGTGATGGGCTACCCCATTGCCGGGAGCGCGTCGTTTTCGGTGGTGCTGGCCGATGCGGACATCCTGCCGGTTGACGACACATCGCCGCTGCGCACGGGCACGGCCAGCATCACGATCACCGCCATGGACGCAGCGGGCCAGTTGATTTCGTCCGGTTCCGGGTCGGCCAGCATGGCGATCAGCGCCAACACGCCGTTTCTTACGGCGTCGATCAACGGCAGCGGCAGCACGTCGTTCTCGATCAGTACCAATGCGCCTGTTCTTGGGGCAGAAGCCAGCGGAAGCGGCGTGGCGTCGTTTTCCTTCGCCGTTTCCGGGTCGATCCTGCCGGTCAATGATGCGTCCCCTTTGCGTACCGGTGTCGCGCTGATTACGGTCGGCGGCAGCCTGGCCCCCTACGCCATCGGACACATGGTAGGCACGACGGATGTTGCAACTGAACTGACGACTGATTCAATTGCTTCGGCAGTCTGGAGCGCGATTGCTTCGTCATTCAACGATGCCGGCACGATGGGCAACAAACTCAACACGGCGTCCTCTGGCGGGGTTGATATGGACGCCTTGGCGCAAACGGTTTGGGAATACGCGTTGCGCTCTATGCCGGCTGCTGAACGTTCCGCTATTGCCGATGCTACATGGGCCAAGGTTCTACCATGACGACAACCGGCGAACGCCTTGTTTCGTTATCCGGACTTCCGACAGGGAGCGCACTGGACCATCTTCTGGCTATCAGCATTGGGTCTGGAGCAGGAGATTCGTTTTACAGTGGAACGGTGCGAGTAGTTACGTCGCATCCTGAAGTCTTCGTACATCGCAAGGCGAAGCGTGCGGCCATCGAGCATGTCCGCATTGCCCCGCACCCATCTGCGCCAAAAAAGAAAGCGACAAGAACCAGTGCGGTATACATTTTTTCTGCGCAAAACACCGCTTACAGCTTAACGCATCCAGAAGAAGTTTTCGTGTCGGCGATAACTATGAATGAAACAACGGTAATGACTGCGGATAACTCTGTATCCGCAATGAAGAAGGCGAACTGATATGGCACTACCTGCTGGCGATCAGCTATGGTACTCAAAGGTTCTTGGCCTCCACTGCGATGGCGCCAATAACTCGACTACCTTTACAGATGTAAAAGGTAAAACTGTAACGGCAGTTGGAAATGCCAAAGTCAGTACCTCACAGAGTATTTTCGGCGGGGCTTCCGGGTATTGCGACGGTGCAGGCGACGGATTGGAAGTTGCTACATCCTCTGATTTTAACTTTGGGTCACAAGACTTTACTGTCCGTGGGCGGTTTCGCTGCTCAGACCTGTCTACATACAGGGGTCTTGTTTCAGTATGGGGAAATGGGGCTACGGCGAATAGATCGTGGGCTGTATGGATTAACTCGAATTACATTCAAGCATCAATATCAACTGATGGCACTGCGCAAATAAACGCATTTGTAGAAACACCAACCATAGCTGTCGACACCTGGTATGACATTGAATTCTCTAGATATGGCACAAGCCTGTATTTGTTCCTTGATGGGGTTTCGCTAGGAACTCCATATAGCATAGGCACTACAGCACTATATGGTCCGTCTAGCGCGCTCCAGGTTGGTATGGTTGACTCTGGGTCTCCGTATATTGGTTGGTTCGAGGAAATCGAGATTTACAAAGGCGCGGCACTTCACGCATCAAATTTCACCCCAGCAGGTGGTCCATTCCCTGATACGTATGTCCGTGTTTCAGGAACGACTAGAGACGCGAACGGAAACTTAGCATCGCGCCTTGTTCGCGTGTACCGACGCGATACCGGGGCTTTGGCTGGACAGGTGGTATCCGACGCAACGACTGGAGAATATGCAGTAGAAGCGGCCAACAGTGGAACAACGACTCCGATTAAATACGTTGCATACATGCACACTACTGAAAACGGTGTGCATGTTCCGTGGCGCGTGCTCGGCCTTCATTGCGACGGCACGAACACCTCTACTACGTTCACAGATGTAAAAGGCAAAACCGTTACGGCTGTTGGAAATGCGCAGATTAGCACTGCGCAATACCCGTCGCTGACAGGTAAAACGTCATCGGGCTATGTTGATGGGACGGGAGATTATTTATCATTGGCGGCGTCTTCTGATTTCAATTTTGGAACTGGTGATTTCACGATTCGCTGCATGTTTTATCTCGCCGGAAATTCAGCAGTTGATGGTGGCGGGAATCGCAATGCGCGACTGTTTTGCTTATCAAACGCAACTACTACATTCGACATTGATGTAGAGATACAAGGAGATGCTTCAACTACTGGAATAGGGATAGCTTTTTATTCATCTGCAAACGGCCTTTTTTCCAGAACCGTTACTATCACAAAAGACGTATGGCATGACATTGAGGTAAGCCGCTCCGGAACTTCACTACGCTTATTCCTTGACGGAACTCAACTTGGAGCGACCTTTACAAACTCCGCATCGTGGGGGTCGTCAACATCTGGTGCATACGTCGGAGGCGCTCCCTTCACATCAAACTATTATTTCTACTTAAACGGATATATTTCAGAAGTAGAAGTTTACAAAGGCGTCGCGCTCCACACAGAAGATTTCACCCCATTAACAGTTCCGTTCTACGACGAAATAGGCACAGCAACAGAAAACGCAATTATTTACGACAACATAACCCCGTACTAAAGGAGAATCACAATGGCAATTATACGTTTCGTTACCGCAGTAAAAAACTCCGCTCTTGATACAGTCAAGGCGGCCATCGACGCTGGTGTGTCTGCCGGCACCATCAAGATTTACAACGGCACGCAGCCGACCGCACCAGCGGATGCTGTGACGACGCAAACATTGCTCGGCACCCTGACGTTCTCAGACCCTTGTGGCACGACCGCCAGCGGGACACTCACCATGTCGGCGATTACTCAGGACACTGCTGCGGATGCTACGGGCACCGCCACTTGGGCGCGCATTGCGGACTCTACCGGTGCTACGGTATGTGACGTTGATGTAACGACTACGGGAGGTGGTGGAACGTTACAGTTCAATACGACGAACTTCGTCATCGGCGGCCCGATCCTGATTAGCGCATTCACGATCACCGTCCCGTAACATGGCATACACCCCGCCAGTCGGCAATGTTGCTAATTTTCAAGCAACTGGGGTTTCTTACACCCCTCCGGTTGGCAACCTTGTTAATTTCTCTCGTGCCCCGGTTGGTGAGGGTGATGCTCAGCTAGGCTTTACGGCGGCTGCGTCTGGAGCGCAAGCGCATCGTTGCCAATCTGTTAGCGCGCAACTTGTTTTTGGAGTTGCGGCAACCGGAATATGCGCGCCTTACGGAAGGTCAGAATACTTCGATCTGGCATTTGTCGGAGATTCGGCGGGGTTAGTCGAAGTCGCTGGATCGTCTGCGGCGCTACTTACGCTTGCCGCATCAGCAACAGGAAGCATGGTTCGTGTTGGCGCGGCAGACGCGGCGCTGACGCTCAGTGCGTCCGGCGCCGGGGCGGGAGATGTGTTTGGAACAGGCGCCGCCCCATTCTCCCTTGTTGCGCTTGCTTCCGGGTTTTTCACCGTACCAGCCATCTTTAACGGAGAGCTTGAGTTTTCCGCTTCTGGCACGGGGTACAGATCGCCGGTAGGTGTCGCGGCTGCGTCAGTTCGCATGATCGGCGCAGGCTCCGGAAAGGCTGGAACGACAGGCTCTGTTGGCGTGGCATTCCGCTTTTCCGCGTCTGCATCTGGTTCAAACGGAAGAACGTCAGCCGGAGTTGGAGCGTTTTCATTTACCGGAGCGGGGCTAGGGAAAACTGGCGGACAAGCCGCTGGCGCAGCAGATGTTTTGTTCGTCGGTAGTGGTGTTGGTAGTGCGCTGACAGTTTCCTATGGTGCTGGGGCGGCGGATTTTGGACTCAGTGGATATGCGACTGGAAGACACGGTGACTTCGATATTGGCGAACGGCCTTCGGTGTATGTCACAACTATAGAAAAAACTATTTCGGTGTTTGTGTAATGGCTTACGATGACAAAGACGGTACCAAGTTTCCGACTCGTTCCGGCCAAGCGACTGGTCACTCTAACGAGCGCACTATGCTTGATGAGCTTGGCGGGGCAGACAATATCCGACACCGGCAACGCATGGGCGCTGATGGACTTGTAACCCATGTAAAGACTCGCGGCGGGCATCCGCATTTCTGGAATGAACCCCTGCCTAAAGACGAGGAAGACCCAGTATCGCCAATCTACATGGACTCCGGTACGGTCGACTTGCTATCTGTTAGCCCGGAGAACCCACTATCCGCGCTTGCTGCCCCACTCTATTACAGCAACGACCAGAAAGCTGCGTATGCTGCCGAAAAGCTACTTGGCAAGATTACCCCTCCAGGAATAACAAATCTTGATCCGCCTGTTGATACCGCGCCTGGGGAGAGTTTCACGCCGATTGTTGGTGGTGATTTGCTTGGGAAAAAAGACTGTGCTGCAAAATGCCCGCCAAGCATGTTCACCGGCAAGGCTCGGCTTTATGCGCAATCACAACTTGGCGCTCCGCTGAAAATGTGGGGATGGACGCTCGATCTACCAGAAGGCCAATCCCCAAGGTGGGTGCATGACAGCACCGGATTTGTGTTGGATATAAACGTTGGCGTCTATACCGACGATACGGACAAGCACTGGCTTATTTCTGTGAGCGGATCAGGCGTTATGGTCACGCCACTCAAACCAAGCAAGTCAGCAAAACTTTTGATCCAGAAACTTAGTGACCCTGTCGACAGGACAAAGATTGAAGCGTACATCCTTGCGCATTCTGCCCCAGTCGGTGCGTCCGAATCATTCTTTGTTACGGTCTCAGGTTTGCCACCGCCGTACATGCTCGGCTATGGGTGGAAATTCAACTGGGATGGAAGCAAGGCAGACATCATCAAGCATGTCGAATCATTCCCTCAACATGCTTCAACGCACTATCGACTTGCTATTAACCGTGACACAGGGGATGGGTTTGCGAGCGAATCTAATCGTTGGACGTTCGCGCTATCTATTGTCGAAGGCCCGGTGTATTGGCATAACAGCAAGTGGGCTGATGTTATCTGCTCGCCTGAATGGGTAAGCAATACACTGCTAACGTTTGGAACGCGGTACGGAAATCATTATGGCAACGCGCCAGTTTATTGCTTTTACAAAGAAAATGGTTCGCTTGAAGTGATACGTTACTACGGGAGCGGGGGAGAGACTAATACCATGCGCTCGGGAAAATCAACGCCAGCGTCATGGTGGTGGGAGTTTGACTGGACGGTTGATGTTGTAGATACGGCGCTGGAGGGTGGAACCAGTGGAATTGAAGGGGCTTATGGTGAGCGACGCACTAGAACAGAAAACCCTAAATCCACCGGGTTTTATTCTGACCAAATATCAACAGTAGGTGAGTCGACATTCTGGAGCTACACTAACCAGTATATTTCACCAAAAGAGCATGATGGATCAGATATTGGAGAAATTGGATCAGGGTCTGGTCATTATGCTGATTATGAAGAAGGAATTTGCGTATCTAGTGGATATTCTCCTGTTTTGGTAACAAGTGACGGCGTGACTGTGTTTAGTGAAACGCATGAAAACATTATCAACACGGGGGCGGCGATAGGTTATGCAAACAGTAGTCACATCCCATATACATTCGGATATACATGCACAAGGACAAGTTACACCGGCACCAAGGCAGAAGTACTGTCAACTCTTTTGGTTATACCTTTCCATGACTCTGAGGCCGTGTATCTGTATTCTTCTTTGAGTGTCGAGCATCGGGCAACTGGAACAGGCGGTGTAAACGTAATGCAGGCACACAACGGCGGTGTTTTTTACAAATACATAGATGAATACTTTGTTCTTGATCCTGAAGCAGACCCGGTTACGTATTGGTATCACAGAAACCACTACTATCTTAAAGGCGGTATGGCGCATCAGCCTGGCCTTCCTACCGACACACTGGACCCGATTAGCGAAAACTCAGAAGAAGTTAAAGTAAGCTCTATTGTTACACGCAGTGGTGTGTACGACTTTTCTGCGCCAATTCCGATGTCGGTTTTCTTCGCAGGAAACGACTTCGTTGGGCAGACGTTTTATACAAGCTCATCAATTCATGGGCCGATGTACGGGTTCGGCGCCAGCAACCCTGAAGGCATAAATAAGGCGTTTACATCTACTCCGCCATTTATAGGATGGGCATAACATGAAATCTACACCAATCGGCCCGTGGCTTGGGATCAATAACCGCCTCCCTGATAGCGCCCTGTCCGTCCGCGACAAGGGAGACTGGCTGCGCGATGCTGTGAATGTCGACATCGACAACGCGGGTCAGGTGCGTCGTCGCGCGGCGGCCTCTTTGGTTCAGGCCATGAGCAATGCTGATTCGCTATTCCTGACGAGCGCGACCGCCGGATACCTTCGTCGAGGGGCCGCGATCTACGCGATAACCTTGCCGGTCTACTCCGAAACGCTGCTAAAGGTTCTGAGCGCCGATGCGCCACTGAGTTGGGCAGAGTTTAACGGATCGCTGTACTACTCAAACGGCACCGACTCCGGGCGCATCGAGGGCGGCGTAGCGTATCCGTGGGGGCTGGCGACGCCGAGCGCGCCTGCTTGCACGACAGTTCTCGGATCACTCTACGCCGGAACGTACCAAGTCGGCGTCAGCTACTACAACAACGAGACCGGAGAAGAGGGCGGAATCT
>OFRB01000411.1_pt1 | contig 9922 bp, 15 predicted proteins | sample 1543021 | NCBI WGS metagenome assembly OFRB01 (sample SAMN07774230, study PRJEB24372) | wastewater metagenome | isolation source: Exp Tend CN 0WW | collected 2016-02
TCCGGCACCGAATACCCGGCGCTCAACATCTGGCGCAGCGACACGAACGGCGCGAACTTCGTGAAGTGGCATACCGCCACAGGAGAGTCCGCCCCCGGCCTCAAGGATGGCGTGCGGCACATTCACGCGGTCTACGTCGATTCGTCGGATCGCGTGTTTGCACTGTACGGCGACAACACTTGGGGCGGGCTGGCTGGGCACTGCGTACGACTCAACGCGGCCGGGGCGGTCGACCTCGATTACGGAAAGTTCGACAACGGCATGACCTCTGCGATCGAGGGTGTCTCCGGGGCGATCTTGCTGGGGGCGGACCGCAACCCCAGCGGCATCGACGCCATCACGCCAACCGCAGCCCTATCGTGCCGACAGTGCAATTTCCGTGAAGAGCTTCCAGCGCGGATGGATGCCTATGTCTTCGACTTGCTGCGCGGCCAAGACGACGTGATATGGGGGCAGACGAATCTGTCGAATCGATACCCGTTGATGGTGTTCTCGCTCGATGACGGCTCCAACTGGCACGCAATGGATCTTGGCGAGCAGCAAAGCACGACCATCACGATCAACCGATCGGCTCCGACCGCGCGCATCTATCTGTCCGGCAACCAGGTGCGATGGGTGCCGGCATTCAGCAAAGCTGAGCTGCGCACGATGCTGCGGGGGGCTAACAGGTGATTGTGCAAATACATGACTCGCTTGGTGCTGCGTCGACCGTCTCCAACAACGACGCCTACATCTGCACGAACGCGCTGGTCGATGCGAGCTACGCGGTGCAGACGGCCGCTGCTAGCATCACCACCGACCCCATCTTCGTCGACCCCACTCGCCCGTGGCTCGGCCTCAAGCCCGGCTCACCCTGCCAGTCCGCCGGCGCCTACATCCAAGGCGCGAAGGACCGCTTCGGCCGTCGCTACCTCAACCCGCCCAACATCGGCCCGTGGGCTATTCTTGAGAAGGATTGATATGAAACCAACTGCAATTAAAGATTCCGGCCCTTGCCTTTATCTCCAACTTCCTTCAAAGGACATTCTCGCCAAGTTGAAAGTTGGGCAGAAAGTCACCCTTACGATCAAGGGTAAGATTACTGGCCTCGCCACATCCGAGCGTGATTACGGGGAAGGCCTGGAAGAATCCAACTCACTTGACATCTCGGACTACTCCGTCAAGATGGCCGATGTTGGCAAGTGGGAAGCTGTCGACGATGAAGAGGACGATTAATCATGACCCGCGATGAAGCGCGTGCACTTGTCGCTGCACGATTGGGCTTCCGGACCGATCTGAATGATACGATCGATCTGGAGCTCCAGCTTGTTCAGGCCGAAGAGCTGGAAGACGACAACGAGTTCAAGCCGTGGTTTCTGTTTACCGACTATACGGACGCCACTTTTGTAACTACCTCGGGACAAGACTATGTTCAGCTTCCCAGCAATTTTCTACTCCAGATTGAAGATACCTTTCTCTACTTCCAAGAGCCCGAAGCCACTGGTACCGAATTCCCCTGGTCGCCCGTCCGAGCCAATCTCCTCGCCGAAATAATGGCGCAGGACGAAGTTGGCGGTGTGCCTGGATTTGTTACGATTCAGGGTGACCGGCTGTACATTCGTCCCACACCGCAGGAGGTGTACACGCTCCGCTTGTTCTACTATCGGGCCGACGACGTGCTGAGTAGCAATGTGACCAATCTGTGGCTGACGCACGCGGTCGAGTGGTTGGTTTCTGCCACCGCCGCGAAAATCGCCGATTCCTACCTTCAGGACGAAGCTACGGCTCAACGGCAAACTAACGCAGCAGCCAAGGCTCGCAAGCGTATTTGGCTTCAGTCTGAATCTCGAGCTAATACCGGCTTGGATCTGATCAAAGGAGGGGATGACTGATGTCGCTCGAGACCGGAACGTACCTGGATGAGTTGGTCGTAACTAACCCTGTGAGTGGCGACAATCGCTCGGACGGCGATGACCACCTTCGGCTGATTAAGTCCACGCTGAAAAGCACCTTGCCGGGCCTGGCCGGGCGTGCGTGGAGATTGCAGTCGAAAAGCTCCACGTATACGGCAGCCGCGACTGACAACATGTCCGTGCTGCAGTTTACCTCGACCGCCACGCTGAATCTGCCTGCTGCGGCTACGGCGGGCAATGGCTACATGCTGGTGGTTACGGCTAACTCAGGTGTGACAGTCACCATCGACCCGGATGGAGCTGAGCTTGTCAAGGGTGCTGCGACGTTCAGCCTTGAGCCGGAAGACACCATTGTGCTGTATTGCACGGGCGCAGCATGGATGGGCGTTTTGACCCAAAGTGCCAGCTCCACGGCGCTGACCGATTCGGTTCTGACCAAGCCGCGGTTCGTCGCGCCGAAGGAAACGTTCGTGAGCAACGCCACAGCGACTGGTGCGGTAACGCTCGATTGCGCTACGGCTGCGGTGTTCACCCTGTTGCTTACGGGTAATGTCAGCTCGCTGTCGTTCAGCAACGTCCCGAGTGCGATCAGCTTCATGATTACGCTGGCCATTACCCAAGATGCGACGGGTAGCCGTACGTTTGCCTGGCCGGGGACGATCCGTTGGGCCAGTGCATCGGCGCCGACCGTCACCGCTACGGCGAACAAGACGGACGTTGTCTCCCTTCTTACGTTTGACGGCGGATCTAACTGGTTTGGATTCGTCGCGGGGCAGAATTTCTAATGATCCCATCGGCTCTGGGTAGGCTTGGCGGTGTTCGGACGGTTAACATTACGTCCAATCAGACCAATTACAACCTTCGCACAGCACTGGGAAGCCCAGCTGGTGCTATGCGGATTGTGGTCAAAATTGCTTCTGGAGTCACTATATCTTCGTCGAGCGCCGGAGTCCCCGCATTCGACGAAGGAGCTGGCTGGGCTTCTGGAACCACGATCTCTATCGTGAATGAAGGTAGTATCTACGGCGCGGGCGGAGGGGGCGGGGGTGGTGGTAATTCTCTTTGGAATGGTACTCCGGTCACTCACTCGGGACAGAGTGGGGTCGCTGGCGGCACGGCGCTGAAGCTTACAGTACCGACTTCTATAGCGAACGCTGCGGGGAGTATTTTCGGAGGCGGCGGCGGCGGGGGTGGATCCGCTGGTAGTTGGATGTCTTTTAGAGGGGGCGCTGGGGACTTAGACGTCTATTCATCCGGGGGTGGTGGTGGTGGCGGGCGTGGATCTTCTACATCTTCTGGTGGATCCGCAGGAATTGAATCACACCGTGCCAGCGAGTTAGGCGTGGCGGGTGCGGCCGGTTCTTCGGGGAGCAGTGCGGGTGGAGGGTCTGGAGGTGCGGGCGGATACCTCAGTTTCACCGCTCCGGACGGGTACCCGTCTATTCTAGATGGTGGTAACGGAGGAGTAGGCGGGAATTGGGGTACAGCCGGGAGTTCGGCGGGGGCAGCTACCCAATCATCCGCCTCCCCAGACCTAGTTCCGCTTACTCAGAGTTCTGTTGGCTCTGGTGGAGTAGCGGGTAAAGCTGTCGATCTCAACGGCCAAACACTCACGTGGATCTCGGGCAACGATCCATCGCGCGTCAAGGGGGCAGTATCGTGATTATCCTTACTGCGGTGATCTCAATCACTTGGATTGATATGTCCGAGGCCGCGGTTAGGTCGAAGTGCTTTGAGATCACTGGGAAGTATGCCGAAGCTTGTTCAGTTTTTGACGAACTTCATTGTACCATTTACTCTCCCCGTCTGCGTCATGATCGCGACGACTTGAACTTTACCAGGCTGGGCGAAGAGACCGCCCACTGCTTTAAGGGCGACTTTCACAAAAAGCCTGAATAAAGGATCGAGCGTGAGCACAAGCGAGAATCGTATTGCAATTTTGGAGCATCGCATGGACATTATTGAAAGTTCCCTCCGCGATCACATCAGTCAGAATGCAGAAACTCAGAAGCTGATTTTGGCGAAGTTACACGAAAATACGACGCTTACGCAACAAGTCTCAACCGATACGGCGGAAATTCGTGGGCTGTGGAAGCAAGGGGAAGCGGCACTCAGCTTCTTCAACTTCCTTATGCGGTGGGCGAAACGATCAGTTAGCCTGGTCGCTCTGGTCCTCATCGGCTGCGTGGGCGTGCCTTACATGCTTTTCAACAATGGAGCGCTGCCGATATGGCTCAAAGTGCTGAAGGAAGCGGTACTTTAACCCTGGGGCAGAAGCAGCAGATTTTCACCGCGAACATTGCGCGGCTGATCATTTGGTGCTACAACGAGGGGTATAGGCTGACGTTCAGTGAGGCGTACCGCACTCCGGAGCAAGCGAAGCTTAACGCTAAGTCTGGGAAGGGTATTGCAAACTCCACGCATATGATCCGCCTTGCGGTTGACTTCAACCTGTTCATCAGCGGGAAGTACCAGACGGACACCGAGGCGTATCGCGCAATGGGCCAGTACTGGAAGACGCTTCACGCGGAAAATCGCTGGGGAGGTGACTTCAAGTCGCGACCAGACGGTAATCATTTCTCGATGACCCACGGAGGTGTGGCATGAGCATCAGCGGACTGGGAGAGATCTTCGACTTCGGCTCGAAAATCATCGACAAGCTGTTTCCCGACCCGGCGCAGCGCGATGAGGCCAAGTTCAAGCTGGCGCAACTAGCCGATAGCGGGGAGCTGCGCGAGTTGGATGCTGCGGCGAAGTCCGACCAGAACCAGACCGACATCGCCAAGATAGATGCAAGTTCGGACAAGTTCCTCCAATATGGCTGGCGACCTTTCATCGGGTGGATTTGCGGCTTTGGGCTGCTCTACCAGTTCTTGGGGCAGCCGCTGCTCAGCTGGGCAGGAGGTGTGTGGCAATTTCCTCCCGCGCCGCGAATCGAGCTGGGCGATCTAATCACGCTTCTGATGGGTATGCTCGGGCTGGCAGGTATGCGCACCATCGAGAAGAACAAAAAGGAAACTGGGTGATGCTTAGGTCAATCCTCAACCTGGACGAATTCGGAATTATCAAGGACTCGCCCGGTCACCTTCTTCCGCCGAATGCCTGGACTGGTGGGACCAACGTCCGTTTTCGTGAGGGAGTGGTGGAGAAGTTCTCTGGCGACGCCGCGACAATGGGTACGCCGGGGATCGCTCCGTATCACCTCCAACCAGTTGGCACGCCCACAGCTTTTTGGTGGATGTACATGGGACTGGCCAAGGTCTACGCGACCGATGGCTCGACCCACTACGACATTACGCGCTCGTCGGGCGGGGACTACTCAGCCACGGCCGATCTGAAATGGACCTCGGGCGTGCTCGGCGGAATTCCCTTTTGTAATAATGCAGTCGATGATCCGCAGATTTGGACGGCCATCTCCGGCGGTACGCCGCTAGTTTCGTTGACGAACTGGCCAGCAAGTACCAAGTGTGGATCGCTGCGCGCGTATAAGAACTTTCTAATTGCGATGGACGTGACTGAATCCAGTGTACGCTACCCCCACCTGATTCGCTGGAGTCACCCAGCCGAGCCTGGAGCGGTGCCTAGTTCATGGGACTATACCAACACGGCCCTAGATGCTGGTCGGCGGATGATTGGCGACTCGGGCGACTTTCTCGTCGATGGTCTGCCGCTTGGTTCAATCTTCATCCTGTATAAGGAGAATTCGATCTACGCTATGCAGTACATCGGCGGGCAGCAGATCTTCGACACGCAGCCGCTATCTCAGGCAGCAGGTCTACTCGCGAAAGGCTGCGCGGTAGAGTTCCGTCAAGGTCAACACGCTGTGCTCTCCGACGGCGATATCTGCGTCGTTGATGGGACTAACGTCGAGTCGATCGCGGACAAGCGCATTCGTAGATTTATTTTCTCACAACTCGACGGCTCGTACTATCGCCGTTCGTTTGTCCTGCACAATCGCTATGAAAAAGAAGTCTGGTTTGCATTCCCGCAATCCGGCCAAACCCGTCCGTCGCTCGTAGCGGTCTGGAACTATGCCGACAACAAGTGGGGATTCAGGGAGATACCGGCCGGTGTACACGCTGCGATGGGCGTCGTAGATACGTCCGCAGTGTCGGATGCCTGGTCTAGCGCAGTCGGGGCGTGGGATACGGATTCTGCTGTCTGGGACAATCGGCTGTACAATCCTACCCTGCGCAAGGTCGTGCTCGCCGATGCCACTAATACGCGTCTGCTTCTTGCCGATAACTCTAACACGTTTGTTAGCGGGACGATGACTGCGTCCGTCGAGCGCGAAGGCATTGCGTTGCCGGTTGGCCAACGTTCTGATGCGCCGCCCGATGCAACTACTTGGAAACAGTTCACCAACATTTGGCCGCAGATCGACGGCACAACTGGGGGACAAATTCAGGTTGAGGTTGGCACGCAGGAGACTGCTAAGAGTGCAACTGTCTGGCAACCGGCCAAAACTTTCACCATTGGCACGGATGAAAAGGTAGATTGCTTGGGCGCAAGCGGACGACTGTTGTCATTGCGGTTCTCTTCCAGCTCTGGAATCAACTGGAAATTGCTCTCTTACGAGATTGAATACATCCCGCGAGGTAAATTCTAATGTACGAACAGACGCCTTTTAGCGGAAAGTCCCTTGAGGATTTGGTCGCGTGGCTCCAAGACAATCACCGCTCGATTGCCGTGGAACTGAACGCCAAGCTTGACAATCCAATGCGGATGTTGTACGCTGTTCCTCAACGTGTTCGAGACGGCATGATTGTGCTCGCCGACGGAACTACTTGGAACCCCGGTTCAGGAGGAGGTTTTTATGGCTACTACGCTGGTGCCTGGCATAAACTCGGTTAAGCTCAACCCGTATGAAGTGGGGGAGATTTGGAACCTGATCGCCCCGCTGCTGCAAACAGCCGTTGACCACAATGGTGGCGAATATGGGCTGGATGAAATCCACCTCCGGGCTTTGAATGGATCGGTAGCTGTCTGGGTCGTATACGTCGGGCAAAAGATTTATGCTTGCTGCGTGACCGAGATCGCCATCTACCCCAACATGCAGGTTTATCGTGTTCTGCTGCTGGCTGGGAGGCACTTCGAACTCTGGTCGCACTTCGAGGCATTTCTAGAAGAGGATGCACGCAAGATGGGCTGCGGACAAATCGAAGCAATCTGCCGGCCGGGTATGGCGGCTAAGCTTTATCCGAAGGGCTACGGTCAAGCGGGCATCATCGTCCGCAAAACTGTAAATAGGAGCACCCACTGATGAGCATGGGCGGAAAAACGCAGCAGCAAGCGAGCGCGCAAACCACTACGAGTGAGCCGTGGAAGGAGCAGCAGCCGTACTTGAAGAGTCTGTTTGCGGAGGCTGAGAAGCAATATAAAAGCGATACGCCGCAGTTTTTTCAGGGTCAGCAGACTGCCTCTCGTGCCCCTAGCACGGTGCAGGGCCAGGAATATGTGAAGGGGTTTGCGAATACGGCAGCGCAAGATATTGCCCAGAATTCCACGCGTGCATTTAACACCGCGTCAAATGCGGCCGATTTAAACTCCAATCCGTACTTTGCCGATGCAGCTGATGCAGCCATCCGCCCGGTAGTGAGGCAGTTCAATGAGAGCGTGCTGCCACAGATCAGGCAGAATGCAATCGCGTCTGGCGGCTATGGCGATTCGCGGATGGGCGTTGGAGAGGGGATCGCGTCAGACCGTCTGCAACAGAATATTCTCGACACGACCTCGAAGATGGCGCTTGGCGCATATCAGTCGGGAATGGATACGCAGACGAAAGCCTTGGCGTTAGCTCCTACAGCGCTGCAGACTGGAGCACAGCCTGGTGTTATGATGGACACCGTTGGTCAGGCAGAAAGGGGCTATCAGCAGCAGCTGATCAACGACGCGATCAACAAGTGGAATTATGAGCAGACTCTTCCAGGGAATAAGCTTGCCACGTTGCAAGCACTAATCACCGGCAACTACGGTGGGACGACTACTGGCACGGCCCTGCAAGATGTAGCCAAGACCAACAAGCTGATGAGCGGCCTTGGTGGAGCTGCGGCTGGGGCTTCGATCGGTACGGCCCTGGGTGGACCTGGCATCGGTACAGGTATCGGCGCTCTCATTGGACTCTTCGGGTAAACGAAAATGGCTATTGATATCTTTGGGGCGCAGAGCCCAACGGCGATGGCGAGCGAAGTCTACGGCACTGGCGGAAATATGTCGATGATCCCGCAGGGTGACATGGGCCTTCCGCCGAGCATCGGGGGATTCTCTCAAGCACGCAATGCAGCCTTCGACCAGATGGTGGCTGGGGCTAAGCCGGGAGTGGACTGGAACAAGCTGCTCGGATCGGTGATGGGCGCGATGAAGACGCAGCCGTACTCGTACACGCCTGGCCCGCAGGCGCCTGGTGGCGGAGCAAAGCTTGGCGATGCGCCGAAAGCTCGCAACTTTGCACAAATGCCCGCGGTGCAGAAAGCGGTTCTTCCGTCGCTGGCTCAACTTTTGATGGCAGGGAGGTAAGATGCCTGAGATCTTTCAACAAGGGGCTGATCCCGCACTGGCCGACATGATTAAGAAGTACATGCTGGGCCAAACGATGCAGACAATGCAGAACCAGCTGCCGATTCCGGCGACGCCTGTATCAAATGCGCAGCCTGTAATGCCTACAGTCGAAGTGCGCGGGAAAGCTCCTCCGTCGCTCGATGAGCAATTTCCGCCGCTAGAACCTGCTGTCGTTCAGGCAGCGCCGGCGGCACCCGCTCCGGTCGGTGATCCACTCACTGCGCCCGCTCCAGCTGAAGCTGCGTCCGGCGCTGGCTGGAAGTTTCCTTCCGTGCCGCCGGAAGCCATCGGTGGCTTGCTTCGTGCAGGATTGGAACTGATGCAGCCCATGCCGATGTGGCAGAGCAATACCGGGCACCTTGCGCGTGCGGCAATGGCAGGAGTGGACTACTCCAATGAGCAAAAGAAGGCCGAGCAAGCTTCAAAAGTGGCTGAAGCGCAGATTGCACAAACTGGCGCTGCGACTGAAAAGACGCGGGCTGATACCAAGCACACCGGCGCCGCGACGGAAAAGCTAGTGCAGGAATTGGAAGACACGCGCTCGATGCATGATCTGAGAATCGATGAGCTGAAGGGCAAAATTGAGCTGAGTCGTAAGCAAGGCTTGTTGGACGACGCGCAGGCCAAAGCCCTGGGGCAGAAGCTCGAGGCCGATCCGCGCTACCGTGGAGCAGTGATTGACGAGTTGCAGGCCAAAGCGTTTTACTACCGTAATCCGCAGTTGCGAGGAGGTGCTGGTGGAGGATCGTCCGATCCAGCTACGTTGAAGATGGTCAAGGCGCGGACGGATGTGCTTAAAGCTACTGGTATGGACGAAGAATCCGCTGCAGCACAAGCATGGGCCGAGGTAGGAACTGGCGCAGCTGGTGCCAAAAACAACGCGGAAGATCAGGCTGCGGCGAGGCGTCTGCGCATCTTGCAGCAAGATTACAAAGATGAGATGGAAGGGGCCAAGAAGCAGGTGCCATTCAATACTTGGCTGAAGAACTGGCACGCTGGTGTGACCCCTGGATCAGACGACGAGAAACTTGCGACGCGCGTCCGAGAATTGGCGTTGGGTAACGGTCAGCAGACAGGTCCCGGAACGGCGGCATCTTCTGCCACGCCGGCAGTAAAGGCTGCACCAATCCCGACTAAGACTGGGCCCAATGGCGCGCCTGTTGTCGATCGCGATAAGCTTACTCCTGGCACTGTCTACATGCTCCCCAATGGCCAGACCTATACCCATCAAGGACCTGCAAAATGAACATCGATGAAATCGACTCGATGCTGGCCCAACCTCCAGCTACAACCGCGGCTCCTCCTGCTGCTCCGGGACAATTGCAGTCAGTCGATGACATCGATAGCTATTTATCGAAGCGCTATGCCGAGCCGATGAACGCCATCCCTGCTGAAGGGGAGTTCACCGAGCAGCAGAAAATCATGCCGGAGAATCTTTATGGTTCGCTTGGCAAATCATTAGCTGTGACAAA